>Ga0116227_10005414_pt1 | contig 26873 bp, 16 predicted proteins | sample S1TSphgellanicum_FD_89693 | JGI IMG/M metagenome (GOLD analysis project Ga0116227, IMG submission 89693) | Host-associated microbial communities from peat moss isolated from Minnesota, USA - S1T2_Fb - Sphagnum magellanicum MG | ecosystem: Host-associated > Plants > Peat moss > Unclassified...
TAGTATTTTAAAAATATTTTTACAATTTTAATAATTTAAAAAAAAAATTCAAAACAATTAGAATTAATAAAAAAAAAAAAAAAAAACCATTGTTTAAAAAAAAGTCAAATCTTCTTCTAATTTCTCTCATGAACTTTTCTTCATCCTAAAAAACTATTCAACTTCTTAATGATCACCAATTTAGAATTCCTCCCATTAGTCCTTTTTTATTTCCTCCCATGAACATTAATTCAAATTATCAACTAGTCCTACTCACTTAACCCTATGCTATCACTTTATCCTATACTGACATTTCTTGTCCACTTTATCCAATGGTGACAATGTTACTTCAATTATGCAAGTAGTTATGTAAGTCTTATTTTAAAAGGTAGATTTACAACCGTTCAAAAAATTAAATTAGGTTTAGCTTTAAAGTCAAACATCTTTTTTGGTTCATCCCAATTGCCACTTACTCATTGAACTAATGCACCTCTACATAAATAATTTACAAACTTCAAAGTTATGACAACCAATATAGGATAAAGATTATAATTGCATTTTAATTGTAACTTGGGATGCAATGAGGGTAGAGAGGCAAATAAAGAGTTATAAATCTTTGAAAATTACTCCATTGTTATTAACATTCAAAGAGATTGTAATCCTTCACCAAGTGCATCCAAAGCCACAAAAATTCCTTAAATTGGTTTTGAAATGAATAAGATATGCCCATTGGAATTGAAGGGGTCACTATTTGGTAATTTGGGTTAATAAAAACAATTTGAGATTTGGAGTTCAAGATTTTTGGTCATTGTTCTATTGTTTTAAAGAAGATGTAGTAATTCTAAGCTTGTGCATTCAAAGCCACAAAAATTGCTCAAATTGGTTTTTAAATGAGCAAGATATGCCCTTGGAATTGAAGGGGTGGCTATTTGGTAATTTGGGCTAATAAAATCAAAATTAAAAAGTCATCCATTTCAAAGGATGAACAAACAACTAGTTGTAGAGGTGATTGAAAATCATTTAAAATTCAAATTTAATTGCACACACAACATATTAAGTTGCATGTTACAACTAATTGCATCTAGTTGCAAGTGGGTTGCAAACAACACAATTTCTTCTAGTGATTGTAGGAATATGACTTTTAGGTGGTGCATCACATTAGGATTATTAATTAAAATGTAGATGGGTTAAGTTGAAACCCATGCACAATTTAACAAAATGTTATTGGAGCTAGGTGCAAGAATGAGTGGACCAATATTTGGACTTTTTGAAAAAAATTGTAAAATGTTTGTCATTCTAATGACCATATTTGATAGGTAAATTTATTTATTTCCTATAGGGATTTAGTTTAAGCATATCAACTTGAATATTTATTTATTCTATTTATTAAACTTTCCATAATCAAGAAAAACACAAGAGATATGGACTTTCAAAGTCAAACATTATGAAATATAAGCTTGACAACAATTTAATATGAATTTTGAAATGGTCTAATCATTTATGATGTCTTGGTTAAAGACTTAATTCTAGTTAGATAGGATATTAAAAAAGTAAGTTTGAAAAGTTTTGCATGATGGCATTTGTAAGATTTTACCTATGTACTTTTACATAACACAAAAAAAAGGGTTTTTAAAAAGTCCATAAAATATTAAAAGTTTGTTTTTGGGATTATTCTTGTGCAATGTGTTAGAAAGAGGAATCTCTAAATGGACTTTAGATTAAATGGAAAAAATGCCCAAAACACCAATGGAAAACCTTTGTAATTCATTCTAACCCACAAAAAAAACCTTTGTTTTGGATTTAAAAAGTGGTAATTTCTTGTAGGCCATTGGTCCATTCATTCTTGCACCCGCCCAATAGGGGGAGACCAATGAGAAAACGATACCAAAATGGCATGCTTTGACTTCCTTATGCATCATGCCAATTGAAATGGGGATATTCTAATTAAAGTGACAACCTAAGGAGGTCACTTCCATTTTATTACAAATGGCATGCAAAAAAATATAAGGTGCAACTTATTGGAAAAAACATGTAAAAAATGTGCCAATAATTCATTTTGAAAAAAAGAGAAAAGAATATACTTAAAATATACCTAACATATGCTTAAAATATTCCATTATTTCATAGCATGTTAAAAAATATCCTTTTGATTTAGGTGCTTCCTAAAATATACAAGGAATGACCTCCCCAAGAATGGCATGCAAGGAGAAAGATTAGATCCTATAAAAAGCCAAGAAGTCCAAGTGGGAAGCTAACCATTTATTCTAAGTATGGGAAGATAGTTGAATTAAAAAATTTCTTCATCCAATTCAACAACCAAGATTAGTGCAACATGCTCATGAAAAGCTAAGGCATTTTGGTGTACATCATACCCATAGTTTACTATAAGGATAATATTGGTGGTAGGGAATGCACATGGAGGTCCAACAATTCATGGTAAGGTGCATTGTGTGTGATAGGGTTCGAGCTTTTTTTAATGCCCTTACTCCACAAATGCATCTTTTTCCTATCATGGGCTTGGGCTACCGATGGAGTATAAACTTTGTAAGAATGTTGCCATTGACCATGTGACATTATTGGTGTGTATTGGTGATGGTGGAAGATTTCTCCAAACATATTGAACTTGTGTCATTGATGGAAAAATCTAGTGAAGGAACTACTTATGCTTTCTTGGATCAAATGTTGAGTTAGTCTAGGGCACCAATTGAAGTGCTCATTGATCAAGGTAGGGGTTTTTAGGAAGAATTTTAAGCATTATGTAAACAATCTTTAATAGGCCACCCACTAGAAGAAAAACTAGTGTTTGCAACCAAGTTTACAACTAAAAAATGTTGTTTGCAACTAAAAATAGTTGCAAAGGGTGCTTTTTAGTTGCAAAAATTGGTTGCAAATAACAATTTTTCTTTTAGTGACCACACCACATTGTGTGATCATACAAAGGCAAATGGTTTGGTAAAAAATGTTGTGTAAACAATTTAAAAAGTTTGTCGAAATATGGCTTGAAGAAAGGACATTTGTGCAATTAGGACCTCTAATTGCCATGGTTGACTATGGGCTATTAATTTAGTAAGCAAACATCGCTTGCTTCTTTCTCACCATATTTCATTATATTTGGTTGGGAGCCAAAACTACCTACATCCATTTGTCGAGAGCTAGTCACAATCTTGGAATTACATGATCTAAATGTGTGGATGTGTGCATATGATCATAGGGCACAACTTTTCAAGAAAGTCATGCAAACGATTTTTGAAAATGTTGCTATTGTTCAACACCAAAACACATTGCATTATGCCACTATCCATGGAAGAAGGTACTAGCCATATATTCAAAGACATACCCTAGTAGACTATGTGTACCTTTTGTAAATAATGCCTACAACATTGGATGTTATGTTGGATGTGCTATCCCAAGAGTTTGAGAGGTCTTTCTTTTAATGGTTTTGATTTTAGATGTTTGAAACAACATGGTGTGGAAGGATCATGTGAACATTTAAGTTGTGCACCATGTCATCTTCCACACATTGATGGGAAATTGAACCCAAAAATTATATTGGTGCATGCAAGTTTATAATGTATGTTATGTGAGTATGTCACCAATGCTCCACTAGTTGGCACATGGGGTGCTCAACACCACCTTTGGAGATGGTTCTCAAGGGTGATTCGTAGTGCCCTTGGTGCACACATAAATAGGTTGGAGTTACCTATAGATTTTTTGAAATAAGGATTTTATAAGGGGGATTTTGAATGATTATATTTCACCAAGGATTAAAGGGATTATAATCAAATTACTAATGATGAAACTCACAATTGCATCTAACCTATCAAGTTCACCACTTGGAACCAAGGTGTCCATTTTTAGTTATCCCTTATTACATATTCCAAACCTATATTGGTTTCACTATCTGGCTCATAAAGACCTTATCCCTAAAGAGGGGGGGGGGTGATTATCTATGTGCGTGCTTGTTTAGTAGGATTATTGTGACATGTTACATTTTGTTGACATCTATAGATGCAGAGCCTAAATAGGGTAATGCACAACAATAGCCTATATTTTAAATAGCCCATAACCAAGTAGGCCTTTAGGTGGTCTTTAGCTAGTTTGTAGGTAACCAATAGATAGGTCTGATGTAGCTTTTAAAGTAAGCCCTAGATATCCTTTAACCTAGGTAAACCCCTTGGTAGACCCTAGATAGTCTTTATGTAGATCCTTTTAATATTTTGGTAGGCCCCTAGGTAAGCTTTATGTAACCCCCCATGTAACACTTTCATCATCCCTATCTTATGTAAGTAAATAGCCCATAAGGAGGTAGGTACCACATGGGTGAGTGAGTAGGCTATAATTAGGCCCTAACTTAATTAACACCTATCTAGGTTGTCTCCTAATCTATGTCACGATAACCTAAACTTAGGTAAATTGTAGTGTAGTTAAACCAAAACAAACTATGGGGATCACTTTTACGAGTTCATTTTTAGTTTTAAAAAGTGATCCTCACTTTGATGAACTTAAGGGGTAGGTCAAAGGAAGATGATTGAATACAGTGAGATCAAAGTCAGGTTCAAAGCAAGGATTATTTTGAAGGATAACTTTATTATGTGATGAGCTGAGCTGCTTGACTTATTATAATAATCACTCAAAAAAAAAATTGCCCGTCATTGTAAGTTTCGCAAGGGTCAATTGCTTTTTCAAAGACATGAAAATAAAACATTGTGAGGTGTAGCAAACACTTTACAAACTTCTAGCAGTTTTTTTGTGCAATTTTTTGCCAACAAAACGCCAAAATGAAAATGAGGTCACAAATTGCAAACCAGGAAAAAATCTGAAAAAAGTGGGTATGGTGTCAAGTCCATCCTAACCGTCCTTAGACAGTCGTAGCTAGTGCTGCACCTTAGATTTCTTGGCGTCACCCCAACTATCTACCATAGATGGTTGGGGATGGAGCAGCCAAATGCTTCTCTCCAAACAAAGGGGTTCACATTGGAATTTGAGGTAGTTAGTGCTAATAAATGTATTCATTAAGGGTTGAGATTAACTACCTAATAGAAAATTATATGCAGACAGTAGCTTATATTCAAGAACCGAAGAACACTAAAGAGTAGTGACTCTCCCTTCTAAGTATTAATTACCCAGGAATAATCTCGACACAAATTTTGCACTTGCTTTTTGGTGGGTGCTTGTTGAACGGTGATCTTTCAAAATAGCCCACTGCGGTGCTTTCTAACTGCTCATGAATGAATAGATTATAGATAGTTGATGGTTGAACTTCATTAATAAATGACAAACTAAGTGAATCATTATGTGAAACCATTACATTCTTGTTATAGAGAGTTTTATGTAGTTTTCACATTCTTTGATTTATTTATATGGGTTCATTGAATGTCAGACGTGACAAAGTATGAAACTGTGACTAGTAGTAGTTAAGAGAGGGAAAGATAGGATATAACATCAAATGTATGTATGTATGAATTATGTTATGAATTATCTGTAACACACATCATGCCTAACTTGCATATTCATGTATGACCTGGAGGGCAGCTGTATCGCCTTGGGTTACTTATGTACACTTCAAATCAATGTACATACCAATGAGTGCTTGACATGCTAACAGGGTAACATAAATGAATATTTATCATTGATTTTGGTCTTCTGATGTGACCATCCACATCTTCCATTACCTTAATAATGGAATGCATTGGATGAGACTCCGGTATAAGAGTCCAATGTTCACCCAAAATACACCAAAATCCACCAAAATAATCACCAGGGTACATAAAAGCAGATTCAGAACTTTCATGGATCTTAGTGTTTAGGGTTTAGGGTTGAGGTCATTGAACATGGCTTTTACCAATAAAACTGCCACCCATTCATATGAGGAGATCAATTACCAACCCACACATGTGAGATCTATCACCAACCAACCCAGTGTGGGTATGAATTATCGACCCACTCTCCACACTCTGTATGCATTGAAAACCAGTTGCTCTCTTGGAAACATGAGCTTTCCAAAATTTGAGATGTTGGCTTTATTGCACCAATTAGAGAAGAAAATGCAGCTGTTGAATTGTAGTAACCTGAGCACTGCTGAAAAATAACAGTTCCACACCTAGAAAAAAACTCTTGGAACCTGAATTGGTCAGTGAATGCTCATGACAGCACTGGTAAAATTTGTGTCTTCCTTCATAAAGAGAAGACAGGTAGAAGAATGGCAGCAGTGCACAAAGAAGGAACGTGCAGCCCTCTAATCAAAGAGTAAAAACCACAATGTTTGGCTGCCAAAAAAATCAATATAGCATATTCATCCTAGCTCAGACAGGTGATGTATTTGCAGTTGGGTCTGATGAGGAAGTAGCTGGCAGTTCTGGAGCTACCCGGCAACCTTCGAGCATGAAAACTACCTCTGTCATTGATGGTCTGTCAAGTGGATCTGGGGCAGTGCATAAAAGAGCAACCTTGATCGCAAGTAGGAACTCCTCCCACTCAGAGGATTCAGGGTCAAGGTTCAGCAAATTGGGGTCAAAAAGCTCTGATACCTGTCCAGCTTGTAGCTGCCTTTTCACCCACTTCACAATATCTTCATCATGCATTGTGAACATCCCTGGTCTTCGTCCAGTCAGAAGCTCTAGTAACACAATTCCAAAACTGTACACATCTGCCTCTCTTGTCAGTTGTCCGGAGTTGTTCAGTGCCTCTGGTGATGCATAACCTCGTGAACCACCAACTGGGGTTGAGGAAGTTGATGGGTCTGTTGTTGGAGTGCCGGCAGAGAATCGTTCAAAACCAAAACCAGAAAGATGGGCTTCAAAATCTGCATCAAACTGCACATTGTTGGGCTTCACGTCCCCATGGACAATTGGTGGGTCACATTGAGTGTGAAGAAATGATAGTCCTCGGGCTACCCCAAGTGCAATCAGGTGTCGCATTGGCCAATTTAGAACATGGCCTGCATCTTGTTGTGAAGCCTCTTGCAAAAGAGAGGCAAGGTTACCATTTGGCATGTAGTCATAGATCAGAAGTCTTACATCCCCATGAGCATAATACCCCCGTAACACTGTCAAATTCCGGTGCTTCACTTTTCCAAGCATCTCAGCTTCTGCTTTGAAAACATCATCTTGCACAGCTCCATCAGGCAACCTTCGCACTGATAGCACTGTTCCATCCTAGAGGAAACAGAACCAAGGACAAAAAAACAAGCAGTCAGAGATTTAACAATTGAACCTTGAGGCAATAGTTTTAAGAAGAATGACCCACTTGCAGAAGCAAATGCCTTGTGAAAGAGTTTAAGGTTTAGGGTTTGGGCAAGGGAGGAATGCCACTACTGTGCAAATTGAGGAGCACCTGGAGAATGGCTTTGAATACAATTCCATGGCTTGTCCGACTCAACACATGGTCTTCATTGAATTGGCCAGTAGCCTCCTGTATGTTGGCAAGAGTTATTGGGTCATGGAACATAACAAGTTTAGCATCTGGGGATCCAGGTCCTCCTGCATACTGCTTAGCTTGTATCTTCTTCCACCATAAGCAAGGCCCCAGACAGAGGCAGCAAAGAGTGAGAAGAAGAAGAAGAGCTGCCATTCCTGCTGCTCCTCCAACAGCAATTCCAATAATTGCCCATTTACTCAGGCTCCTAGACTTCATGTGGTGATGAGCCTGATTTGGAGTTGCCTGATTTGTTGGTGCACTGGCATTACTACTACTCCCTCCAGTGCTATTGCAAACTTGATTAAGAAGAGGAGGTCCACAGAGTGCTGGGTTGCCTGCAAAGGATGAGGCATTGAACTGTGTAGCAAGAGAAGCAGGGATGGAGCCCTGCAGATGATTGTAAGAGACATTGAAAGCAATCAAGCTCTTTGAGACACCAAGAGATGCCGGAATTGGTCCTGTGAGCTGGTTCTCAGAAAGATCCAGTGACTGCAGTGAACTCACATTGCCTAGCCATTGTGGTATATGCCCCTCCAAAGAATTTCCCTGCAGAAAAAGCTCCTGTAGATCCCCCAACTCTGCAATTCCCAATGGTATTGCTCCTGTCAAATTGTTTCTGTGAAGATCAAGGTAGGTTAGCATTGTGCAGTTCCCCAGTGACTCAGGAATGCTACCCGAGAGTTGGTTTGCACCCAAGTCAAGCACCTGGAGATAAGAAGAAGAATTAGCCTTGCAGCCAATGTTGGCTGGGATCTCACCGGAAAGTAAATTGTTTGCCAGTGAAAGTACCACCAACCGAGCAGGAAGTCCACTGGCAAGATCTGCTGGAATTGATCCATTCAGTGCATTGTCACTTAGAGACAAAACCTCGAGTCCAGAGGCAGCAGAGAACCCAAGTGGAATGCCACCACTCAGAGAATTTCGTGAAAGAGAAAGAGATTCAAGGTTGGAAAGCTGGGTTGCATATGCTGGTGGAATACTGCCTGAGAATCTCTGACCACTAAGATTCAGGGTTTGCAAGCTCACACAGTTTGCAAGTTCGGGTGGTAGCATCCCAGAGAGATGGTTTGCACTCAGATCCAGGACTTGCAAATTTTGGAGAGTGCTGAGAGAAAGGGGAATACTACCAGAGAGATTGTTTGCACTCAGATCAAGAACTTGCAGCTGAGAACATTGGGAAAGAGTTCCAGGTATCTCACCCGTCAGGTTATTGAAAGAGAGAACAAGGGAAGTAAGTCTTTGCAGGAACCCAAGTTCAGAGGGGATGGATCCAGACAAGAGATTCTGGTTGAGAGAGAGAGTCTGAAGATATGGCAAGCTTCCAAGCTCCCCCGGAATCGCACCTGAGAGTTGGTTGGAAGAAAGGACAAGAACCCGCAACTCGATCAGCTGGCTCAAACTTGCAGGAATGACGGAATTGAAGCAGTTCGAACTTAGATCTAGAATCTGCAGGCTCCTCAGGCTGCTGATCACATGAATAATATTCAAAGAGCCCGAGTCGGTGTCAATGCTTCCAGACAACAGATTGTGAGAAAGGTTTAGCTTTTGAAGCTTGACAAGGTTAGCAAGTGCGGCAGGAATGGGGCCTGAAAGGGAGTTGTGTGCAAACCCTAACTCTTGTAGTGAGGAAACATTCCCCAGCTGCCAAGGAAGAGAGCCAGTCAGATTGTTGTTTCCCAATTCCAACACTCGAAGGTTTGTGAAATTGCTGAAGATCACACCCGGTATTGGCCCCATCAAGAGATTATCTTGGAGCTCCAGAAACTGCAGTTTCGTCATGTTGCTGAGCTCTACAGGGATGAAACCTTGGAATTGGTTACTGCTCAGAAGCAAAGACTGAAGATTCGACAGTTGGCCTAGCTCAGCTCCTGAAAGAGCTCCAGACAACAGATTGCTTCCAAGGGACAGATACCCAAGACTGGAACAAGCAGATATCTCCTTGGGAATGCCACCGGAGAGAGAGTTGCTAGACAAGTCCAGCAGGCGAAGGGAAACTAGATTGCCAATCTCAGCTGGTATGTTTCCTGTCAGCTTGTTGTTTGCAAAATCCAGAGTTTGCAGCTGAGTTGCTCCTACGAGAAGCGCATGCGGGATGGTCCCAGAAAACTGGTTGTCAAATAAGTAGAGTGCATGCAAGTTGGAGCAGTTGCCTAGCGATGCAGGTATGTTGCCATTCAACTGGTTGCCATGAAGACTTAGCCTCCTGAGCTCATCCAAGTTGCCCACCTCCACTGCATCACACACAATGGAACCAAACTTCATGGGTATTAGAGTAGCTCTTGCAGCTGAAACTTGACAAGCTGTGAAGTCCTCTCTGGGACACCGAGAAAGAGAGAGAGAGCACAAGTCGGGTTACAGCTAGCAGGCCTACCTGCAAGGGGACCTTGTAATCCAGCTTCTTCAAGGCCAAGTTCCGTGACACGACTACCGGAGCTGCTGCACGTGACGCCGCGCCAGCTGCAAGGAGCGTCGAGAGTGGCATTGGACCAGTTGGCAAGAACTCCCTGTGGATCGATCAATGCGGCTTTGGTAGCTAGCAAGGCTGCAATATCCGTTTGTGTGCTCGACGTCCCCCCCGCGCCTGCGACGACGCTAAGCTTGCAACAAGCTTCTACAAGTGTGAGGTGGAAAAGAAGCTCCAATGCGGCCCAGGCGCGTAGTTGCCGCTGCTGGTGGGCAGCAGCTCGACTGGCGAACCTCATGATCACGCTACGCTCATCATCCCCCGGCTGCCCATTATATTACAACCATCACTAGCTAGCTCTCGCCGATATTCATGCGACTTCAGCTGCTGGCTCTTACAGTAGGAGCAATGACAGCTTCTTCATTACTGAAGATCTTTTCAAAACTTGGAGCTGATGGTCTGCAGCTAGCTGGCTACTCACAACGCCCGTCGTGATCACTAGCTCTTGTTCCAGCAGCTTGCTAGCTGCATTAAAGCTGTTCAGTCAGAATTACTACGAGACTGATGCTCATGGGCGCGCGGCCGCACTACATGAGCTATAACGTCCCGCGAGCTGATGATCTCTAGCGTACTCCCAGTTCTTCTTCTTCATCATCTGTTCGCCTAATGCCCGATCGAGAGCAGCAGCTAGATAATCACATTAATCGGAACCTCGCGTCTCTCAATAGAAGAGAGCTCTGTAGTTCTACATCGGTCGAGTTCCCGCCCTCTTCTCACCACCGCACTCACTCATACACCAACCAAGATGAGCTAGCTTCTTGTTCCAAGCTTTGCACAAGCTGATCAGCTCACAATCGACAGCAGTTGCAGGCTAAATAATGCAGCGCCGGTGATACTCTCACGAGCTTAACCCAAAAATCCAAAATCCGCCTCTAGCTAGCTAGAGACTAATTGCTGACGACAAATGCAAATAACAATCTGCCTGCAGAACCAGCAGCTCCAGCATAGCAACAATTCCCAAAATTAATGAAGAAAAGTTCAATGGCAGCTTCGAGCTTCTTAAGCGGCGTGTACTGCAGGACGTAGATAGCTAAATTAGCTAGAATGAAGCCTGGAGATTCTGCAACTGCAGCAAATGTCTGATCCAAAGCTTCTACCTCACGAGCTAGCTAAGCAAGCTGACAACAGTAGCAGCTGCTTCTTGAAGGTACAGTCGAACGCAACTCAAATAGATTGAGATGCGTGGTACTCTGTGTTTTTTTTTGTTTTTTTCGCAATTTTTTGTCTTATAGCCAAAGTGGCGAAGATCCACAGAAAGATTAAGCCAGATTTGGCTAACAAGCTAAATATGAAAGTAAAATTTTTAAAACATTTTTCTATATTTTCGGCTACCTGCTTGAATCAGGTAGAGAACTATGGCGATTTTTCTTATTATGGCTATTGAAAATCTTAAAAACCTCTTGATTTTAGCACCTTTTTAGCACTACTAGGCTACTAGCAGCCTGATGGTTAAGTCTACTTGTCGTTAGTTAGTCGAAACCTAGCAGCTTCTGCACCGCGGGCATATAAGCGGCAAGCGATTAGCTCGGTTTCGAGACAGCAAGCAAACAGGCTGCAGCAGACATGACTGCAATCATGTCCACCAAGAGTCGAATCGGCTTTCTATTTTTCTGGCTAAATTAAGCGATTTGGCAAAAATAAATTCCAAAATGGCTGCATATATGTATTTTTTGGGATTTTTCTAGTTGCCACAGTTCCACTGTTGTTTTTTTTTCCGGTCACCAGATTTTTCTCTATTGGGTTCCTAGCATGTAGTAAAAAATGTAGAGGAATCTTAAACTTTTGTACTTTCATATCCTGCTTATAGCCAAATTTGGCTAAACTGTGTTATGAATAATCGCCAGTTCAACTACATCACAAATTATGGAAAAAAATACACTACTCTTGACCCTTCAGTGGCGGCAAGTCTGCTGTGTAGCTTGCCACTGACAGTGGTAAATAAGCTTGTGCCAGGGAGTGTGCACCCCGGGTAACAGAGAAAAACCAAAAAACAAAGTGCACAAGCAATTGTGCTAGAACCCTGTACATAAATAAATAGCAATTACACAGTGTACTGTTAGTTCGCAAAAGATAAATAAAAACATAAATTCTGGCTACCAAATCCAGCAATCCCATTGGCTTGGGGGAAAAAAACATTAGGTTTACACACAATCTTATTTTGCTGACCAACATTGAAAATATTGATTTTAAGAAAATCTTTCCATTGGGTCTCTAAAATTCTCACAAACCTACGAAACCTTATTACACATTTGATTATTAGTTCACTCAAGATAAACTGAAAAAATTTCAGATCACCAGATCCAGCAATATGATTAGCCATAACATTTTTTCTGCACACCTACACACTAGTTTATTCAACACCCTCTGTTATATTGGTACACTAACACTACAACCATTGTTGTCTGTATACAACAGAGTTTAAAAACTCACTACTCCTGCTCCACTAAGTGTGTACCTATGTCGTGTGCTTCCAACTGTGTGTTCCCCCCACTGGTCAACCAGGGCGAAAAACACATCCCCAAAGCTCACAACACCACACATGATGAGCAGGCACACTCCACAAAACTTGGGGAGGAACAAGAAACAAGTCCTGTCTTGAAGAAGTCCAAAGAGAGCCACAAAGGTACGAACACAGAACAACAGACTGTCGTGAATCCCAGCCACAAAGGGATGAAGTGTAGGGTAAAAGCTCAAGGGGAGTAAAGCTTGCATTATTGGAACAAGGGCTTATGCGAGGTGAAACTGATTGTTAGCCCAGTTCTGGTAAAGCTTGTGTGGCCAAGGACTTTGTCAAGCATAAGGCTTGAGGCCATAAAGTGGCCTTTAGTCTTTACCATACTAAGGGCCCATGTGAGGCAAAAGCCAAATGTGAGCCCAATTCCAGGATTTTGGTAAAGCATATGGCCTAGGGCTTTAATAGAGTGTAAAGACTAAAGACCTCTCTGGTTTATTTACTTTTTCAGGTAAATACTTGCAAGTTATCCCCATACAAAACAAGAAAAACAATGTCAGGAGTTCTAAAAAAAAGAATGGAATGGCTGCTCCATGTTTCAAGGAATACCAGGCCGGGCATTCTGTTTTTGGAAATGCCCCACATATAGCAAAAGAAAAATAACAGTGGGTAAGGTGCCCTTGGATTACATTAAAACAATCTGAGCAAGTCTTTATGAATGCTTAAAAACTTGGAGGTTTTGTTTAAAAACCACCTCCAGTAAATGTCCTAGTGTATCTGGACCCTTATAGAGCAAAAAAACCTAGAGGGCATTTTGAAACCAAATGCCCCACATCAGTTTTTTACTTTTTTCACGAGAACAATAAATTAAAAACAAAAAAAAATCGATAAAAATATGTCAATATGTCCAGTCGGTAAGAAGTTGAAATCCACAAAAGGGACGAACGTGGAACAGAAAGGGTAGGACGCGAAACAGTCCCGTCCAACGGTTCTGGCGGTTCTGTTTAGTACTGGCCGGATCTGCTGTGACAGTGAAATTCCGCTTTACGTTTTCCTGGCTTGGCTTCTTTTGTTGCAGGGGACTTAAAAAACAGCTTTACTCCATGGGTAAAAATTTGAAATCCATTGATGCAGAAGTAATAAATAACGTAGGGGATTTTAAAAATACTATTGGCGGCCATACATGACTGCTGCCGCCAAAAAAAAATTTATTATTTTAATTAATAGGGACCCTTGAATTCCTCACCTTCTTCTGTAGGCAGGAAATAACTTTAACTTACGAATCCTACCCCAAAGGAGTTTGATATTGGGTTTCACCTTTGATAACCCATCCCCCGAGATACAGGACCTATATGTAGGTAGATAGGTAAGAAACTAGGTGACTACCTACTTACTAGGTAAGTAAATGGTCTATACATAGATAAGATTTGTTTTTACTACCTACCGTCTAATAACTTGTTGAAACAGACTTTTTTTTGTGTATCAACCATCTACTTACCTAGTAATCACCTATTTTCCTACCTATCTACCTACCTACATTTAAGACCTATGTCTTTAGGAATTGGTTCATCAAAGTGAGAAACCAGATATCAACCCATTTGAGGTTCATCCACAACTGAGTCATAACAGCATCATCCATCCAGTGGATGGTATGGTGGTCGGTGCTGGTTCACTCTGGCCAATTTTCTGTGCATATGATTTGACAATGACAGTGTGCCCAACCTGATTAAACATGTCAGGCTTTTTTTTTTGTTTTCTTGGTTTTTTGCTTGTTTTTATGTATCCCATTTTTGTGTCTTATTTATTTAGGTACTTTTTTTTGGGTGGGAGTGGGGAAGTTTTTCCCTACTAGGTGGGACAGTTGATCATCTGCTGGTTCTGCCCAGTTCCACGAGTGATGTGAACTAGTGATGTGAACATTTTATTGATGTGAATCAACAGAGCAGAACATGGGTTCTACTGTGGAACACACCCCCTTGTAGAATCTGTTACCATTTTGGAATGGTACTCGCCTATCAAAATCAGTGTGTACCCAAGTGAAATACTATCTACCGAACCTGTTCCATAGTACCAAAACTAACTTAAAAGTCTAGATGTCAGGCAGAAGAAGCAAGGTTCACATTAGGTTCATATGGGAAGCTTAACTTTAATCGTCATGAAAATTAGGGCTTAGGGTTGGAATGCATGTTTTTTAACAAAGAATTGCCGATTGCGCTGAGTCAAGTCTGCCCCAATTTATGTCATGATTGACACTTCAGAGATAAATAAACCATGCATTTAAATATTAATTAGCATCCAGTCTGTGCGATATGATCATTGCCAGTCATGATCTCATGATCTTTTTAAAAGCATGGGTTGGAAGAATTATGATCCAATTTTATGTCATGGAAGGACTCTCATGGGTTTTGAATAGTTTCCAAACTAATGGTACTACTTCCATCATGAAGTTTCACATTCATGTGCATTGTCCAAAACTAGATCTGGTTTCTGGTACTTGATTCTGCATGGTTATGTCCTGTAGAGTCTGTTGTTATCACTCTGGTTGCAACAAATTTTTGATGCTCTGGTAGGCTATTTGGCCCCTCAATGTCCCAGCAGCCAAATTTTGTGGCCATAGGCCAAACTTTGACTGGCCATGTTGGGAAGGTTGTCTAGCCTTTCAGGCCTGTGGGAAAAACCTGCCACTTGGTTGCCAGGTAATCCCAAAAGGCCTTGCTAGACTTGGTGCATGTGCATTGACTTGCACAGGTGGCAGTAAGTTTTCTAAACTGACCACTTGAACCTGAACTATTGTTTTCAGGCTGCCCGTCACGATCATTCATTCATTGACTTGGTTGATCTCTAAATTCATTCATTCATTCATTCATGACTTGATTGATCCCCCCCTCACCCCCCTTTATTCATCTGTTGGGGTGCGTCCTTTAGGGTTTAAATTGTGTGGGATCTGAATGTGGAATTTCAGACAATTATGCTTGAAGCAGGGTATTTCTTTTCTGGGGGAATTTATAATGAAAAAAAAAGTTGACTTTTTAGTTTTTCAGTAGCCAAAATGTGGAAAATATTATTAGTAAAGATCTGCAGATGTCTAAATTGTTCCACTAAGTAGTAAGGTACCCAACAATAGAGAAGGTTGCGTAACATGTATGCTTTCATATCTTGTTTATAGCCACTTCAAACCAAAATTTTGCCCATGTTTTTTCACAAGCTCAGCTTGATAGGAATCACAGAACCAGTGTTCTCCTTTCCTCAAAGAAAAACCCAGCAGGCAACCACCAGACATATCAGCCCTTCCACCAGCAATTCTCAAAAGTCAAAGAACTGGTCAAGGAACCTAACCCTAAACTCATCTGTTCTTTGAGGAAATCCTCCAGTAAGTTGTCTGAAGATTTTCCAGTACCTGGAACTAGAGGTTGCAACAAAATCAAAGAACTGCCCAACACTGCCCAAGCTTTTAAGAAACATACGACTAAAAGAATTGCGTGTGCCCTTTTGTTGCTATTTATACCAGTTTAAAAAAAAGTGGGCCAAACCAAAAAGTCTACTACCACTGGCCTCAACCCCTGGTATGGAATATTTTTATACTTAGGGGCATCCTAACCCCTGGTTATGAGAATATTCCTATGCCTAAGGATAAGACAGCTTGGAGCCCTGGTGAAGACAAACATTTGCAAAAGCTTGGCTTTTGCATGATGTGTGTTCAAGGGCTTTAATTGATATGAAACTTTGATTTTGGACACTTCTTATTGCATATTGTTTGTGAGATAGATAGTGTCATTGTATATAACCTATTTGCAAACATCTGCAACTGTGCTAATGGAGTAAAATTTGACAAAATACAACAAGTCTTGGCTTTAGTGTTTGTTCTTTAGAAAAATTGTTGTCCAAAAGTGGATGAAGTGCAAACAAAAACTTTATCATCAAAATGACATGTTCCTTCTAACCTTGGAATTTTGAGTAAATAACAAAAAAGTGATTGCTTCAATTGGCCAGCACATTGATTTTTAGGGTGGCAAGATTTCTCTATTTTTCCCCACAAAAAATTGGAGAAAAACTTGGGAAAATATGTCTATTCTGAAAAAAAGAATCATCACATTTATGAATTCAAACAATTGGAAAGAAGAAAATCACATGACATATTGTTTTGAATTGCTCATACGATGTCTAAAATGAACCATATGGATAGGCAAGGTGTGTCACTCATAGATAACCATAATACCTCACTTGGTTGTTTATGTCTTTGGTGGGTGGGATCCAATGATGCACCTCTCCACCTTCAACTACTACTCTTTTCAAATCTCCATTATTTGCTAATCCTCCGCAACTTCCTTAATGAACTCTTAATGTTAGTTAATAATTACTGGACCCAATTTAATCCCTTCCTTCAATGAAACATTGCCATTTCAATTTCTCACTTCAAGCAATGCAATCTCTTTGCATGAGCTTAGTTTACTATCTTGTATATCCAAGACACGTTGATAAATGTAGACAGCAAAAAAGCTTACAAAATATTTGAACCTGCAAAGATACTAAAAGTGCAGGTCAGACGTGTTGTGGACATAATGATGTCCAAACATTAGTTCCCAAGTCATCTAGCCATGAAGGAAGGTAGTTGTTTGTTTGTTTTGTTACTCAAGTGGAGATGTTCTAAATCACAGTACCTCTTGGTACATTGGACAGCCCTCAATGAGGAGTGATCCAACGAGTTAGTTTCATAATGTTTCAACCTAGGATGCAAAAGTCATTGGATATTGAACAATTTTTTCACAGAAATTTTATTTAAATCAAAAATCAAAATTATTGGGGAATTTGGGTGTGCTCTTGGTTTGTACTAGTTTCTTTGAGGGTTTTGAAAAAAACTAGAACCTGAGATTCTTTAGTTCTGATGATTTTCAGGAAATTGAAATTGAAGCTTCTTTGATTATGAAAGTTTTCAAAAAATTGGAATTGTGGTTATTAAAATAATCAAATAACCACTCAACACTAGTTAGTAGTAAGTACTAGTTTTTGTGTAGAATTCCATTGAGGGGAAGAGACATATTGTTCAATGTTTTTAATACCAGAATTAACTGCAGTAACTTCTTCATGTCCCAGTAATGAAAGGGGTAACCCTTCTTCATTCAAATAAGTTTGTAATTTCAATTAAGCCCTTTGGTGACTACCTGGTTCTGTCATCCACTATTATGTTGACATCCAACAAAAGCTAACATAGCAAGATTGTATTGCAAGTTTGCCTTTTTGTACACAAATATTCCAACATGATAAGATTTATAGCATGATATTGGTCCCAAATTGGTTTACTCTAACTTTGGATGTGGAATGGAATGATCATTGTTCCCAATTTGTTTGGAAGGGAGGAGTTTCGTTAAAGGTTGCCTTTGCTCGACAAAATACTATAAAAAAAATAAGTGGCGCAACATGTAGAGTGGGGATCGTGTTCAATTAAAGATTTTATACTGAGTTTATTGAGTATTTTGGTATTGTCAAGACCTTTGTGTCTAGTCTGACAAAAATCTTGATTTTAAATATGCATTGACAATTCAATGCAAAAAAAATTTGAAAGTGTAGTGTAAGCCCTTGGTCATGGGCTTTATTGAGTGTAAAGACTTGCTTCAATTTATTTCACCCCCCCCATAATACATGTGATTCACAATAAAAACCAAAAAAAAGCGAGGTATTTCAAAATATGGAATGCCCAGTCTTTTTTTTGGAAACCCCTTGCAAATAACAGAGGAAAAAATATGTTAAGTTACATGCCCTCTAATTACAGTAAAATATTCTGAATAGGTCTTCTTTTGTCAAAAGGGTTTTTGTTTTTTTAAGTATATATATATAAGGGTTGTTGTTTTGTTTCCCACAAAATTCACTTCACATTAAATAAGCCTTGAATTTTTGTGAGTCGGTAATCTAAAAAGGTAGAATAAGTACCAGTGATCATTAATTGATGAAAAAAAGAATTGATTTTGTGAAAATTAAGCTCCATTCAAATCAAAATATTGAATGACATTACATGCAACTTGAATTGAATTGAACAATCTACATAATTAAAAAAATGTCTATGTGTCTATTTGTGCCCTTCAAACCTAACTTGTTCAAGCCTAACTATTTCACTTAGTTCTTAATAACTAGCTCATTCCTTTCTTTTACCCATGTACATAGATAAAAAAAAGCAAATTAACATGTGTCTTTTCATGTCCATGTTATGTATATTAATATAATTCAGTAATCCATTTTTTGTAAGCTTATCTTCTTAATCCTTTTCCCCTCCACATGAAAGATGATGAACAATTGAGAACCACATGGGAACATACATAGAATTTTTTTAAAAAGTACAAAAAAGGGGATTGTGCTCAATTTGGAACTGAGCATTATACTTGCGAGATTAAAATTCAATTGAAAAAAAAATAGGATGCATGTTGGTCGAGAAGACATTGAAATTTTGCTCATGAATATGGTGTTAAAAACAAAATTCTCAAAAGACACAAATCCAAAACAACACCTTTCCATACCTCTTTATTTTAGAATTGGCTAAACAAATTCTAATTTGGAGCTATCCAAATGATAGCTTCCAAAAAAGATGACTTCAGGAATTTCAAATTGTCTTACCTAAATAAACCAACTCTGATAAATCATTGTCATTAGAATACAGTCTGCACTTTGTGCACTTCCCATAATTCTACAAATTTCAAAATATTATTAAATTTAAAATTGCTGAACCTTCTTTTCTGAAATGAACAAATACTTCAACAAGAACTGCTAATTCTGTGTCATAGGTGCTATATTGCCTTCCAAAAACCACACCAGAAAAACCTAAACTAGGCAACTTTTTTCAAAACTCTATGAACCTTCATACCTCCATTGGAGAAAAGGTTAAAGTCTTTGATAGAGAGCCCCAACAGTTGGAGCACAACTTTAAGTCGTTTCACCCTTGAAGTATATCATAGAAAGTCTAAGGTTTCTCTTGAATGATGTCATGCAGGTATATATGCCTTTGGTTTGGAACATGTTACATTGCAATAGCAACCCATGCTTGTATTCTAAGTGCTTGTGTACCAAACAACATTTACTCACAAACATAATTGACATCCTTTAGGTTCACTTGGCGCCTTAAATGACCTGCCATGAGAGTGAAAGCTCACCAATCTACCCATTATTAAAGCTCTGGAGCTATTTTCACATTTCAAAAATAGTGGAGGTTGGTCTTCTTTCTTTGTGATGTGGAGATGGTTCCAGAATCCCACAATGCACCTTTGGTAACTAAGCTCATAAACCCCAAGGTTTGTTCAACTACTTGGTAGTCAAATCCAGAAGCCGGCCTGCAAAAGCAATTTAGGGTCTCACAATTTTCATTCAAATGTCCCACCCCCGCCCCCCTCACCACCCCGTTCCCCCTCCCCAAAGTGCTGTTCCCACATGTGATCAGGGTTTTTCTTTCAATATTGTGATATCAAAAATTTGACTAATTTTTGCCAAAAAAAGCATTTTTTGGCTGAATTTACAGTAAAATAAAAAGCAGAAATTTCCTAATTTGTCGTGTGAAAAAACAACAATTTCTTTCCAAAAATTCACTGCATGTGATATTAGGGAATGCTGACTTTTAGGGTTAAGACTAGATGTTCAATTGCATCCCTTGACATTCTATGCCTGTAATGTATAGCTTTACTCCACATGTGAGATGGAATGCTGACTTTTAGGGTTAGAACCAGTGTTGGGCGGTTCTTTGAATTTTTAGAAAGAATCGTCAGTTCCGGTTCTTTAAATGTTCTAGACTCAAAGAACTGCTGGTTCCAGTTCTGTGAAAAAATTCAGTATCAAAGAACTGGTGGTTCCAGTTAAACCATAAAGAACCGACGGTTTTCATGAAAAAACCAATGGTTCTCTGACTGGTTCCTTGGAAAAAAAATTACAACTGGTGGGTATCTACCCCTCATTCCAAGAACCACCCAATACTGGTTAGAATGGGATTTATTTTTCAATTTTGTGATGTAGCCAAAACTGGCAATCATCCACAAGAAGATGTAGCCAAATTTGGCTATTCTTCAGCTTATGAAAGCAGATAATTTTCAGAGTCCTTTTATATTTTGGCTACCTGCTGGAAACCTGTTGAAGGAATCTGATGATTCACCACATATTTTCAAAATCTGGTGAATTAGGTCCAATTTTTTCACAAAAATCCTTTGAATGTGTTGAAATCAAAATTTTCATGTTGTAACAAAAGCAAATACAATGTTGCCTTTGGTCCTATATTTTGAGGAATGTTCATCAGGTGTTACTTTTCACTGTGAGTTCAATATTGTGGAACTTCATGGAACATTTTGTATGCCCTTAGGTTATCAGGGCAGTTCGTAGGGTTCATAATCACAGTTCTCAAAGAATAACCAATTATCTCTAACATGTAACCACTGTTTTCAGAAATTTTGAAAAAATCAAATAACCACCCAAAAAACCTGTTCTTTGTGCTTTTTGAAATTATCATGGCATATTCTTCTTCAATTACCCAAAATTGAAATTATCAGTGTACCCTGGCAGCTTTGACACACATTTGTTGAATAATTTATTATTTTTTCATTTTTCATTTTACAAGTAGAACATTCTTGAAATCTCAGTTATTCCCTTGACAATTTTTTCTTATTTGAAAAAAAAATTGAAAAATTGAAAATTTCTGAAAATAATATAATTAGTGTTGAAGCCGCCAAGGTAGTAGGGTATCTTGACATTATTTTTTCCAATTATCCTAAAATTAAAATTTCCTTAGCACAATATGTTTGTCAGAGACAACATAATATCTATTTGATGATGAATTTCAAACGCAATATAAATTCAATAGCAGTTCATGGCTGCCAAATTTGTGACTACTCCATGTTCTAGATGAACTAGTCATACAAATACTTTCAATCATGGAATACACAGCCCACAATCCAAATTGAGGTTTGAAGATTTTTTGTCCTTCAAATTCCACAGTGCCCCCTCTAGTGCTTTGGCTTAACTTAGCAAAACACATAATTAAGACCGCTAGTGTGGCCTGTGCCCTTGGAGACCCCACATTCTCAAAATGATGGACATAGCATGACGCAAGTCTGGCCCCCACAGTTTCCAAATAATGGGCATAGGATGAGGCAAGTTTGCCCCCACAGTCTGAGAATCTCCCTCACCCTTGGGCTTTACCTATTGTAAAGCACCAGGCTAAAGCTATTGTGTCCCTAAACATATAGAATTCTGGAGGTGTAGGAGGGAGAGGGTTCTTACACCTATTCCTTTAAAGTGAGAGGGATGTTACACCTAGAAATAGCAGACATAATTTCTCTCTCACTCTTAAGGAGTAGGCATAACATCCTCATGTTTTGTAGGAGGGATATAAATGAATATAAGATACCCTCCAAATATATTTACAAAATTTCTCAAAGTGTTGTATGCCCAAGTGTAAAATTTTTGCCCAACTATTTGAATTTTGAATTGTAAGGATTACTCAAAATTCAATACCTCCTAACTTTAGGTCTAAAAATAATGAAACTGCCTCCGTTAAATGCTACTCATAGAGCACTTTCCTATAATACCAAAAGCATGCCCAATTTTTCCTCTTATACATATATATATTCTAATTTATTGAATTTCCAAAGACAAAACTTTTCAATATTCAATAACTCTTGCACTATTGATGAACCACCTCGGTGCACCCTTGCTTGTTGAGGGCTTTCCAATTGTTACAGTGGAGGGCACCATGAGTTGGGAGATCTCAACATGACAAACAAAACAAACAAACTACCTTCTTTAATAGATAAATTATGATAAGTTTCTCAAAATTCATTCTGCATTGTGTTTCAGACCATCATGTCAATTTTCTTAGAGCTCAATATTGAACTTAGTTCCATTCTTTTCTTCCCAGGACTCTCAGTACAGTCTTTAGTCCCAAACAAATCACAGAGAATTATAATGAAGCCATGAAAATGCACAGATGTACTACGTAATGGTCAAGTCCCTGCCCATTATGTTGGGTAATGTGCCAGGAGAGCCCACTAGGGAGAGCCAGGCCAGGGGAAACATTCTGTGACATAACGGTGTGGGATGGCAGATTTCACAAATTTTTTAAAACCATGTTCAACAGACACATTTTGATCATTACTATGAGAGTATCATCATTGTCGGAAGATTATATTTCCTATAATGTGATCAAGAAAAATGACATAATTTACAACCCCAGATCTTGATGTTTAGACTAAGGTGTCCAAGTAATCAAATATCCTGTTCTGAGTTCCAACTTCAACCTTGGATGCTAGGTATTACAATGGCTAATAATAAAATCCCACTTTTACAAACAGATTGTTAAGGAGAACTATTTTCACCACAGCCAGGTAGCATGATCTACATAATACCAAGATACTTGAAATGGGAGCCAACCTGTTCCTAAATATTTCACGAGTATGAGGAGCATTCAGCAAAACCATAATTCACCCTTAGGTTTGAATTACAACATGATGGGTCTGAACAGATTTTGTGGAATTGTGCTTAATATACTTAACACAATTCTAAACAGAACATTGTACCACTGCAATCCCTCCATACAACATTTTCACCATAATATTAAATTAAATATTTTGAAGCATATTTTGAAGTAGATAGTGCATAAATCTCAAAAGTTTCATTTCAATTATGAATAATTGTTTGGTCTCATATTGTAGAAGGAAGATTTACCATGATCACTATAAGGATCTAAAAGCCTTTGAAATTTAGTATTTGCCACATGATTTGTTGTGTTGTACCAAAAAGATTGCGTCTCACAAATGTAAACACAAACTCACTTGTGGAATGAAATGGCTCCTAATAGGGGAGGACTTCCCCCCATCAGGTATTTCGAAAAAACCTCTACTCTATGATTCCATTTTTTAACTAATGTAACATTATCTATTGGGCTTCTCATCATCCTAACTAGATTATGGTCTAAAAGGATGGTGTTTCCAACGTGCATACTCGAAATTTTATCAAAGAAATCTATAAAGCATTCATGGAAAACCACCAATTTTAATTTGTTGAAAAGAAAATGGTTATTCATCTTGCAAAACTCATGACCAAGTATTCGTGAAAGTTCAATATTAAAATCTATATTATTTTCCATTTCATTCAAGAAAATCAATATCTTGTATGGCTTACATTTAATCCAAATATACACTACAAACCCAACACTTATTTTCCTTCAATGTATGAAGGATCCATTAGTAAAAATCCTACCCAATAAATAAACTATCTATTAAAAAACTTCCAAGTAAAATGTCATCATCTTGCGATTACACTTACCAAGCAAGTAGGTGTAAAGATTCTTCTACCGAAAATGTTGAGGTAGACAATCCCATCCACAAGTATTAGCTTTATAATTTGAAATGTCACCTCCAAGCAAACCTCATTTTCATAGAATTTTTCATCTTCTAAGAACAAAAAAATTGGGTTTTCAATTAATGCCATCAATTTTTTTATTTCCAAGAATATTGACACCCACATTTGCTCCAATTTTACAAATATGTGTACCAAAAAAAAAAAAAAAACATTGTTCATCAAGTTTGTGGACAAACTCGAAACCTCCTCTTGTCAAGCCATGTATTGACCAAACTCCAATCACATCTTTGTCACATACATGGACTTACACATAATGCAAAATAGATTCTTGAATGAGTTGCAATCACAAATGCACACAACCACCTTAAATCTTGTTTTGGCATTGAGCAATCTACTGACAAAGGAATCCCAATCAAAGTTTTTTGAAATTGTCATAACATCCTTGGTGATGTGAGTTGTACATGTGATTACGGTTGTGCTAGTCACATTGTCTTATAAAAATGACGTTGTCGTTTCCTTGTTGATGACATCTGATAGGGTGACCATGTTATCAACTCACATCAATTTATAATGAAATTTTAATAGAATTGCCTATGCTACATTCTCCTTTGAAACGCCACTTTGGATCCATTTCTCCAACAAGCATTTAAATCCTAAAGGGTGCATTTTGTCCAATGGGTTTAGCCTCATTTTTTTCAAACAAAAGTCATCATTGAGTTCAAAGTCCAAAATTGATATTAACATTTTATCCATCTTGTGTTTGTCCTTCAACATGTGCCACTCATCATTCGTGTAGGGCTTCTAATTGTTCGTTGTCAATTTCAGATATCCAAAATGAATCATAATTTCATTCTGAATAACGATTTTCCATTTCAAAAGCCTTATGAATTCGTACATGGATGTGAGGTCTAGTCGCCCCCCACCCTTGGTTTAATGTGTACAAAATGTTATCATTTCTCCAAATAACCCTTTCGCCAACTTCTCGAATTACTTTTTTTTCAAGTTGACAAAACAATCAAAGGTGAGTTTTCCTATCAACTTGGGTGGACATGTTGGATGTTGCTAGTTCCATCAAAAATGTTGCACCTCCCCCATTCAAATAGAACATACCAAAGCAAAACATTCTGCCAAAGGGTGAAAATCCTTTAAGGTGTTCCACACAAGACAAAAATCATTACAATCCTTTTCTACCTTATATTTTGATCCCCATAAAAAATAATGAATCAAAATTTGTCAAAATTTTCAAAAGGACTATATTTTAAACCATTACAATTATAGATTCCATCATAATCATCCGTAAATGTGTTTTTACATGGTAAAAATACTAGGTTAAAAAAACAAAAAAAAATGATGTTATGACAAGATTTTGGTACACCTTAAAAAATTTGGACCCCAAAACTAGAACACCACATTTGTCAATAGAAGGATTTTTTGCATTCCTTTGTTGATTCAACATTTAACACTAGCTTGAACATCTCTTCAAATTTATGCAAAAAATGTACAAATATTCATATGATTAATAAATGCAATTCATAATGGAGCATTAACATGACTTGAAGGTTTTCATTAAATACCTTGTATTTATTAATATGTCAAATAAATGCATTTAGATTTGGAAGCAATCTCTCATATGCACCCCATATTTGACGTGCGTGTGCAAGGTTCTCCCTATAAGAAAGCTTCATGCTCAACACAAAATCCTTGTTATTTAATACCTTTCAAAGGTTGTAAATCTTCACAAAGTTTGTGTCCAGACAATGATGACTTAAAATTTGGTGTAAAACTTTTGAACATGGTGTGTGGTATTGCTATCTCCAATGAGTTCATGTTCACAAATAAATGACATTTTCTTTCATTAGTAAATGAAAAAACTATGATTGAAAATATTGTAATTCTATTTGAAAATGAGTTTAAAAGATGAAAAGTAGGATAGAATGGAAATGCACCTTTGTTCTAACAATTGTGTGTTAGCCTCTAACAATCAAAAAGTGATAGTTTTGAAACATTCGGTGGCTACCAAACGTTTGCTAGCTCTTGCGCCAAAACACCTAATGGCCACTAGGCATTTGATATTGTTTGCACCAAAATGTTTGGTGGTTGTTAATGTTTAACACCATTCGCATGAAAACACATAGTGGACATCAAGTATTTAGCACCATTCATGCTTGAACACTTGGTGGCTGCCATGCATTTGGTAGTGTTTACGCTAAAATGCCTAGTGGCCACCAAGTGTTTTCCAACACTCGCACCAAAATGTCTAGTGGCTGCTAGATGTTTGGCATCGCTTGTGCCAAAACACTTAGTGGTTGTTATGCGTTTGGCAATGCTCACACTAAAATGCTTAATGACCACTAAGCATTTTGCAATGCTTGTAATATTACCTAACATTTCAACGCCAAACTTTGTACAACGTTTATGGCTTGAAAGGTTATCATAAATAAAAATTATGAATGATTTACAATGGTTTGAAATGCCATGTTGATTGTGAAATGTGTTTGTGGAATGATTAGAAGAAATTTGTAAAAATAAGAAGAGGGGATTAGTATTTAACAAATTGATATACACACATTCACATAGACACACTCACATGTATAAAAATATAAACGCATAAACATGCACACACACATTTACATTGATAAATGCGCAACAATTGACACATAAACATATACATATAAAATCACATACACGCACATGTACATACAGATAAACATAAAGACACACAAATGCAATCATAAACACATATATAAAATGACAACAACACAAATGCAATCACAAACACATACATAAAATGACAAGCACACAAATACAATAACAAACACACACACAAGTATTGATAAACAGAAAATCACAAGCACACACATACACATAAACATAATGACATAGTCTTACAAAGATAGAAAGAAGAAACTTTTATTTTCTTTTTTTTTGTCGCAATTTTGTTGACAAAAATGTTTTGACACAATTTAAGGCATGATGTAGATGTTTGTGTATTCACCATGATTTATATGTTTGTAAATTGCATTTGTACAAAATACATTAAGACATGCATCCATCAAGGATTGAACCCAAGACTCATGGAAAAATGTTAATGTTTTAACCACCAAACCACTTCAACAATTATTAATAAGGGTGAAAAAGTTTAACTTTATAATGTTTGGCATATAATTGTATAAGAAATTTAAATTTTAACATGCATTTTCTTTTGCAAAATTTATTCAAATGCTATAAATGAAAAGATGA
>Ga0116227_10005415_pt1 | contig 26872 bp, 24 predicted proteins | sample S1TSphgellanicum_FD_89693 | JGI IMG/M metagenome (GOLD analysis project Ga0116227, IMG submission 89693) | Host-associated microbial communities from peat moss isolated from Minnesota, USA - S1T2_Fb - Sphagnum magellanicum MG | ecosystem: Host-associated > Plants > Peat moss > Unclassified...
GAAAAAAAACTACAACCCCCTTGAGCCATTTTGTCTCACTTCATTGGCTACCAAGAAAATCAGTGGCATTTGCTAGAAATTGTAATTCACAAAAAGACATCACTTCCTCAAAATTCACACCAACAATGCAAAGATACACAAAGATGAAACTTGTTGAATGTTAAACGTTTCAATTGGAGGCAAAACCAATTTCACCCCATGTATTTTTTCATTTCACCCCATTCCCAATTACTTTTAGATATGGTTTTCAAATCCATTTGGGAAATGTTGTTTCATAAATTACATGACATGTGGAAGTCCAAGTTTCGCATGCTTACATGCCAAACAATTGCCAACGACTGGGTTGTTATATACAATGAAAACCTCAATGAACTCCGCAAACTAATGGTCCACACCTTAGAAAAGACTACTTCACTATGATGATATAAACAAAGACCATGTATCCCTTGATTGTTACAAGTCTTCAAACTAAAAATGAACTCAAGCACCTTCATTCCTATCAGAAAGATTAAAAGAAAATAATTTATTGATGTCAAAGGGGAAATGGTAGAGGGTTTGCATTGTCATAGTCAACAAAAGCTTTAGCAAAACTCCATTTCATGGTTTCTTTGGAAGAATAGAAACTTTGGATTTTGACCTTGATCATTGGAAACGGGTCGTTGTTGGTGGAATATAAAACTGAAAAATTGTGTAAGTTGTTAAAGAACATAATTTCACTAATTTGCAAAATCCTAAAAAAGTGGCCATGTGTGTTACCTATAATATAAAATGGAGTGAAGTTTGGAAAAAGAACATAGTTAAGAAAAATGCATGTTTTCTTTGAATCATATACCATAAAACCATAGTTGTTAACTATTAAAAAGTCTAGGTGTGCAAGGACATCAAAGTCAACTACCTCATGTGTGATCTAATGGCACCTACCTTAACTCATAGGTTCTATGAATGCAGTAAAGTGTAAATAGTGTGAAAGTGGGTAGCTACTATTGTCTGTTGGTTTAAACATTTGCCAATGATTTAGGGAAGTATGAAAAGGTTGGACATTATGTGTATATTCAACAAGAAGCTTCTTCAATCCTTTAAGGCATTTACACCTATATGGTCATTCTTAAAAGGAGTTGTTATTTGGTGCATTTGGATAAAAATGAATGAAGGAATATTCAACAACAAGGCTTTTTCGAATCATAAGTTGGGGGTAGATGATCAGAAATGGCTTAATTGTTTACAACATGTTAATATGGGATAAAACTCGTTGGCAAATAATTGTTATGCTTGATATTGAAAATGAACTTATGGAGAATTTTGACAAAACATGGGGCTCCCACTTTTTGATTTATGTCGAGGACCACCAAAAGATTAGGTGGAAGTTTCAACTACCTAGTTTGGTTAGTATGACTAATTAACCTTTGGGGCTCCTTGGGGTTCTTTGGCATGTTGAGGGGTTTCCCTTGGCCTCTATGTTTATTTGTTTCCTTTTTGTTATGGATTTTGCAAAATTTCCGAATGTCATTTTTTTTCAGATCTCATTTGAATCATAGAAAAAAATGACTATTTCAAAAACAAAAAAAATTATGTTCAAAGGATCCAAAAAAGGCATTCAATGTTTGGAGTAACCATTCAAAATCATACATTTATTATGTTTTTCCATTTGAGACCATGGTAATTATGACAAGTTGTTATTTTTTTATTCGTATCATATCAAGAATCTAAAATTTAAAATCCATTTAATCCAATTTTAGGTTTCGTTTTAAGGACATTTGAAAATGAACAACCATTATGTCCAAAATAAACAATTTTGCAAAGGACTTCCAAAGGATTCATATAATTTTTAAAATAATGGAAAAATATCTAAATGATAACAACTTATTAGCCACATTAAAAAAAAATTCATGATTTTTTTAAAATATAGAATTTTAGACTTTAAAAAATTCAAGGCATTTTTCAAAATTGTTTCAAAAATTTAAACATCCTTTACCACATATAAATGGAATATAATGTACATGATGTATGAAGTAAAGTTATATTTTATTAAATAAAAAAATGATCCTTAAAAGAGTGAACATATTTTGGTATGATTTGAAATTTTATCATTTTTCAAAACAAAACACTAAATGTTGAACATTTTTTTAAATTCATATTTATTTAGCTCAATGATTAATAAATAATATGTGATGCATTTGGGCAACTTTAAATATTTTTTATAACAAGTGGCTAAAGATTTCATTCTAAAACTCATTTGCATGGAAATGTTATTTTTGAAAGAAAATACTTATAATCTTTGTTTAAAGTAACATCATCAACTCTTTTGAACTTGTTTTGAACCAATTATAGTACATAAAAACTTTATTAAAGTAAGTTTTCACACATGATATGAGGGCCTTTATATAAGTCTTATCACATTCAAAATAGTAAAATGGCTCCATTTCCTCAACATCCAAAAAAAAACAATACACAACAAGCAACATCATCCATGTAAGGAGGAGTTGTGCTTTAAAGCCCCTATCTTGGGTTTTAGTTTGATATTTTAATGATCTATATTTCATCCCCAAATTGAGTATATTATACTAGAATAGCAAGTTTGGCAAAAAAATATTTAAAAAATAAAAATAAAGGAAAATTAGATGATTTCCTTGTTGAATTTTTTAAAAATATAGTGGTAAAATGCAAAAATACAAGAAATTATGTATGTATTGTCAATGCACTTTGATTACATTCACATTTCCTACACCCATGACTTCCCACACTCCCCTTGCTATTCTTACATCCCACATTCATTTGCAATCAATGGCATGACTTACATTCTAACAAAACTAGAGTGCCAAGCTCAATAATCTTTACTAGCCAAAATAAATCCTCACACTTGCAAGCATTTTTGCTTCAATTCCAATCCGTCATTTTTTGCTTGCAACATGATTGTTAATTATGCACTCCTTTTTGTTATTTTTGAACTTTTAAAATAAATAAATTAACAAGGCTTTGAGAACGTGTTTTGAACAATAGTGTTGTTTGTTGTTGTGCGGAGGTTGCTTTTGGCACAATGTTGCAGGGTTTTGGAAGTTGTTATGTGAAACTTAACAATATGGGAAATTTCTTGTGGCAAGTGGCAGGGCACATAATGGTTGAATTGTGGAGCAAAGAGTGTGAAATTTAAGCCAACCTAGTGTGATGATGTTGTAATGTGTTCATTTGTAACACATGGCATCTTCGAACACACTAAACATTGCTTTCTAGAGGTCGAGGGCAATGGCACTATGGTGTGTTTGTACACAATTCGTTATGACTCCAAAACTCTTTTGTCAAATATTTATGTCATTTATTTCGATTTTGTTGTCATATTTTGTCCTTTTTTGTTTTACATAAGCTTAAACAACAAGGCCAATGCACAATATTGGTTTCAATGTTTTTATTTTCAAGTCTTTGAGGTCGAAATAGTGATGATGCATGCTAAAAAAAAATGTTAAAAGTTGTTGAGATTGTTCTTGAAATTAGAAAATTGATAATTTACAACTTTGTCCCCTCTATGCCATTTTTACTTTTGTCTTTACTTTTATAGAGCCCTCGGCAAAGTCATCACAAGCATACACATGGCAATGGGTTTTTTTCTTTCATCTGGTAAGTCAAAATAGTTTTCAAAATTTTGTGAAATGTTAGTGGGGATTTGCCAAATTTTTAAAAAGAACCTTGAGATTCAATACAATACCCAACATATTTTGTAGGATTTTTCTCAAAAATGAAAAGGGGCAATCATCCATGGGAAGATGCAAAAATAAAATGGCAATGTTCCTTGGGAAATAATGCTTTAGTATAAATAATTTAGCACCCTTTTACATATTGTATTTGATTACACTTGTTAGTTTTGGTAATTGAAAACCTTTAAATATTTTTTTCCTAATTTATTATTATTTTTTCTTATATAACAAAAAATTGCCATCATAATAAACTTGTAAGCACCCATGCAACCTTAGTAGCAACATTTGCATTTGAAGCAAATAACAAAACACACTAGAAACAAACTTTTGGTGTTATGTTTATACCTTACGTTCTTTAATTAGAGTGGAGTAGATTTATGATGTTACTTTCATGGTGAGTGTATAAGAAATTGTGGATGTGATGGTGGATATAAAAATAATTTAGTGTCATCATAAAGTGTACATATTAAGCTCTAAAACAATTTGCATTATCATGAAAAAAAATGATAATGAAAAGAAAGTTATGATAACAACACAACAACCATGTATTTTCATGTACTATAGGTAAAATCACAATAAAAATTGTGATGTTACTTAATATTTGCAAGCCATAAGAATAGCTCCTAATGATACTTAAGTGGGAAGGGTTGTGAGCTTTGATGTGAATTAGAGAAGACCAACCCTACAAATTAACGCATGTAGTAATAGGTACCAACATTATATAATTTTCTTTTTTCTATTTTTCTCAATCCAAAGATTTGATTGACATGTTTTCAATCTAATAACTTTATAATGTTAAATTTATGTAAATTGCATGTTAGATGCATAACACAAAAATGTACCTTATTTGTCACTTTTTCTTGCTAAACATGTAAGAGAGGTTATGCTTGATCAAGCAATTGCATTTGACAATTGGGTTACCCTTGTCAATGACTATTCTATAACAATGTTAATTGACACTTCAACATCAACACCTTCATTATAAAATGTGTTGTTGAAATCGATTGCAAGTGCATTTGCATTGGTGTTGAACAATGTATTTTCCATGTTCTCTAACATAACTTATCTTTGAAAGTCCTTCAATTCTCAAATAAACTCAATAATCTTGTTTGCTTCCACCCCGTTATTACCATTTTTGGTTTGGTTACAACATGCATACATGTTAAATGTAACTAGCCACATATATTGGGCTTGAGGGTAAACATCTTCAAATCCATATGAATATCTTTGTTGGTGTTTAGTTCTAGGTTATGATAGCACCCATTGTATATTTGTTGAATCCTTGGCAAAATGCATGCTTGAATGGACGCCGAAGCATCACATCTATTAGTTAGTAAATGCTTGTGCAATTAGTTGGGATGTAAATAATGTGAATTTTGGGATGAGTATGTTTCATCCAATCTTGAATTTTTTTGCTAATGTGGACACTCCAACAATCAATGAACCAAATCATTTCTTGATATACTAGAAGGTGTAAGAGCTCAATTTGTGAAGCCTTATAAGCGGAAAAATAACATTCACAAACTCCTTGCAAGTTTTCAATGTAGACTAGTGATTGTGATTAAAGGTGATATGTTAACCATAATTTTAACACATGTTGTTCGACCAACATTTAACGGTGGTAGGTTACATGATGTGTTCCCTTGGAAAATCACTAGGAATGGTAAACATTGGCCATTAACAAATGAAGATACCACCATGGTTACTTGGTGTTGATTTTCCATACCATGGACCTTCACATGTCGAAAACCTTTTGTTTCCCATGTCCTAGTGCCACCTATAGAACAATGTGTATTCCAATTTGGTCTATGTTCACAACTAATTCCTAAAGGATTTTGTAAACCATAACCAAGTAAACACATCGTTGTGCCATAACTTTCCCTTGTAGCTCAATATAGTCCTTCAGTAATTTGCCAACTATTGTAGTTGAAGCATGATAGCTCCAATTGAATTGGCTTTTTATGAAACTTTTTGTCCATACATAAGAAACATGAAATGTAGTCATGTGAGTTTTCTCAAGTAGATGAGGTGCTCATTTGAAGATAATTGCCTTGATCGAAGGTTGAATGCAAATAATGGACAAAGGTTGTCATGCTACCATGTGCTTCTTCAACAACTCACATATTTCCTCTATAAGAACAAGGTGTGCATCCAAGATAGGAGAATGTTGTACAAATTTGGCAAAAGTAGTGCTGAGCTTTACATAATGCTTGTAATTTTCCTTGAATTCTCCATTATGATGGAACCATTCAACTAGATAACCTTTTGATAAATGATCATAAACACCATCTACCTCTCTTGGCTTTCTATATGTTGCCTTCAAGTACTTCAAAACACTATAAATGTTTTGGTGATGTTTCATAGTAGCATAAATAGGTGGCCAAAGGGAAGGGGTGAACCAATTTGATTAGGGCCCCTGACATTATTGGTTGATGGAATTGATTTGATTTTTGGCTTAAATCTCTTTCTCCTAATGGTGTTCCAATCTCTCATTCAACCTTGCAAAATCTCTCTCTCTCTCTCTCTCTCTCTCTCTCTCTCAATCTCCATTTCCTTTTTGTTGATGGAAATGAAAATTCCACAATCTAAACATTGTTGTTTCTTGGCCATTGCACAAATTTTGCGCAAGCAACAATTGTACTAAAATAAACATACAAATGCAAAAAACAAAGGGGACATAAAGTATCACACTGAATAGGAAATTATAATTAAATAATTAGGGTTAAAATGCAACTTGGCACAAACAAATGGAAATTGTTAAACTTTTCCCTAAATTACAAAAGGGTAAGCACTTAGGGTGTAAAAAGATAAGCCATCATGAACTAATGAAATGGTTGAAATTGACACACACGGATGAAAAAATTGATGCACACAGATGAAAACTTAAAATGTTTGCCAAATAACTTTTTTTTTGGGTTAAAAATTGCCAGTTTTTAAAAAAATAAATTGAGTACCAAACCTTTTTTTTTAAAAAATTTATCAAACATAAAAATGTTAAATGTGTTATTTTGGTATGATATCCATAAAGTGAAAAAAAATCAATATTTTTTCCTAAATTTGGATATTGGCTCAAAAGATTTGTAAAATCTTTATTTGAAAAGACTTTCATTTAATGAAAAATATGAACAACAATCAAGGCCTAGGTAAAGCAAATCTAAATTTGGGGATGAAATTTTCCTAAGGAGAAATCTATGGGAAAATACAAATTTAGTCCCCTAATTTTATCCTACAAATTATTTTCATCCTAACATCTCATTTCATCTCTATTTTTTAAAAAGTTGACACCAAATAACTTTAATTTAATTTGGGGTACTTTATAGTGAGATTTAGTGTGCATGTTGTTTTTTTATCCCCATCCATCAAAATGAAATATTAGATACCAATGTAAAATGTAAAATTAATTAAATGCCACTACATGGGCCAATCAAAACCAATCATATTTTTTATTGGCATTTTTGGAAAGGCTTACATCATGTTCACGCTTATAAGTTCAAACTCAACTTCATGTTATTTAAAACCTAAACTTCATTTACATTTATTAGTTATAAGTTATATACTATAAACATCTACAACTTGTAAAATAATTTTTGGATGAAATATAATTAATTTTATGTTGGTTTGGGCTAATACATGTGCACATTATTTGATATTTGCAAAAACAATTTACATAATATAATTATTGTTTTTGATTGATCAAAATTGGTCAAGGTGCTTTCATTTAAATAATCTATCACCTTTTATTATCCCAATTTTCATGTTTATGGATGAGGTTTGGGAAACAATTAATAAACCATCTAGGATGTGATAAACACTACTAAAAGCTAAAATAAAAGGTATAAGTTGTATTCTCCTTCCTATTAAATCACTTATGTGTCTCTTAATGAATTATTTTGATAAAGGTAGTAGGTTGAGCACTATGGGTTTATACATGTGACAAATGAACACACTTAATTGTTCATTTTGGCCTTTCCATGGGAAACTTGCCCCTAGAAAAAGGACTTTTTTGTATCATACATCATTTTCAAATAGACAAAAGGAATGACCAAACGTTTTTTACCACTTGCACAACATTTCATGAAACCATGAATAAACATGGAGTCAAATGCACAAAACAATAACTTCAAACCCACTTGAAGCAAAAATTGCATTTGAAACTAGTAGGTTTCATTTAAAACTTTTCCTTGTGAAATTTTTCTCAACAAATTTTCTTTTTTCATCCCACTCTTTATGATAGTTGTTTGAAATCCTTTTTACTTTTTATGTTTTCTATTCCAATTTTCATGTTATTTGTTACCTCTTTTTTTTTGTTTAAAAACTATCAAGTCAAAAGTATGAGTGCATATAATGTTCAAAAGGTGATGCTTTCAAGGTTTAATGAATCAAAATTTGGGTTGAAGGTTCATAAATTTATTTATTTATTTTGTTTATTTTGTTATTAGGTTCAAATCCTCTTCACATTTTATGTTTTCCATTTCAATTTCCGTAAAGTTGGGCCATTTTCATTTATGTCACCTACAAACTTCAAATTAAACATTTGAACACACAAAAAATAATCTTTTCAAGATTTTAAACATCAACATGATTTTTTCAATGTATTTAGAGGACACATTATAAGATGAAATAAAAAAAACCTCACTCCTTTTTTTTCATCATTTTCCTATGATACTTTGGGCATTTATCGAATGTCATGATAAACAATGAAAAATAAAATTATACCAACACTTTATGTCGATTCTCACACTTGAAGTGGGCCATTCTTGAAATAAGCATCAATTCATGGTGGAGTAGAAGGTTGTTTATTTTGGGAATGCCCCACTCCTTGAACATTACTTTGCACAAAATAGGCAAATATTCAATTTGAAGTTGTTGGGTCTTAATTTTTTTTGGTTTATTGTTTGTTTTTTTTTTATCCTTTCCACATTTTGTGAAATTCATCTAAATTATTATGATATTATTGAAGTTGAATTTATTTTGATTTTCAATATCAACATTGATAATATTTGCATTTAAAAAAAAAACAACAACATTATATACAAACAAACAAGCTTGAGACAAAAAAAATCAAATGTGAAACTAACTGTGTTATTTTGAATTTCAATTTTAATAAAGTAAAACTACAACTACTTTCCCTTGGGTTTTGTGAGTAGATGGGATGATGGTTACTTCCATGGACACATCGTCAATTCTTCAACAAATCAATTCATTAAGTAGATCAATGGTCAACCATTGTTTCCATTTGAAAATGAAAGTTTTAAGTATAACATTTGTAGAAAATCAATTTTGATAATTAGTTTACTAAATGTGGCCATCGTATTTGAATATTGGATGACATAGTGGAGAATTAAACAATGAACACACATCTATCATATAGTGTGGCATTACATTTTAGTTGTTAAATGTTCAATCAATTTAATTAATTACCAACTTCATTCAAACTACTTTGAAAATACAATTGCTCAAGTTTTCAAATTGTTTTTTAAAAGACAATTATTTCAACAAAACATGGAATTGAATAGATTGAATAAAAATATAAAATATTGCAATAATTATTAAAATGAGTTCATATGGAATTGGTAAATTTTATGTATTTAAAAAAAAATTTCAACACTTGAAACATTTGTAAAATTGGTGGAAAACGATTGAAAGTTGGTATTTATTAGGTGAGGATATTGTGAACATGGCATAACCTTCCCATATTTTTTCAATCATGTTCTCCATGTGTTTTTAATTTCCTTTCAACCACAAGATGCATATTTTCACAATTTTTCTTTTTACCTCACAAGAAGTAAAATCTTAATCCCAAAATTATACGCCTTTTACAAGTTTTCTAACAACATGAAATCAACTTAATAAATGATGTTATTCTAAAAATGTATGGTAATTCCCATCAATTTAACAATTGTGCAACCTAATGTTTTTGATAAACAATCTCAACTTCCCACATGACAATCATATTATTAGGCATTCTAATTGTAAACAATCAATCCTTAATTTTAATTTAATTTAATTTAACTTTTTTGCACTTTGAAACTAATGATAAATTGTAATAATCACAATTTGAATTAAAGATTTATGGTTAGATTGTTTAATTGTTTAATGAACTTAGAAGTTTTGAAATCAACCATTATGATGAACTTTATTTTGTTTTATGAAACAACATGTGAGGAACAATATGATGTTGCTACCTAATGAATATTACTTGTGAATTTTTTCGTGGATTTGGATTTTGTTCAAGTCCTAGTTGCTCTAATAGTGTGAGATGACAACCAAATACAACAAAAATTTGTAACTAGTTAAAATTGGAGAGAGTAGAATAGGTCACTAACTCGGGCCAAATTAGCTTGGAAAGAGCACTTGGCAATTTTTAAAATATATATTTGAAGGGACTTTATATCCTTGAATATCCTTCCTATACAAGAGGGGAAGGATATTATGGCCATTCCTTAAGGGTGGGAGGGATCTTACACCTACTTATCCTACGCCTATAAGTAGATGTAAAGACCCTTCCTCCTCCTACACCACAAGGTTTAGGGTCTATGGTAAAGCACAAGGCAAGCGTTATTGTGAAATTAAACATACGAATGCACACATTTCCAAAATATGGGGTTGAACCGAGCTTCCTAATTTTCGGAATGCACCCACCATGGGGTTTAACCAATGGGTGAGGGACATTCCCAAAACATGGGGGTTAGACTTGGCCCTTGCTTTGGACCAACCCCATCAGCCAAGGGCCTTAACCCTACACTTTTCTAGGGATGAGAGTGAACCTGGCACTCACCAAGGGCATCGGGCAGGATGGATGATTTGTAGACATTTTTCATTGTATTCTTGCCCCATAGCAAACCATAGTGGTTAATTATGTACTACCCAATCATCCACATGTGCTGTTTATTTATCAAGTAACCACAAAATTAACTTATGGAATTTTGGTAATAACTACATGAAGTTTTTTTTGGTAGGTTCTCTTAACTCTAAACCTTTAACATAATGAGACCTTTTTACAACATTTTGTTTTTTTTTTTTTTTTTTTGGGTAAAAATAAAAGGAAAATAATGTTCGACCAAATTATAGGATAAAAATGTTTGTCAATTATTGGATACTTAATCAATGGTGGATTGGCTTGAAAAACAAGAAGCAAATGGGTTTTCACCAAATTTTGTATTTTCACCTTCATTGTAATTTCCTTAAATAATTTCAAAAATATAATTTTTTAGAAAATTCGACATGTCCAAACCTAATTTAATTACTTCTAAATGCCGAAAGGTATTATGATATATAGGTGAGGGGAAAGTTGTAGGCCCAAGGTAAAAATAATTCAGTTGTGCTTCGAAAGGTTGTTCTATTTGTCAAAGTTGTGTGACCCACAACATAAGTTTGTACAAAATTTCTAAACTTCGTATTATCGGAACTTGGGACTTTCTTCTTTTGTGTGTGTGTGTGTGTGTTGGGGGGGGGGGGTGTGTGTTTGTTGTTGTTTCCTTGCTTGAATGTTGGGCTGTATTGAACAAGTTGTAAAACGTTTGTCAAACACATGTCAAAATAACTCAAAGTCATCCCTTCCAAATTTCCCAACTCTAGGATATTTTGAACAATTGAAACCTTTTTTAAACTTACAGGCCTTGGGCACAAATCTCAAATCACGGAAGGGTTTAAGGCCTAGTGAAGCGCCTCCTTTGCAAAGAGACAAAGGGAATGACTCCATAGTCATGTTCGTTATTGAGCTTTTGTTAACATGTGTTGGAAAGTTTATTTTTTCAAAGGTTACTTCTAGTGTTGGTATCATATTTGACGACTTTTGAACATATCGGGCTGGTCTTGGTATTGGGTACTTTTTTAATTTCTTTCATATTGGGGCTGGTCTCGGTCCTTTATAAATCTTAAATATCCATTTGTTGTGGGTTGTATTGGGTGGGTGGGTCTAAGATTGATATTTTTGGCTGGTATGAGGCAAGTACCGGAGAGTACCTTGGCCAAATTCAACACTAATTATATTATTTTCAGAAATATTGAAAATTTTCAAAAATTACTCCTTCCAAATCAAAAAAATAATGTGAAGGAAAAATAGTGAATATTTAGGAATATTCCCATTTGTTGAAATGATTTTTCAAAATTAATTAATTATTCGATGGACATGTGTTGAAATAAATGGCCAAGGTAAATATGGTATATATATAGAGGTACCTGATATTGAAATTGGTGTAAAGGCAGGTAAATAATAAACTTGATTTTTTTAATTCTGAAAATTTTGACAGATAATGATTATAATAAATAATAAATAAATAAAGTAGATTTTTTTATGGGGGCAATTTAGTGTCTCTAAACTGTCTCACAGTCTTAGGTTCTTTACCTCTAAGGTCGATGATTCAAACTGAAAGTTGGAATTTTGCAGATTTTTAATTTTATAAATTTTTTGACACAAATATTAAATTATTATTATTTTTTGGAAAAAAGAAAAATAATTTAATTTATGCTCAAATCGTTCAGGTAATATGATAGTTGAAGTTGATAAAAAAAAAGAAAAAAAAGACAATATGGGGGCAATGCCACATCAAAAGCAAATGGGACGTCTAGACCAAAGCATGAATGCAAACATGCACAACCCAATAGTGATGATTTTGATGGTTGTGACCTAATTCATTCAAGATTGGTTGCTAAATAATTGAAGGTGGAATATGAGGTGCAAGAAGGCCAAGCAATGGGTTTGAGCTTTTTCAAGAGGTTAGTGAGCCATCCCAATCAATGTTTTAGTCAATTTTGCTTGTCTTTTAGAATCATACTTATTTTACTTAGTTCCCCCTCCTCTTGGATTGTTGAATGTGTGTAAATGAGATGATGACTCTTTCAATGCTTTCAAGGTGGGCCCAACTTAGCTCATCATCCTAGGCCCCTTATTTTGTTGTGGGAATGGGGGGCTTTGAAGTTGTCTTACACTTTCTCTTTTTGGTTTGTGGAAGGACTTGAAAAAGGTCAAGAAGGTTTAGTGGGGAAGTTGGTGTTGGAACTTGATAGGTAGGGAAGTTGGTGTTGGAACTTGATAGGTAGGTAGTTGATATGTTAGACTTTTGTGAACTTTCCCAATAAAAAGCTAGAATAGAAAGAAAGAGGCAAGGTGTCATGATTTAAGCCCTTTGTCCAAAGCATCTTCATAATTGCAAGCACACTACTATATATAGGCCTTGTATTTCATGTTTTTTGGGTGGGGTGGGAAAATTACCCTACTTGCACACTCTTTTGGATTGTGGTAAACTCTAGTAGAGGCCCACACCACCTAGTGGGCCAATTGTGGGTATGCTCTAACGATATGCCACTAGATAGGTAACCATGTGGGATGGCATACTAGGCATATACAAAATAGATAGGTAACCATGTGGGATGGCATACTAGGCATATACAAAATTGTCAAATTTGTCTAACCTCTAGTAATGTCTAGTTGTAACTAGCGTAGAACAATACCTATAATTATCATGGCACATCATGGCAATGGGGGAAGAAAAAAACACCAAATGAATTTTGACCTAATCATCATGGCACATTATGTCAATGGGGGAAAAAGAAAGCACCAAATGAATTTTGACCTGATCTCAATTGTGACACATTGTGTATAGAAGGGCCTGAGTGCAGGCCCTTCAGTGATTTGAGATCTCTGCCCGAGGCTGGTAGGTCGAGGGAATAGGTTGAAAATCACGGAAGGGCCTGTACTCAGGTCCTTTCCTACGTAAAGCAGAGCAGGGATTTTTTTCACTTTTTAGAAATAGTGAGAGGTTGGCTGGTACTTTCCGCTGGTCAGAAGATCCCAGTGCAGCATGGCTAGTACCTTCGACCGCAGAAGATCCCGCTTAGTGAAAACAGGTTTCTTCAGGCAGGTAAGGGAGCTGAAAATACAAAGGAAAAATCCAAGCAGTGCTTTTACGTCAATGGGGGAAAAAAAGAACACCAAATGAATTTTGACCTAATCATAATGGCACATTATGTCAATTGCAATAAAATAAATAAATAAATAAATAAACAAGAAAAAGAAAAAAAGGCATTTTGACCTAATGATCATGGCACATCATGTCAATGATTTTCTTTTGCTCTTGCATTTGGGTGTTTGTTTTAGGACTCTTTGAGTGTTAGTTTTGAGTTTCATTTAATACAGGTTATGCAATTTCTGTTGTAGGGTTTAGCAAATTTCTGGGAGGTTTTGTGATTACAATAATATACACTTTGCTGGAGCTGTCCAAAAGCTAGAGTGTGAATTCTTGTTCATCGAAATCCAACAACACCCATCATGTGAAAACTTGATGGCCAGGAGAAAAGAATGTGAGAAACTATGCTGTTGTAGTAGTAGTAGTAGTAGTACTCTCAAGCTCTCATCAGTTAGTTGCACAGGGGCTGTGATGGGTGTCTAGTTATTTGTTGCAGGGAGTACAGTAGTGTGCCAAAGGAGCTCACTGTCTCTTGCTGAAACATGGATTATCAGTGGTGGGTATTGTTAATTTCCATCTTGAGTGGAGAGAACCTTGGAAGCGTGTGTGATGATGTAGAATTCTCTAAATAGCACATAAGATGATGGCAAAACCATGTCCTCTGACTCTTTGTTTCAGTATGTTTTGTACGAACATCCATCATGTGAAAACTTCATGGCCAAGAAAAGAATGTGAGTAGACTGTAGTACTCCTCCCAAGCTCCTCTCACCAGTTAGTTGCAGGGGCTGTGATGGGTGTCTAGTTTTGCAGGGGGGTTATGTAGTGTACAAGGAGTTCCATGTCTCTTGCTGGAACATGGATATTTGTGATGGGTCTTATTCCATGCGGAATGGAGAACTTGGAAGCTATGTGATGATGGAGAATGGTCTATTGAGCACATAAGATGATGGTGCAACCGTGTCCTCTCACTCTTGTTTCAGTAAGTTTTGTGGATTGGACATCCATTGTGTGAAAACTTCATGGCCAAGAAGAATGTGAGTACATTCTAGTACTGCAAGCTCTCATCAGTTGGGGGGCTGTGATGGGTGTCTACTTTTGCAGGGAGTTAGGGTATGAGGACCTCAATGTCTCTTGCTGGAATGTGGATATTACTGGTGGGTATTTTTCATCTGGAATGGAGAACTCAGAAGCTGTGTGATGATGGAGAATGATCTACTGGTGCATAAGAAGATGGAACAAGTTCCATGTCCCTCTCACTCTTGTTTCAGCAAGTTTATCTGCAGGCAAGATCTGAAGGATCTGTTCCTTGTTACATATTCTTCAGGAGCTCTCTCTGGTTGTAAAAGAGTTTAGTGGGGGACCTTGAGATCTGCAGCTGCAGACAATGACTAATGTCAATCCACTGCTCATTCCTTTACAACACTCAATTCCATCATCACCAAATAGCAGCTGCACGAGCAGTCCACCGGAGTCCCCCATCTCATGTAGTGGAGGACAAAGCTGTTTCAACACATGTGAAACTTTAGCTAATTTCTCCCATTTCTCAAAAGCTGACTCTTATCAGTCAGCCCATCATCCAGCTTCATTCAGACATGAGCACTGTTTGTTGATCCCATCTTGCATTGAATCACAACCAAGCTCCGCTGCAAATGTGGTCACCAGGTTAGAACCTGATACAGTATCAAAGCCAGAGGACTCAGAAGGACGAGATGGAGGTATCCTTAATTTCAAGAACCAAGCTGAGAAGCACTGCAAGCAGTCACTTGATTTCTCAAAGTTCAAATGCTGCTGCTCATGGAAAGCAGCTGATGAATATGAAACATCAGCTCCTCCTCCTCCTCCTGGACCTCCAAGTGGTGCTGGATCCCCACGGTACCCCTTGGGGTTTGATTCCAATGTATCTTTCCATGAAGGACAGCTCACTGCTGCCTCAAAGTCTAGAAAGAAAGAGGATCCAGATTCAAGGATTGTGTATATAAATAACCCTGTCCGAACTAATGAGAAATATGAGATTTCAGGCAACCGGGTATGCACCAGCAAGTACACAGTACTCTCCTTCCTGCCTCGAAATCTCTTTGAGCAGTTTCATCGATTTGCCTACATTTACTTCCTCCTCATTGTAATACTGAACCAGGTTCCAGTACTTGCAGTCTTTGGTAGAACAGCATCCCTCTTTCCCCTCATGTTTGTTTTAGTCCTGACGGCAATAAAGGATGGTTATGAGGACTGGGGCCGCCATCAGTCAGACAGAGAGGAAAACATGCGGACATCTTTAGTGCTCCAGGAGGGTCACTACAAGCCCAAGAAATGGGATCAGATACAGGTTGGAGAGATGGTGAAGCTTCTCAGTAATCAGAGTGTGCCGTGTGACATGGTTTTACTTGGAAGCAGTGACCCATCAGGTGTGGCATATGTGGAGACTCTGAATCTTGATGGAGAATCGAATCTCAAGAGTCGATATGCACGGCAAGAGACGGCTGACAAGCATCCAGAGTCTGGTCCTATTTCTGGAGCTCTCATATGTGAGCTACCCAATAGAAACATCTATGAGTTTACTGCATATATGGATTTGAATGGACTGCAGGTTCCGGTTGGACCCAACAACATCATTCTTCGAGGCTGTGAGGTGAAAAACACTGCATGGGTAGTTGGGGTTGTCGCATATGCAGGCCGGGAAACCAAAGCAATGCTGAATAGCTCAGGTGCACAGTCAAAAAGAAGCAGGCTGGAACAGTACATGAATAGAGAGACTGGCTGGCTCATTGTTTTCTTGATAGTGATTTGTTTGGTGGGCAGCTTTGGCACAGGACTATGGGTCCAGACACATTTACAATGGCTCCCTATTATCCAGTTCTACAAGCTCACAGCTGGTGACGACGTGTTTACAGGGGTAGCTGGGGAGGCTATTACTGCTTTCTTGAGCTGCATCATCATTTTCCAGATTATGATCCCTATCTCTTTGTACATCTCCATGGAAGTGGTTCGGCTTGGCCAGTCTTACTTCATGATCCGTGACATGGAGATGTATCACCCTGCATCTGATACACCGTTCCAGTGTCGAGCTCTGAATATCAATGAGGATTTGGGTCAAGTGAAGTACCTATTCTCTGATAAAACAGGCACCTTGACAGAGAATAAAATGGAGTTCCACACAGCAAGTGTAGATGGCATTGACTATTGTGATGCTTCAGTAGACCCTGTTGCTGGAAATGTTGAAGCCTCTAACAGGCTTGCAAACTTGCATCAAGTAGAAGGTTTGTTTGGCATCATCCATACTGACATCATGTTTTTGACATTCAGTTGCAATGTTCTATTCCTTATTCTCAGAAAACAGGAACACTTTTGATGACATGAAGTAAGACCTTGCAAGCACAGGCTGTGATGCTGACATACCTGAGGCCCACTGGATGAATGTGCAGGGCTAGTAGTTGGCACAGAAGCATGGCGGCCGAATGTGGTAGCTAAAGTTGACCCAAAGCTTGTACGACTTCTTCAAAGTCCTTTACACACGATTGGAAGGAAAGTAGCACATGAATACATGCTTGTCTTGGCAGCATGCAACACGATTGTGCCTACAAGGGTTAAAGTATCACCCACAGGTCAGCTTGAAATGCAGGCAGCCAACTCTGATGAAGATGTTGGACTTTTGGAGTATCAGGGCGAGTCTCCAGATGAACAAGCTTTAGTGTCAGCGGCTGCAGCGTATGGATATAGCCTTGTAGAGCGTACATCCTCTAGCATTGTTCTCAATGTCTTGGGTGAAATCCAAAGGTATGTACATATATGGAGAACAGCTATTTTCCTACTGAATCGAACCAGTTAGTGGTCAGTTGTTGACATAATAAGCTGATTGAATGTCCCAGTGCTCGGAATTGATGTGAAGTTTATGGGTGCTGGATATGAATAGGTACCAAGTGTTGGGTATCCATGAGTTTGACAGCATTCGGAAGCGAATGTCAGTTGTGGTCGAGTGCCCTGACAGGACTATCAAGCTGCTTGTGAAGGGTGCTGATACGTCAGTTATGGATATTGTTGCCACCACCATAGCTGAAAGTCCCAGGTCTCTGAAGTCTGCAGTGAATTGTGACTCTTTGGTGGAGGACAAACACCATGCAGAAGTAGTTTTGCGAACACTTGGGCACCTTGACAATTATGCAAGGGAGGGGCTGCGGACACTGGTTGTTGCATCAAAAGAACTCACTCAAAGAGAGGTTTGTTTCTCTCCTCACTTTGAGCATAATGTCCCACTGATCTGTTGGTGAGGATGAAGCAGTGAAAGTCTGATTTGGGTTTCAATAAGTATGAGAGGTGATTGAATTTCTTACATTCTCAGAAACAAATTCTTATCCTACTCAGCTTCCCATTTTTTTGCAGGTGGAAGAATGGCGTTTCCACTATGCAAAGGCTAGCACAGCTCTGACTGATCGAGTTGGCATGGTACGCAACACAGCCACACTTGTGGAAAACAATCTTACTCTTCTCGGGGCTACTGGAGTTGAGGACAAGCTTCAGGTAATGTTTCAATCTACAGACTGTGGTTCTGTGTATCTATGTAACTATCTGTACACGAGCCACTCTTGTTGCGTTCTGTCCTCATTAACATCGATGTTACAACCATAATGCTCAATGGCAAGAAATCTCACAGGAATACACACTTCACTAGATTTTATGATTTTTTGTGTGTGTTGGGTCCAGCAGCAAGGAGTACCAGAGACAATCGCATCACTCAGAGAGGCAGGTATTAAGGTATGGATATTAACAGGGGACAAGCAGGAGACAGCAATCAGTGTCGGATTTTCATGCTCACTGCTCACACGGGACATGCAACAAATTGTCATCAATGAGAACACAAGAGCAGGTTGCCAGGAAGCAATAATAAATGCTAAGGCAATGCATGGAATTACGTCTACCTGGAAGGAAAGGAGATTCTCCTTCGGAAGACATAATAACAGTCTGGGAGGAGGCGGCAGCAGTCTTACTAGCAAAGACATCTCAAATGGACCCACAATATCATCCTCAGCAGAATCGACCTGGTGTTCAACAGGCAGTGCTGCTACAAGTGCAGCAGATAAACGAATGGTGGGAAGTTGGGTTGCTAAACAACAAAGGAGAGACCATCCATTAGCACTTATCATTGATGGCAACAGCCTCGTGCATGCTTTGTCAGAAGAAATGGAACAGGATGTGGGTACTCAGCTCTCAACTCATTTTCTCCATGGGCATGCTTATGCTACAATGTGTCGCTGTTCTTGAATTGCAGATTCAAAAATTTCCAGTTCCTTTGCTGTTGAGCACATCTCTCGATTCTAGGATCTCTGCAATGGGTTTAGGATTTACTTTTAAAGCAGATTTGTACTATAACAGAATTGTGTTTGCCCTACGCATATTCAAGAGTGACATGAATGATTTCTACTTCTGATTGTGTCTGGTGACAACATTCAGCTGTACGAATTGGCAATCGCATGTAGAGTGGTCATTTGCTGCCGAGTTGCACCCCTGCAAAAAGCCGGCATTGTGTCGCTTGTCAAACGGAAATCCAAGGAGATGACCTTGGCTGTTGGTGATGGTACATTTTTCTTCCCCCTAGCATGAAGCTCTTATTTCCAACAGCTTTGTTGAAGGCATTTGCTTTGCATGCGATGATGGAGTGTCTGCTTGATATCATGATACTCTTATGTAGCTTTGATGAGTCTCTTTCTCCATTTGTATGAAAGAGTGTCACTGGAGTGGATGGATGGCAGGAGCAAACGATGTATCCATGATCCAGATGGCTGATGTTGGTGTCGCCATTAGTGGACAGGAAGGACGACAGGCAGTCATGGCATCTGATTTTGCATTCGGCCAGTTTCGCTTTTTGAGACAGCTACTTTTTGTACATGGTCACTGGAACTACCAGCGCTTAGGTTATATGGTTCTGTACAACTTCTATCGTAATGCAGTGTTTGTCATGGTTCTTTTTTGGTAAGTTTCTCAAAATTCTCTACTTTCTGTTCTTCAGATCTGAGGAAGAATCTCACTTTTTTAATTATCATGCCTCAGGAAAAAATTGCCCCAACAGTTGAGATCAGATTGCCACCCACCTAAAATCTAACATAGAGAAATTTTCTTGTTTTGCAGGTTCATATTTTATACAGCATTTTCTCCACAAACAGCCCTTACAGATTACAACTTAGTGTTCTATTCTCTGCTGTACACCTCCATCCCAACGATTGTGACCGGGATCTTAGACAAAGACTTGAGCCATAGGACATTACTAAACTACCCACAACTGTATGGGTCTGGCCAACGTGAGGAAGCTTACAATCAAACTCTCTTCTGGGCCACCATGCTGGACATGCTCTGGCAAAGCTTAGTGATATTCTATGTCCCCTTCTTCATATATAATGTGTCTGATATCGACCTGTATAGTCTAGGCTGCGTGTGGGTGATAGCAGTGGTTGTGTTAGTGAATGTCAATCTAGCCATGGATATCTTACATTGGAACTGGGTCACGCATGTTGCGGTTTGGGGTTCTGTCATTGCCACATTCCTTGGCCAGATTATCATGGACTCACTGTCATTCTCAGATGATCTCCTGTCTCACTATTGGTAAGTTTCTCAGTTAGCCTGCTGTTGAACATGAAAGAATTGGGTAAGGGGGAAAAACAATGGTGCACAGCTTTGATGAAGGTTTAGGGTTTGGGGTTTAGGGTTTTAATGAAGATTTTAAGACTGAGCTCTAAGATTGGGGAGTTGGGTGGTGCAGGGTTGTTTACCATGTTGCTGGAGATGCCCGCTCTTGGCTGAGTCTTGTGCTCACCGTAATTATAGCATTGGCACCACACTTTTGTGTGAAAGTGGTGGTACAAAATATATGGCCCTCAGACATCCAGATTGCAAGAGAATCTGAGATTATTGGAGGGCGTCATGATTGCCGATCTGAACCCTCAATGGAGCTCAATGAGGTAACCCTCCCATAGGACTTTTTCTACCCATCACTCATGGCATATCTGTCACAGTCTGTGGCACAGTACCCATCAACTCTGGGCCAACAGACATGTCACGTTTATTACTTTGTGGCATCACCGAATTTTGCAGTTCTGACCCCAATTCTCTCTCTCTCTACATGACTTCTATTGTTAAGACACCATGCAATAATCAATAAGCCAGAGGAGAGTTTTACAATATTGAATGTCGAAATCAGAGGGATTTTTTGGCACCCATTGTGCACCCCTTGTTGGACCATTGGCGGCAGCAACGAATTTCAAGAGTTGCAGCCCATTTACTGATTGTGGCACACACAGATGCCCCCCCCACTCTCAACATTGGGCTGACAAAAGTTTTATTCTTGTAACATTACCCAAAATTTGCAGTTTTGACTGGACCCAACTTTCCATTTGTTGTCAACAAGGACATGCAAATCATCAATAGACTAGAAGAGAATTTTACAATGTTTCACTGGTGAAATTATCAGCTGGGTGTTGCACCCATTTGTGCCAACCCATTGTTGCTACCCATTGGCAGCAAATGAGGGGAGTTTGGTGAAGGTGCTCTGGCATTGTGATTGGTACATTTCTGCGGATGGAGAAACCATAAATGCAGTTTTCTACCATGTAAGAAGTTCAGTCTTGCTCTTCATTCTTCTTGTCCACTCAGGTGTGCAGTTTTAGCCACTGTATCAGGGATTTATCTGTATATAACAATTGGTTCTGTACAAATTCACTGGTAACTGTACCGCATTTTTTTTCCCCCCATCATAATCACCTTTTCTTCTGGATTCTTGAACCTCCTGCAAGAAGTGGTATCCTGCAGCATTTTCCTTTCCCAGTTTTGAGGTGAACTTCCTGCACATGTTTAGCCTGCTTTTCCTTGAGGTACTTTTTCCCTGCTAAGCCATTGCACCTCCTTTTGACAGCTCTCTTGTTTGGAGTCATATAGACAAATCTAAGAGCTCAATATCAATTCTGAATGATGCAAGGGAACTCTCTGTTTCAGTTCAGCCAAGACTGCTGCAAAATTACAGTTGATGCAATGACATTTAGAAGCACGTGCAGATCTGCAAGAGGTTGAGAAGAGGGATGCAGTGTGAAAAAAGGTACCAACCACCAAGGAATACTGGCTGTTCTTCAGTCCAGGAATCAAGTGTTGGCACTGAAACTTTCCTTGGCAGTTCAAATAGATCATGGTTAGGCTCTAGCTACCATGTCTTCAATCGCTCATTGTGGCAACTGAAGTCAGAGGGGCTGAACAAAGAATCATGTGTAAACCTTATGCTGCTGCTGATTTCTAGTCCTGTTTATAGCAACTACTCAATCTCTGAGAGAAAAAAATTGAGAGATTACTAACAGTGGTGCTAGTACATGTTGAAGCATAAAGTATCCTTGCAACAGCATGATAAAATGGAAGCCTTGTCCAACCACTGAAAGAGAGACTTGCATACTAATACAGGTCTTGGATCTAACCACAGCTTCTCCATACACCACCATTAGCAGCATACTACACAGGAGGCGGATTTGGCATGTTTCAACCTTATCCTGTAAAATTCAAACCTTTTGATGTACAGGTTGTGATTACACATTGGTAGAGTTGACTGCCATGTCCAAGTCTTCAGCAGAGGAGTCACTCCTTACAATCACTAGCTGATGCAGCTGCTCCGGGCTTGGATCCACTGCTGTTGTTGCAAGTGCTTCTGTGGAGGAATTTGGAGGGGCAGGAGGATCTGACTTCACCTGACCTTCATCCATTGCTTGACACAGTGCATCCTTTGGTGTTCATGTCAGTAGTATCCCAACCACAACTGCAAAAATAGTAATGAACCTTCTCCTCAGTTCTGGATCCCTCCTTCAAATTCGTCTTCTCCAGGTGCAAAATCAACTCACTCCTGAAATGAACCAAATGGGTCTCTTCCTTTGGCTAAGCATCCTCCTCTTGCCATTAAAATGTCTAGTACTGTATCACTTTCCATAAGTCGTGAAAGGCCCAACAACCACCGCATTTAACTAACCAACACAACATCAATATGTGTCATCCTACATTTTGGGTTTGCTTGAAATTACTCTGACTACATCCATCTGGGGAGATGCAGCTTCAGAACTTGTGATGAGCAAGCCCACTGCTGCCATTATCTGCACCACCATGATTCCAGCATCCACATGCAGTAATCAGAATGCTTTGCATTGGAACCAGGACAGACAGAATTTCAAGCTCAAGGTGGATACAAACTACCCGCCCTAATTCTTCTGCAAATAGTTGTGCTCTCAACCACACCCAAGACTGCACCAGCACCCATTACCATTTGATGTCACTGACATCATAATCATAATAATACCAGCCCCCACAACATCATGCTGCCAAGATGTGCAATGTTCTGACATCTCTGCCTTGGACCCAACAATTTGAAAGGGAGAATGATACCAAACTTCTGGTTTAAGAAAAGATTTTTCCAACCCCAGGAATTCAGGAATTCAGCTCCTCAAACTTCCGATTTGGGAAAAAAGGAATTTTCCAACCCCAGAACTCAGCAACGATGGCTCCTAAAACTTCTGATTGGGAAAAAGATTTTCCAACTCTGAAAACTGGGGAATCATCAGCTCCGAAAACTTGTGACTGGGAAAAGATATTCCCAGCTGGTAAAGGACATCATCCTAGGAAAACCTCAATTTGCAATCACACAATTGGGCTTTAAATTTACTCTCATAACTTGTTATTAAAGAGCTCAAAGGAGGGCATTACAAGAGGTATGTCTATCTTGGGGCTGTACGAAGCTTGACTCAATTTCTCTGTGAACGGGCTAATTTAGGTGACAAAAGGGGTTTACTCGTCTCTTTTTCATCGCCCGATTTCAGCAAAACTAGGGTTTACTCTTTCCAGTATTGTACAGGGAACTTTAATGTCTAAGTTTTGTAGAGTTATCTGTAAAGTCACCCTCTCTTTCACCCCCTATCCCCTCCTCTTTCAGTGGTATTCGCAAAGTAAGGAAATTTTATTAAATTTCAGTATGAAATGCTGGAACTCAGCATCTAATGCACAAGGTTCGAGACTAATTACAGTAGTTGTATAGGTAAGAGCAGCGAAAATATACCTATGTAGCAGCCAGCTTTGGAGGCGCTCAGGAAAAATGAAGACAGGATGAAACTTAGTTTACCACCAAAATTGGTGGAAAAACTAGTTTGGGTCCCAGTTATTTCGTTTTGTAAAAAAATTCATCCCCAGTTTCGTGTATGATGGCCTATTTATGCCGAAATTGGCCATTCTCAGCCCCCTCATCGCCTGACTTTATGGATAACTTTAATGTTTAGAATTTCTTTTTGTGTAACTAATGTTGAGGGCATGCATAGTCATGACATCAATTCCTTATCTAGGACTTGGGCAATTCTAAGCAAATTCTTGAGTATGAAGTGTACTTTATGCATAAGAATGTACTTGATAACTTTGTGAGAATGTATAAAAGTTGAATCGCACAAACCTTGTTTGTGACATTGAAGTTTTATCAAAATTAGATGTGACTTTTCCATGCACACTCATGGAGTTGCACATGCTCACTCGACTAATCCCAATAGCTAGACAAACATGAAATGGGTTGCTTGTGGAATTTATATCAATGACAATGCATTATTTCCTTTTAACACACTTCATTTTATCTCTTGCAAACACGTGCAATGCAGCCAAGGGTTGTAGCACACACTACTAGAAGACATCACCATGATCATCCTGAAATGGAGTACCACACATTGCAATAATTACCTTGGTAAGCAAACAAAATTGTGAGACTCCTCTTTGATCACCAGCTCTCATTCATATTCAAATAGCCCATTCAAAAGGATGGGAACATTCTGCAACTTGACACAATGGGTTTAGACACAATAATGTGTATCGTTGCAAGTGTACCCAGTGCTTGATTACACTTGTTTTAGGGTCAAAAGTAAACTAATGTTGAAAAGTGCTCTTATGTTTTTGGTAAGTCACAACTCTTCTGAAGATCTTCCAGAACTCCTTCCATCATGCATGGACCAAACAAAATCCGCCACAAATTCACCTCAAAATCCTCAACAATTTACACAACACAAGCATTTGGTAACAACAACATTTGTTGAGTAGCAATAACATCAAGGCAAGCACTATTTTGCACAATGCCACATTGCACACTATCATGCAGCTGAAAGGGAATCCAAGCATCATACAAGTTTTCTGTACTATATTGTTCACACCCATCAAAATCCATGTAAAATACTGTATTTATATGTACTGAAATCAGTTTATGACAAATGCATATGAAAATGTAAATCTCATAAAATGTTTATATGTAACACATGATGCACACACTCAACCACCCATGATCACAAAAACTACGCTGCAAATATATGGACCTCATCTGCAACAAGACATTACTAGCACAAGAAGTGCATCCCTTAAGAAAATTCCCTGTAGTGCTTACCCTGTCATGCATGAAGCATTGCAGCTCAGTTTATCAAGAATACACAAAATCAAACAAAAAACCCACAAGTCATGAAATATTCTTCTTCAAAACCACTAAAGTTGTGAATTCTTCTCAAAACCCGGAAGTTGCAAATTCTTCTTCAAACCCCCAAATCATGAAATTTTGTTACCCGCAAGTCACAAACCCTTCTTGAAACCCACATGAAGTCATGAGTTCTTGTTGTTGTTGGATGTAGAAAGTTCTAGGCAGCTTTGGAGCCATTTTTCCATGAGGAAAGAGGTGGGGTTTGAGCATAGCGCCATGTTCCTTTCAAATGATCTGCATGGTATCTGTCACCTGCAACTTCACTCGGAGGCACAGCAGCTTCAATCTCTGCAATCTCTTCCTTGGACAGAGAAATACCCACTGCGCCAATGTTGGACTCAAGGTTCACCTTCTTGGTTGTCCCTGGAATGGGAACTACATCATTGCCATTGTGTAGAACCCATGCCAGAGCAAGCTGGTTCAATGTGCATCCCTTCCTTGCTGCAATCGCCTCCACTCGTGCCCGCAACACTTCATTTTTCTCCAAATTCTCACCCGTCAATCTTGGTTGAATCTGCACCAGCAAGATCACACACACACACACACACATCCCCAGATCAGAACAATTCCATCAGAAACTCCATCCAAACATTCCTCTAGTCTCAAACTCGATTTGATTCTGCTCAAGTATAATATATTTCTGCATGCTTGAAGTAGGTATATGCCAAATTCCTGACGTCATAAACTCCCAGTAAAAAAGCACTGAAAAAAAGCACTTCTGAGCACTTGCTGGAGAGATAGTCAAGTACCCAGCATCATCAACCAGCAAAAGTTATGAAGCACTCGGAAGTTGAAACTAGAAAACATTTGAAGAGCCTGAGAGATGATGATAAGTGCTATATTAATTACACTGCGGAAATCCTGGTTTCCTGCTTCAGGTTTATAGCCAGCAAAGAAGCCACGACCGAGTGGACTGTAAGGTACTATCGCTATCCCCAATTCTCTGCACACAAGTCCACAACACACACACATACACACATATGAGATGGGATTGTTGGTTGTTTGTTTGTTTGCAAAGGTAGGAGGTGGTGTGGGTTTTGCAGACGGTGAGGACAGTGCCATAATTACAGCTGCTTACTTGCAAGTAGGAACAATGTCTTCTTCCAAATCCCTGGACCAGAGAGACCATTCCATTTCGACTGCCGTGATGGGGTGCACTGCATGTGCACGTCGGATCTCAGATGCTGAAGCTTCAGATAACCCCAAATGCTTCACCTTCCCTTCCTCCACCAACTTCTTCATCTCTCCCACCTACATGCATGTGCACACCCATGAAAAACCGTAACCATTGGAGTTGCTGCAAAATCCAAATGCACCTCACCCATGATGTCATCCCTTGTTCCTCATGCACTCACCCACGATCATCTCTTCTTCCTAATGCACTCACCCATGATCGTCTCTTCTTCCACCTACCCACATAACAAAAATGGAGGAAAAAAGCAAGCCGTAGAACAAAACAAACAAACAAAACCTAGAACTTCCAGCTGCTTCCGAGCTATGAGCTTGGGAGCTTCCGAGCTTGAATCCTTACACTGATTTCGATGGGTACTGTGGGATCCAGACGATGCAAGTAGTAGAGGTCGATGTAATCTATCTGCAATCTCTTCAAGCTTCCTTCGCAGGATTCTCGCACCCATTCAGGATCAGCTCGCACACCCCATTGTCCATCCGCAGAGATGACGTTTCCAAATTTGGTGGCGATCTCTACCTTGTCCCTGATGCCTTTGATCGCCTGTTTTTTTTTTTTTTTTTTTTTTTTTTTTTAGGTTTTTTCATCA
>Ga0116227_10005416_pt1 | contig 26870 bp, 18 predicted proteins | sample S1TSphgellanicum_FD_89693 | JGI IMG/M metagenome (GOLD analysis project Ga0116227, IMG submission 89693) | Host-associated microbial communities from peat moss isolated from Minnesota, USA - S1T2_Fb - Sphagnum magellanicum MG | ecosystem: Host-associated > Plants > Peat moss > Unclassified...
GATTGTTTTTTTAGTTTAGGTTCTTTTGGGTTCAGGTTTTTTTTTGGTCTTTTCAGTGTTTTTTGGTTTTTTTTGTTTTTGAAAGGAATTTTGGTTCCCAGTTTTTTTTTTTTTTTTTTGGGTGGGTTTTTTAAATTATTTTTATTTTAAAAATAATAATCTAATCTAATTTTTTTATTATTATTATAACAACAGAACCTTGGGTGCCATTTTGAGATTTGGATTTATAAAACCTTCTATTTTGAAGACTTCTTGAAATTTTGGAAGCTTGGTTGGGTTTAAGATTAGGTTTTGTTTTGCACACATGCTTAACTCAGTTAATAACTTGTGTAAATAGGTATCCATGCTTGTGAAGGTGAGTACTAGTGTACAAGAAAATTGGGGAGAAACATGAAAAAGATGAGGCAAGGTAGTAAGGAGTGAAGAGGAGGGGTTGCTTTACTCGGAAATAAAATTTGGAGAGGGGAAACCAATGAATTGGCAACCAATTCGTAAAGCATGGACATAGTGAGTTGGTAATCACCTAGCTTCCTTAGTTAGAACCATAAAAGACACCTTGGTGACACAACTTTTTTCTTCATTTTGTCTGGCGATGCAACATACACCCAACACCACCACAATTCAATTCATAAGGTTTGCTCATTGAAGTTAAATTGTCATAACTTAAAAGCAAGGCTTGATTGTTGCATTTTTAGAAAACCTTAGAAAACGGTTGGAGATTTTGGACTTGTTTTGAAAGAGACCACAACGTGGTCCAAGTTTGGGTTTGAGTTGTAATAAGAAGCAATTTCATGGTTCAAATCCAAATTTGGTTTCAAAAAAATTATGAACTTTTTTCTTACTTTGTGTTCTTACATGATTTCCAAGTGTGAATCCAACATACAACAGTCATTGTATGGTCTATGGCAATCCATAAAAGGCATTAAAGAAAGACTATGTGAAAGAGCCTTGAGACAAGTTCCTTGACTTTGAAATCGTTTTCCATGAAATTGCACATCTTGTCATATAATGTTTGAGGTTTGAACTTGGGAGAAAGAGGTTCGCAATCTCTAGATTTATATTTCCTAGGGTTGACACCCAAAATGTTTTTGGTGGTACTATTGCAAGAACATAAGATTAGAGGTGAAAGAATAACTAACTTGGGCATTCGAATATGGAGAAATGCCAATTGTTAGACAACTATTGTCTCTAATGGATATTGGAATGGACATTTACACAAACAAAGAGTTGGACAAAAAGGCACTTTTTGTCAACAAATGGGTTAATGTTGTGGTGAAATATGAGACTATCCTAGAGAATGAAGCTCAATGGTTGATGTTGGAAGGCTAATGTTGTGGTGAAATATGAGACTATCCTAAAGAATGAAGCTCAATGGTTGATGTTGGAAGGCTTGCTTGGTGGGAAGGTGGTTTCCTGAACATTTATGTTCCAAATTATGTTTTAAAATGGTGCAAATTATGGGATTATGTTATAGACTCCTTAAGAACTATAAATGGATCATATGGGGCAATATCAATATGGTGGAAATTTTAATTAAAAAATCTTATACTTGTGGAAGAATTTTGGGAAGGAATGAAAAATGGGTTAGGAAATTGTGAAACAACTTTTCAAATTGAAAAACAAGTAAAATACAATAGCTTTTTAAAGGTTTCATGAGACAACTTAAGGAGAGGACTAGATTGATGTTTAGTTTAATTTGACAAAATTGACCTAACTTTTTCCTAAGTGTAAAAAATGCAATTAAGCCATGTAAATACATGATTAAAGGAAATGACATACATTCATACCATCACCCAATGTTTTTAATAATGGAATAAAACAATTGACACTACTAAAAAAAAAATTAATTTTTAAATAATAAAATACCTTAAATGATAGGCATAAAAAAATCACCTTGTTAATATATATAAGTCAATTTGGATTCATTGTTTTGATTAGGGTGGTTTTTCTTACTAGCAAAGTAGGATTATTATATATATAGTACATAGGTTTACCTAAGTCATAAAAAGTCAAATAACTAAGTAGGTGGTAAACCTAACCTAACCTAACCTACCTAGCTACCTTAGTTTAACCTACCTACCCTAATCCTTTAGGCATGCACATAAATTACAAGTATAAGGAATTGAACCCCTCACCTTCACAATAATAAATCAAGTCTTTACCAGTGGATTACATTTCCAAAGGGGTGACAATTGTTTCAAGTTTTTTTATTTCATATGTTTTTTTCATGTCACTGTTCATATAAGTAAATAAAAAGGTTAAATAATTAACAAGCAGGTTGCAACTAAGTTGATAGGTAAGTTACAAAATGATAGGTAGGTAGGTTTATGTAGGTAAATAAACCTTGGTTATTTACCTATTTAAGTTCACCTACTTAGCCTAGATAGGCCTAGGTACATAGATAGGTAGATAAACCTAGGTTACCTACATAACCTAGGTAGTTGCCAATTAAGATGTTTAATTTGATTAAAACTTTATTAGCCATTTTGACCAAACATGTCATTTTGTTTTGTCCAATTTGATTAGATGTCCCACTTGATTATAAACCATTGATCATTTTGATCAAACATGTTATTTTGTTTTGTTCAACTTAATTGAATGTCCCACTTGATTAGAACCCATTGGTCATTTTTTTTTGTATAACTTGACTAAAAGTCCCATTCGCTTATAACCCATTGGTCATTTTGACTAAAGTGATCATTTTTTGTTGATCTTGATTGGATGTTCAATTTGATAAATAATCAAAGAGGTCATTTTAGTCAAATTCATTAATAAAAAAATACATAGGTCATTCAAATCATGGACCTCTAGTCAAAATGGACATGTTCAGTAATCAAGGTGGACACAATAATCAACTTAGATAATTTAAAATACCATGAATTATGATAGTGTCAAAGTTTTAAATACTTTATTAAAAAATCAGTGTACAATTTGAGCTCCATGTTGTTGTGCACAATTCGTGATGATCAAGTATTTTATTTTTTCTTATGTTTTCATATATTTATGTCAATGTCAATTTAAATTTAAATTAATATACTTATGGACATGAAAAGAAACATGTTAATTTTTTTTTAAAAATCCATATTAGTGGATAGGAAAAAGGAATGAGGTAGTTATAAAATGGAAATAGTCATTAGGAATGGGTTATTATGAAAGTTAATAGGAAAAGGAAGTAGTTATGAAGTAGTTAGGCTTGAAAATATGAAGGTAATGAGGATCAAGGCCAAAGTTAAATGGATGGAGAAGGGTGAATGGGGCTCCAAAAAATTCTTCAAAACAATTGGTGAATGAAGTAGAGGCACAACTATAATGATGGTGAAAAAAATGGATGGAGATATCATGAAAATAACTAAAGAACTTGAAGACACATGTTGCATTTTCTATTTAACCTTTTATGATCTAGGCCCTATATCATTAGTGATAGATTGACTAAAAAAGGAGGCCTTCAACACCACATTGGAGAAATTTAATCAAAAGCTATGAACACCAAGTTGGTTTCTTTGCTCACAAAAGAAAAGTTCCACAACGCTAATAAATTTTTGGCCATAAATAAATCACCTAGACTTGATGGGATTCTCACAAAATTTTATGCCAAACTTTGGTATATCATATGTGATGACCTTTTTAATATGCTTGAAAACTCCATTTTTGTTGGTAGATTTTCCAAAGGCATCATGAAAGGATTAATTATTTTAATCTTCAAAGTTGGAAACAAGGAGTGACTAGGGAATTAGAGGCCTATATCACTTTTAAATATTACTTACAAAATTTTCTTAAAGGCATTCCAACTATGGCTTAGTCAATTTTCAAAGAAGTGATAAGTCTTGATTACATGGCCTTCCTCCCCTTGAGATACATTCTTGATATTGTATTTTTTACTCATGAAACATTGGATTGGGCTAGATGTTCAAAACAAGATCTGGTCTTCCTCAAAATTGACTTTGTGAAAACTTATGAGAAGCTCTCCTAGGACTTCCTATTTCTTGCCATAAGAAAATTGGGGATGACATTAGAATTTTTTTGATGTGGTGAGTCTATTTTTTCATGATGTGGAATCAACCATCTTCCTTAATGGGAAAATGACTCCATCTTCCCTAATGGGAAAAATGTGTAACATCATGATTAAGCAAGTTGCAAAAATGGTGAGATTAGGGGTATTCTTTCACTTAGCGGGGAAAGGGATCATTCTTTAATTTAGTACATTAATGATAGCTCCCTCACCTTAACATGTTATGAAAATAACATTGATGGAATGGTTAATTTTTTCAACAATTTTTTGTTCATATCAAAACTATAGATAAATTGGCAAAAAAAACATGGCAGTTTGGTATGGTATCATTAATGGGTAAAATCAATCTATGGTGACCCCTTTTATGTAGTCACATCGTATTATTGATGTAGGTGAATCTTTTAAAGCCTAACCCATGTCAACATTAAGAAGGAATTTCATAATTTTTTGCATATTATGGTAGAACATAACCCAAACAATACAATAGAAAAGAAATGAAAAGAAAAGAATTATTATAACATGATGAATTGGAATATATTTGTAATTGTAAAAATTATAATCTTAAAGCTCAAAAACTAAAAGTTAAATACAAAAGTAAATGCACCATTTTTGGGAGATATATACTATAATACTAGACACAAAAAAGCTCAATAAGGGGTCACCACAACTTGCCTTTACCCTAACTTAAAACCCAACTAGACTAGAAGCATGACTAGTGAAAATGGGCAATTGATGAAGAAATTTCTAAATTGCTAAGCATTATGTTTGGGATAAAATTAGATGTAAATGATGTAAAAAATTTCTCTTGAAGAAAATCTAAAAGATGTTGAAATTTTGGGGCACAATTCAATTCCCACTTATGGGTAGAAAAATGATACTCAATATTTTTTTAAGTTCCACACTTTAATACTTTACTTATATATGGGCTAGTTTTATCAAAATAGTACATAAATGGAAAGCCTTGTTGTGGAATTACCTTTGGTGTGAAATATAGGATCAAAACACCAAAACCAAAGTAAATTGGTTTGATTGTTGTGCAAAGAAGATGAATGGTGGGTTAAACCCAATGGATCCAAAGGAAACTTTAAATGTTTTGTTTTGAAAGTGGATTTTCAAGGCCTTTAGAACTAGGTGAATTTAACCTTAATATTCTTTTATGGTGCATGACATCTACTACAAAATGTGGGTGTAATTCACTAGTTTCTGTTCACTAGACCAATGAATTTACTACTTTCCAACTAATCCCCATTTACTAAGACTAATATGAAAAACTTTCTAAGAATCAGGATTGGGTTAATCAAATCATAGGTCACATGATATTAGATGGGATTGTGATTTGGTAGATTTGAATGGACGAAAACTCAATAACTAATTGATAGAATGCTCAAAGTTGAAAAAAAAAACTTAGATGGGTTTGAAAGGAAATGGTGCCTTTTTATTTTGTGTCAAAGGACCATTGAAAGGTGAGATGGAATTACCAATTTCCTAGGCTTATTAACATTTATGAACAATTCTTTTTTATTTTTTTGTAGTTGTTAAAGGGGTTGTGCTCCCCTTGGCTTTAGCATGTTATTTTTCCTTTTTTTGTGCAATGGATTTTTTTTTTTGTTCCACACACACACACAAAATTAAAAAAACTAAAAGAAAGTTACACAAAATAAATAAATAAATAAATAAAATTATTGCCATAATTTTCCTAAGATTTTTTTTTCCCTCATTTTGAAACATTGTGTTGTTTTCAAAACAAGAAGAATAAAAATGGCACAAGGATTTTCCAAGACCTTTTGTTTTTCACAAGCCAACACTCTTCCAAAATATCCATGTCATGGATTCATAAGTGGTCAACTTTTCCCACCCAATCGAACCATACCTTAATGTAAGAGAAACAATAAAAATGCCCCCCAAGTTTCCTCTTCACTCTAGCCATGAATTCCTTAAACTTGGTGAAAAAATATTTTTTAATGTTTAATTTTATACTAGTTTAAAGGAAAAAAATTATTTGAAAATATTTGGCATAAAATAAAATCACATAAGTCTTTTCATATGATTTTTAAAAACACCTAGAAACTTGGTGTGGAGGTAATGTGGAACCTAAAGATTATTGGTCCCTAGTAGTAGTGGGTAGTGAGAGCCTCACATCGCATCTTACATTAATGTTAAGCTTGATATATACCATGAACTCTCTCTTTATATATGTGACATATTATATGCATTAAAATGAATGAAACCATCTAGTTTGATTCAACAATGTCATGAACCAAGGCCTATTATTGTTGGAAAATGCATATTTTGTTGTAGTGCAAACTCTAAAAACCTCAAAAAGGTGACATTTGAGGTCCTTCATTGACCTAGGTAGATCAAAGAATGATGAAATATATCTAATTTTTGTTAGAAGGTGGTCATAGCATGCCTCTTTTTTAAAAGGCATATCATAATTTGATGTTATCCTTGGCCATGTATCAGAAAGTCCTAATGACACCTTGTATGCATGCTACCTTTTTATTGTGGGTTTCTATTATTGGAATTTGTTGAGACATATGCTTGTTTTCATCCAAAATTGAATATCTTCTTCTTCCTTATATTGGTATTACTTTAAGTCATTATTTAAAAAAAGGTTTCAATATAATAAAATAAAAATTATCTTTTTGTTAAGTGATGGTATTCATTTCTACAAGGATATGAGCTTTATATGGGTGACTTTGAAGTTGTCACACAACTTTACTTTGTTTGTTTTTATATCAAAAGAGATTTTTGTAAAAATCAAAAGGTTCGAACAACTAATCATCAAACAATGCAAAACAAAATCATTGCATTACTACTTTCTTGCTCATCAAACAATTGCAATAAAATAGGTGTGACAAGGACCACTTGATTGAAGGCCAATAACCACAAGGTATTGTCAATGGTTGTTGACCTAATCTATTATAAAAACTATCATTTATGTGCAATTGGAAGACAATATGTTCAATATGGTTCATAATTAGTGGATGAGAGGATTTGAAAAATTATTAATTAAAAAAATTCTATCAAAAAAATTATGTTTAAGAGTGAAATTTATTTTTATAAGTGTAGGTTTGTGAACATTGGCATTTGATGGTTTTTACAATAACAACCAAATAAATAAATAATGACAACTTTAGGTCATTAAATAATCAAATCATGGTGATTATTTGGTGAAGGAAATACATTTGAATATATATAATTCATATACAAAATATGAATTTGAAAATGTTCTAAAAGGTTGTTAAAAAAACATGTGGCATCAAATAAAAAATTATTTCAAAAATTTCATACATTTCACATTTCACATTTCTTTTTTCATTATTTATGTTGTTACGATGTTTTCACAACATCTAATTGCTTTCATCATCTTCATTTTTTCATAAGTTGTAATGATTTTGGTGAAGGAAATTGGTACTAACATTACAAAAGGGAGAAAGGGTAGAAAAGAAAGTTCCATTCATAAGAAAAGATTTCAAAACCATCCATTTCAACAAAAAAAAACATCCATGGCAATTTTTAAAATGTTGGTGAATTTGCTTAAAGATTAAATGTGAACTCTTGTAGGGCTCTATTTTCAAGCCAACAATAAATATGCAACACCACCACAAAAGATGCCAACAACATTTCTTTTTACTTTCTTTCACAACTATGTCCTTCTCATTTTATGGCACTCCCACAAAACCTAATTGCAACACGGTGTTCATATTCAACTATCACAATTTTAGCCCATCTCCCTTCCCATTCATGATCATGTTTCAATTCAAGCTATCCATGGAAACAAATGCAAAAAATTTGATAATTGGATAAATGATACATTTAATAAGACATTTAAAACTATTTTCTAACACATAAATTTTAAAGTATAAATTTTGATGTTTAAAATAACTTTAAAATATATACCAATTTTTGGGTCCATCTCATAATAAATAAAAATCATGTTCAACTCATTCAATGCATTTTCAATTTCTAAAACATCAATCATGCAACATGCCAAATTTATACATAGAACTAATATGTTATAAAATAAAAGTTCATATTTGTGAGTTTTACATGTTATAATAAATACTATTGCCAAAATTCAAAAGACCATTGCTTATTGAGTATCCATGATTTTCATGTGTTTATTGCATTAAAAAATAATTGTGTGAGCTTTACATGAATAAGCCCCCTTTTTTATATTAAAAATATATATCAAATTTTTATACAAGTATGAAAAAGATTTTCAATGTGATGTCCATAAAACGTCATAGTAGTGTGCTTTCACCAAAGATCAAACCAAAGGCTAAAAGTTAGAAGAAGCAAAGCACAAGTGTTTACAACAATTGGAAGGAACTCTATGACAAACATTGTTATCCATCCTTTCACATTCACAATTGTGATGATAGTGAAGCATAAACAAGGTTAATGAGTTAAACAAAAGTGATTACAAAGCAAGGATTGCATGATGTTTACTATGAAAATGGACCTAGTTGGAAAATTTGTAAATGGATGAATCCAATGATGTTGGACAATGGAAATACCCAAGGAACTTGAGAATTGAGGAAATTTGAAAATGTTGGGCAATGGAAGCAAATAAAACTAGTTAGTTGACTAAGTTGAAAAAGACAAATGCCAACCAATCCCAACCCTAGATTTGTCCATACTCCCACTTCCTAGAGTTCATTTTAAAATTCAACTTCACTACATTCATCCATTGTCCAAGTTCCCAAAGTTCATTGAAAGATACTAAGGCATTTTACACAATCTAACATGTCCATAAATTAGTCTTGGGAACAACACATAAATAGAAAACATCTTGGTTTTTTGGGAAAATTTTCAGTAGCTAGTGAATTCTTTAAAAAAAAATGCAAAATTTTGAGGTTTCTCATTGCCAAATTTCAAAAGAAGAATAAAATGAAATGAAATTGCCAAGGTTCCAAATTATGTCCTAGTAGGTATCAACAAACAATATAGAAGGATCATTCTATACAATGCTTTTTTAAAAAAACAATTATGATGTTGCCATAGTGGCGATTGTGCATATGAAGATGTAGCAAAAGTGGCAATCATTCATGATAAGATATAACCAAATCTGGCTATAATCCACATATCAAGGACAAATGGTTAATCATTTTTTTATATTTCAGCTACTTAATGAAAATAAAATATAAAAATATGATGACTTTTAATTTTCCTTTTTTGTGAACATTTGGCAAATTTAAACCTTTAAAACTCGGTTCATTTTTTATTTTGTATTTTGAAAAAAAATTATCCAATAAAGAAAGGGCTAGTTTCATATTTGTAAATTCATATTGCTTAGATCACCATAAAATTGGCTAAATATTCATATGCATGATCACCAATTTTGGCTACATCGCAATTTTGTTTTTCAAAAAACCACTAGTGACAAAGCAAACAATTTCCATATGATATTTCCTTTCAAGCAATGGACAAATCCTAAGCCAATACATCGCATGTCCATTAAAACATATTCAATTTCACATTTATCCAACTTTACAAGTTATATATTTCCCATTTATTTGACTTTACTCCATGAACATCACATGTAAATGGCAATGCTTGACTAGAAAGTGAACCTCATGTGGGAATGGGAAAATGGGTACCCCTTTCAGTTAGCATGGGCCATGTAGAATCAAGGAGGAAGGGGGGGTCTCAAGGAATGTTGTCTTCCCAAAAGACTCCTTAACCTAACCATGTGTCACAAAGTTGGTCTTCAAGATGAATATGAGGGCTCAGGTAATCTAGAGCCCTTACCTTGCCAAAGTGCACACCAAGGGGCCATGCCTACTTGGATGGTAGAAATCCATGGAAAACTTAACAATTGGGTCCTAGAGTAATGACCATTAAATTTCAATAAACAATTAGTTTAAAAGAAAAATTACACAAAATGTAAACATGTTGCTTATCAAATGTAATGTTTTCAAAGCAAACAATAGAACTATTAGGATCAATGTCACCAAGAAACAACATTTGAACTATGTTCTAAATTTAAATTACCAAGATGGATTTGAGGATTTGAGATTATATCCTATAAAAAATATTTTGAATTATATTCACATTGAAATTAGTTACAAGCTAACTTACCTAGTTTGCTTATGATAATCAAGATGTAAACATGTAACAAATAGAAAACTCCTAACACAATCCAAAGGGTGAAATGGACTCTACAATTTGCCAAAATAGCTAACAAATAGCAATTGGTGAGTTGGGAAGTGGCAAAATGGACTTGACAATTGGGCAATGTGGACTTCATAATTTGACAAAGTGGAGTTGGCAAATAGCCAAAGTCAACTTGGCAAAAGATCCAAATAACAATTTGGCAAAGTGGATTCGAGAAAAAGGCCAAGCAAAAATTAGGCAAAATAGCCAAGAGCAAACAGCATTCTATGATCCAGAACCAAAATAAACTCAACAAAGACAATGTGGGTGCAAGTTGCTATCTTAATTAATGAGCTCACTCATGTCACCTTAATATATACCAGAAATATTATCAAATGAAAAAAAATCTGAATCTAAAGCAAAGTAAAAATTAGTAAAAATAAATCCACTCATAAAAAAATAAAATTTGGAGCTCCAGATCTGATTTCTTCAAAATGATCACTCTAACAAGAATCCAACCAAAATGTACATCCATCCATTCCATCCATCCATCCATCCATCCAGGAGGAACCTCCAAAACTCCTTTGCAGCTTTTGGTCTGTTCAGGGCTGATGGGAGGGGGTGGTGGAGTAGGTAGGTAGGTAGGTAGGTACTCTCACACTTTCAAGTACTGAAGTCATTTCAGTAGTAGTAGTAGTTGAGGAGGGTGTTTGTTTTGTGTGTTCCCTAAGATTTAAGTAAGGCATGGTTTTTAACTTTGACTCAAAACTTGTAAGTTAAGTGAAAGTCAGTAATACTCAGTACTGAGAGCATCTCCACTGGTGCTCAGTATGTGACTCCAGATAGCAAAATTTATTGTACTTACCACCTTTCAGACTCGAGACCAGATCATGATCATGTATGTGTGTGTCCTGTTGCAGCTGCAAGTACTTACTTCATAGTGCTGCTGCCCATATGTAACTTTACCTATTCTGACTGCCAAGGGTCTCCTTTTTTCATTACACTAAACCTTTCATCATCCCCAAAGAAATTGTTATGACTGGAAAAATCCTTTGCAGCCACTTTCATTGGAAAGTGCAACTGGTTAATTTGGAAATGTGTACTATCATCATAAATATGCATAATAATGAAAAAATGTCGAACAATTTCCAACAATTGGCTAAAAACCCTCAACCCTTGAGATGGTGGGCTTGAATGTAAAGCATTCTTGCAAAAGGTGGAAGGTTAAGATCTAATGTAGCTTATTGGTTTTCCTAACTCAAAAGCAATCTCATGCTAATTAAGAGATATAGCCGATGGCTATCGAATGGCTGAATTGATATTTTTATGAAATCAAATAGATTTATAACTTTGCATTCATGCACCACTATTGTGAACAATGTTTTGTTTTAAAAATTATTTATGATTTTTTGCGAGTCAAAAAATTGTGTTTCTAATGTAAACATTAATGCAACACCACCAATGAAATTCTTGGTGCAACACAACACTAGTGTGAAAATTTTGGAATAGTTTTCTTTTTCTAGTGTAAATCTGACTAATTTTGCTAATTATTTTGAAAAAGTTGCTGAAATTTCAATATCACCAAATTGGAAAAACACAAAACCCTCGTTGTGAATGTTCTCATTTATCCATGGGCCTAATTAAAATGCAAGCCTAAAGCAAATAACCTTGAACATGAGGACAATTATGATTGGGAACATTATAGTTGGAGGTATTATCTTGACCTCTTTATGATTAATCAAACTGCATAATTAGTTGTGTAAAAGCATAATATGCATCAATTCATAGTTGTTTATTTTGTGAAATTGCAAAAACAAAAAAAATGATGACATTTGTATATAAAAAAGACTCATCTAAAAGCCAAATCTCATCACAATGTTCCTTGTGTCACCCTCCAAGTTAAAGTAACGCAAGATTTTGAAAAACCTTGAAGCTTACAATACAAATGATTATTTTAGTGATCAATTCAAATCTTCAATTAAGTTTTTTTTAATGGGGCAAGGTGGGGAAGATGAATTACTAAATTCCAATAATGGCATTGGATTAGAAAATTTGAAAAATCAATGTCTATACCACATTGACCAATTGTAATTTGTACAAATTATGAAACCAATGTGGTTGAAATATTGATTGATCAAATGTTGTAACACTACTATGTTTAATGGGTCCAATTATCTTTTACTCTTGTGTTTAAGGAAAATAGTTCAAAGAAAGCATTTTGGCATGTAGCTTTATTCAATTATTGTATAGGGAATGCACATTGTGAAATGTGCCATGTTGACACAATATAGTTGCAAAGGACAAGGAATTTTTTATCATGAGGCATAATGTACCAAATCACAAGGCAAGCAAAAAATAAAAAATAAAAAATAGTATACCATTGATATTATTTCAAGTTTGAAAATCTCACATGCAAACCATGCATATAGTTCCTTCTAATGTCCATTCTTGCATTAACATGAAAGTAAAGGAGATAAATAAAGGGGGTCAGATTGATCATGTGCCTTTTAGAGTCTTGACAATATTGATTTGGAAGCTTTCTCCCAAGGGATGGTGGTACAAACTAGTGTTTATTTATTTTTTCCATAATTTTTTGGTAGGTTTCTAAAATACAAAATTAGGTGTTGATTAGGTTATCAATATCAAAAAAATTTGGGTGTCGATTAGATTATCAACATTTTTTGAGTAAAATTATTAGTTATGCATAAGAGTAGGTTATCAAATAATTGATCAATAACCATCAATTATCCTACTAGTTATTAATCGGTTATAAATGTTTTTAAAAAATTTAATATCATAAACATGTTTAGCATTTATAACCTACTTGGATGATAACTAGGTCATCCAAGTAGGTTATTAAAATTTGAAAATTCAATATTAGGTGGTGAGTTTATTAACCAATTATTTAAAAAATCAATAACTAGTTGATAGGTTATTGATACCTAGGTTGATAACCGAGTTTAAACTCAATAACCCATCAACATTGGTACAAATTACAACCTTGTGAATATAAGTATCAAATGTGTATGTTTGCATGCTAGAATAGTTTAGGGTTCCTTTGAACTTAGATATTACATGGGATTATATTTTTGGGGTTCTTAGGTTGATTGAATAATCAAAGCTACTTTGTTCAAATTAGTTTACTAATATCCTCTAGTAGTGTTTTTTTCTCTACATGTAGTTAGAAGCATTTGTCAACTTTTTATTTATAGATTCAACACATGTTGTTTCATTTCACCTTGAAAAGAATGTGGTACAAAATTCAAATATATTTTCCATTTGCATTTTGAGCCTAATCAAAATTTACATTCATTAAAAAGAATTTATGCTCAAGTGCATTGAATTTTTCTATCATGTAATCTTCTAAAATATTTGTCAGTTTGATAGATCATGATCTTGCTTTCATTGACATGTCCTCAAGTTTGTCAAATTGTATCAATCCTTCAATAGTAAGAAAATCTTAAAGTGTGAGATGCATCTCTTATTTCCTTCCTTACAAGGTTGATGGTCGAGAGTCTTTGAATGATGAACAAGACAATTTGTTTCACATACACCTTTTCATCAACTCTCTTGCACAAAATAGACAAAGGTGATGTCTTTCATGTTATTCAAGTGAAAACTTAGTTCAAAATTCAAAACAACTCACTTTGATTCATCACCACATGGACCTTTGTATGAGAAACTACTCTTTTTACATATTATATATTTTGTAGCTCTCAATGGGCCTACTTAAAAATGGGAAATTTTTTTCATTCCTAAAATCACATTCCCAAATCAAGAAATCTTGATGTACTCTTGAGGTTCATAACTCATCATGAGACCAATTCGTTATAGCTCTTGTTGAGACCTTCAAAAGGCAATCAAATTTGTTTTTCCAAACAGTGCAATGAATGGTTAAAACTATTATTGACAAGTTATGTACATCAACTTTAAACATTCATCATTATTAAAAAATGGTATTTTTTTGGACACTTGACACTTAACATTTGTAATTCTTATTGAATAACACTTACCCAATACCAAAACTAATTACCTAATAATGAATAGTGTAAATATTGTTATCATATTGTGAAAGATTTTAATGTTTAAGTTGGTCCATGACATAATTATTTTGTTTTATCATCAAACTTCTCTCTCACGATATATGAAGACAACTAGCACTTATAGATTCTACTGTCACGACCGCATTTGCGGTGTCACAAATTTTGGAACTTGGTATGTGGCATTCAAATTTGTACCTATTGAACCCATTCAATGTGAGATACACTTGGGAAATTTTCATGGGGTGCAATCTAGTGCTGGCCTATTCTTCCTTTTGAAGACAACCTCTAGTTCTCCCTCTTTAATATTACCTTTGATCTTGGTTTTGACATTAAAATTGTTTCTACTAGGTTCTCTTGGTGTAAGTTTGAGCTTGGTTCTTCAAATTAAAAACCTTAAGAAAAAAAAAATTCAAATTAAAAAACCTTTGAACTTTGATTCAAAAACCATGTTTGTTTTCATGTACACACTACACACTCCTCAAAACTAGACATTGCATAAGTAAATTTTTTTACAACAGACTAAAATTGGGGACAACCTTGAAGTTCAACACAACTAATTAAAAATTTAATCAATTAGTGACAAAATTAAGTCTACTTACCAACTTTTCAAAAAGTTCATCTTCCTTATTTAAACACGAGTTTCTTTTTGAAAAAAATGTTTTGGGTTCTTATGTTAGTTCCACAAAAAGGGTATCAATTTAGGTCCAAGTCATACAAACCTAAACCTTTGGGTTAATACTCCAAACTTGAAATTGGCTTTTCCCTTTTAAAAAAAACCTTTAGTCTTGATTTTGGCATTAAAAAAAGTTTTGGCAGGTTTTTCAGTTGTGGGTTTGAACTTGATTCTTAAAATTTTCTAAACTTGCAATTTTGATTTTGATAAAAAAATTAAAAGAACATTCAAGCCTTATTTGAAAACAAGGTTTAGTTCCATGGGCATGCTAACACTTCCCCAAGATTGTGAATTTTATTCGTATAGAGTTTTACAACAAGCTAAAACTGAAAATTACAAAAATGTCAAAATTTACAACAAATTAGAACTTATCAATTACATATAAAGTTCAAACTTACTCACTTGCTAACTTTTCAAAAACCTTCAATTGTGTCTTCCTTAAGAACCTAAACTTATTTACAAGAATTTAATTTCAAAGTTTCAGTTTTTAGTAGGAAAAAATAAAACCCTAATTTCACAATCTGATCCTTGTGCCAATTTGATCAAAAGAGTGCTGAATGAGGTCTGGGTCATTTGAACCTAACCCTCGGGTTAGGTATTTCAAAGGGTACAACTTGTTGTTTGGTTTGTGCAGGTGAAAAGAACCTCCAGTCCCATGGTTAAGTCTGAAAATTGTAACACATATAAATTACTTGCATTAAAAATTGGAACTTAGATCAGTGCCTGTTCTAGAGCAGGTTGCACAGGGTTCAGGTCTGGTTCTGGTTGAAGCACAACAGCAGACCCAGTTCACAGACAAGCTCAGTGGCAGAGGGCTTACAGGGCTTTCTTCACCTGCACATCACTAGTAGTGGGGTTTGAACCCAGAACCTTTTTGGTTCCAGTTTTCCAAGGGTAAGAAATCTGCAGTCCAGGGAACTAGGAACCAAACCCAAACCAGATCTGGGTAAAATCATTGGTCCAAACTTTCAAAAAAATTATGACCATTTTTTTTTCATTTTTTAATTTTTGCAAACACAAACAAAAATTTTCCTTTATAAAACAAACCAAATTTTGGTATGAAAACTAGTTCACCAGAAGTCAACTATTTGCACAGATTTTTTTAATAAAAAAATTCTTGGAAAATAATAGCAATAAAATATATATATATATATAAGTCTCTGAAAGTAGAAGTCAAAAGCCCAAAAATGGTGAGACCACTAAAAACAACAAGTGGGTATTTTTTTTTTATAAAAAAATCTTTAAATTGATTTAAAAGCTTTGTGTAAGAGTCAAAATAGTAATGGCCAAAACTTCTTGTCTTTTGATCTCAATTCTTTTGTGTCAGAAGACACTTAATTCCTTTTGCTTTAATCCTTTAACACTTGCAGTTGACATGGGTTTATTTTTTAAGCTTGATGGGAAGTGTCAGATTCTTTATGAGTTTCAACTCCAGTTAGTCTGAATTTAGTAATAATATTAATTATGGCAGATCAAGGTCATTTCCTAACCCATGAATTGATAATAATAATAACAATAACAACAACAACAACAACAATTATTATTATTATTATTATAATAAGAGCTGAGGTATGATGAAGAATAAAGTGTGAAGCTCAGGTTACATCCATGAAGGACATCAAATGAAAGTACCTACTACTACTACTACATCCTATACTTGAATGTTGCTATAATAAGTTCATGTCATTGAGTTAGGGTTTAGGGTTTAGAGTTAGGACCTTGTGTGTCCTATTGTGGGACCTTGTAACAAACTACTAGGTAGGTTAGTAGTAATTGTTATTAATTAAGATTTCATGCAATGTATAACATGGGATGCTAAGTTAATAGGCTATATCCTTTGCATTAGGCTAATCAATTTTGGCTATCTAGACCTCTTGACCTGTTGTAAGGAATTTGGGCATTTGTTTTTGTAGAATTCCTTGTGTCCAAATCACACTTATGAGTTACCAAAAAAATGTGTAATTTTTTCCACAACCAAAAAGCATTTGGTTAACCTTTGTTATCCTTAAGCCACCCACCATGCAACCAAATTAATGTACAATTTTTTTATTCAAGATCATGCACTTTACATGCCTATTACCAATTGGCAATAGATTGGAAAAACTTGGTTTTCTGGTTCAAACAAATATTTAATTTATTCAAGTCTAGTTCTTCAAATTGGAAATAGGACTTGCATGGTTATAACTTGTCTTTGTGCTACATAGAGATTTGACCGTTGGATTATCCATAACGTGCCATTTTCACACACATCATACCGAGAAATTAAGGCTTTTGAGAGTGAGTATCTCATATTGATACTCACCATGTATGGTGAAACCTAGTCCTCCATAAAAATATTGATCACTAAAAGCTTACCCAACAATAAACAAGCTTGTTTTCATAAAAATTCAATTAACCCTCAGTTTTGTCACTTTATTATTTTTAAAAAATATGGCAAAAATTTGGAATTTTTTTACTTTCTAGTGTAAATTTGAGTAAATTTTTTTCTAAATTTATGTAAAATTAGCCAAAATTTCAATTTCACAAAATTGAAAAAAAGGAAAAAAAAAAGAAAAAAAAAACCTGAACAACTAGATCCCAATTTATTGGCAAATACATGGCTATCTAATGTATAGGCATGGATTGATTGCTCCTGGACCTTCTTCATTTACTAAGTAATTGCAACAAGATTGTAATCAACTTCAGCGCCCAATTAGTGTTGAACTTGTGATTGATTTCCCACTAATTTTGTAGCTTGATAAACTAAGTCTACATAGCTATCTTGGCGCTCAAACTTGCAAATTTTTCCTATGGAACTAAACCTATTTATGGAACCAAAAAAAAAAGGTATTTATTTTATATTTGCATGGATGTTTTGTTTCTACTATTTTTTTGGGGATATCGAGTTTAATTTGACCCCCTTTTTTTTTTCCAAGCGGGCCATGTTTTGGCTACAAGGGTTTGAATGTTTGTCAAATTTTTGGCTAGTGACACTTCCCAAGTAGAAAAATTTAGGTAATTTATCCATTGGACCATGAAGACTTGAGAGTCCAAGGGAGCCTACATGTAACATTAAAAACATACAATTGAGTCTTACATGGTCATACACAAAATTTAAAACTCCAAGTGAGAAACTCTCACTTGTGAAGGGATTAAATCCTCCACTAAATTGCCCAAGTGTCTTGCAAGACAAGTTGAATTGAACACAACAACATACTAGCCACATTCAATTCACATAAACCATGTCATGGAGACACCAAAACTTGCCTAAATCACCAACATTCATGTGTCTTTAACATATAATTTAGAAAGTGGTACTTATTCAAGAATCCCCAACCCCACTTACACCTCCAATAAACACATGTAAGGCACCCAAAATCACATATTGTCTAAATTAGGCTCCCCACCTCTCCTTTTTTACAATCATTTTTCCCTTAAATATAAGAGGATTTAAAACTCAACCAAAGTTGAAATATATCTCTTCAAAAAATTCAATGAATTATGAATTTATAAAGAATTTTGATAGGGGCACCATGTATTACTATTAGGCTCCCTTGTGAATGGTGGGTGTAGCATTTCAAATCTTGCATAAAAGAGTGTTCCATATGATCAAAGAGACAATCCTAAAATCAAGGCCACAAAATAGGCCATGGAATGGGCTTGATTTGAAAGTATTTGAAATGCTTTGGATTGTAATTTTTAACTTTTAATAAAGAACCTTAAATTGAGAGATATTATAGTCACACATTCATAAGCATATCTTAATGGTTTAGGAAGGTTGTAATAGGGCATGGTTTACTAATGGTTTTAGGTGTTTCTACCTTAACAAAATCTAAATGAAGAAAGCTCAACTTTTGCATTAGAAAATTACATAATTAGAGCCGTAAATAAACTAAACTCTTACCCCATCTCAAGGATGTTTTGTACATTATTATCTGTATGCATTTCTATATAAAATTTTAACAAGTTACATAACAATTTATCGGATAACATTGTAATCACTAAACACATGTTAATAGTGAGTTGACTGTCAAACTTGGATTTTGAAAACATCACATGACTAAAATATTGTTCATTTTCCACATTATGAAGGTTTTGTACCATGGTAATCTCTGCTAATTTGAAATATTCTAAAACAAATGAAGAGCACTTTAAATGTTGAAAATTGCACCATACGTGCATGAGAAGATTCACATATGTCAATTTAACCACGACAAGCAAAGTATTTTATTTCATGACCAACTTGAACATCAATTGTTGAATGTCAATAGAAGCCTTGAAAACCACATCAAAAATCCAATCAACACAATTTTTCAAATTGTCTTTAGGTGACAAAATGCATTCTTTACCACACCCAAATCTTTCTAAGTGAAGATATCCTTTGTGTCCAAGTGCAACTAGTATGAAGATACACCACACAATTTGAAATTATCCACAATTACATGAGTAATGACTTCCACTTGCAATTTTTGACTTCTTCACGATTAACAAGGCCTACTATTCACACAAACACCCACATCAATGATCATGTATGTAACTAGTTCCAATGCTAAACTTGAAACACATAGAAAGAAAGAAAATGGAAGACATGGGTTAAGATGAAAAAAACATTTGGACAATTTGCTTGCATGAGTTTCATGGTTGCATCATACACCTCCCTTGTCACAAATGTTGCTACATCGATAGGTAGATCCACATAAATAACACATATGAATTGTAATTAATTCACCTCAAAAGGCATATGTTCCACATGGGTGTTCAGATCCATATTTCATCACAACATCCCTAATTCATGTTTAACATTTAGTAAGACTTTTTGTGACCTTCAAAATTATTATGGTTGCAAGTTAGGGTGACTCCTTTTGACACATAAAATGTTCCATATTAGTCGTAAAACATGGATTAACTAATTGTCTTCAACAACTCCTTTTGAATTGGAGAGGCTTTGTTGTATTCCAAGTGAACATTCCTTCTAAATGGCAATTTCACAAACAACTATTTAAACATGTATGTAGCCTAGGCTTATCTACATACTCACGTACCTATTTAGCTATTACCTAGGCTAAGTAGGTAGCTTAGGTTTATTTACCTACCTACTTACTTCCTACATACTTATCATCTTGCAACCTACCTACCAACCTACCTTCAACCTAATTATTAATTATTTAATTTTTGTACTTACCTATATAAACAGTGATGTGAAATAAACATGTGAAATAAATAACTTGAAAAAAATTGTTGTCTTTTGGAGGTGTAGTTTGGATTGGTAAAGATTTGGGGTTCATCATTGGGAAGGTGAAAGGTATAATTCATTATATTTGTAATCTATGTGCATGCTTGATGGACTAGGGTAGGTAGGTTAAATTAAAATAGTTTAGTAGGCTAGGCTTACCACCTACCTATTTACTATTTACCTACCTAAATTTTTTAAATTAGAAAAATAATAATTTAGATAGTAATTTTGACCCATCAAATGGTTCATTGTTTATTAATCAAACTAATTAGTCAAATAGTCCCCTACTTTGTTGATAAAAAATACCATCTTAATCACAATGGTGATCCAAATCAACTTGTCTAAATTGATAAGGTAGTCTTTTTATGCCTATCATTTTGAGTCTTTTGGACTAAAAAATCCAATTAAATAATTTGTTTTTGTAATAGTGATCACATGAAGATTTCCAAACAAGCTATTGATTTCCATTTTCCAAGGCCATATATTTTACTTTAATTGACAAAAGGGCAATATATGGTTGGTTTTTAAGTTGCCCCATGTTATAGAACTAGACCCAAGAATAAATAAGTAACTAGTGGTTGATTTTCAATCTTGAAAGTCTTTGGCCCAATTAACATTTGAGAACCTTCAAGAACACTCACCTCCCCATGACAATAACAAATTCTTGAATCAATAATACCCTTGATGTATTTGAAAAAATGTTTCATGGCATCTAAATGAAAGGTTTGAAGTTTTTTGGAAAATTTGTTTACCATGTTTAATGTGAATGAAATATCTAGTTGTGCTTGAATTAAGAAGTTAAGTTTCACTACTGGGTGTAGTCACACTAAAAGGTACCACAACAAGTGTAATGCATGTTTATTTTTTCATGTTTAGAAGTGGTAATTTAATTTCGTGTTGAAAGTATAATATTTTTATATATAATAAGGTTCATAATATATCATTGGAACATGTGAATTAATTTGAAAAATATCCGATGAATAAAAAGCTTTCAAAATCACTCAATAAATATTATAACAAATGTTTTTTAACACTAAAAGGACTTATAAATAGACTTCAAAACTTTTGAAAATTGCATATATTTTTAAATATTTTACATAAACCTTAACATAATAATATATTAAAAAATTTAATTGAAGAAATTTTGGAAAACTTTTTAAAGAATATTTAAAAAAATGTTCTCCCAAAAGTAGTCCCAAAAGCAAGTAGTTGTGGTCTCATGTTATCTTGTTTGCGCCCCACCATCTTTTAATATTCACATGTTTATCCATTACACATATCTTGAATTTCCCATATTTTGAAACAATTTAACTTTTAGTAACATTGGAACAATTGAAACATTGCATTGTGCATAGCCTAACTCCTTTAAGATTTATGCCACATATCTTCTTTCTGTGATTCTAATGCCATTTAGTTGGAAAAATATTCCAATATTAATGAACCAATCAATAAACCTAGGTTTATCATCTCAAATTTTTATAAAATTTTAATCCTAATCCATTCGATTTGGAGTGATGGTTGGTTACTTGTGAGATATTAAACATCATCAACGTAAAGGATTAATAGTAGGACATTATTATAGTCATGAAGGTAATACATGTTGCCATTTGCAATCCATTTTTCCAACCCTTGGTTACATAAGTAGTCATCTATTTTGGTGTTCCACATACATGGTGTTTAACACAACCCATACAACACTTCGAACAACCTACAACCTTTTCCTTCTTAGCCCTTTTCTACAAAACCTTATAGTTGTTGGAAAAATACTTCATTTGAAAGTTCATCCATTCAAAAAGGTGGTCTTCACATCAAGTTGGTAAATCTACCAATGATGGCACCTTCTTAGTGCATGGTGGTTTGAAAAGTATTGGATTTTTCAATTGGTTTATAAGTTTCTTCAAAATCCTTCCTTGCTTGTTGTTGAAAACCATAAACAACCAAGCATGCTTAAAGCTTAGTAGATGATCCATTTGCATTTGTTTTCATTTTGTAGATTAAATTTATGAGGATTGATTTCCTACAAGAAGGCAAGTCCTCTAGAACTCAAGTGTTATTTTTCTTTATCAAATCAATCTCCTAATACATTGCCTCCATCGACCTATGTTCATTGGAACTTCAAAAAAATGTGAAGGTTCAATTATAACTTTTGAAAAATTCATCACATTATCATTATTTGGGAGGTTTTATTAACTTACTAACACAAAAATGAACACTTCGGATAAGTGGTTACACCACTTTGAGATGCCCACATGTTGGTTTTAATTAAAAGTGGTAGTCACATTTGGACTATGGTTTGAAGAATGCACAAAATTTGTTGTAGAAAAGGAGGGGTTAGCACCTAAGTTTTGTGTCACTTCTTGATCATGGTTTAAACCATGGAAGTTGACTTCTCGTATTATTTCAATTGAAGTGATTGATAGTTGGGCCTTTATTCTTGATCATGAGTGGTAGTATATGGTGTTGGGTTCTTCTAGTAGTGGTCCGCAATTTGTTGGTCCATAGGTTGTTGCGAAGAAACTCATGTGAAATTGATGAAATTTAACATCTTTGCATATAAATATTTGGTTGTCTTTTATAAAATAACATCTATACTCATAAATAGTGAAAATGTCAGAGTGAAAGAACACACATTTCTTGGGTGTAGGTGACCATTTGGTCTTTGAATGTTTATGTGAACAAAACATGCACAACTAAACATTCAAAAATGTTTGACATTTGGTTAATTATGAAAGAATTTTTGGACAATTACCAAAGAGTTTTTGGAATGGAATCATTCCATTGTTTATTCTGGTGGTGAAAATGTTACTAAGAGAGCCCAAATATGAGTTGGAATGTGAGCACCAAAAGTTAGGAGAGAGGCTTTTTTAAAAATAATCATATTCTTCCTCTCAACCACATTTTTTAATGATGAACATCGTTTTGTGTGGACTATTCAACAACACCATGGTCTTTGCAAAAGAGTGAGAAAGGTGTTGAACACTATATATTTCATCACATGTATTAAAATGAAATTTTTTTATAAACTTATTGAATTGATTATATACTTTAACATAAGAATGCTTGAAACACATGAATGTTTCATTCTTCTTTTATAAGAAATAAACCTAGCCATAATGGTTATAATCATCAATGTATGTTAAGATGTAAAAAACTTTTAAAATAGACTTGATAACAAAGGGTCCACATGGGCCAATGTGGATTAGCTCAAAATGTGGATTAGTTTCCATGTTTTATTTAAAATTTTCTATGGAACCTTTAATTGGCTTTGTTTGCACCAAAAACACAAACTTGATAAACAAAATATACATAAAACATCTACATTAGTCTTGTGGCCAAGCCTTTTTGTTACATTAGGTGTAAGGTTTTGTGATTCATATCAAAGATGTCAAGTTTTTGTAAGTTAAGAGGTGTTCACAACTAAGCCAAACATGTTAGGTTTTGGTGAGTTTAAGGTGAACATCTCCTTGTGAACCTATATTTTGTATTTGTACCATTTGAACAATTTTTATTACCTTTGCAAAGGACCTTGAATTTATAATCCAACACATAGACATTTAAATCATGAAACATGGCCTAAAAACTCTTATATACTAAGGTGTTTAATAAAAATAAATTTTTTGCACTACAACAAGGACATAAAGAAAAATTTATTTTATTGTGTCATTTAAAAAAAAATCACAACATTATCCATGTGAATGTTCTTGAAGTTTGGATGAGTTTACTTATTTATATTGCAATGGCTATAAACAATGTGTTGTTCTTATTAACAAAACATCCTTTTTTATGTTATTTTCTAAAACTAGTGCCAAAATAGGGGCTTTATTTACATTGTTTATTTTAATAATTGGAGGTTTTTGGGGGAAACTTATGTGCAGTACCTTTTGGGTGTGGGATGCTTGTTTAACCTATGTATTGATATTGTTTTTAATTTACCTAGGTGCATTGCATTTTCAAGAGTTTTTTTGCGAACATTACTTTCATTTTCATCTAAATATAGTTGGCCAATTACCAATAATTAAGTTTTTTGTAAATTGGTGGAATACATTGCATCAACCTTCAAGCATTAGCTAATTTGGTACTTCAATACATATTTCTATGCTCGTTCCAATCTTGTTAATCTTTACAAGCTTATTTTTTTTGAATGAGTTTTTTTTCCATTTTGGAAAAAATTACACATTAGAACCTAATATAAAAATTTGGTAATTGATATTATTGTCATTTTGAAATCTAGTGATTATAAACCTCAAAAAAAATGATTGTCCATTTTTACTTTTATTTATCCAAAATAAATAGCTACTCTACAACCCTCCACCTGCAATTGTTCATGTTGATGAAGCACAAAAATTTGTTCTCATTGAATGTTGTATTGTAACCAACCTTAAAATTTCCACAAGACTTGATAATTCTTTGCAAGGTTTTATAGAAATTGTTAATATTACAAGACATCTATTTATATATGATTTTTGACACAAAAGGATTTGCAAAGGTTCTAGTTTGCAAAAAGGGAAAATTTTATTGACATTTGTCGAAATTGTTGAAATTTAAGCTCCCAACTTTTGAGAAACTATTTATTGTCCCAACCATTGGCTTATTATTACAAATACACAACAAAAGGCTTTTTGTTTTTGTTTTTTTGCAATTTTCAAATCAATAGAACAAAAGTTATTGAATTTAGAATGATTTCCATTGTTGGAAGTTAAACCAAAATAAATTGAGCAAGCTACAACAAAAACTCTAAAGTTAGGCCACTTTGATTGAAATAGTATTGGGATGGGTGAGCTTGCAAGGAGTCCACTAGTTTACACTATGAGCTATAATGTAGCAAAGTCCTCCACCCCTTTCTTTCTTCCTTCCTTTTCCTAGTGCAGAATCAAGATCACATTGGCAGTACATCCATCTATCCATCCATCATCTATCCATCCATCCTATTGTTGGATGGAAATGCCTCCATTTGAATTGAACAAGGCATGTGGTGCTCTTGTGTAACACATGTGGTGGTGTACTAGAATCTTTTGATCTTGCAAATCTAGTTTCACTTTTTATTGTTGGGTAGGTATTCAACTATCACAGCAAATCTTGAAAGATCTGCTATGTGCATTACAAAATATTATTATGAGATTTTTTAAAATAAAAAAATTATAAATAAATAAATAAATAAATAAATGGCTTCATTAGGGCTAGGAAGTGATTGCTACATAGTATTCCATAAGTAACTCTAAAATTTTAAACACTTTTTAGTTGAAATTTTCTTTGGATGGGTGATCTTCCAAAGTGATCTCCCTCCCACACTATGACACACTTCAAAAGACATAACTAAACACAAATTGTTGTCAGAAGGGACATCCATCCCTAGGGACATAATCGACAATCCGGAGGTTTCCATGGCATCATCATCCCTCTCCTTACTAAAGTCCATTAATTTTTCCAATTTTTTTTTTTCTTAAAAAACCTTAATGTCCAAGGCCAAACTTAAACCAAACGCGAAAGCATAAAAATATTATTACATGTCCATAATTTTCAAGTTAAAAGCTTGGCTTATTGGGTTACCCTTCATCTTCTATATCCATACCAATATCTCCATATTTGTAAAGCAAAGCTTGTGCAACAAATGGTGTTGTACTTTTGTTCTTGGGTATGTATAGTAAAGAATCCCCCCTTGAAACAATCTTACATGTGTGGTTGTGACAAAATATTCACAAAATCTGTTGGCAGTTGTGATGGCAAAATTCTTCAACCAAACTCTTTTGTCAATTGGGAATGAATGAATGAATGCAACATGTGAGTGAGTGAGACAATGAAATCTGGATGAACCCTGAACCCCTTCCGAGTGTGTCTTAAACAACAATATCCTTCTTAGTAGGCACCCCATTACTTGTTTCGTGCTCGTTAATTAATGATCTTTCACGTGAAGTGAAGTGTGTCCCATATTGCACACTACTACTTCTATTGAACCCCCAACCCTAAAATTGTTTTGCCCGTGATGCATGAATTTTGGTTTTTGGTCTTGTGGGTGGTGGCAAATCATTTTGCCTTTTGATGTACGAAAGACAATTTGCCACAAAACTATATAATACTCCATGAAAGTTCTTAGTGTATTTTGTTGACGGCATTTTATATCCATCACTACATGCAAAGAAGAGGGATATATAAAATGCCCCTCACAATATAAGATATATAAAAATGCCCTCAAATATAAGATCCCTCTCTTCTTTTGTTTTGTTTTGTTTTGTTTTATATCTTATGCTTTACTTCATGAGTGTGAGAGGGATCTTTACACCTATAAAAACTTCTTGAGTGTGAGAGGGATCTTTACATCTATAAAACTTCTTGAGTGTGGGAGGGATCTTTACACCTATAAAACTTCTTGAGAGCAAGAGGGATCTTGCAATTACAAGTAAGATGCATCTCGCTCTCAAGGAGTAGGTGTAAGAACATTTCACATGCCTTGTGATTTATGTATGTTTATTAGGTTCATGACGACCTTTTGTGACGTGGTTTTTGATGGGTAAAACACTCTCGAGGGGGGTGAGGGTGTTGAGAGGGTGTGGCGAAATTTCCAAATAGCAAGCCCAAATTCGATTACCGCCTCATCCTTAACGCCTTATTTTGGGAACGTGGGGCATTGCCCTACGCAAAATATAAAGATAAAATGCCATGTTAAAGCCTATACGGTGGTCCTCATATTTTTCAAATGATACATACCTATGGGGGGGGGGGGGGGGGGTTCATTAATCTTTTCTATTCACCACCTTTTTTTCCCCTCCCCGCTTTTGTTTTTTCAATTACACACCTTCCCCAACCCAATTAGGGGGTACCCAATTTATTTACCCA
>Ga0116227_10005417_pt1 | contig 26868 bp, 25 predicted proteins | sample S1TSphgellanicum_FD_89693 | JGI IMG/M metagenome (GOLD analysis project Ga0116227, IMG submission 89693) | Host-associated microbial communities from peat moss isolated from Minnesota, USA - S1T2_Fb - Sphagnum magellanicum MG | ecosystem: Host-associated > Plants > Peat moss > Unclassified...
GAAATTCCACAGGATTATCTGGGCGGGGTTCTAGTCACGGCGCTAGATTTAGATCATTAATTTAAGTGCAGATGCTACGACTTCAGGGTTTTCTCTTTAGGTTTGTTAATATATAGTAGCTGACATAGCCTAGAGATGGAAGTATTAAGCCATCTGCTGGAAAAATTAGCAACCACAAATAGAAACTAAGAATACATATGAAAACAGTTGACAAGAGTCAATTAAAAGCTAATTTACTAGAATTTTTGCAACTTGTAGAGTTAGAAGGTGAAGAAATTTTAGTGACTGATGGAAGTAGGCCCGTCGTGAGAATTTCCCAGTATGAAAAAACTTCTGCAACCGAAGAATTATTTAAAAATATGCGGGGTAAAGTCAAGTACTTTGAGGATTTAACTACCCCAACTACTGAAGAATGGCAGGAGGTATAAAAATTGTCCTTGACACCTGCGCTCTAATCTGGTGGAGTTTAGATCCAGACAAACTTTCTCCAAGGGCAAAGGAAGCTTGTTACCATATGGAACAGGAAAAGAATGGTCTAGTTCCATCAACAGCAGTCTGGGAAATAGCTATCAAGATCAAAAATCATAAATTAGATTTAGGAGTAGATATTGATGAGTATATCGCAACTCTTAAAAAATCTAATGTTATCCGTATTATCCCAATTGATGAGGAAATTTGGCTAGAAAGTGTCAAATTGGAATGGGAACACCGTGATCCAGCAGATCGAGTAGTTGTGGCAATTGCCAAAAGAAATCAAGCTGCCATTATTACAGCAGATCGAAAAATAGCTAGCTTCTATTCTTTAGTAATTTGGTAAAGTATTGTGGCTCCCGGTGGCAACGATAAAAGGGAATGTTGGTGTATTCCTGCCGTTCTTCTTGGTGTCTTGACATTTCTTTACAGCCCATTTTCAGGTAAATAGACCACATTGTAGGGGCGCAATGCCTTGCGCCCTTGCCACCGATTGTGGTTCATTTATGTGAAAACTACCGTAAGTAATAGTTTGCATTTCCCGTATCCCTAGCTGTTAGGACATCGTGACCGAAAGCACTTAGTAATTCTAGTACTGAGCGCTGAAGCGCAACTACGAACCTAAAGGGTGTCAGGCGAGGTGGTTCGCTTCTCCTACTCCTCCCATCGCCAACAACGCCGTCCCATAAGCAGCCTCCGTATTCTCTGACCGTACCACTCTAACCCCCAAACAACGCGCCCTTATAGCCGTCCAAGTCGAATTTGCCGCACCACCCCCAGCAGTATAAACACAACTCAATCGGTCGGCTCCCAATTCTTGTAACAAAGAATACCCTCGTGCTTCTATCCGGGCGATACTTTCCAACAAGCCATGCAGAAATTCCACAGGATTCTCTGGGCGAGGTTCCAGTCGTGGTAGTAGATTTGGGTCATTAATCGGAAAGCGATCGCCTACTTTCAACAACGGATAGTAATCCAACTCACTCTTGTTCTCCGGTTCAATCTCACTGCTTAAGCTTTTTAACTCAGCATCTGTGAAAAATTGCCGTAAGACAGCACCCCCAGTATTAGAAGCACCCCCAACCAGCCACAAACCCCCCAATCGATGGCTGTAAATTCCATACCTTGCGTCCTCCAAGCGCTTCCGACTCAACAACTTCAAGACCAGGGTCGAACCAAGGGAAGTCACTGCTTCACCAGGGGATTGAGCACCACTAGCGATAAAAGCAGCAATACTATCAGTTGTGCCAGTACACACCCAGCAATCACGACAGAATCCAAGATGATCAGCAATTTCAGTGCGTAATTCAGCAATAGGAGTGCCAGGAGTCATTACTTTTGGTAGATGAATTTTTATTGGTAGCTTGTCTAGCCATTCTGGGTATCTCAACTCTTCCACGTCATAACCCAGCTTTAAAGCATTATGGTAGTCACTAATACCTAATTGTCCGTGCAGGAGAAATGCCAACCAGTCAGCTTGATGCATAAAATATCTTGCCTCGGCAAATGTGGGCAATTGCGACATCCACAGAAGTTTAGCGAGACTAGAAGTTGCACTTAATACTGTGTGATTCGGGGGCGCCATGCTCCGCAATTGCTCCATCATCACCCCTCCCCGTGCATCGTTGTACAATAATGGTGCATCTACAGGTTTGCCAGTAGCATCGCACAGCAAGACAGTGGAAGAAGTGCCATTGATCGCGATCGCCCTAATTCCTCGCCGTAATGCTTGAGGAATTTGCTCAAGTATGGTATACAAAGCGCTCCGCCAGCAAGTTGATAAATCCGAGACATCTGACATTTCAAAGGAATATCGCACCTCAGCCTGGATCAGAGCTTTTTCGTCAATCACCACTCCCCGTACACCAGACGTACCAAAGTCGATACCCAGATAAAAAGCCATTTCCCTGCTCCCTACTTCCCCGACTAACAACTCGATTGTTGCATCTTGTAACAAGCTATTTCCCAATCTTGTCAAAACAGTGAAAAGTAGTAAACGAACTGTTCAAAATCTGTTCACATTAGGAGGTCTCCAACCATGTCTATATTAGATACTCTGTACATCGCTCAGGTTTCTTCCATCTCAGATGCTCAGGTGTACATTGCTCTGGCTGTAGCTCTGATTCCAGGCGTTCTAGCTTGGCGCTTGGCAACAGAACTTTATAAATAAGCCATTTTTTGTTGACAGTTGACAGTTGACAGTTGACAGTTAACGACGGCGAGGCGGTTTTCTCACCATTCCTTAAAGGGATGGGCTTAAGAGCCGCCTTTTTTTAATTTGTTGTCAAAATAATACGTAAAAATATTTAGTCTATTTTTTACTTTGAACCCACGTGTAGCAATTACACAAAAATGAAGTAATATGACAGCTAAACAAAACCGCAAATAGTACAGTCGCGCTGCTTGTGGTGCTTCCTTTCATACAGCAACATTCTTTTCATCCCCATGAATGCGCTCCAACCGTCCAGACCTCCACTACAACCAATACAACGACAACGGGTTACCCCTCGCCCAAAACGTCGTCTTCGTCAACGCTCATACCAGATCATGGCACTGGAAACAACGGTAAAGATCGGAGTGAACCTTGTGATTTCAGCAGTATCAATATCTGCTCTGTCGCAACTTTTACCATATCATTGGTTACAGCAAGACAAGCTACGAGAAATCCGCACGGAAGTCAAGCTGATGGAAGGACGTGTAGATAAATTGCAGGCGGACTTCAGCCGGAGTTTTGATCCGCGTCAGGCTAAAAGTATTATGCAAGAGCAAGGCTATCGATTTGACCCTAACCAGCGTCGGATTGTATTTCCAAAAGATACGACAGAAGAAGAATCAGAGCCATCACCTTAAGGACACAATAGCTCGTTTAACCAATTTTCGACTTGTAACCGCAAGCGCTGTCCTGGATCAGCCTTTGTCATTTTAAGGGAAGGTAGTTGAGTGAGGGCACACTGATAATCGGCGATCGCACAATTCCAGTCGCCCCAAAGATGATAAGTCCTGCCTCGTTCAGCCAAAATATGATCTTCTAATTGACCGAAAAGCAGTGCAATCTCTAAACTCTCAATAGCCTCCTCGTATTGCCCCAACTCACGCAAGGTAATGCCTCGGTTAATCCTAGCTCGTACATAGCTGGGATTCAAATCCAGTGCCCGATCATAATCGGCGATCGCACTCTGTAATTCCCCACAAGCCGCGTAGTAATTTGCCCGATTATTATAAGCACTAGCCAATTTGGGATTGAGTTTTAATGCTGTGTTATAGTCACAAAACGCTTTTTGCGTTTCACCGCTTTGAAAATAAATCAGTCCCCGGTTATTGTAATCAATCGGATTATGGGGATGACTGTGAATCAACTGGCTCAAAAGCGTGATCGCTTCGCTGTAATCTCCTTGTTGAGCTAACCTTAAAGCATAAGAGCGTAAGTTGCTTTCTCTCAAAGCAGGTTTGTCGCTAAAGTTAGCTTTGCGTTGTTGAGATTTTATTGTATTATTTATAACTAAGTCGCGCCCGTGATTTTGCTGATTACTAGATGCAAAAAATGATTTGTTTTTCATATCATCCTACCTGAGATGCTTGCTCTCTCGCTCAATTTATAGTTTTCTTGGTGCTGTTGGTTTTGCTCCTGTGTCACTTGCTAAGTCGTCTACAAGTATCTGGATACAAGCATTAAGGCTAAATTTAACCTACCGCCAGTGCGAGTTGATGCTTGCCTTGACCCAGAGAGCGTCTGATCTCCTACCAAGTAAGGACATACCTTACTCCTATAAATGACGAAGTCTAATAATTGATACCTCATCCCCAAGTCGAATTCCAGAAAAAGCCAATATTAATCTCAAAGACTATTCAAGTAGTACGAGCAACGAATTGGTAGAATGCCAACAAGTCCTTGATTGGGGGTTGTTAGTTGTTAGTTGTTAGTCGTTAAACATCACCACTCCCCACTCTTTAAAGTTTTGATAAATTTTCTTATGGCGACTGCAATTTCTGACCTCCATGCTCCTGATCTCACACCAGATGATTACATTGTCATCGGCTTGGCAATCTGCTTTGTCAGAGAAGACGGAGAGGTTCATCAAATCGAAGTTATAGAACCTATTCCCTCTGCCGCTTTAGAAGCCCTCGTTAAAGGGATTCCTACCTCCTATAAGCTTGCTTATGCAACAACATTGGGAGATGTACTTGATGGTGATCAACCCATAACCCCATCCGGATTCCCAGAAACGGCTCAGTTTAGTGAAGAGTTTGCACAACGAGCGATCGCTGCCGCGCGCACCTACAAACGTCGTGAATCAGCCAAGTCTCTAATTCCCTTAGGCACAACCTACACTGAGATGAAACATTCCACTGAGCGCAAGCGTATACTAAACGCTACACGAGTTGTGACGAAGGATGACAACGTTAAGCAGCACTCCCACACACATAAAGTTTTGTAGGTTGTTAGTAGGGGCGGGGTCACCCTGCCCCTACGGAAGTGGGTAGTGGTTAATTGTTACCATTGGCCATTAAGCAGTTTCTCATCTAGAATTTTAAAGTCGAAAATCTAAAATAGGGTCTGTCATGTCGTTAAAACTTTACGGCGGCGCTCGTAGTCGTGCTTCAATTGTCCAGTGGTACTTAGAGGAATTGGCAGTTCCCTATGAATTTGTCAAGCTAGATATGCAGGCGGGCGAACATCAAAAGCCTGATTACTTAGCAATCAATCCAATGGGCAAAGTCCCCGCAATTGTTGATGGTGATTTCCATCTGTGGGAATCAGGGGCAATATTGTTGTATCTTTCCGAGAAGTACGGCAAAGTGAAGTCCTCACCAGAGGAACACGGTCAAATTGCCCAGTGGGTATTGTTTGCCAATGCTACCCTTGGACCAGGCGTTTTTGGAGAAGCCAGTCGAGAACGGGAAATGCCCCGCCTGATGACTCCTTTGAATGAAATTTTCGGAAGACAGCCTTTCTTACTAGGTAATGAATTCACTGTTGCTGATGTAGCAGTGGGGTCTACTCTGGCTTTCATTCCCATAATGCTCAAGCTAGATTTGAGCGCCTACCCAGCTGTGACAAACTATATCAAGCAAATCTCTGAGCGTCCAGCCTTTCAAAAGAGCATCGGCAGTCGCGGTTAAAGTTGTTAGTTGTTGGTTGTTAGTTGTTGGTTGTCAAAAATATTACTAACCACTAACAACTAACCACTAACAAACAACATTTCTAACGATAATTGGTAAATTGCAAAGCAACAGGGAAGTCCTCTTGCTTTAAGCGCTGGATAACAGCTTGCAAATCATCTTTATCTTTAGCACTAACACGCACTGCATCTCCTTGAATTGAGGGTTGCACCTTTTTGAATTCATCACGAATCAATTTGGAAATTTGCTTAGCAATTTCCTGACTGATGCCTTTTTTGAGTGTGATTTCTTGACGAACACGGTTACCGCTTGCTGAGTCTACCTGACCGAACTCAAATATTTTCTGTGAGAGATTGCGCTTGGCAGCTTTTTCTCGCAGGATACCGTGTACTGACTCTAAGGTAAACTCGCTATCGGTATTAACGGTAATACTTTGTTCACCTAATTCGACAGTAGTTTTAGTATCTTTGAGGTCATAGCGGCTTTTGATGTCTCTCACAGATTGGTCAACAGCATTGACTAATTCTTGCCGATCAAAGTCACTAACAATGTCAAAGGAATAAGTTGAAGCCATAGTTATTAGTCATTAGTCATTAGTCATTAGCCAACAGCCAACAGCCAACAGTCAACAGCCAACAGTCAAGAATAAATAATTAGACTATGGACTATGGACTATGGACTACGGACTCTTAACTAATCAAAGTAGAATAGTGTCACTACTTTTCTTTGTTCTTCTGCATCTTTACAAGTTTGCAACAGGGTGCGACTGTCGTGAAACGCAAAGCAGATCAGTTGCTGGCAACGGGAGACAATCTCCTTATTGCATATGTAACTAGCTTCGGCAAGAGACAGATGATTGTTAGCGGGATTTTCCACCAGATGCATTACCTGTTCTAGTTGCTGGCGCGATTCATTGGACTGGCGTTCCAAGCTTTGGGGTAGAATCACTGTCAGTAAATTAGGGTCAGCACGCATTGCTCCCCTAATAGCGGCTAAATTGGTACCTGTGGCGCCAGAAGTGATGACCCGATTTCCTGATAAAACCAGGGCATAAGTCATCATCTCAATTAGATTCTGATGGGTAATCGGCACGTGACGGGAACCCAGCAAGGCGATTCGCTTAGAACCTGTTTGCTGGATTGTCGCCAGTTCTTGCGCTAATGTATCAACGTTGTTGATGAGGTCTATTGACTGGCTCAAAGACGGACAGAATCAGATTAAACAACCTAGACATTTTAACAGACTATGGGGGAAAAATCGCGTTGCGTCCAGAAGAATTCAGGAGTCAGGAGTCAGGAGTTGTTTCTATGGCAAAGCTGCTGCTGGATTTAGCCTGAGTTGAGACAACAAGCGGTCAACATCAAAATGTTCCCCCATCAAATGGCGAATACAGTCAACTTTAATCGGTTCGTGGACGCGCACTTGACCAAAAGTGTGGTTAACAATTTCCACTGTGGTGAGAGTATCCAAATCAACAGACAAAATGGGGATTTCTAGTTCTTCAGCACGATTGAGGATGAAAGGAGGTGGAGGTAATTGTCCGGTGAGAATCAGACATTGGGTGGAAGTTTCCAAAGCAGCTTGCTGAATTTCCACGCGATCACCTCCTGTCACTACCGCCATATTCCGGCGTTTGCGGAAATACTTCACTGCCGCATTGACATTCATCGCTCCAATTGCCAAACTTTCTACCATTAAATCTAAGCGATCGCCACGGCAGAGAATTTCTGCATTTAAATGCTTTACAAGTTCGCGAACACTAACACTGCGTAACAAGTCGCTTTTGGGCAACATCCCCAGCACAGGAATGCCCTGCTGTTCCAAAAATGGGCGGATAGTCGTATGAGTGGTTTGTAGTTGTGTCGGTGGGATATCGTTGATGACGACACCAATCAAGCGATCGCCCATACTCTGCTTGGCAGACAACAGCGCTTCAACTGAAAGTAACGATTTATAGCGGACTACCAACAGCACGGCAGCATTCACGACTTCAGCTACTTGTAGCAAAGACAACTCAAACAAACTGCCTTCTGACGAATCACCAGGTCCCTCAAGTAATACCAAATCTCCCAAGGGCATTTGCAGATATTTTGCTAGGGACTGCTGATAATCGGTTTTGTCTTCGCCCCGTAGACGCTTCTGCACGGTCACTTCATCAAGAGCAAGCAGAGTCGGTGCAACACGATTTTTCGGTAGATTAAGGCTGCCTGCAATTAACTGGACATCCTCCTCAACCAAGGTTCCATCCGATTCACTCAAACATGTACCTAACGGCTTGCCGTAGGCAATGTCCAGCCCTTTTTTCTGTAGTAGGTAAGACAAACCTAGAACAGTTGCAGATTTACCGCTGTAAGCCTGCGTCGATCCAATCAGCAAATATTTAACAGATTTTGGCACACATGCACTCCCATTTCAAAAAATAGCATAACCCAGCCTGGTGTTCCCTAATTTTAGGTCTAACTTTGCGCTCAGTGTTGCTACAAACCTCACCAACAGAAGTAAACATCCAGCGTACAAAGGTCTTTCATGGATTAAATATAGTGGTTTTTTCTGGCGCTCTTGCTGCTAAAACCTGAAAATCTTGAGTTATACATATTGCGAAGAACGCCCAACTCACTCCTCTACACGCAACAACTTGCGGTAAAACGCCTGAGAAAAGTCGGTCACGCGATAGCGTTTATAATTTTCCAGCAGTTCAATTAAAAAAATAATAAACTCGAAACTTGCCATCATCATTTCATAACTTAGTTCAGCATTGCCATCAAACTGGATTCGACACCGGGTTAAGTCTGAGGGTAGGGAGGCAATATTCCAAGTAGCGATAAACGGAACATTATCACTGCCTTCTATTTTACGCTGTCCCTCCAAAACACCCTTTTGATAGAGACCAATAGCTTGGGGTAAGCCGTTACGTTTGTTACCTTGAATGTAAGGCAAGTAGACACTTGCTTGTTGCCCAGTTGCCGGTTGGAGTTGCTCAAAAGACATAACTTTAATATTCCTCACATTTATTGACAAATAATGGATATTTGTAGTTATCAATAGTATTCCCAAAAATATGTCACAAGAACACACGGCGGGGAGTGGGGGAGATGAGGGAGAAACCTTAACCCCTACCTCCCCACTCCCCACCCCCTATTCCACTAAACTATTAAGGAAAACTTGAGTGATTTTACTATGGCTCCACTGGCTGCAAACTACTACTTGACATATCGCTGTAATGCCCGGTGTCACTTTTGTAACATTTGGGCATTAGAACCTGGACAAGAAGCTGATTTTGAAACAATTAAGCATAATTTGCAGGATTTACGCCGATTGGGAGTTAAGTATGTGGACTTCACTGGTGGTGAACCTCTGCTACGGCAAGATGTTGGGCAAATTTATACAGAGGCGAAGCGTCAGGGTTTTTATACCAGTATGACGACGAACACGATTCTTTATCCCAACAAAGCGAAGGAAATTCAGGGTTTAGTAGACTTTTTAAATTTTTCCCTGGATGGTCCGGACGCGGAAATTCACGATCAGTCTCGGGGGGTAAAAATTTTCGACAACTTAGTAGAGTCGGTCAGTATAGCCAAGTCTCTAGGAGAGTTCCCAGTACTCAATCACACTGTCACCGCCCAGAATTACGGACGCATTGATGAAGTGGGAGAGTTGGGCAACAAACTGGGTGCTCGGGTTTGGCTTAACCCAGCCTTCACTGCTCATGAAAACTACAACTCAAATAAGAATCCTACCCCGGAAATGGTAGCGGCAATAGAAGCTACTGCGAAGAAATACAAAAATGTCGGGTACAATAAAGCAGCACTGGCTTTTATTGAAGCTGGAGGCAATGATACCAAAAATCCCCGCTGTAAAGCGGTGGATGCTGTCATTGCTATTTCTCCTAACGACGAACTGCTGCTACCTTGTTATCACTTTGCCCAAACTGGAGTTCCCATTAATGGGCGACTATACGAACTTTATCGTGAGTCTGAAGAGGTGGAAAATTACCGCCAATCTCAAGGTAAGCTCAAGGTGTGTGAAGGTTGCACGGTTTGGTGTTACCTGATACCCAGCTTCTTTATGGGTGTAGACAAATACTGGTGGTTGAATCAAGTAACCTATGCCAGCGAATTCCTGGCCCGAAAACGATTCTTACAACGAGTTTGATCCGCTAAACTCCTTACTTTCTGAGCTATCAGCAAACGAGGAGTTAGAGGAAGAGGCATCATATTCCATGCCTCTTCCAACTCGGCTTCAAGGTCGCAGACGCAAAGCAGCTCTAGTTTTGACTATAGTCTGGAGTGGCACCCTCGCCCTACATTTAGTATCCTGGGGTTTTTTGTTCGTAATGGGACTGACAACCCTAATCGGAATTCACGCTTTGGTGGTGGTGTTTGCGAAACCTCGCCATCCAAGCGAGGAAATGCAAGGGGACTGGCCTTATGTATCCTTGTTGGTGGCAGCTAAAAATGAGGAGGCAGTCATTGGCAACTTAGTCAAGAATCTTTGTAGCCTAGAATACCCAGAACATCGCTACGAAGTTTGGATAGTTGATGATAATAGCACCGACACAACACCGCAGTTGCTGGCTCAACTGGCGCAGGAATATGACAATCTGAAAGTACTGCGACGCGAGGCACAAGCTAGTGGTGGAAAGTCTGGGGCATTGAATCAGGTGCTACCACTCTCCAAGGGTGAAGTTGTGGCAGTGTTTGATGCTGATGCTCAGGTGTCATCGGACATGCTGGTGCGAGTAATACCTTTGTTTCAACGAGAAAACGTGGGGGCGGTGCAGGTGCGAAAAGCGATCGCCAACCAAAACGAAAATTTTTGGACAAAGGGTCAAATGGTGGAAATGGCAGTGGATACCTATTTCCAGCAACAAAGAACTGCCATTGGTGGTATTGGCGAACTGCGGGGTAACGGTCAATTTGTCCGGCGAAAAGCACTTGTTAGTTGCGGCGGCTGGAATGAAGAAACCATCACCGATGATTTGGATCTGACTTTCCGCCTACATCTAGACAACTGGGATATTGATTGTATGTTATACCCAGCAGTAGAGGAAGAAGGCGTGACAAGCACTCTCGCTCTATGGCATCAGCGCAGCCGTTGGGCAGAAGGGGGGTATCAGCGGTATTTGGATTACTGGGATCTGATTCTGAAAAACCGGATGGGTAAGCGGAAAACCTGGGATCTGTTCATGTTTATGCTGATTCAGTACATTTTACCCACAGCCGCGATGCCAGATATATTAATGGCGATCGCACGACATCGTCCACTCATGTTAAGTCCAGTCACTGGCTTGACAGTTACGATGTCAATGGCGGGAATGTTTGCTGGTCTCAGACGGATACGTCAAGACAAGGAATTCAAGCTTTCCACATACTTTTTGTTGCTGTTCCAGACCCTACGTGGCTCTTTATACATGTTTCATTGGATCGTTGTCATCAGCAGCACCACCGCCCGGATGTCAGTCAGACCAAAACGGTTGAAATGGGTGAAAACAGTACATCAAGGAAGTAAGGATTCAGAGGGTATGGGGTGTGAGGTGTAGGGTGTAGGGATTATGACGCCTCAACTTCGGCGCTGTGCCAGAGCGATCGCACATCTTTTTTTAGGTGGGCGCTACTCTCACCCCTCTGAGGATTTTTCAGTCCCTACACCCCACACCCTACCCCCTTTTTTCTAAAATTCCTCATCATCCCCTTCCGCTTCCTCTGCCCACTCCGATGTGGGCAGAGGATTAAGCGATCCTGGATCATCTGTAAAGCGGATGACTGCGCCGTCGAAAAACTGCGCTAGACGCTGAGCTGCGATCGCCACTTCATCAATTTCCCAATGATCTTTGGGTGCTTGAGGCGTTTGCATTGTTGCACTATTTGTGACTGGTTCAGTTTTTGCTGGCGTTATTTTGGCTGGTTTGGCAACTTCGGAGGCAGGCGGAATCTGGTGGTTGTGAGTGGGAGTGGACGGTTGGTGAGGAGGAGTAACGTTTTTTGGGACTTCTTTAGTTTCATTTACAGGAACAGTCTTAGACTGATTTGAAATAAAGTTCACCTTCACTTTTCGTTGGCAAACTTTCACAAAAGCGGCTTCTACATCCACCAATTTGGCTTGAGCAAACTTAATTACCAGCTTTTCTGGCATCGCCACTTGAGCAACATCATTATTTATACTTAATAGGCGTCCGTGTTCTTTAAACAAAGCTTTACTTAATGGCTGTGATAAAGATTCCACGACCTGTTGCCAAATTTGTTCCAATGGCATTTGAGAGGAAGAATCTACTGATTCAGGGGGTGTGGGGAGTGTGGGGGGAGACTTGGGCAATTCTTCTGGTGTCTCTATTCTCCTGTCTTTAGATCCTGTGGGAGTTTCATGGCTTATTACAGACCTGTGTTCCCCGATGTTTTGAGGCGACGAAACCTTGGGTGTCCAAGCCGCACCCCTACCATCTGGCTTAACAGTCATATTTGCTGAGGGTAACAATCCTAGTAATGTTACCTCTAACCATAAACGTGGCTGGGTGGTGTTTTTCAGTTGTACTTCAGCAGTTCGCAACTGTTGTTGTCCGATCAAAATTGTACTCATTTCCAACTGTTGGGCGAAATCAATTAGTTCTTTCCAGGTCTGGTGAGTACAAGCAACCAAATCGTTGCGGTTATTTGCAGTTTTGGCAATGAGTAAATCGCGATAAAAGCCGGCAAGATTCTGGAGAATAGTTAAAGGTTCCCGACCACGATCTAGAATTTTGCGCGTACAGTCCAGAACTGCTTCTGGTTTGTCAGAGGCGATCGCACCCAACAGCATTAATAAATCCCGTTCGCTGACTGAACCGACTAGATCCCAAACGCGGTCTGGCGTCACTTCATCTAACGACAAACTTAACTGGTCAAGGAGACTTTCCGCGTCTCGCAATCCTCCCTGAGCAATTTGGGCTACCAAGGTTACGGCTTCAGGAGTAATATTAATTTTTTCTTGGGCGGCGATCGCACTCAAATGCTTTACCATATCCTGTAGTGCAATCCTCCGGAAGTCGAACCTTTGACACCGGGAGATGATTGTCGCCAATACCCGTTGTGGGTCAGTTGTCGCTAGGACAAAGACAACGTACTTAGGTGGTTCTTCTAGTGTTTTTAGTAACGCATTGAATGCCTGGGTACTGAGCATATGGCAGTTATGCGCTAAAAGCCCATTAGCTACAAAGTTATGGTTTGATTGAACTTCAATGTCATAAACTCGCTCAACTCCAACGAAGTGAACAGATTCTACTGTTTCCAAACTTGTAGTCCATTGAGGGGATGGAATACTGTTTGAGATCTGCCAGCCATTTCCTACTGGTATCTGCGCCCATCCAGATGTAGTTGTATGTCTTTCTTGTACTACTTCTTGTGTAAAACTTTGTTGTTGTTGGGTATCCCATCGCTGTAAGCCAAGTGCCAAGAATTTGATTTTCTTCAGCAGAGAATCCTTCTGTATGTAATTGAATTTGTGGACTTCCTTGTAGACTGAGGCTGAGTGAGCCATCATCACACAACCACCAAGCAAGTCCTTCTGGGGTAATTCGATTGAGCCATTCCACAGAGACGAGTTTTTTATCCCCATTCTGTTTAACGATGTCAAAGACATCTTTAAGTTGGGGATGACAGGATGTGTTGCAGGTAACGGATTTATTTCCGTATCCTCGGTTAAGTGCAAATCGGAGCTTTGGTTCCAGTACTTGAAGGCGATGGGCTTTCTTATAGGGATGTCTTTGCCAGCAAGACTGTATGCTGCCAATTTCTTTACCTTTTCTTTGTAAAAAGGCGGGGATATCAAGCGAGTATCCACACCCGCAAGCACAAAGCGGTCGGAGTAATTCAGCTTGCTTAAGGATGGATTCCAAGTCGTATGATTTTTGCCCGTATGTATTGCCCTTGAACTGGTGTCCGGGAGCAAATCTCCGAATACGTCCATCCGTCCCAAATTTATAAATGAAGGTGTCACATCCACATTCACAGGGGATAGTATCCTCATTCCTTCTTTTACGTCTTTTGCTGCTATCCATCCCCGATCTGTCCTGATTAAATGATTGCCAGTACACCTGATTTCATGGTGAGTTGTCTTAATGACCAACGTTTGACGTTCACCTTGGTCTAACCATCTGATAACTTTTTTAAATTCCCACTTGCCTGATGAGTCGTTGTAGCTAAGAACCTTTTTCCCGTTGATGTTGGGATTATCAATCCGCATCAAACCAACATTTGTTTGGACCAACGAGTCTCCCGCTAAACACTCATCAATGACATAAACCTTATAGCGACACTGTACTGGGGCAAATTGTGCCTTTTCTATCAGATCTCTAACGTTGTCAACACCAGTGTTGCTGGCAGCGTCGATTTCTATAACGTCTAAAGAGTAACCCTTAGTGATTCCTTGACAAACATCACACACGCCACATGGTTGAGGCGTGGGTTTGTCACTTTTGAGACAATTGAGCGATTTTGCCAGTATCCGGGCGCTAGAGGTTTTCCCTGTACCTCTAGGGCCTGTAAACAAATAGGCAGGTGCAATTCTTACAGCGCGGATAGCGTTGGTGAGGGTGGTCGCGATCGCCTCTTGCCCCACCAGTTCAGCAAAACTTTTTGGGCGGTACTTGTGGTGCAGAGGTTCGTAAGACATGGATTTAAGGTTAATGAGTCGCACCCAGTGTAGCTTGGGTTCAACTATTTTAACTTAGGGAATATGGCTTGTGGATTTCCTGCTGGTGAAATCGCTATGCTGCTGTAATTATCGATTTAACAAACCGCAGAGGCGTAGAGTACACAGAGAGAAAGAGCCGACTGCCAACTTTGAATCACGAATTGTTGACTGATGTCAAATGGTGTCTAATAAATAAGGAACAGTGTGTCAAAATCTTAAAATAACCAACTCATAAGGGTGCGGTAGATGCTCCAGCGGCTAGTTAAGTGGCTAAAAAAGTTTTTTCAACGTTTGTTTGGTGGAAAACAGACTCCGGCGAAAGTTGGGAGGGATCTTCAAAAAGAAGCACCTCCACCCCTCAATGATACAGATTTGGAATTTCTGTTCATGGAACTTTTAGAAGGAATACATCAGGCAAGAGGACAAGCGTGGGCACAGAAGTGGCTGCATAATATTGAACACCGCGTTTCTACTGAACGCTGGGTAGAGTGGTTACACACCTTTGGCAAAAGATTGCTAGCATCATCTACACCCAATAATGAGGTTGCTTCCCGAATGGTGCAACTGGGTGAGTTGAGTGTTGGGGAAGTTGGAGACGTTGCCTATGATATTGGGATGCAGCTATTAACACGCAGAGGCGTCGAGCCAATATGGGAGTATGAAGGACCAGATGCTGAAGGAGCAATTTCTCCTCCCACACAAACCTCTGACGAGGAGAGGGAAGCAGGAAATGTAGAAACCCTTCCAGAGGGAGATTTCCAAACCATCTCTCTAGAGCAGTTATCGGTGCTGTTGCACCAGGATGAGAATTTACGCCAGCAAATTGCCCAACAGATGAGAATTGAAACGGATGATCCGCAAGTGATTATTCAGGCATTGCTGGATCAATACTACGCTGAGAATCAGGAGTTAGAAGCCAGAAATCAGGAGTCAGGAGAAAACCTGCTGTAGGTTGCAGCGGGGATAAGGTTAAGAGGGTGTAGGGTGTAGGGTATAGGAACCCACGAGGAGCATACGTGGGATTGGAACAATGACGCCGCTACACCCCACACCCCTTTTTTTGTAAGGGGAAAGGTTGAAATTTGCCCTTTTCCCCTTAACCGAACTGTATTGGACGTGTATTTTGCCGTGCATCCGGTAGTTTCGATATTTCAAATAAGGTTCTTTCGATTAGCTGGAATTAGTCACAAATACTGGTGTACTAGAAATCTTTTAAGTGCAATCCGGAACGGTGATGTTCGGTATGAGAAATTTATTCAAACCCGACACCCAACACCCCATACCCTGTTTTTGGTCAGCTAGGGCACACGCGGAAAGGAAGTTAAACTTCATTGCCTGAAGCCCCCGGTTTATAGCCGGTGGTGCTGGCAGAATACTAGTATAAAGTCATTTAAGTTTATAGCTGTTATTATATAGTATCCCTCTGTGAATCTATGGATTTTTTATGTAATTCCGGACTTTTTAACACAGAGATCGCTAAAATCCTAAAATCTATGATGAACAACATCAAAGAGTGCTGGAGATGCTCAAGTGGCTAGTGCATTGCCTTAAAAAGTTTTTGAAGTTTCGCTCTAGGAGAAAGCAAATTCTTTCTCTCAACCCTGAAATACAGAAGGTAGTACAACCACTACCAGAACTTACAAATGCAGATCTGGAATTTTTGTTTACTCAGTTGCTGGAAGGTGTGCATCAGGCACGAGGGCAACGGTGGGCACGGAAGTATCTGGAACGCATGGAAAATCGGATTAGCACTCAGCGCTGGATAGATTGGCTACTGGACTTTGGTGAAAGATTGCTGATGTCACCTGCGCCGAATAATCAGTTAGCAATGCGGATGATGCAGCTTGGTGAACTTGGTATCGGGACAATTGGAGAACTTGCCCATGATATTGGGGTAAGCCTGTTGACACGAAACTTAGGCGAACCGGATGGGGTGATTGAGGAACGAGAGACAGGAAGCAAAGCCTATGCATTGCTTTTAACCCCTCAAGAAGAAGGGTTAACGTATAATTTAGACGAACAGTATCTGGAAAATTACGGGCAAGATCTCACCGTAACATCTGCTGAAGAAGAGGAAGGGGTGATAGGTGAACTGATATGGGAGTATGACCAACTCAATACCGAAACCATACAGCCTGCGCCTGCATCTGTTTTGACACTTCCAGAGGAGGAGGGACAAGTGTGGGTAGAAACCAGTCCGGAAGCAACTGGCGTCAAACTGTCCGTTGAGTCTTTGGCTTTACAGCCGAACATAGCTGTTATCTTGGATGAGTTGTTAGTCAGGTTAGAGCAAAGTAGCAATTTAGCCCAGCAACTTGCTTCTGACGTGGGAATGGAAACACTAGCTCAATCCCAAACTCATCTAGAACGGTCACAAACATGGTTTTACCAGGGTCTTCAGCAAGCTAAAAAGGGCGAATTATCTGAAGCAATCACATCATATGACAAAGCCATAGAAATCAACCCCCGCTCATACGAGTATTGGTTTAACCGGGGCTTGACACTGTTTTATTTGTCGGATTTTGCCAAGGCGATCGCATCTTACGACAAAGCGATTGAGATGAAACCTAACTTCTATAAAGGGTGGTATAATCGAGGCATTGCCCAAGGTGAATTAGGACGCTTTGAAGATGCTATCGTCTCCTTTAACAAGGTGATAGAAATCAAGTTTGACTACCACCAAGCTTGGTCTAGCCGGGGTATGGCACTACTAAAGTTAGGGTATCTAGAGGATGCAATTTCCAGCTACGACCAAGCACTGCTATTGCAACCACAAAACCAGGAAAACTGGTACTACCGAGGAATAGCAATGGCTATTGCTCTCTTAACTCATGATGCGATCGCTTCCTACGAAAAAGCGATAGAAATTCAAACCGATTTCCACTTAGCTTGGTACAACCGGGGTGTTGAACTGTCTAAGTTAGAGCGATTTGAAGATGCGATCGCCAGCTACCAGCAAGCCCTTGAAATCAATCCCGACGAATACGAAGGTTGGTACGCTTTGGGGAGTGCGCAGGAAAAATTAGGACAATACGAGGAGGCGATCAGATCTTACAACTATGCTCTCCAACTCAACCCCGACTTCCACGAAGTCTTGATAGACAAAGGTGTGGTGCTGTCTTCTTTAGGGCGTTGGCATGATGCGATCTCATCTTGGAAGAAAGCCCTTGAAAAAAGACCCGACCTCTACCTAGCCTGGTTCAACCAAGCAGCAGCGTTGGAAAACCTAGGACGCCGTGAAGAAGCAGTTACCTGCTACGAAAAAGCCGTAGAAATCAACCCCGACTTCCACTTAGCTTGGTACAACCGAGGTGTGGCACTATTTTATTTGGGAAGATTTGAAGAAGCGATCGCCTCTTATGACAATGCTTTGCAAATCCAACGTGACTACTGGCAAGCTTGGATTGGTCGAGGAACTGCAGCAGAAAATGCAGTTAATAGTGACTCGCATCTGAGTTTCGTTAGTACTCTAGCTGTGACAAATCCAGCCTTAAATGAACGCGGTTATGAGGGGAAATTAGCCAGCTATGAAGTAGGGTTGAAATATGTTGACTCCAGAATTCACCCCGAAGGGTGGGGTAGGTTGTATCTGGGACTTGGCAATGCTTACTACGACCGAGGAAAAAGACATCCTACACCCCGCAACGATTGGTATCAAGCGGTGAATGAGTACTATCAGGCACTCAAAACCTTGACCCCAGAAGCTTTTCCCCAGTTGTATCTAGAGGTTTTGCAAAACCTCGTCAAAACATTTTTAGCTTTGGGAGAAACAGCACAAGCACAAGAATTTCAGCGACGCGCCACAGATTTATTACAAGACTTGCTCAGTGAACCAAATCGCACCGATGACAGCAAAAAAGATCTAGGGCTAAGATTTGCAGGTTTTGGGCAGTTAGCAGTTGATATAGCTGTGCAGTCTGGTGAGTTAGCGCAAGCCTTGGAAATCGCCGAACACGGCAAGAATACTTGTTTATCGTGGCTGCTTTTTGATTGGAGTGACGAAATTGTCTCGCCCAACTATGCCTCCATTCAAAAACTACTTAATCCCACAACTGCTATTATTTACTGGCATATCAGCCCTTGCACCTTACGCACCTTCATCCTCAAGTACAATTCCCCAGAGCCTATCCTTGTCTTTACACCCGTAAATGTAGCAGAAATTGATGAAATGCCTCTCCCCGAAGCAGTTGCAGCTAAAGTAGAATGGGAAGATTGGCTAGAAGATTGGAATCAACAATATCAGGAATATTGTAGCCAAGCTCAAACGAGAAAAAACAAAAGCAAGCATTCCTGGCGAACAGATATGGAACAGAGGCTATTAAAGCTGAAAAAAATACTTAACATCTCTGCCATTATCCAGGAAATCGAAGACATCACCCAACTAATTTTAATTCCCCACCTTGACTTGCATCGATTTCCTCTACACGCACTTTTTCATCTCTCTTATTCTTTGCAAGCACAGAGAACTTACAACGACGGTCATTACCTATATGAATTTTGGGAGGAGCAAAGTGTAGAGTCTAATTTCACAATTACCTATTTACCTAACGTCCAACTAGGGTTAGCGCTAAAACCCGAACCCCTATGTCAGATTCACAACCAGCCATTACTGAGCATCGAACATCCTAACAGCGCAGGTTATCCCCCACTACAATTTGCCGACCTTGAAACTGAAACTATTAGCCAGATGTTTGATAGTGTCAAACGCATCCGAGGGGCAAAAGCTACTAAACAACAGTTAGAAAATGCCTTATCATATAATGATTACAATATATTTCATTTTACCGGACATGTAACCAATAATTTTATTCAGCCACAGAAATCAGAATTAGCATTAGCAGGTGATGATAAACTAACTTTAGAAGAAATTTGCAATTATCAAATTGCAAATTACAACCTGGTTACTCTCTCAGCTTGCGAAACTGCCATCATAGATAACCAAACTCTCACTACCGAATATGTGGGTTTATCCAGTGGTTTACTCTTCCAGAGAGTTTCTCGCGTTGTCAGTACCCTGTGGATTGTAGAGTCTGCTGCCAGTGCCTTGGTAATGATCGAATTTTATCGACATCAGCGAAATAAATCAGCAGCCCTTGCTTTGTCATCAGCAACAGAATGGCTGAAAGAATTGACTGCAAGTGAACTGAAGAAATGGTATGAAGATTTACTGAATAAACTGCCTCAGGAAAGATTAAGCATTAGAACACATGTAGAATCAGAATTGTATAGAATTAGTAAAATGCCAGCAGAGAAAAAGCTTTATAATCACCCTTATTACTGGGCGGCATTCACAATTACAGGTAAGTTGAGTTAAGAGGTTAAGATTTGCTTAAAATATATCTTTTTTTAATTTTTTTGAAGTTTTCAAATTATTGGAAAAACTATGTAAGGGATTTGCTATCTTTTAAGAGAGCATTTATTACGATGCTCTCAATATAGTCGAATTGATCAAATAAATTATTTGGTTAATACATAAAATTATTCACAAAGCTCGGGTTTTTATGCAAATTTTAGATTTGAGTCTCTCAAGCTTTCGCTGGTAAGTAGTCGTGCAAAATTAATTATACATTTATTTAACGTGGAATGACCGTTTGACAACCATTTCAGGCAATGTAAGTATGCAATTAATTTTGCATAGGTACTTATCGTCGCTTACGGGGTGGGATGTGGTGGCAAGTAGAGATTCCCTTGTTTGATGGTTTCCAGATTATTTTGGTACATCAAATGCCAGAATGCCAGTGCTATATTCTACAAACAGAGAAATAATAGCACCCCTGCGCGGAAGTCACTCATTCAAAAGTCACTCATAATTGTATTCTGGGCTTTTGCGCCCTAACAGTAGACCGAAGGGCTTCCCGCAGGATATGGTATGTTTATTTACGCGCCCGCTGTACTAGCACCCCTGCTTTGGAATTCGTAGTTCGTAGTTCGTAATTAATGAATTCAGGGTACATACAAGGCATACAATATGGGTTTCAATCCCCCGATAGCGCGTCAGGGGGTAATTACAAACTAGGAATTTGTAATTCGGATAAATAGTTATTTAGTACAGCAAAAAACTCAAAATTGGTGTATTGTTAAATGGCAAGCTTTGCCGCAAAACAACCTGCGGATTTTCTTGAATATCAACAATAACTAGACTATTAGTAACTTGCTCTCGCATCCAACCTAAAAAACCAGGCGATCGCTCTTGAGTAGAGTTTAAGATAAATATGTATTTATCCTGCTTTAGCAGTAGCCAATTCCGGGTATAACCTCGAATAGCTATTCCCAGTTGCAGCTTTTCATCCAATTCAATTCTATGATTATTACTATTTATTTTTACCAAATAGGACTCTGTCGTTTGGCTAATAATTGCCCAAGCTGGTGACATTTTTGTAACATTAAGAATTTTGAAGCTTTCAAGTTCACCTTTACTGCTTGATGTTATCATGTTCTTGAAATTTGGATACAAATTTTGCCACGCTAGTTTTTCTCTTCCTTGAATGAGGGGAAAAATATGTGCATTTTGGCGATAATTCCCTTGGCGGAAACTAGACTGAATAACAACCCATTGCTCTAGTTCAGGGTTGAGCCACTGTCTATCTAAATGAGGGTAAACATCTTGAATTTCTAAAGTTCTGGTAATTTGCAGTTTTTTCTCCGTATCTATAGTGACTTGAAAAAGAAAAGTAGGTAATAAAATATTGTCAAGTAAATAAACTCCATTTTGATAGACAAGAATATCATGGGCATTTTTATTTTCTGAATCTAACCAGTTCTGAGGAATGAGTTGAACGCGGTCAAGGATTTCTAAATTGCGATCAAGCAAAATCAGTGAACTCTCTGCTGCAATTAAAAGATGTTCACCATCAGTGCCTAAAGCACCAAGCCGTCCAAAAGATTTGCTTAAAGATTTAGCTATTGAACGCTGTGGTAGTAGTGAGGTAGGAGCGTCTAGCCGTACTACCAATGATTTTTCGTGTTGATTCAGACCAATGAAGATATAGTCATTAAGGGCAACCATTTGTGGCAATAACTGATAGTCTTGAGCGATGACGACAGACTTGAGGGCAACTTTTTCCTGCACTTCGTAGCCTTGTTTTGAAGGGATGTGAACAAGGTTAATTATTTGATCTTGTGTAAGGAGAACGAATCCATGCAAAGAGGTTGTCATGTATGAGCTATTGAGTAGCAACGGATCTCTGATACCGTTTTGTTTGAGACGTGCAACAGACAAATTTATCAAACTGTCTACAGGCTTGGGTTGCACAATCCAAAATCCAAAATTGTATGAGAGCTTGACTCTACAATAACTCTATCCAGGATGGCTGCTGAAAGAGTTTACTAGATTCTTATCAAAAAACAGTTAAAGCCATCCACCGACTAAAAAAGGAGAGTTCCGGTAGTGCTTAATAAAAATCCCCGGTATTTAGCCGGGGCTTTATATATTTTGACACTCTTGCACTTGGTTCTTATGGTATCTATGATTAAACCTACGCACCTGCCAAAATGCCGAGATGAAAAGGCAAGTCCTACTTAATCTTTGCCCAATTCCTTAGTTCTTGGTCTTAAGATCAACAACCTTTACCTTATTTAGTACGGTTTTGACACCTTTAATCTGCCTTGCTAGTTCAATCTTGCTCAGATTTGGCTGGTGAACAACAGTTCCTGATATGGTCACCACCCCATTTTTGGCTTCAACGAGCAGCTGACTCCCAGGTATGTTTGCCTCTAACTTATCTCGAACTTCTGTAGCCACTGCTGCATCAGTTCTATTTGTCCCGCCGTTGTTCAAGGCATTATTGCGCTGTTCATGTGCTTGGATATCAGCATTGAGCTGATTTCTGCGAGTTTGGCTTTGGGCATCCTGTTGGTTTGCCTGAACTGTCTTTGCATCCGGCACTTTGGGGCTTTCCTGGGTTGAATCAGGAGCATCAGCACTAGTCTTAGCAGTGTTTTGGCAAGCAATAGTTCCTAACAGTAAAATACTGCTCAGGAGAAATAAAGTTAGTTTTTTCATTTTTACGCACTCGATTATTTAGTAGATAAGGGGTATATTTCCGCACCCCTGGAAAGCAGTGAAAATAATAGGAATAGTGACTGGCTCAAAAAACCTATTTGTCTCCAAGTTTTACGATAGGTAATTCTTTGTAAGACTTTGGTTGTTGACAGCTCTATCTATTAGTCAGAATAACCTACTTCTGCTCTTGACTACCTCTAGCTAATGACTGATTTCTCACTAGAAACCCTTTGAGGAAAATGGCCCAAAATACTGAAACTTACGTAAGAACTCAGGAGTCAGAAGTCAGAATTAATTTATAAGGGTTTGGTATCTGTCTTCACTCTTCTTAGACAGATCCTGTTAAGTAGTCGTGCAAAATTAATTGCACATTTATTTAACCTGGAATGACCGTTTGACAACCATTTCAGGCGATGAGAGTATGCAATTAATTTTGCATAGGTACTTATCTCCCGATTCTTTAACAATTCTGACTCCTGAATCCTTACAAACTTACTTATTTTTCATCTGGATGAAGGGGCGGATGCCGTTTGCCCCTACTCCTGCCATTCCTATGGGTGACCATGACGTTTGAATTAAATGATTTAATGGTAATTTGTCCCGAACAAATATGGATAGATTGAATAGAGTTTCCTCAATGTCACAGTTTAAAACAGTCCTCACAGCCTATCAAGGATTCACTGACCTCTTCCAAAGTGTTATCCTGAGTACCGTTAGTGAAGATAGCATTCCCAATGCTAGCTATGCTCCTTTCGTCATCGATGAAAGCAAAAATATTTACATTTATGTCAGTGGTCTTTCCACTCACACTCAAAATCTCTATACCGTTCCTAGGGCGAGTGTATTGTTTATTGAAGATGAGTCTCAAACTCAGCAAATTTTTGCCCGTCGCCGCCTCGCGTTTGACTGTATAGCTCAGTTCGTTGAACGCGATACTGAGTTATGGAACCAAATTGTTAAGCGCTTTGAAGCACGTTTTGGAGAAATTATTCATATCTTTCGTGATTTGCCAGATTTTCGCACCCTTCAACTGACCCCAAATCAAGGTCGCTTTGTTATTGGCTTTGGTGCTGCTTATGAAGTAGACCCTAATAATCTGGATACCTTAATAGATATCACAGGTGAGCGGAAATGATCAAATAATTAGTAATTCGTAATGACGATCGCGGACTCGCTAACGTCATTACGAATTAAGAATTATTGTAACCCTTTTGGGTACAGTGTTGGTTTTCGACGCAAAAGTTGCTAAAAAATTAAACTCCCCCACCCAATACTGATAAAAAACCAACAACATGATGACTTATAACGCACTTCTACGGGTAAACAAGTTCCAAATAAAGACGGCGATAATCGCACCGATAACGGCTAATGCTATTCCGGGAATGCTGAAAGCCGTAGACGTCAATGTTAAATGTCCCGTACTCAAGAATATCCCTAAACTACCGCCGACTAAAGAACCGACCATTCCGAGCAAGATTGTTGAAAGAATACCGCCACCACGAGCTTGAGGATCTATTGCTTTCGCGATCGCACCTGCAATCAAACCCAAAACTATCCAAGCAATTAGGTTCATTGTTTTAGTTTGATAAACTTTTTTGTAACTTCTTACATCATAGCAGCTATACAAACGTAAAAACATCGTTCTAAGGGAACAATCTCTGTTAGTCTTTAGAGAGAATTGTATCAAATAATTCAAGCCCGAATAGACTCTTGTATCTCCGGATATAGCGTGCTAGACACCGAAGCGTCTAACCCACTAATATCTCGCAATGCTTTAAGGAAAATGCCCAGAGCGCCGTTCCAATCTCTAGTAAGTCGGTGTCTACACCTGGACATTTAAACTTTTTAGAACCGCCTAATTTTGCATGAATATGACCGCATCTAGTACAAGTTTTAGAGATGTATTCCTCTGTGACTTCTAAACACAATACATTCATCAGTTCCTAGGACTATGCCTCATATTACAAATCTTCTCTTTGCCTTTAGTTTCCAATCGGTGGTGCTAAAGGTTGGCGTGGTGTACCACCACCACCAATGCTGTTTGATCCGTTATTGTCCACGACCTTGACAGCAGTAATGATCTTGGCGAAGTCTGCTTGGAGCCCAGCATCTTGGGAGAGATCATGTCCGGTGACTGCCGAGTACTCCACCTGAGCGTTCCGCTCAACGCAGAGGTAATTATAGTCCCAACCCGAATCGTCAACGATGTAAGCACCGTAGTCTTGCATCGCATGGAATATCTTTTGACCTGCAATGGATGTCAGTCCCAGGCTTTGGGCGGTGACATTGGGTGGAATTGCCAGCAAGGAACCCATGACCAGCGCTGGATTGGAGCCCTGGTATTGGAGGACTGCACCACTATCAGCCAAGGGGGCCGGCCAGCGGTGACCGGGAGTTGGCGATGAAGCATCGTAGTGTAGCCACTTACCCCAGATATCAATCTTGAGTGCATGACGGATGGGATTGTCACCCGTCAACTCCCCAGTGCGAATGCTACCGCCAATGCTCGACATCCCTGAGCCGCCATGCCCACCGTTGATGCCATCGCCATAGATATCCTGCTGTCCAAACCAATTACCGTAGAGCGCAGCACCCTGCTGACAGCGGGCAGTGATGTTGAACGAAACAAGGGTTTCGCCATCCGGCTGTAGGAATGCTGAGGCGTTATTTGGAGTAGACCCGTTGGTTGCATCCGGAATGATCAGATTATAGGGAACATTCAGCGGCTGACTCGCTGCAGATTGCCACTGCGCCTGCTGCTGCGGTATAGTGCCGGAGCAACGACCTGAACCAGAAGTAGGAGGCGCATAGGCTGGCACAGCAGGATCGCTCTGGTTGGTGGTAATATACCAGTCGGTGTCAACTCCAATGCCCTTTGAGCCGATATAGGCATCAACGTATTTTGCACCCGATCCAATCGGTACATTCCAAATGCTGTCGCAGGCGAACGGCCATATGTTTTTGTCGCGTGATTGCCCAGAGCCGCACTTGCTAGTGTCTGTACTGGCTTGGGCTGTGAGAGTGCGGGTAGAAGTTGAGGGTAGGTGTGAAAACGTTCCCAAGCTATTTGCTAGCTGCTCTTTGATACCCTCATTCGGACTCACGCTCATTTGATCTGACATACTAGCGCTGATTACAGAAGCAGCATTGATAGCATGACTGATAGTACTTAAGCTACTGGAATCGAAAATGATCATTTGCCTCTCCTGTTTTAATCAAAGTAGTTTGAAGCTCACATTTGATGAGTTTTCATACTCCGAGTTGATAGAGGCTAAACCCTGAAAAATGAAATTTTATTCAGTAAAACCTCTCGCGCTTATTAATTTTGCTGTTACCTGGAACCGAAGTCAAGGTCGAGCTTACTTACGCTACTAAGGGTTGCTCAATATTTTGCTACGGTCGCAATTTTATCTTTGAGAGCTAACAATAAATAGTAGGAAATAGTAGGACTTACGCATTGACAAGAAAACCCAAATATGGGGTATGAATTGCAGGCATTTAACTTCGATTTTTCGAGACTTTTTAGGAGATGCCTGCGGCGGGCTACGCCTACGCTATCCATCCAAGGATGATTGATCAAAGCCTGAAACGACGTATCTTAGTTAATGCACAAGATGATTCGTTTGTACAGTGCGTAAGTCCTAAATAGGTTGAGACGTTTAGACATGTCAATGCGTAAGTGCGGGTCGTTTCGACACTAATAAAAATTACGCATTGACAAAAACTATAATATATGAGATTTAAGCCTAACTTCAGTTTTAGGTGTTCTAGAATGAATTCACGAGTACTTTTGTTGAGGGAGATTTCTTGCTTTGTTCATACCAGGTTTCAATTAAATCCGAAGATCTCATTATTTTTAGTTATATAAATGAATGCGCAAATAAAGATAGAATAAAAAAATTCCTGATTTTTGAAAAGAAATACGCTAAAAAAGTAAAAGTTGTTCTATTTATCAATCCTGGCACTTTGGATAAGCAAGGGAGTAACGATTCGACTCACTTAGGATGTCAGGAATTAAGAGAAGGATTGGAAAAAGGGTTTTATGATATTCAATCTCATGGAGAAAATCATAAAAAATTAACGAAACTTACTCCTCAGAAGCTAGTTAATGAACTATTGCAAGCCCAAACTGAACTGAGAGAATGTACAAAAGGTCTAGATTCAGAACATAACGTAGCGTCTCATCTTGCTTATCCCTATGGGGCTTATAACGATCAGGTAAAATTCTATGCTTCTAAATATTATTTATCGAGCTAAGTACCTAGTACAACACGGCGGAAATAAGCAGACCATTAAAAGCTACGAAAAATTGATTGCTGGCTAGGCTTAAAAATGGTATGTGTATTTACGCCATAAGGTACTAGTACCGCAAGGCGGAAGGTAACCGTTCACGGGGGGTAGAACATTTACGTGAGTCCTAAAACCCTTGCTTAGCAAGGATTTTAGGTGATTTATCGTATGTGCGAATATAACCTAAAATGTCTTTTCGACAATTTCCCGACCAGTGTAGCACTTATGTCGGCTACTCAAAATTAGCCGAAAAACATCAATTCTAGACTGGTTTTCGTACTCCCAACCGTGTGATTTCATGTGGCTCATTTTTTTGACCC
>Ga0116227_10005418_pt1 | contig 26860 bp, 13 predicted proteins | sample S1TSphgellanicum_FD_89693 | JGI IMG/M metagenome (GOLD analysis project Ga0116227, IMG submission 89693) | Host-associated microbial communities from peat moss isolated from Minnesota, USA - S1T2_Fb - Sphagnum magellanicum MG | ecosystem: Host-associated > Plants > Peat moss > Unclassified...
AATAGTTGTGAGGGATATTAACCTAGGGTTTGGATATGGTGATTTGGGTCTTGCATTAGACATTGACATGGTATTTGAAATGGCCCATGAGTCCAAGCCAAAGGAATGTTTTCATTCATAGCCTAAGCTAAACTTCAAATTGTTACCATGCCTTCATGGATGGTTGTTTTGGATGTAGTATACCCCTATATAAAAGTACAAGTTTCAATTATAGGCTTAATGTTTCCAAAAAAAAGTTCCCAATGACCCTTAGCCCTTCAATGGGATCAAGAAGGGGGAGAGGGTGGGGGATATACATTTGCAAGCATGCTATCAACAAACAACAGTTGATAATTATTAGCATCAAAGTAACATCAATCTCGAACACCATTAAGGATGAACAATTTACCCAACATTCATTGTGCACCCTATGACTAAATAGGTGTGTATTATGTCTAGATTTATTGTGTTTTTTTCTTTTTGTTGTTTCATGGGAAATCCATTGCACAATGAAAAGGAATGTTGTTCAAACTCTAGATAAGGCTAGTGAAGCATTAACATTCTTCCCATTGGCCATGCAAGGATGGTGCATTTTATCCATCTTGGCGATGGGAGAATTAAATCCCCCTCTTGATCACCCATTAGGCCCCACTTGGAATAAGGAAATGTGCCGTAATGGAACAAAACTATGCATCTTGGGCTCTTGTTGGGCAAACATTTTGTTTGGATAGGGGGGAAAGGTACACATGAAAGCACTAATGCAAGGCAAATATCACCTTTTCCAAAATATGTCAAATCCTTATGTCTTAAAGTAACATTTTCCTAATATTGTGGTGGGATAATTTATTTTCATTTTGCTAGATCTAAATCCCAATGTCAAATATCACCCATGTATTATTTAGTGGACTGAATAGACATGTTTTATAAGTTGGATATTAAAAAGAAGGAAAATAAGAGAATAAGAATTGAGAGTACGTAAAAATTAGATAGACCCCTAGTCCCTAGACCCTTACCATAGTATCTATATCAAAATATGCTTTGTTTATTTGGAGCCGGACATGGATTTTATAAACATGACATCCAAGGAACATTATATTAGTTGGATATTAGCAAAAATGATATCCAACTATATGAAAATTACAATTATCGATCCATGGTATCTGAATTTTTCTAATAGCTACCCAACACCCAAAGGCACCCATTGGGTTTAGTATATGGTTGTTGGTACTATAATAGTAGGATGCCTACTATTCAAAGGCCTAAACCATATTTCCTCAAAAGGGGTGTCCCGATTTAATTTACATTTTTCCAATTAATGGATTTCAAAATAAAATGCATTTATGACAGCTACAATTAGCAAGCATGCAAATCACACTATGAAGCACATCTAAAGTGACAAGGCACAATTTATGAATGTCTAAATAATCCATTTTGAATATGTTTTAGAAGTGCTCCAAGTATGAACAAACTACCAAATTACATGAACTATGGGAACTTGAAAGATTTCCAAGAGCTTTTACTTCCTAGATTAAGAAGTTTGAGATCTAAGATGGATAATACCAAAACAAGTTTGAAAGTATGAGTGGGGGAACAACCCATGTTTGTGTGGACAAATTAGAATGCAAGTTCTTTTGATGCAAAAATTATTAGTTGTCAAGCCAGTTGTTTATGTTTAATTGGTTTATAATTCTTTTGTTTATTGAGATTCTAATTACCATTGCTTGAAGGATGTACGCCATGATGCATGAGTTGTTAAATATTAAAGACAATTGTGTGGATTTGATTTGATTGCCAAAAGTGACCATAAATATACAAGTTTGTTAACTATTTGATCTAGTATTGAGGGGTTTTTAATGCCAGTGAGAGGTTAAGGTTGATATTGAACAATGGACAACTAATTGTTCTAATTAACATGGCTTGATAATTTTGGCATTTTGTTTTGTGTCATGGACATGACATTTTGCTAGAATCAACTTCTATTGATGTAGACCACTAGTAACTATATTCAATGGCAATGGGTTGTTTACATACTTGAAAAATACCCTAGCAAAAATAGTTTAATTCTCATTCCAATGTGTTTGAACATGTCTAATCATGTAGTTGCTCCACATGACCTCTCAAACCCAAATCCATAGAAGCAATTCAAGTATGAAATGGCCATTGGCACCTCCTTTTACAAATAAATTAAATACCATTTTAGCCCCTACATCAAGGAATATGATTAATAGATGTTACCACAAAGAATGGGTAGGGGTTTTGGTTGGAATGGGGTGAAAATCTATATGGCACAATGACATTGTTGCTCATAAGTAAACAATATGAATAATAACATGCAATGATGACGAGCACAAAAATGAGATTGCCAATTTAGAACTTTAGAATCTACCATGGATTTTTACCATGACTAAAGAAACAAAATTGATTTAATAACATGTATGTTTTGATTGGAGGCCAAAATATTAAATGACATGGGTATGTTTTGACTAATCAATTTGATTATGGTGATTGATTTAACCATATGTCAAATAACCACCTAGTCAAATTTGACCCCCAAAAAATCATTTCAATCAAAAGGATTATGTTTTAATCAATAGGGCCAATTACAAAAGGGTCAAATAAACAAACGTAAACAAAATAACTATCAACTTAGTAAAAAAAACCAACCCACCTACTTATCAACGTATACTTTTTCACCCACCCAACTACCTGCATGGTTACCTATTTACATTTCAAATCAACTTCCTATAACCCATTTAACCATAAAGTTTAGCCATTGGATTTAGTTGTTGATAAGTTTAGCCATTAAGTTTAGCCATTGGATATAGTCATTAAATATGTTTAGCCATTAAGTTTAGTCATTGGATATAGTCATTAAATATGTTTAGCCATTAAATTTAGTCATTAAATAGGTTTAGCCATTAAGTTTAGATATTAGATTTAATCAATAAATTTGTTTAACCATTAAATTTAACCATTGGATTTAATTGTTAAATAGGTTTAGCCATTAAGTTTACCTGTTGTATTTAGTCATTAAATAGGTTTAACCATTAAATTTAACCATTGAATTTAATTGTTAAATAGGTTTAACCATTAAATTTAACCATTGCATTTAGTCATTAAATATGTTTAGCCTTTAAATTTAGCCATTGAATTTAATCATTAAATAGGTTTAGCCATTACATTTAGTCATTGAATTTAATCCTTAAATAGGTTTAGCCATTAAATTTAATCATTGTATCTAGTCGTTAAATACCTTTAGCCATTAAATTTAGCCATTGGATTTAGTTGTTAAATAAGTTTTATAATGAAATTTAGCCATTGTATTTAGTTGTTAAATAAGTTTTAAAATGAAATTTAGCCATTGTATTTAGTTGTTCAATAGGTTTAGCCATTAAGTTTAACTATTTGATTTAATCATTAAATAAGTGTAACCATTAGGTTAGGTTTTTAATTTAGTCATTAAATAGGTTTAATCATTAAATTTAACCATTGAATTTAATCATTAAACAAGTTTAGCCATTAAGTTCAATCATTGAATTTTGCCATTAGATTTAGCCAATTACTTTTTTACACTTTTGTAACATGTGAAATAAAAAACTTAACAAAATTTGACATTTTTTGAAGATGTAATCCATTGGTAAGGACTTGGTTTGATATGGTGAAAGTAAGAGGTTTAAAGTTTTAAAATTTGGGCTATAAAAACTCCAACATGTTGAAGTCCTCAACCCAACTTGCAACTTTCACCATCGTCGCAAACTTATTTGAAGAACAATAGATTTCCCATGCTACTTTGCTTTGTGTGCAAGTGATTGGGGTTAATGCGGCCACGCAACAATTTTGAGTCCAAGAGAACACTTGTCCCTATATTTTGCTGTGCAGATAAGGTTTTCCTTTCATGTGTTCACATGTAGTTTGAGGTGGTTGATTGTTCCAGGTTGTGTGCTTGATGGCAAGGGTTGTTTTGATATCTATTTACAACCCTAGCTAAGTCATAAACCTTAAATGAAAAAAATTCCCATCTAAAATCAAAGTGAATAAAAATGGGGGAGTGGTTATGTGTTTATGCCCACTTTCCATCTTCAACATGGTCTTAGAAGCATTTGCACAAGGTTGAATGGGTGTCCATGTATTATGCGATTTTGTTGTAAAACAAATATCCAACAATTCTGTGTATGCAATGTTTCGTCTTCACCGCTAGATCCAGCTACAATTGTAGAACTTGTCAAGTTGTCTTACATTGGGCTACTCTTTTCCTATATGTGTGATGGGCCTTGAACCTTTTTCTACCACACTTTGTGTAAGTGAAGGTGTTCAACCTAATCGGAAGCTAGACAAGCAACCTAGTCAGTACATAATGGCACCTCCAACTATCCCAACATTTAAAAATAGTGGGAATATTGGTGCAAAATAGCTTATGAACATGGGTAATGAACATTCTCTTGCAATGTTGTCTAGATCCCAAAGTAAGATTGACATATCTAACACCAAGGAGGACTCTGATCCACCATGGATGAACTAAAGGCAAGTTGTCGTCATGCAAAGGGGGATACAATTACATCGTGATATACCTCCTATCATTGAATTTGCTATGTGTTGCATCACAAATAGTTACTCATCACCTTGATTGCTAGTTGATGCATAATTCCCTTGTTGCAACTTTCCATTTCGTGCATCATGTTCCCTTTGATAATAGTTCTTTGCCATGTGCCCAAGTTTCCCGCAGTAGTAGCAATTTGAGTCGCTATTTGGTTGTTGACCTTAATGACTTCCACCATGACCTCCACGACTTCTTCGACTTCCTCTTCTTCCAAAGTTTCCTCATCCACCTCCATGAGCTTGACCTTCATGTTGATGATGTCCACCATGTAAGCTTCTATGTCAACCTTGAAATGAGGTTTTACCACTTCTACCTCTACCTTTATTAATGTTTGAGTAGAAAGCACCTTCTTGTGATCCTCCATTGGATGAAGTACCAACAATTCTCATCTCTTCACTTATAAGTAGTGTTATTAAGTCTTGAAAATTGAGAAATGTTTCTCGAACTGCACTTGAAGTACGAAACTAGCTATACTTTTTTCCAAATCCATTCAAGGTGACGGCCACTAGATATTCATCATCTACAGGGGCTCCTATAGATGCAAGAGCATCTACAAGGTTTTTCACCTTTGTAGAATAATTAGTGATGTTCATTTTGTATTTTTGTAGATTATGTAATTCTTACTTGAGTTGCATTTTACGGGCTTGTGTATTAATGCTATACATTTTCACTAATGTATACCAAGCTTGTTTGGGTGATTTTGCATCTTGAATATGCACAATCATGGAATCGGACACACTCATAGAAAGTTAATACAAGATTTTTTTTGCTTTTTCATGCCAAGTTTTATTGGCCTGAATTTGTTGTTGTGTGGGGTTTTCTAGGAGAGGAGGTTTTTTCTCATCACCAGTTATGAATTCCCAGTAGCTTTTCCCCATCAAAAAATTCATAATCTTAAATTTCCACACTTAAAAATTGTTCTTGTCTAGTTTTTCAATTGCAATTTGAGAAAGATCATATGCCATCTCTCAAAGCAACACTCAATGTTTTCTTGGGGTTTCACAAATGATTTTAATTCCTTCCTTGGGTTTCTAAGATTAGGGTTTTCCTTCCTTAGGTTTTTAGGATTAAGGTTTTCCTTCCTTAGGTTTCTAGGATTAGGGTTAAGGTTAAGGTTGAACAAGATGGACCTTGCATATGTATGTATGTCTTAAGTATTATATGAAATTTTATACTATACATAGATTTTATGTATATGTATGTATCTCGTATAATATTTCGTATGGTATTAAGTACATGATTATACCACACTTTTGTATGAAGGTCTTGATAATGTATTTATGCTTCCCAATCTTCAAACTCCTTCCTTCAAATTCTCCCAAGTTGTATTTGCTCCATTTCAAAAATTTGTTTTGATGTCTTCTCAAAACAAACTTTTGTCATAGTAACTTTGCAAAGCTACACCGCTCACATATGACCTTGGATCGATCTGAAATTTTGGTGAAACATGAATTCCTATGTCTACTACCATCAATCAAAATTTTAGCTCATTTCACTTCATAAAATGAAAGATCTTGCTGCTTCCTTGAAATCACCTCAAACTGGGACCTAAAACAAAATGACTTAGAACTTGTTTTCAGCAACTCCAAACTCCTTGAAATTTTGGGAAACACATTAGATATATTTCTTCTATATCTTCTCAAAATTTCAACTCTATTGATGATGACCACAAAGAGTTATCACTTTCAAAAGAAATTGACTTCAAAACTAAGACTAAAACTTTAAATGCTTAGATCTCTCTCAATACAAATTCAAATGATATGAAATTTCTCTCACTTATATATTCCTTTATGACCTATAAGATCCCAAAGTTGTAGATCCAAAAATGCTCAAACAAAGGACATATGACCAAAAAATCAAATATGGCACAAAGTTTTCAAAAGGTCATAACTCTCACTAAACATATCACTTTCTTTTAAAAATTTGAAAATAGAAGCGCCTTATAATGTTCTATAATTTTTTCAAGTTTCACTCCAAGATCTTTTCATAGTAGATTTAAATTTAAATTTAAAGATCTAACTTCCACAATCCTTGATATGTTGATCTCCTCTCACCTCTTTTCTTTTCTTTTCTTTTTTTTCTCCTCACATTTTTTCCTTTCCTCGTTTCTCTTTTGCACTTGACAAACTCCTATGATATTACTAGAGACTCTCAAGCTCTAATTTTAAAGACTTTTTAGCTTTAAATCTCTTTCAACTTTCTCACCAAACAACTTAAACTCTAATACCATGTTAACAAATAGGAGATCTACTCAAGCGCAAACATAAATCTTTATTGAAAGGAAACTACAACATGATGTTCGCAAAACGAAACATAACATCAAGAACTCTTCAAGGTTCTTGTCACATGAAACACACAAACTTGTGCAATGAATAAAAGAAAGCCAAACCATCAACACCAAGGTATTTAACTAAAAGACTAAACCACAAATAACCAAACTAATATAAGTAACGAAAGTAATTCAACCTTGTGAAAATAACCTAATTACTTTCCTACTTCAGTAACAAATGAAACCTAACTAGTTGAGCTTGAATTCTCAACACTAACACATGTTTAATCTAACCCCAGTGATCCTCCTACATTATATGTTCCTTAGGTTGTATCTACTCCCTATCTCTATGGCTGCATATGCATAACTTACTTCCTATAAAACATATTCTACTTATTCTAAAGTCTGTTCAACATCCTCCCTCTCAAGGTTATCCTTTCCTCCTCTAAGGTCTCCTAGCTCCTCTAAAACTCTTATACTTGATGGCCTTGCCCCATCTATATCCCCTTTATCTTCTTCATCATCTAAAGTCTCTAATTCTAGAAACAAAACTAAAGGTTCATACTCAAATGATGGCATATTTTTTCCATCTGAGGAATTTTGTGTTTGTATAACCTTTCATTCCTCTCATATTTTTTGTAAACCTTCCTAATATCCTTCGAGACAATGTTCTAAACTCCATCCCACCATAAGTCTACATTTTTTTCCTCCATTGATAGTGCTTTGAATTTTACCTAAAGCAAAGTATTCTGCTTCTTGAATTCATTGTTTTCTGTAAAAACAATATCGTAATTGAAGGGTTTTTTCTTTTGAGTCTCCTCCAAAAGATTATTCAACTTTTCATTAAAGGCCATCTACTTCTACAAATTCATGTCCATCTATGCATGCCTTTAATTAACTTGCCTTTATACATCATTCTTAGGTTGATATGCATTAACATTATCCACTTTGAGCTCTTCCACCTCCTTATGTTGTTTCAAAAAAGTTTCTTCCATGTGCCTGTAATCCTTCAAAAGTTTGTTATGTTTTATACTCAAAGTATCCTTCTCTACTTTTAAACCCCAATAATTAACATTTGTCTTCTTTAAAGTTGCCTGCAAGGAATCTCTTTCCATTTTGATGTTCTCCAAATCCTTGCTCCGTTTCTATATGTTATCAATCTTTTGTCTGGCTGCCTAGAGTTGTGCCAATACCTTATTATTCTCATTGTTCCTATCCTGCAATTTTATTTTGAGTTTTTTTTCCTTCTCCAAAGTTCCTTGAAGATTTTGAACATATCTATCCTTCACCTCTATAATCTACTTGTTCTTGATCTCCATATCAGAAGGTCTAAGCAAAATATTTGTCATTTATACATTATATTTCGCTTCTTGTTTAAACATAGTAGCGCTCTTCTATGCTCATCCAATTCTACTTCTACCCCTTACACAAACCCCAATGTATTAAACCTAGGAGTCTAACCCTTGGAACTTGTATTCAATGAATTTAGACTCCTATGTGTAGTCTAGACTTCTCCAAATACATTCATTCCTATTTTAGAACTTGGTCTTAAAGGCAGCATACCTTCATTATTCTATGGTGATGGAACATATTGTTGAACTTCTAGTGGATTATGATCAAAATCTTATATCTGCTCCTCTATTGATTATTGTTCTTAAGACTATGGCTCCTTCTTGGGCCATCTCTGATACTCCTGCCATTAGACCTCTACTCCTATTTGGGAGAAATTGGTAATCTTGGATTAGATTTAGGAGATATGGATTTCTCCTTATGTCTCTAATGTTGCTATTATTGCCTTTTCAACAATTATGTTGTTTGTTGCGGATCAATACTACCTTTTTATCCTTCCCAACACTTGTGGTTTGTTGACCAAGTACACCAAAGCCATATGGTCTACATAAAACATAAACTTGTTTCCCCAAAAAAAATGTCTAAACTTATGCAAAGCATAAACCATTGTTAAGGCTACTCTTTCTATGGTAGTATAATTTTGTTATGCTTTATTGAGCAATCTAGAGGTATATATTATAGGCCGATCATACTTACTAATTGGGTTCTGTGCCAGCATTACACCTACTACCAACAATGATGCATCTATGTGCACATGAAACTCCATTCGCTAATTTGGAGGTATCATAATTAGTGCTTCCATGTACTTTTTTTTTATCTGATCCCAAGCCTCTTGACACTCTATGGTCTAAATAAAAGGTATCGTTTTCCTCATCAACTTGGTGATTAGTGCCATGATACAGACAAAAGTTTTTATGAAACATCTATAAAACTCAACCATACCATTAAAGACCTAAATCTACTATGGGTTTGTAGGTATTTACATATTCACTATTACCTGAACCTTCTTAAGGTTTGGTATTTTTCCTTCCTTAGAAACTATGAACCTTAAAATGAGTCTTGAAAATACCATAAAGGCACATTTCTTAGGATTGAGACTAATTTTATATTCTTTACATTTCTACAAACAAAGTTTAAACTTCATTAAATGATTCTCCAGATCACTATAAACTATGAAGTCATCCAAAATTATATTCATGAATTGGTCTAAGTATTCTCTGAAGGCTCTGCTGACTATTCCTTGGAAAGTTGGTGACCCATTTTTTACACCAAATGGCATCACCATCCAAACAAAAGCTCACCAATCTATTACAAAAGTTGTTTTGTACCTATCCTCAAGGGTTATGAAAATCTAATGGTATCTTGAATATCCACTTAGAAATGAATAAACTTCATACCTTGCTATAGTGTTTAGTACTTCATAAAAATAAATGGCAAAGGATAAGGATTTTTTTTTGTTGTCTTATTCAACTTTATGAAATCCACACAAATTTTCAATTTTCCATTCCTCTTAGGCATTACCACTATGGGTGATAACCATGTACCCTTTTTTACTCATTGAATGAATCTAGCCGCTAATAATTTGTCAATGTCATGTTTGACAACTGCAACATAATTAAGGTTTAATATGTACCTTGCATGATGTGCTAGTGGTATTGAAATATCGAACTCAATTGTGTTGAATTAATTTTGGAAGTATGCCTTTCAGATCTTTGTAAGTCCAAGCAAACACATCTTTAAACTCCTTAAATAGCATATGAAGCTCCTCAATCTTCTCCTTTGTCAATTGTGAATTACCCTTAATGTATTGTGGATTTGCCTCTCTACCAAAATTTAGCTTAACAAATTGTTCTTCAGTCAAAATCCAACTTATTATCTAAAGATTTTGTACCCATATTTTTGCTAATGTCTCATCCACTTGAATATCATCATGGTTATGATGGTAATAGGTTTACGGATAAACCTTGTCTTCTAATGAAACCTTTAATCTGACACAAAAGTCTTTTGATTTTATTATTAAAGGCACCACTTATATAGTTGTTTGATCTTATGTGTCGCAACCTTATTTTGAGAAAGTGTGAAGATGAAACTCACACTCCCGAAATGGGGACTTGGGAGTCCTTCGAAACTCCCAAAATTTCAAAGTTCAATTGCAGAGGTCAAAACACCTTGCATTGGGGTGTTCTTTATATCATTGGAAAGCTATCAAAGTGTAGATGTCGAAAATGGGCTTGTATGGGCCATTTGGACATCTGCAGCACATGTTATGGCAAAAAGAAAAGCCACGAGTCAAACTAACAATTTGACTCCCGACCACTAAAAGTCAGGAATCGACTCGACCCTGGTGCGTGCAAATAGAGTGCGATACATTGTTGCAAAGATCTCAAGGAGAGCTACAAGTTTACTTTATACCTCATCCCAATCGGAGGTCTAAATAAAAAATTATGACCTCGCAAAGTCCCTAGAATCCAAACCGGGATAGTTTCAGGACTCCTCCTTGGGAGTCCCGGGACAAAAAGTCATTCGGATGTAGGTGCCGCGGAGAGGCGCAGAGAATACTATATGGGGGAAGGTGGTGGTTTCCCCCGAGTCCGGGCCGTGGTGAGTCGTGTGAGTCCAAAGTTGCCCGTGGCTTGTCTTAACCCTAAAGGTGCTCCACAAAGTGAACTAACCAACTTGTTGGTTAATTTGATGCAGGTTCGAATAAGTAACTAAAGCTTGTCACTCTTCCTAATCCCATCCCAAAACTTCAACATGCCCCTCTACCCCTTCTAATGCTGAGAGCTGGGAGCATGCCCCGAGTTCTTCATAATTCCGTTGTTTGAGTAACTTAGACCCATCTTGGGTCTAATTAGGAACTTGGGAGCGCATCATTATGTCCCTTCCTCTGGATCAGATTCCTTGGTGTTTTTGATTTCTTACATTCCAACATTTAATAATGAAATCATTTCTTCTAAGAATGTAATTGTGCTAATTGTGAACAATTCTGGTTCTATCTCAAAGATCAAATCCTCCTTTTTATTTGTTAACCCTTCCATCAAGTCATAATAAACAAGTACTTGGGGCCTTCTAGTTTGTGCTCCCAGTTTCCTATTAACTGATAATGTTCTAATTGTTCCATTACTTTGAACAATAATGACATTGTTACCCTAGTCATGTGTAATGACGCGCTCCCAACCTCCTCAATAGACTCAAATGTGAATCTAAGATGAAAATAGCGGAAGAGTAGGAAGTTGGGGCACGCTCTTTGACTCTTAGTACTTCGAGGGTAAAGGGGCATGCTTGAGCTCCGGGATGGGACTAGGAAGATTGACAAGCACTTTAATCACTCACTCAGACCTCCATAAACCAAGCAACAAGTTGGTTAGTGCATAGTTTAAGTGCTTTTGGTGCTAGGATGAGCCACGGGCAAATTCGAACTCACAAAACTCACCATGGCCCGGACTTGGGGGAAACCACCACCTTCCCCCTTATAGTATACTTTGTGCCTCTCCACAAGGCCCATATCCAAATGGCATTTTGTCCCGGGACTCCCAAATGGGAGTCACGAAATTCCCACAATTAGGACTCTCGCAACTTTGTGGCCCCATAATTTTGTGTGAAGACCTCTGATTGAGATGAGGTCTAAAGTAAAGTTATAGCCCTAGTTGAGAGCTTTCTAACGTATGTGGCACATCACCTACACATAAGGAAATTGAAGCGATTCCTGACTTTTAATGGTCGGGAGTCAAATTGCCAATTTGACTCTTGACCTTTCTTTTGGCCATAACTTGTGTTTTAAATGTCCAAATGGGTGATACGAACCCATTTTAGACATTTATGTTTCAATAACTTTACAATGATATAAAGAACTATTTAATCCCATAGGTTTTGACTCCTGTAATCGCTCCCTAAAGATTCGGGAGTCCTTCGGGAATTCAACTCCCCAAGTGGGAGTTACCTTGGGAGTGTGAGGGTTCATTCTCCCACACTTTCCTGCATTCCCGGGAGTATAATATGTGTCTCCTAGGCCTCCTTCTTCTCTCGCACTCTTGCAAGCCCTTGCTTTGGTCACAAGCCCAAGGCTAGGGTTATGACATATAACCTTTGCATCTCTAAGCCAAAGTTTTCCTAGCAACATAGAATTGTTCAAATCTACCACACTATTTTTAAAAACAGTAAATGTGGCTATATATGGAATACCATGTATGTGAGTATTCAATTTTTTTATGATTCCTAATGGTATGGTCATATTGTAATCTACCATTCTAAGGTGCTATGGAACTGGTATCAGTTTGGGTAAACCTAATTTTGTTTTGAGGTTATTTATTATAATGTTCACACTTGTTCCTCCATCTATCAAAACATCTTCAACAATGTTCTTCCCAACTTGTACTTGGATAATTGCCATCTAGTTATCTACCTCTATAACTATTGTGTCTAGTTGTGTCTCAACCACTATGGCTACACTAGGTTTTGATATTTGTTTAATAGTTATATTTGGTTTTTTTGGCTTCAGTTTCTACCACATACTTTTTTAGATCTAATGTTATCTTTAACAATTGACCTAACCTCAAAGTGTAGATAGTCTCCAACATTTGTTTATTGATATCTTGGAATATTTATTCCATAGACATAACTTTATTGATAGGATTAGTAGACAAACTTTGTGACACAATGGGTTTTGTGGATAGCTCAGATTATGGCAATCCTGCCCAACTTGTATTCCACTGTGTTTTCTCCTTTGGAATCAAATTTTGTGGTGGGTCTTTTGCTTGCATCTCATGAATAGTCTTGACAAAAGTTTATTATAGTTTCTGCTTTTCTTCCTAATTAACAACAAACTTTTTTTGTTATTGGATCTTTGTCCTTAAACACATGTTCTTTAATAACCTTACTCCTGGTGATGGCCATATTCACATCCACCATATGGACTGAAGGATTTGAAACCTTGGGTTTCACCACAACTTGTTTCTTTATTGGCTTCACTTTTTTGTTCTTAAACATATTTTGCATATCATTATACTTAGGACAATCTATGATCTTATGTCCAGTGTCACCACAAATATGACAAGAATACCTCACATGCCTCTATACTTTAATATGTTGAGTTATAACCTCAAAAACTACAAGAACAAGGTCTTCCTTCCTTTTGATTCTACAAGTTTCAATAACATGATTTGTCCAGTGACAATTTGTACAATACATTCTTATTTTCTCTAGAACTATCTAAGGTTTTAAGGCTGATATTGTCTTATTACTTTATGGTACTAATAGATTACTTATGGCTTCTACTTCAAAAATTCCTTCTTCATAAACCAAAACTACTTCCTTATGCTAATGTAGACTTTTTCTCTTCATACTTGTTATTGCTACATGCAAATATGGTTTTAATCTAATCTTGAAAATAATAGTTAAGAAACTATATGTTGTCTTGTGTTGAAAACTATTGGCCAAGTTTAGTAATCTTTCATAATAGACTTCCACTCTTTCATTCTTTTCATGTTTCATGTTTTTCAATTACAGGTAAACTTGTTCAGCATTCTGAACTATTTTTTACCTTTTACAAAAAAACTAACTATAATTCTACAAAAGTACAATCTAAGTAATCTCCTAGATAATTGTTACACTAGTTAGACATAATATCTTTGAAGGTAAATGGCACACCCCTAAACTCCTTGAAAGATTTAAATGCAAATTTGAAAATGAAAACAATAGTAGGAGTTGGGGTATGTTCCCTAACTCATAACACTTCAAGGGTAAGAAGGGCATATTGGAGCTTCGAGATGGGGACTAAAACGAGCAACAAGTGGGTTAATTATTCATATGGTCCTACACAAAGTAAACAAGAAGTTGGTTAATACATAATTGGAGCACTTTTGATGCATGGATGAACCATGGGCATACACAAACTTATAAGACTCACCACAACCCAAACTTGGGGGAAGCCACCACCTTCCCCCTTATAATATTCTATGTGATTAGCCATGGGGGCTACATATATCCAAATGTGATTTTTCCTAGGGTTCCCAAGTTAGGAGTCCCAAAGTTCCCTAAATTGGGACTCCAACCACTTTGGAGGCCCATAACTTCTTATGCATCCTTCCGATTGAGATGAAGTTTAAAGAAATGTTATAGCATTAGTCAAAAAAATTCAAATGATGTGTGACACGCCACCTGAACACATGTAATTCAAGGCAATTCCCAACTTTTAGTGGTCAAGAATCAATTTGACACTTTGATTCCTGGCCCTTCTTTCTACCATAACTTGTGTTTGAAGCACTCAAATGAATCGTGCAAGCTCATTTTGAACATCTACATTTTAAAAACTTTCCCATGGTATAAAGAACTATTCAATCCAATGGGTTTTGACCCACCAAATCTTTCTCTAAAAATTTGAGAATCCATCGAAACTCCAACTCCCAAAGTGGGAGTTCATTTGGGAGTATGTGGACTCATTCCCTATAACTCCCTTACACTCCCAAGGGTGTGAATGTGACTCCTAGGTTGCATTTTTGGCCCGCACTTTTCCATGCCCTTACCTTGGTCACAAGCCCAAAGCTAAGGTCATGATAGTAAAACTAAATAAATTAACAATTTTCACATCATCTATTTCACTATTTGCTTTAATGGCAGCTTTAAATATTCTAACATGAACATCTGGGTCAAAATCCTTGACATATTCAAGATAGTTAAATGGTCGACAATAAGGTCTATCTTGTGGTAATGGTGGCCTACTTAGATGCACCATTGGTAATCCAAAATATCATGGAGGTCTTGGTGGTCCTAGTGGATTTAAACCGCTTCCTTCTTGATCTGATAGTTGACAAACAAAAACTCTATTCACCTCTCAGGGCATATCTTCATGCAAACTCACAACTTTTGTTCCCCTTGGAGTTTGCAGTTTAGATTTGATACCAACAATAGTATTAACTAGCATTGAAATAAACAAAACTTCAATAATTGTAATTATAAACTCGGGCATTACTACAAAATATAATGGCATAGATGTTACTAGTTCCATTTTGAAATTTGAAGTTCTTGCATAGGTAACTCCAATATTGTCTTGATCTAACAAACTTTGTACATGAGTTATAAAGATAGGTACTACATCTACCACAATTTGAGCTCTCATTTTTACTTTGTTATCTCTCCAAATCTATCCTTTGAATCTATCTGGAATTTTGACCATCTCATGGTACAAATCCTCTGGCTTAATATGTCCATGATTTCCTATTCTTATAGGTTCCAGATTTAGATTCTCGAAATGTTCAACAAATCCTTACCTCACGTGTTTTTCAATAAATGGACATTCATTGATCTGATGTCCAATCTGATGGTAGTATGTGCAATGTGGAAAATTTGGTCTTGGAACTTTGTTTACACTATGAATTTTTCTACACCAATCCCTTGGAACTCCACTAATAATGATTCCATTTTGTTGATTAACTTTGGGTTCATTGTACCTCATTATTACAGCCATAGGAACACCTTCTGGTATTATTGGTTTTACTCTTGGTAAGACTACAATTTCTTGTTTAGTTACAAATACCAATTCAACTCCTCTAGATATTCTGATACCCTGAGTTGCAATGGCTTCTTGTTCAACAACATAATGAATTGGAGGTTCAAAATTATGAACTTTTTGCTCAAACTCTTCATTCTCCTAGCCTTCCCAATAATAAGGAGGTGAAGCAAATATGTACCTTGGTACCACTTCCTCCCTTTCTGACCTATTGAATATCTATTGTTCTTCTTGAATCAGAGCATCAAAATTATGTTGTTACATCAAATTTGTTGATGCCAACACAACTCTTTATCGAGGTTCAGATTCCCGACTACTTCATCTAAACTCAACCTTCACATTTGCACCTTCACATTTTTGGCCATAAGTTACTAAACTTAATGGCAAATCCCAAGAATTTTCATCATTTTGGCATTTGCAGATATGTGGTCATAAAAAAAGGTATGAAAATAGGTTTATTTCTATTGGGTTCAATATTGTGATGTTGTTCATTAATAACAATCCACAAGGAATTGTAGCCATGTTTGGCTATAAACCAGCCATGAAAGTATAAATAGCCATTAAATACTATTATTTATAATATTGTGTGTGTGTTTATATATATATAACATTTTAAAAAAATTATACTTGTAATTTTTTAAACAAATATTCTAGAATATGACTTAATATTTTTTATTGAATATTATAAAATATTGTAGAATAATACCCTATGGCCTATATTATTTATGTGATATAAATAATGTAATCGTGCAAAACATCACATCATAAGAAAAACCTTGCTTATAACCAATGTTTTATTTTTTCCAAATTCATGGTTTTCAAACTTTGGTGATTTTGGCCATTTTTTATTAGCTTTTCTTGAAATTACAACAAAATTATCATTTCCAAAATTCCCTTTTTTTTCTAGCCACAGTGCCAAAATCTACAAAATGTGTTTAAATGTTTATAACCATTCGAAAAAGGTTTAGCCAACTAGTTAAATCTAGCCAAATTAAAAGTTTAAAAGTGATTAGTTTTAGTCACAATTAATGGTTTTTTAGGGTTTGAGAGTTTTGATAGTCATATAGCTTAAACTCAATGGAGTTTGTGAACACTTACAAACTTGGGGTGTAGCAGGTGGTCTAGGTGTTACGCGAAAGCAAGAGAGGTGTTTTTTGCCAAGAAAACTCAACCTCAAGGTGGGTTGAATTTGAAGGCAACAACAAGGTATGTATACTATTGCACTTTTGTTTCCTTTTGTGTTCGGCCTCCTCCTTGCAATATCTTGGCAACTTCAATGTGCAATCATAGAGATTTTTGAAAAAATACTTCTATGAGGAAAAGATGTTTTTGGTGCCATACTATCGCACCTCAATGTATCATCCAAGTTCTTCTAGATAGATTTTATACATGCTTCAATACTTCAAATAAATAAAGCTACTTTGTATCATTTTGACAATCAAACACATTTTTTTCTCTTCAAGATTGGAGGAGGTTCATAATTTTGAAATACCACCAATTTAACCCATTTCTTCATAGCCTTTTTTTTAGGTCGGTTTTTCACACATGTCCCTATATATTTCTATTTCTTCTGCAACAACAATAAAATGAACCTCTAAACAACATGTTCCTTTTTGCAAATTTTGGAGAGGTGCCATTAGAGGAAAATTCAATATATACGATTGGTATATGCAACTACTTTTTAGTTGCAAGTGTCACTTGCAACTAAAAATCCCCTAGTTGCATTGGACAAGTTGCATGCATCTTTAATTGCAAACGAAAATGGATGTAGGATGAAGTCAAAGTCAATGTATACAGTTCCATTCATATGCCATGCATTTTGTCTACACAACTAAATTGCAACTATCAATATATTTAAATAGTAAATGGTTGGCAATATATCTCATCTGTCCACTTGACATCAAAAGATGTGGCCACATGGTATATTCATAGATTGAATATTAACTTATTTAATTTAAAAACATTATGCCAATATATCATAACCATCTACTTCAATGACCCTAATTTTGCCACATGTCATGCTTAGGGGTTTAAAGTCATTTTGAGAAATAGAATTATTACAAATAAATATGGCCTTTTATTTCAACAACTTTAGGGTTGCCACGTGTTGTGCTTAGTGATTGGATATGATATTTTTGAATTTTGAAATTGCAATGAAAATAATTTGAAGTTTCCATTTGCACGAACCACAAACTGCTATGTGTCAACCTTGGGTATGGAATTTAATCATTTTATTTTTGGATAAGTAAATTTAATCCGTTGATTTGGTCAATGCAATGTTGCCATATGTAATGTTCTAATTTGTGTAAAAGATTTTAGGGTTAAGGTTATCAAAGCTTATTAATGCTTTATGTTACATTCAGTTTTTAAACATTAATCAATATTTGCATTTGTTATTTTTTGCCACGTGGCAGACATTGGTTTGGTGCAAAAGATTTTTGGGTTTTTCTTTATGTGACACATATCACGTTGAAGGTCGTGCCTAATTTTTAGAGTTAGGGTTTATTGCCTAGGGTTTAGGATTTAGGGTTAGGGTTGGTTTCCTAAAAGTTAGGCATAAATTAACATATATGTAAATTGGGGTTTAAGGTTTAAGTCTTGGAATCACAAAATACATGACACGCTCCCAATCTCCTTAATAGATTCAAACATGAGTTTAAAATGAAAATAGTAAAAAAGTAAAGAGTTGGGGCACGTTTCTTGGTTTGTAGCACTTTGGGGGTAGAGGGGCATGCTTGAGCTTCGGGATGGGACTAGGAAGATTAAAAAGCGATCAATCACTCACACGGACTTGCACAAAGCCAAACAACAAGTTGGTCAGTGCATAATTGGAACATTTTTGGTGCTAAGACGAGCCACGGGCAAATTTGGACTCACAAGATTCACCACGGCTCGAACTTGGGGGAAGCCACCACCTTCCCCCTTATAGTATACTATGTGCCTCTCCACAAGGCCCACATCCAAATGGCATTTTGTCTTGGGACTCCCAAGTGGGAATCCCGAAATTCCCAAACTTGGGACTCTCGCGATTTTGGGGGGCCTATAACTTTGTGTGAAAACCTCTTATCGAGATGAGGTCCAAAGCGAAGTTGTAGCCCTCATCAAGAGCTTTCCAATGGTATGTGGCATGTCACCTACATGCAAGGAAATCAGGGCGATTCTTGACTTTTAGTGGTCGGGAATCAAATTCTCAATTTGACTCCCGGCCCTTCTTTTGGCCATAACTTGTGTTTCAAGTGTCCAAATGGGTGATGCGAGCCCATTTTAGAAATTTACGTTTTAAGAGCTTTCCAATGATATATGGAACACCTCGATCCAATGAGTTTTAATTTTTATAATTGTTCTTTGAAGATTCGGGAGTCCACTGGGACTCCAACTCCCAAAGTGGGAGCTCACTTGGGAGTGTGAAAGTTCATTCCTTCATAGTCTCCTACACTCCCGGGAACATGAAATGTGATTCCCGGGCTTCCCTCTTGGCCCACACCCTTGCAAGCCCTTGCCTTGGTTGCAGGCCCAAGGTTAGGGTTGCGATAATACACAAAGATTAAAATGCCAAAATGCATTTAAAGGTTAGACTACTAGTTTTTTTGCATCCAAAACCAGGTGTCCATCCACATGTGCAAATTGTAGCATAAGAAATCACCAACTTTTGGTGTAATGAACATAAAATGTGCATAATCCAACTATGAAAACAACACCTGATCAATGTTTGTTGAAAACACGGTGCAATAAAAATTCACATAACTTTTTGTATGTCTTTTGATTTCCATATAAGATTGATACCCACTACATCCTTTAGCTTCAATTGTGGTGGATCATAATTCCTATTTGGCACTTGTAGTTTGACATTGTCATTGCCTTCCATGATCCTACCAAGTTGAACTTGATACCAGCCTTCTCCAACCTATATACCATGGTGCATACACCCCAATCCCCCAACCCCTGATATTGTACCTGATGCAATAATCCCTTCATTTGCAGGATTTAGCAATTGAACAAGATCACCTATCTTCCATTGCACACCCACATAAACTTGGGGTGCACCTTAACATTATAAAACAATGATCTATAAAAGCATGAAATTAACTCTTGGGATTGCATGATTCAACTCAGCACCTATGTCAACATATCATAACTATCAAACAATGGCCTAAAGTAAGCTATTGATTATGGTAAAGCCCATACACTTGACAAAACCTAACCCTAAACCCATCCACTTTACAATATGTTAAATTGAACAAATGCATGCACATGGACTTTTGCCTCCATGCACATACATACATGGCAACTTGTGTCCTTTTCATAAATTCACACCCAATAACCAACAAAAATTCACATATTCAAATAATAGACTAAATATTTGTCACCTTTGTAGGGTTGTGTGCCCCCTTGGAAACTAAAGAAGCAACCTAAGTGTTCACACCATGTCAAAGGATAGGATGTGCCTTCTTCCTTTTAATTTATCACCCACCCAATCCCAAACAAGCCCCCATTCAACACCTTGTGAGGCATGTGCATTATCAAATCTATTTTATTGCCATTTATAAGGTACAAGGTAACATGTCCAAAGTTTTTACGTGAATCTGACTTTAAAAATGTAGTACATAGCTTAAACATGTGTGTATAGCCTCTATGCAAGCCACCAAATCACATATTGGGTAAAAATTTCAACACTTCAAAGATTCTAAATGGCAATAAATCTAGCATTGGGATGTCCATTGGTACAAATGTTGACCAAGACATCATACAGAAACTAAATTGGATAGAATATGATCTTTAAACCACACACATGTTTTGGGATCAAAAGCAAAGATAATGGCAACTTGGTTGTGGGCACCATCTAATTAAAGACAGACACATATGTGAACAAACATGCACTTGGGAAAATGTCTTAGTTATGTCACCTACAACATCTCCCACCCTTGCCTCCTTAGCTCCTATGACCAACAACTCCTTCACATGCCTGACATTACCTCTTACCTTGGTCATGGCCACCTCAAATTGTGGCAAGGGATGTTGGATAAAACTTGTTTCCTTTTGCTATGACATAACCATTGGATCAGGGTTGGTTGATTATGGAGCATGGAGTCCACTTTCTTGTAGTCCAATAATTATCCTAGATCTTGTTTCCCTTTCATTATCACACTCCCCCCCCTTCAATTAGCACAGGGGATTGTTTATCACTTTGGTTTTTTTAAAGCATTGTGGCAACCTTTAAGTTGCCCTTCATTGCCTCATGCACCTCCCCAATCACCTTTGTGGTTATATTCCTTCACAAAAGTTCTAGCTTATATTGTGGGGTCACTTGATGCGCCAACAATTTAGTCATGAACAACTCAAATGTTGCATTTAAGCGCTCAATGCCTCGAGAATGTGCATCACATGCCTCTAGCATCTTGGAATATTGCCCTTGCATTTCTATCTAGTTTGATTTAATGGCTACAATTTGAGATGATAACAGCCCAAAACTATATCCTTGCCACACATTCCAAGGCTAATTTTTGGAACACGCATTTTCCAAACCATCATTTTCCATGGGAACAACCTAGCATGACAAAGGCCCCACATAACCCCAAATTCAATCCCAAAAATTGTGATAATGCTTATGTTTACATAGTCTTTGACTATATGGATTCTTCCTTCATCATTTCATTACCTCCTATCAAGCTATAAAGTACTCTTGATTGTGGTTAAAATCTATTCACTGGATTCCCATGTGTCCCCATTGAGTTTAATCCTACAGCTACCATCTCATATAATGATGGGCTTCGACATGCTTTTGATTTCTACACAATAAATATTACATTCATTCATTGTTTCTTATGCACATGGAAATTAATATGTACCCAATTACTCATAAAACTCTTGAAAAGATTAAAATAACTTACCAATTTTGCTTATGCCAATGTTTTTCCGTCGTGCCCATATGTGCTTACCTTTCCTACTGCACCCCATGAATCAATCAATTGTGCACTCTTCTTTTGGGTATCACATTCATCCCAATATTGCACTAACTTCTACCATTATGGAGCGTCCACTCCAAGTGGGCATGTTGGTTGTTTTGCATGTTTCTTTTTTAGTCAACACCATTCTCCTTTCATGAACCATTGCACACAATCCCTAAACCCTTGTCCACTCAACTCATGATGGAAGTACTCAAATTGTGCATCCAATTGTGTGCACAATTCAACCATGTCAACAAGGTCTTGGTCTTGCACCTTCACAATAGAAATGTTTAGGGTATGTGGTGCGAGGCCTTGGATGGCATTGTCCCATTCATTCTTCCCTTTGCATGCACCATCAATTTTGCCATGTTTTGTCACCTCCATTTTGTGTATCAATAGGTTTTTTTTCTTGTGGTCTTTAACTTCCAAATCTAAAGCCTTTTTTGAAAATTATTGCTCTAACCTAATTTTGTGTTGAACACTTTAATGGCTTGGGCTCAAGAATTTCAATGCCTTCATCAATACTTGGCACTTCTACCACATGTGACTTGTGTTGTTTATTTATTTCATGTCCAACAACCCCACTACCCTTAGCTGGCTGCATGGATTGTCCACAACAATGACCATACAACATTTGGTTGTTGGTTTCACCTCCAACAACTCTGCCACCGCATATTGGTTGCATGGATTGCCCACAACAAGCACCATGCCCACCCTAACTTGCACTATCGTGGTGGTTCAAGGTGTTTCTTATCACAAAAATCAACCCAACATGTTTCTACCTTTTCAATTTCATAAGAACGTTGGATCATGGAATGAAATGAAGTTCTACCTTGGGTTGATTTGAATTTAACAAGTTCTTATTTCATACGCCTTGATTATAAGTCACAATATTAAACTCTAGTTTATAATACCTAACACTCAATTGTGATTGCATGGGCCTAACCAACTTCCCTTTTGTGTTGGATGCCCACAATGGCCAAGTGGCGGTGCATATTCCACTTGTCCACTTTCATACATATGGGGTTGCCCACCCCAACTTGGACATGGGTCACCTTGGGGGTAGCATTGGTGTTCACCCATTGGAATTGGCATTTTGCTCCCTTCCAACCCCCCATTGTATTAGGCTAATTGTGCATGTTCTCTTTGAAGTAGGTCTCTACCCTCAACCATAATGCATTAAACATGTCAAAAAATTGATTAGACATTTCAATGTAAGATCACAATAATCTAGCAATTCGATGGAATACAATTACCTTCTTATAATAGTTAAATGAAATGTACATGCATGCAAGCTATTAACACATGTGTTCTTTAGAAAGCAACTTGTTAAATCATAAAAGGTTTAGGATTTTGGGAAACCTTAACATCTAATTAAGTAATAATAACATGTTAATTATAACCCTATTTGAAAAATTACATTGCTAATAGTAGAAGAGAAAAGCATTTTGGTTATGTGTTTTCAAGCAAAGAATGAAAGCATACAAAGTAATCTTGATGTACATGACCATTACATTTCAAGATCTGACAACATTGGCCATGCTACGCACCATGGACAAATAAGCTCAAAAGTCAAAATGAATTTCTTTGTTTTCAAGCCTAGTGTAACAAATGGCCACATGCATGAACTACCCACCTTGTACACACAAACATGGTAGTAAATCACTAACAACCATCAAGGTCCCCACTAACTAATGAGGATGAGTCTACAAGTAACATGCATGCAACACTAACCAATGAATTTTGAATTGTAGATCATAGGATCTACCATGAATGTGATCAAATGTGCATAACATTGTTGGCCACTTCAACATGCAAACGGTAGGGCCCCTCAACTAACAACTCCAAGAAGGTGTTGCATAGAAAATAACAACAATCTGACATAAGAAATGGAGGGGCTAACTATACATCAGAACTTGACCAAAACATGTACCTCCTAGAATATAGATTTCACACATACCTTTTTATTGATAATCCTCAATAGGCCTTGTCAACTTTAATTACTTGCTTGAAATTTTGTTAAGCCCCTTTAGTTATTCAAAAATGAAAAGACCATCACACTAGGCATCCACAATCAACACCCCATAAGACAAAACTCTAGGCACATTAGCCTTTACCTCTTGAATTCCATTGTATATTCATTATAAAATGAGGTGGTTGTAAAAACAACATAGATCCCTATTGTATGTGTTGCTTAAGAAGTAGCTATGGCTAGGAAATAGATTATTGTTACCAGCATATTTTTTTTCACCTCTAATCCCATGATTGTCAATAGTGCCATCATCTACCATTCAAAATCTGACAATAGGAAGTAATAGCAAAACTTCATCCACTAATGCACCCATACTACCACTTCCACCACTAGGACCTTGTTCTTTTTCAACATCAAGGAATCCCCCTTGAGTAATGTATTCAAGTGACATAATGACCCCTAACATACTATGGTTAAACCCTACATCAATCTCACATGTTGGCATTAACATGTACTTACTTAGTCTCTACCAAGCAATGAACTATGAGAATGTTATGTTAATCTTGGATCTCAAATTGGACATTTGTGTATAGTGCACAAGTAATTGTGCTTCCTAACAAAGAACTTTGCACACATGCTTTTGCAACATATGCCCATTCTAGACATCTACATTTGAATTGTTGGTTTAGGGTTTAACATGTGGGCATTACAGTTTTGCAACTCAACATTGCAATATATACAAGTAAATAACCATGGAATTCAAATAATAAATCAACATAATTCACTTGCAATATTTATGTGTCCTTAGGTAGGTTTATGTGGCCTTTGACCTATAAGCATGGTTGTACATCTGTTAGGGTTTTTAACACATGATTGGCACGTATTAAGCAACTTGGGCCCATCCACCACATTGATTTGTATATATCTAATGCCCTAGTGGGCATGAGCTGTGTTATGTGGCCTTGTGTATCTTAACCAAAAACTAATAACTATTCAAAAACTCATTTTTCTTGTGTTGGTTTTTGTTATGTTAGGTTGACAAGAGTTACATGCATTTGCAACTAACAAATGACCTTCTTAAAGCATGGGTTGACATTACAGGAGGGACATTATGATTGCAAAGCGACAAACCTTTCGATGTTCACATAGGAGCACTATTTTTAACACCACGCAAAAATAGTGAGCAAATAGGTGCAAACCCACCTTGCAACATGGCAAAAGAAGGAGGGGCAGAAGGAGAGTCATTAAGGTTGGTTTCAATAAACAAACATGACACCTCCAATAGTGAATTAGAAACTAAGTCCAACAACGATGAGAACATAGTGGGAACAAATGTTCGAAAGCTACCACTGGCATCTTCATATGTTCAGGAGGTGAACAAAGCGAACAACAAATGCACCCCCATGAGCATTATGAACCAAGTTTAATTTTCAATTCTTACCTTGTTGTGTCTTGCTTAAAATGGGTTGTTAAATTTGATTGGGTATTGGGGAAGGGCGTCCATTATACCAGAAATTGCTTAAAGCTAGCTGGGTTACATTTCACACTTTTGCTGAACCAAGTGACATGTTTGTATTCATGAAACTAGGAGTAATGAACATGGAGAAGGTGCATTATTTGGTTGTGAATGCACCCCGGGTCTCTTGTGTGGTTTTATTGTGACATGTTGAGTATGGTTAGGGGTTTGTATTGTGGTTTTCAAAATTGCATGAACATTTTGTGGACTATCATAATCATTAGTTATTAGATGTGATTATAGTTCTAAAGGTGTTGAAAAAATCCTTGTTGATTTCTACTACCATGCTACTATGGTGCACAAATGTTTTATGTGTTTACATGGACCTATGAGAAAGGGCTTGTTTGATGACCCTAAATCCATTCCCAATACACACTCCCTTGTATAGTGGGGCAAAGGGTTGGATTTTAGTGGTAACGATATGGCCCAAACCTCAAAGCATCATCAATCATTTGTTACCACTTCGTGTTGACAAGCATTCATATATTCAAATGGGTACATTGTTGTCTTTAAACAAGTTGTAATTTGGATCTTTAGTAATTTGAAATTATGGTAACTAGTTAATACTATAGTATTGATTTTGTTAGATTTGTCACTTTGGTCTACAAGAGTGTGAATGTGAATGTTCGTGAACCTCATACCCAATCAATGAATGTTCTTTAGGGATGGACTTAATGGGTAGACATGAACATTGACCACATTCACAAGCTTGTACCAAAATTGACCCCATAAAATCAAAACCCTCATGAATGTTGTGATAGTGTATTTGGAACAATAAGTAGATGTGGGTGGGTGTATATAATTTTCTTCTAATTTGGTTCAAGGATTTGTTGTAGATGCGCTACTAGAAATCTTGTCATTTGCAACCAGTCACTATGCAACTGGCATGCAACTGGTTGTCGTTTGTAACTATCTTGGTCATGTTTGCAACTACAAATTTGGTACTGTATAATTTTTGGGCCATACGATTGTGTGTGCAACTAACATGCAACTAAATGTGTACAACATGGACACGTGTCATAAAAATAATGGCCTAAACTTATACATACTTAAATACTATACTTAATATATCTATATAGGCTATATATAATAGTATTATGTACATCTAGTACTAAGGTTAACCCCATGTTAACTTAGGCTAGCCTAAACTAACCTAGGTTAAATAAACAAAAAAGTTAAACTAACCATGACTAAATTTATTAGATTAAACCGATTATGGCTAAATTAAATTAATTTAAATTAACTATGGCTCTATTAAATTAGGCCAAATTAATTATGGCTGAATCAAGTTATGCTAAATTAAATTAAACTATATTAATTATGGCTAAACTAAATTATGTTAAATTAAACTAGGCTAAAATAAATATGGCTAAATAAAGTTAGGTAATAATAGTTATGGCTAAACTAAATTAGACTATATTTATTGTGGCTAAACTAAATTAAGCTAAATTAAATTAGGATAAAATAAATATGGTTAATTTAAATTATGAAAAAATATTTATGGCTAAACTAAATTAGGCTAAAATTGACAATGGTTAAATTAAGTTAGGTTAAACTAATTATTATTAAACTAAATTATGTTAAATTAAATTAAACTAAACCATAGTTTAAATATGTTTGACTTTATTTTATTTTGGAATATTTTTTCAGAAAATGTACATTTGATTAAACAAAAAATTATTCAAAATCAATTAATATGATAATATTAAAATTTTATTATAAATAATC
>Ga0116227_10005419_pt1 | contig 26858 bp, 22 predicted proteins | sample S1TSphgellanicum_FD_89693 | JGI IMG/M metagenome (GOLD analysis project Ga0116227, IMG submission 89693) | Host-associated microbial communities from peat moss isolated from Minnesota, USA - S1T2_Fb - Sphagnum magellanicum MG | ecosystem: Host-associated > Plants > Peat moss > Unclassified...
GAGTTTGAAGCTGCAAACAGGAAACAGGCAGAGGATGAAGCTCACATTAGGAAGCAGGTGGAGCTTGAAGCTGCAAACAGGAAATGGGAAGGGGAAGAATCTCACACTAGGAAGCAAGCTGAATTAGAGATTGAACGGAGGAAGCAGGCTGAGAATGAAGCTGCAGATACGAGAAGACAGGCTGAGGAGGAGGAGGAGGCTAAGAGCTGGAAAATGGCTGAGGAAGAAGCAGCTTATCTTCAGCAGGAGCAAGAGGCTGAGCTAGAAGCTAACCCTTAAAAGAAACAGATGTTGGAAGCTCAACCCCGAAATCAGGCAGAGGAACTAGCAATCCACACTAAGAGTGAAGACAAGGCACAGCAGCAGCAGGGGGAAGTACCAAGCACAGTGTAGCCTAAGAAGAAGCAGCAGCTGGGTGCAAGTTGATATTTTTATTTTGTATGTGGGAAATCAAAAAACATACGATGCAAGCAGTGCAAGTGGGTACATTACTGGTATGCATTTTTCTAACACACTGTGTTGATGTGGGCAGAGGTTGTCTGGAATGTCATCATGTGGGTTGGGACGTTGTGAGATCACACCCATGGCCTTGATTGATGTGTTTGGTTTGCTGGTGATGATATTACATGCAGTTCATGAACTCATAATTTGGTTGTGTTTTGGGGATGTCTAGTTCTTAGAGCTTCTCTGGAATGTCATCATGCGTGTTAGCATATTGGGGTGTCATACCCATATGTCCTTGATGTGATTGGTTTGCTGATGATGATATATGCAGTTCATGAGCGTACAATTTGGTTGTGTTTTTGGGGGATGTCCAGTTGTTCAGAATGTCAAATGCAGCATTGGGTTGCTGTCCACAAGTTTGAACGCCATGGTCCCGAAATAGGAAGCCCTGGGAGCCTGGATACTGATAGTTGGACATTCTCTGAGGTGCATGGACCTGGAATCTCAAGGAGTGAGAATCATAAGGTCTTTGTTGACTTCACAGACAGCAGCAATGTGAATGAAGTAGGACCACCAGCACAGGTGTTGTTGAATCCTGATGGAGCAACTGGGATGCAACAACAGCTGCCATCTTGGAGTGTGACCTCTAATGGGCAACTACGTGCAAAGGCAAAGAAGGTTTGTTGCGAGAAACTAACCTGGAAGCTCCTTTCCACTTTTGGTTTTGCCCTTTCCAACCCACAGACAGTATTGGGGTAGCCTCTATGGTTCTTAAGAAGAGAGTGTGGATTGCAGTTGAGCTGGGCTAATTAAGCAGAGGGAAAAGCCTCCCAGAAGCATGTTAAATGCTGGATCATTATGTGGACCCTGTGGAATAAGGTAAAGATGAGTTCCATACTAGTTGTGACAGTCCCCCCCTTTTGCTGGATCCTTTGTTTCATTGGTGGTTGGTGTTGGTGTGGTATTGGTGGAATTCCTCAGCATTTCTTCGACACATGCATCTCTTTCTGCTGGAAGAACGTATTAGTATTCTCCGATAGATGTACTTCTGTCCTGCAAATGCGATGGTTAGGTGAGGTTGTTTCCAATATAGATCTGCTAGTTTACTGCTTTTCAATCCCATCTGACCAGAAGATAGTAGGGAATCTGCCACCTCACGGACCCCAGGTTATGCCAAGAAGGATGATACAGATAATTAGTTTCCTTGCAAAGTTTTGGTTGGAATTGAATGTTGTAAATGGGCCTGAGGTCTATTGTCTTCCAGTCACTTCTGACTGAACAATCCGGTCCAGTAGGTCAATTCACATGATAAAGAGGGTTTTCCTCAAGAAACAGAAAGGGCCAGTTGTGGGAGTATCTACTGTCTAGGATTTCTAGAGTGTCTAAATGTCTAACCCGAGAGCTGGAAAGATGAGACATGCTGAGCACATATGAATTGTATGTGTGATTTCAGGTCTTCTATTACCCTGATGCAAATGATTTGCGTGGACAAGGTTGTAGTGGAAAAGTCTCTTGATGATTCCATTCAAGACACGACACTTATTCACACCACTATTTTGGTGGGTGTCTGCAGTCACAGGTATTAGTCCCAAGACTAGAGTGAATATATCTTTCCAATGCAGAAACTGCTGTACTCTGGTTGACCTACGCACTACATAAATATGTCCATCTGATGTGCCATGGATTTCTGTAGTCTGGATCTGCTTGGTCCTTCTGTTTGATCAGACCATTCATATTATTCTAGAACTAGTTAATCCTTTTAAACCTTGGAGATGTAGGGGAGGAAGAGTGTTAATGTGGGTGTTATTCCGATGTTCTGCTGTCAGGTGAAGTGTATACAGTGCCTGCATGAATCTAATGGATAGGAACCCATGATGGATCTTCTTGTGGATATCCAAGGCATTGTTAAGTCCGTGGAGGATGCTCTTGCTGAATTCACAGATACTGAACTGTTGGATGGTGCCAACAAGTACAAGTGTGACCAGTATGTGGTTCTCATGTGCTCTGGAAATATTGGTGGTTGCTTTCATGTCCACCTCCAAAGCCAGGAAATTGAATAGTTTGATGCTCCTGGAGAGAAGTTGGAAGACGTAGTGTATTTTTGTTCCAGAGTTGTATAATTCATGTGTGCAATGTAGGGAAGTACACTTGGATCCAGGATTGTACAAAGTTGGTAAAGGTGGATTGCAAATGGCTCATCCAGATGGTGTAACATGCAGGACTTTGTGAGTAGTTTGCTCAAAGAGATGGAGACCATGCTCCCTCACCTGTTCAAAGGATTGTGATTTTGGTTTATTATTATTTTTCCTTTTATCAGGTGCGAGAAAAGATAAAATCTTCTTGACACAATGAAAAATACTTTTAACTATAAGTTTTTTCCTTCACACCAAAAGGGCCCCAAAACAAAAAATTGTTACAAAACACTGCGGTAGAACATGTCAGGAGGAGAACCTTAGAAAAGCTTTATAGTATATTTGAAGGGTGGATCACTTTACATAATAGGACTTACAGGTTCGAGGTTGTCAAAAGCGTTGGATGGAAAGTTGTTTCATGCGATGAAAGATCCCAGCTGCAGGCATTTTGATGGGGTTCTTAACTCTGTTTCGAACACACTTACCTCAGTTCTTACCCTGGTGAAGGTGCCTTTGTCAGGGGTTCTTCTTGTGAACCTTGAACTCCACCCTTGGGTGCCAGAACAGGAACCCCTGACCAGGGTGCTTTGTGCCTTCCCCTATACAGAATATACTATTAGTGTGCTTTTTATTGGCACATCGTGACCAGATAAGTGTAAGGATCTACCACCCTTACTAGATGACTACACTTACAATATGGGGGTATTTTTGAAGTGAAACCACCATGTGGGTAGAGGTTTGGGCCTTTTCATTAGCCAAACTCACTAAAATTCCATATTTAGTATGATGATTATTAATTTGTTTGTGGTGCATTTCAAGTGTAAAATTGAATTTTGCATGAGTCTCTTTGATTTGCCCATCCCGGACAATTGACCAAACTTTGGAGACTCCCCGGATACAGAAGTACGCACCTCAAACATATGACTCCAATTTTTGGCACCAATTGAAAGAGGATGAAGTTGGGCAAAGTATATGGGACAAAGTGAGGTCCTACTTGAAACACGTTGGGGAACCCGTTGTGAACTTGATGAGAACAAAGTGAAAACTTGATGGGAACAACAAAAATCCACAAAACCCTATTACCCCGACGTATCCTATCCACCACCCCCCAGTTGGAATAAAAGTAGGTCTAAGCCTAGGGGTGCCCTGGAGAAAATGGATGAAGTACCAGGGTCCAGGCCTGAAGGATGTGTAAGGCAAGTTGCTTTCCCTTTGAAACTGACCTCCTTCCTCTGACAGATTCTAATTATTATATTAGTTCCTGACAACCACTCATTCACACACACTAGTACATTACAACACTTGAGGTCAGGTGTTGTAGTAGAGGGTGGCAGTTTACGATCATGCACATTAATGAAGTTGGTGAAGTGGGAGGGAAGTACACGAAGTTTACTAGCACTTGGAAATTAGTCAATTTGGAGTTTGGGTAAAGGGACAAAAAAAGAAACCCAGGTCGAGTGCTTTACGTATTCTATTTCCATACATTCAAGGTTTGCCCAAAATATAATTTTTTAAAAACAAACCAAAAAGTTGTAAAAACATGAGCCCATACAGATATCCATAAAGCCAGCCTGTCTTCACCCTGTCTTTGGGCCTCCTTTTCACCCCCAAACCCCTCTTTCAATCTCAACTCAGTGGTATTCACAAAGTAATGAAATTGCATTAAATCTGGATATGAAATGCTGAAATTTAGCAATTTAATGCACAGGGTTCGAGAATAATTATAGGAATGGTACATGTAGGAGCAATGAAAGTATATGTAACAGCATTAAAAGCCTTTAGGAGAAAGGAAAGAGGGGTACAGATGGGATGATATGAGAACACCACAAAAATTGATGGTTTTTTGAGTTTCACCACCTTACTCATTATGTATTTTTTTGCACATTTCTTTTTAAGCTCACACCTTTTAAAACCAAACTTGGATGTTCGCTATTGTGTTCTTTATTTTATCTGTATCTTTAATGCATTCTATTAATGCTCAAGGTTCATAATCCATTTGATTGGAAGTCATAAGTGGATTTAGGATCAAAACAATGTATGTTTATTACATAGTTATGAAATTTTATATATTTTTTTATATAATTATTTTTTCGTTTTTTTATTATCTATGTATAAAAAATATATCACATTATTCTTTTAACATGAAGTTCACATAAACTACATCAAAACTTTTTTAAATCAAAATTTCAATTCCTTTCACAATTTTATTTCATGAACTTTATATTCACATAATAATTTATTTATATCAAATGAAAGTGTTTGCAAATGTCACAAACACACTCACTTATATACTAATTAAAAGAGAATTTTTTTAAAAATTACACATCACATGGCTTCCCATGGCTTCCAATGTGATTTCATATGCATAATAAAGTGATAAATTTTTCACATAAATTATCATGTGAAATCAATGCACCTTAATGTGTCAAAACTTTTCATATAAATTATTGTGTGAAATCAATGCACCTTAATGTGTCAAAACTTTTCATATAAATTATTGTGTGAAATCAATGCACCTTAATGTGTCAAATATTTTTCATATAAATTATCATGTGAAATCAATGCATTTTAATGTGTCAAATACTTTTCATATAAATTATCTTGTGAAATCAATGCACCTTAATGTGTCAAATATTTGTCATATAAATTATCCTATGAAATCAATGCATCTTAATGTGTCAAATATTTTTCATATAAATTATCGTGTGAAATCAATGCATTTTAATGTGTCAAATATTTTTCATATAAATTATCTTGTGAAATCAATGCACTTTAATGTGTCAAATATTTTTCATATAAATTATCTTGTGAAATCAATGTATCTTAATGTGTCAAATATTTTTCATATAAATTATCATGTAAAATCAATGCACCTTAATGTGTCAAATATTTTTCATATAAATTATCTTATGAAATCAATGCACCTTAATGTGTCAAATACTTTTGATATAAATTATCATGTGAAAGTCAATGCACCTTAATATGTCAAAAAAAATTATATGATTTTTCATATGAATTACTATGTGAAAGTCAAATATCATGAAAAATAGTAATTAAACTTTTAAACCTTACCAACAAGTAAATCAATAAACTTACTTGTTAAACAATTACATAAGTAATAGTTTTCATTACATCAAGTTACATGACCAATGTTTTTTTTAAGTAAATCAATTATTGCAACCTAACAATTATCACTCAAAACAAATGTAAAAAAATGAAAATCATCCCTACAAAAATTTCATTTTTTTCTTACAAGTGAGATATGAAATATAAACATTCAATCATCCTTCTAAGATTTTTTATGCACATTCAAAACTAACCATGGAAATCTAGCAATTTCAGAAATTTTATTTTTTAAGTCCACAAAATTAAACCCAGTTTCAATATATTAAATTTGGATGTGACCAACCTTAATTTTCATAATTTTTTAAAAAAAAAAATCATGGAAGACCTTGCTATGTGTGGATGGGAATTAGATGGGCACTAGGTATGCCTATCAAGTTCAAGGTTTTTTTTTTCCTGATTGAGCCATTATGATTGGCCCAACCCAAAAGAGAAAACCCCTCACATTTTGAAAGTCACCCAATATAAAAATTTCTATCCTAGATGGGTTGTAGATTTTTTTTCAAAATCTTATTTTGTATTGATAACTTTTATGAATGTAATATCTAAATGTGGCAACTTTTAACAATTTCCCTTGGAAAAATGGCAAAATTTGCAAAAAACAATCCCAAAAAGACCTATGTTGCATTTGGTTTTATTTTTATCATCACAATGTAAAATTCACCCAAAACAAACCATTGACGATGACCTTCCCAAACTCTCACGTACCCAATTCCACTTTTGGTACCACCAAAAACACCTCCATGAGACAGGGCACACATTTGTCATTTCACAAATTTTGAACCAACAGAGCAAAAGTTATTCAATTTAAAGTGATTTTTGTCTTTAACAAAAAAATTTAAAAATTAACATTGATTTTCTCACAAATTAACTTAGCAAAGTTCCATATGAACTTTGGAGTTAAACCCCCTGTTAGTATTAAGACAGAATGTTTTAAGTTTTAACGATATACATTGGTCAATTACAAATTATCTGAGTTCTGTTCCTGTTGCACTTAAATTTTAGGCAGATGGATAGAGAGCTGGCCCTCCTCCTTTGCTGAACTCATTTTATGAATTGTTGTTTCATGTTGACAGGACATTTGTAAAAATGTGTTGGTGTGTGTTTTAAGGGTACTTGACAGAATCCCTAAAGTAACCATTGAACATCACTACCTGTGGAGCAGCCAGGATGTGGCCCCTGTTGTGTACTGTGGATTTTAATGGAAATTTGTGGTAAACTGGCAGCCCCAGGGATGGGCAATGCTTGCTCTGTAGCCTTTTGGAGCTCCGTTCTTTGACAAATGTTAACTAATATTTCCGTTCCAGACAGTCAGTCATTCATTGGCAAACATGAATGTATTACATCAATCCATCTGATCTGATGGATTCTATCAGAAACAGTGCAGCTCTCAGTTATGTACAATGCAAATTGAGCAAGTTGGTGAAGTGTAAGAGGTGACTACAAGTGGTTTACCAGCACTTGGAAATGAGCCAGTTTATTCGGAGCAGCCTTTTTTTTTGGCAAAAATTCGCCAAAAGGTGACACTTCCCAAATTTTCTGGTTAAAATCCCCCTTCTTCTTAAAATCATTTTGCCAGATTGTGCCCCTTTTTTAGGAGCGAGTCGCCACAAGTATGCCTCCTGGCTACATTTTTAATGCTCCTAGAGAAAAGTATTGCCAGTTCCGCGAATTATGACTGAATCTGTGTGGGGATATTCGTCAGTACTGTGACACTTAAAAATGAAAAACAAATGACTGGTTTGGAGTCCTGTATGAAAACCCACATGCTTGTCAGTGTCTAGGGGTTCCAATTTGTGGGCCAATTAATTTGCAAATTTCTCAGAGTCCATGATCAGTAGGATCCTTACCAGCCTTTTTTATGGCCATTTTGGTGATGGAGTACTAGTGGCCATCATCCTAAAAAGTATCTAGCATCCCTGGAAATAATAGAAAATCCGGCAGAAAAATCTGACTTCAAACTAGGAACTTGTTTACCTATGTTGAATTTTTTGGAGGTGTAATCAGATTTGGTGAAAATTTTAAGAATTTACAAAAGAATAATGTTCTTTTAAATTTTTTGGGTGCAATTTTGCACCACTTTGTTAGAAAATGCTAGGAGGGACTTTAAACTCTAATATCTAAACCAATCTAAATATGTATGTTAAACAATCCATACAAGGATGTCGACAATTTACCTTGATATGGAAAATCAAAGCAACAAAATTAACATCAAACTGAAATTTTCCTCATTTTCCAAATCCCTTCCTTTTGGGATTTGAATTTGCTAATTATTCCACATAATCCCATTGATGTAGATGGTAATGTGTTTTTTTTTTCCTTTCAATATTGTGTTGTAGCCAAATTGGCGATCAGCTAGAACATGACTTAGTCAAATCTGGCTATAGATGAGATATGAAAATAAGAAATTTAAAAATCCTTTTATGTTTTGGCTACTTGCTAAAACCTCTTGTAAAAATCTAATAATAATATAGGTGTCTCAAATTCAGGGGAATTAAGGCCAATTTTTTCTCAAGAATTCTTTTCATGTGTCAAAATGATGTTTTTGAGGTTTAAAATGAAAAACTTCAACAAAATAATATAAATTTGTAGGCAATGCAAAATATTCACCATTTTGCTATAAAAAATGTCCCAAGCAACATGGTCAAAGGAAGTTTTTGAAAAAAATTCAAAAAAAACTTATATTTGAAAAAAAAAATTATGAAATCGCTAAGAATTTTGGAGGATTTTGAGAGATTTCTAACTTCCTTCTTTTGAAATTCATATTTAGCTAATAGGTTTTAGTGGTTCACTGACATGTAATAGGATTCCTAGATTTTTTCCTTCTTTATTTGTCTTCTTCCTAGATTTGGTTAAACATTCCTTTGGGTAATTAACACTTTTGTTGCAACATGAAAAAATTGAAAAAAAAAGACATTAGTATCACAACCTTGCATCTTCTTGCATTATTCAATATTAACAAATGTATCCACTAACAAGCAATAATGAACATCCTTTTTCCATAACATTTTTATCATAGGAAGACAAAGGCAAACACCTTAAAGTTATTATGACATAAGGATTAAGATATGACAGCATGCTTGGTCACAAAATGCCTTGCCATGTATGGCCATGTGATGTGTGTGAGAGTTATAGTGCATGAAATGATGTGTGGATCACATAAAAGACTTAATTATACACAAATGTTGGCATATGATGAGATAAAAAAGCTTTGTTGTATAGTCAAAGTACAAGTAGGGAGAAATGAATAAGGTTTAAAATGTATGTGTGGTCCCATTAAAGTTAACGGGTCAACTTTGTTTCAAGTTGCATATTAAAAAAAAATTGATTTAAAGTAATTTGAAAAGATTTTGAGCACAACATGTCAACTTCCCCATCTAAAATTAACATTGTTGGTGAGTTTGGAGGTTTGTTAGTTAAAAGTGATAATGTAACTTTACATTGTCTCATCACAAGAGCGCAATACAACTTGTCAATGTGTTTAACACATTTAATGAAATAGGTTCTAGTGTTGTCCAATTTTTTGATTTCAAAACAAACCTTTGGTTTCGATGATATTTTTTTCTTTTAATTTCCAATGGAGCATTTGGTCCCATCTTGTGACTAATTTTTTGGATTTCTAAAACCTTCGGTTCTTGTCATTTCACAAAAAAAGTAAAACTACTTTGGTTTCAAACAAGGTTTGCTTCTATCTCCACTACACATAATTATACCTAAATTTTTTTTGGGTGTAATATTAGTTTGTTCAACTAGTGGACACAATTCAAGATAAAAATTATGTAATATTAATTGTGTACAACCAATCAAATGAAATTTAATAATTTGTTTAAAATATAAGGCCACGTTTAATTTTTTAATAAAATTATATTTATGTACATAAAACAATTGAACCTTGGTAAGGTGGGGCAACATTTTTTATTGAATTTTTAATTTAATTTTGAAAATAGGCCAATTTCCCAATTAGGTTCCAATGGAGGTTTTAAGGTCTAAAGACCCTAGAATTTAGCCCATAACCTAGACTTGAATTTACAAAATCCAAGAGCATGCCAACAATAGTAGTTTTAATAAAAACCATTGCATCTCCTATTTAATTTGCATTTTCACAACTTGAGTCGAAAGACCAATTTAGGGAGTCCCTTCAATTATCAACAAAAAAAAAAAGTGTGTGCACAACTTGCACAACTTGCTTAACACAAGGGAGGTTGTGAGGAAAAAAGGGAACATGTGTACGACTTGTGCAACTTTAAAGAGGTTATATGAGATAAAGGTAACAAATGTTTTGGAGGTTGAGTAGAAAAATTTGATGACGCTTGTGTCATAATTTGTAGCTTGTACTTTGCACAAAAGTTTGCATTTGGAAGGCACAATGTATTTGCATGTAACTAGCTTGTTGTTTTAGTGTGGTGTAGTGGTATGTGAGTTGTTCACATCAATGCATGCCACAAGGTTTGGGTTAACAACCTTGCACACAAACACAACTTCAAGGTATAGGTGATATTTCACGTGCATTTCATTGATGTATAGTTGAATTACTAGACCTATTTCATGTTATTCTTATGTTCATGGAACATTTTTTTATGGCCTATACCCACAACTTCAAAAAGAGGATAGATTGTGTGAAAAATCTATTGTTTTCAATGTTGATGGTACTACTTTGCTCTTGACTTTGGCCTTCATGATTAAAAACATACCTTTTTTTTTATAGGTGGCACATTGTTTTTCATTTGTAGAGTTTGGTGAAGGTGATAAAAGGGATTGATTGAAAAGCTCCCTAATGTTTGTCATTACATTGATTTTGGCATATGAGGACATGAAAAAATATGTTTGTTATATATATAAACATATATACATCCATGGTGGATTTCTTTTATTGTTGATTAATCTCATGGTAGCTTGACAATACTTTTCATGCTAAAGTTGTTGTGGATCATCAACCTCACATCAATTTTTTAAAGGATGATTATCTACTACAATGTTTAATTTTTTTAAGAATTGCAATTAGATTGAGAGGAGTGTAACCATATCTAATTGCAAATTAGATTTCAAATTAGTTGAAAGGAGTGCAACCATATTAAAATATGAATTCAATGGAATAGGTTGTGTTGAACTCCCAAGTATGTCATATGTATTTCAATCAATGTGGTTAATTTAGGAATTGTCTTTTGGATATTATCATTATGAATTGTTTTTCTCGCTACCTTTTGCACATGGGGTTGTTAATGGGTTCAATGTTTTCTTTCCATTTGGCATATAATACAACCTATGAGGTTTGAAAATTTATATGGTTTGAAAAATTATTGTTATTTCTTTTCACATTTGCATTCATTGTAGTTCCTACTTGCAAGTTTTTCTTTTAGATTAATCTTACATTTCAGAAAAGTTATGTTCCAAAATTAAAGAAATGTGCATTGGTTAAAAATTGTTCATCTTTTTCTTGATAACTCACAATTTTTCTTGAATTCATAATTCTTGTTCATTCATAGCCCTTAATAATTCACAACTCTAAGCACCCATGATTCAACAATGAAGAAATGTTCCAATAGTTAAAATAGTAAAACAATTATATGAAGGTAAAAATTGGTTCATCAACATGTTGGTTCATGAGAATGCAAAGTTTGCAACAATAGAATAAAAACATAAAATCCATGGAGGTTTAGACTTAGGAGATCTCCAAATTTGCCAAGACATCGGTAACTTGGACATGATAGTATTCATGTAAATTATTTTAGTGATAACCTCATATATGATGGGAATTATTTTAGAAGGCGATATAAGTTGACTAAAGCTCTTTTTTGAGAATCATGGACACACTCATGCCACCTATGATGTCTATTTTTCCTTTAGGCAACATGCTTAAGGTGTGCAAGGTTTGTCTAACATTCAACAATGCAGTATAACATTAAGAATGCTTGCTTATGAAATTGATGAAGACTACAAGTTGGGTGAGAGCACAACCATGGAAGCTATAAATCACTTTAATATAGGAATTTGAACTTGGTTCAAGTTTACTTATTCAAAACAACCAACATAAGCTATCCTCACAAAGTAACAAGCAATTGATGAAGCTAAAGATTGTCCTAGTATGTTTGGATCCATTCACAACATGCATTACAAGTGGAAGAATTGTTTTGTGGATGATGTCCATCTTATCTTGAAATTGACATGGGTTATGACATGTTTAGAAATTGACATTATTCAATAACCCATGTTTAGACTAAATCAAGTTTTTGAGTTCAAATCTTACAATTTTTGGGCTTAGTACAGCTATTAGGGTAGATTGGTTGGTGATTGAACATTTAAGCATTTAGCACAGGTTGGATCCAATGGGAGGGCTCTATTGTTTTTGGTGTTCAAACTAAACTTGAACCCCTTCTCTTGGCACATCTAACACATTAACAATCGTCAAAAATGGATTAGAAATGAGAAAATTATGGCCCCCAAAATAATAGGGGTCAAGAAGTCAAAAAAAGCTATCAATGAACACTATCAAAACCTATTTCAGAACATCCAAAAAATTCCTTGTATGGTATTTTGTTGCTATTAGAGTTCAAAGATGATTTGTAAAACTTTAGGTGGCACTCCCATAACACTTTAAAATTGTTTAAAATGAATAAAAAATAAAAATATTATGAAGTTTGAAAGTAAGAGTGGTCCAAAGAGGAAAAAAAAAAACACACATTTTGTAAGTTGGAAAGATTATTCCTTCTTGTTATTTTTCACTACTCCTTTCCCTGTGCACTTCAAAAATGATTTCTAAGGCTTGAGGTAGCACTCCCCTTACATTTTAAATCACTGAAAATGAAGCAGTCATAGGCAGATGACTGGTGATGGGCTGGTCTACCCTAAGAGGCCTCACTCGAAAAGGTGAAGGTGTCAAGGTGGGTGTAGGTTCACCCTGGGCATCGTGTACATGTGCTGGTTCATGTTTGCTAATAGGCCCCTTGTTTTACTGGGGAAATACAGCCAGTTAGCCCTATAATGTTGACTCCTATTTTGTTAAAAGTAATTTTGAAAAAAAGGTTTTAAAAACCAATAAAAGGAGTCTTCTAATGAGATGGACGGGTCAAAAAGTAGCTATCCACACGAAATAAATAAGAGTGGGGTGGTTTTTGCCTTTTAGGAACAACTTTCAGCTTTGGTTCTTGAAAAAAAAATTAGAATAACTCCAATCCTGATATTGATTCTGCAAAAGAATCCAACTCCAAGTCCAGTTCCAGTCTGGTTCTTGAAAAACAAAATTCAGGTGTTGGTTCCAATTCCGGTTTTGCAAATCAGACCTGGTTATGGTTCTGGGTGACTTTGGTCTGAAACCAGTGGTTAATTACCAATTAACTCTGGTTGTAGACCATTTTTCCCCCAAAAGAAATATTTTTCAAAAAATTGTGAATCTGGTTCTAGAATTGGGTCTTCGTTCCAGTTCTAGTATCAGGTCCAATTAAAAACCTGGTTCCCGTTCTAGAACCTGGTCTGGGTTCCAGTTTTTGTTCCAGAACTGGGTCCAGTTTTAAACCTGGGTTTGGGTTCCAGTTCCAAAAATCAGGAGCTGGTTCTGATTTGGTCGGTAATCTAAGGGGCCAAACCAGGTAACCACCCAACACTAAAGTAAACCCATCTTTGGCACCAAACTGTTTCCCATATCCAATTGTTTGTTTGTGAGGGTGGCAAGTATCACATTGCCGGGTTGTTGCATTTTAGCCAGTATAGCTCAGTTGATGGCAGAAGAAAATTTAAATGTGTAGCCTTAAAACTTTGGTTAATTTGACTACTGGGGTCATTCAATTTTTTGCTTTTAAAAAGCAATTTATCCCTCATATTGAAGAGCTGCTCCACCATGGCAGCCCCACACCAGCATTTCTTTTCAAAAAGTTTTAATAGAAAGAAGGAAGGAAAACCCTGTATATAAAAAAGCAGGGATAGGACCCCATCCACAAGAAATACAAGGCAAATAAAAGCATGAAAACACAACCCAGTAAAGAACATAACAATCAAGACACCACTGATACACAAATAAAATAGAAGACTGTAAACTAGAAAACACTGCTTGGGAGAGAGAGAGAAGGTTCCTTCACTCCCAGTAACGAATGATAGAATATTAATATTTTGAATATGGAATTGCACACTGCTTGAGAGAGAGAGAGAAGCCTCCTTCACTTCCAATACAGAATGATAGATTATTAATATGTTGAATACAGAAGTTGCACACTGCTTGCCAGAGAGTGAGAAGGCTCCTTCACTCCAAGTAAGGAATGATAGTTTATTAATATGTTGAATATGGAAGTTGCACACTGCTTGCAAGAGAGACAAAAGGCTTCCTGACTGAGTCAGAAATGATAGGTTTTTAATATGTTGAATACGGAAGTTGCAGAACACCACACATGAGAAGCCACATAATATGAAAATAAAAGCGTGGCCTTCAATTGTATTCAATTGCAAACCAGCCCATTATGCAATTTGAGCACCCAGTTAGGGGCCACATTGAACTAGCATCCACCAACATGCACCATGAAGGATGGATGGTAAGTGATAAGGAAACAGTTTTATGTTGGGTTTCAATTCCCTTGCTAACCATGTCGGTTAGCTCAGTTGCTTTTTCTTTCCACTCCCTACCTACTAAGAACCCAAAATCAAATTGTAAGCAGGTAGGTAGTCAAAATGGCCCTTCCTTACCAACATATAAACACATTGGGGAACCCATTGTGAACTTGATGAGGACAAAGTGAAATCATGATGGGAACAACAAAAATCCACAAAAACCTGTACCCCACACGTAGCCTATCCACCACCCCCCAGTTGGAAAAAAACTGAGTCTAAGCCTAGGAATGCCCTGGAGAAAATGGGTGAAGAACCAGGGCCCAGGGCTGAAGGATGTGCAAGGCAAGCTGCTTGCCCATTGAAACTGAGCTGGTTCCTCTCACAGATTCTAATTATTATATTAGTTCCAGACAATCACTTATTCACACAAACTAGTACATTAGAACACTTGAGGTCCTGTATTGTAGTGGAGGGTGACAGTTCAGTACCATGCACATTAATGCAATCGGTGAAGTGCGAGGGAACTGCATGTAGTTAACTAGCACTCGGAAATTAGTCAATGAAGGGAGAAAAAAATACCCAGGTCAAGTGTTTTATGCATTTTATTCCCATACATGCATAACAGATTTGCCAAAAACATAATTTTTAATAAACAAATGAAAAAGTTGGAAAAACATGAGCCCATACAGATATCCATAATCCTCCTTCCACCCCCAATCCTCTCTTTCAACCTCAAATCAGTGGTATCCACAAAGTAATGAAATTGCATTAAATCTGGGTATGAAATGTTGAAATTTAGCAATTAAATGCATAGGGTTTGAGAATAATTACAGTATCGGTACATGTAGGAGCAATAAATGTAACAACACTAGAGGACCTTAGGAGAAAGGAAAGAGGGGTGAAGAGGGGATGTAGTTCAGATCACCACCAAAATTGATGGTTTTTTGAGTTTCACCCCCTTAATGGTAAATGTACTTTTTGTACAAGTTTCTTTTTAAACTCGCCCCCTTTATGACCAAACTTGGGCTTCCGTGTTGTGTTCCTTACTATATGGATACCTTGAATGCATTCTGTCAATGTCAAGTTTCACACTCCATGTGATCAGTGCTTCTTTAAGGAATTGAGTTATGCAGCGTAATGGCTATCACTCATAGAAAGATTTTTTAATAATGGGTCATCCCTACAAAGATTTCACTAAGTCTCATTACAAGCGAGATGTGAAGTATAAAGATTTAATCATCCTTCTAAAATTCTTTGTGCACACTCAAAACTAACCATAGAAATCTAGCAATTTCATAAGAAATCATTTTAGAAAATGGGTATGTGTATTAGATGGGCATTGGGGATGCGTTTTGGCCCAATCCAAAAGAGAAAACCCCTCACATTTTGAAAGTCACCCAACATCAAAATTTCTATCCTAGATGGGTTGTAAGTTTTTTCTCAAAATCCTGTTTTGTGTTGATAGCTTTTATGAATGTAATATCTAAACGTGGCAACTTTTAACAATTTCCCTTGGAAATATGGCAAAATTTGCAAAAAAATTCCCAAAAAGACCTTTTTAGCATTTGCATGTGATTTTTTGTTGATTGCCACAATGCAAAAAATTCACCCAAAACAAACCATTGACTATGACCCTCCCAAACTCTCAAGTACCCAACTCCGCTTTTGGTACCACCAAAAACCCCACCATGAGACAGGGTATGAGTTTCTCATTTCACAATTTTTGAACCAACAGAGCAAAAGTTATTCAATTTAAAGCGATTATTTCCTATAATTTTTAAAAAAATTTAACAATGATTTTTTCACAAATTAACTTAGCAAAGTTCCATATGACCTTTGGAGTTAAGCCCCCTGATAGTATTAAGATGGAAGGTTTTATAATGATATACATGGGTCGATTACAAATTATCTGAGTTCAGTTACGGTTGCACTTAAATTTTAGGCAGATGGATAGAGAGCTGGCCCTCCTCCTGTGTGAACTCATTTTATAAATTGTTGTTTCATGTTGACAGGACCTTTGTAAAAATGTGTTAGTGTGTGTCTTAAGGGTACTTGTGAGAATCCCTAAAGTAACCATTGAACATCACAACCTGTGTAGCAGCCAGGATGTGGCCCCTGTTGTGTACCATGGATATTACTGAAAATTTGTGGCAAATTGACAGCCACTGGGATGGGCAATACATGCTCTGTAGCCTTTTGCATTTGACCTCCTTTCTCTGACAAATGTTAAGTAATATTTCAGTTGCAGACAGTCATTCACTGGAAAACATGCGTGTATTATATCAATGGATCTGATCTGATGAATTGTATCAGAAACAATTTACCTCTGAGTTATGTACAGTGCATATTGAGGAAGTTGGTGAAGTGTGAGAGGTGACTGTAAGTGGTTTACCAGCACTTGGAAATGAGCCAGTTTGGAGTCCTGTATGAAAACCCACATGCTTGTCAGTGTCCAGGGTTTCCAAGTTCATGGCCAATTCATGTTCAAATTCCACAGAATCCATGATCAATAGGATCCTCACCACCCTTTTATTTCCCATTGTGGTGATGGAGTGTGACAAAAAACTAGGGCACACTATAGTCAAAATACAGAACACACATATATTAAATGGTACATACACACTCTCAGAATCACCCCCTGGCATGAGCTTGTGGACACCTGATTCAGATCCTGGGACCAACTAAGTTACTACTTTTCCCAACAAAGAGAAGCTTGAGGTCTCTAAAGGGTCGGATCACTCTAATCTCTTTCTTGAGCCCAATGGGCTTTCTTCTTCTTCTCAATTTCTTCACACCATATAAACCCAGAACCATATCAGACTTCCACAGGAATCCAAGTTCCCATTTACATTTGGTAACATAAATCCCTAAGCCTAAATGGATTACATAAACTAGTGCTCATGACACCATCCCTCAAATAGAGAACACATAAAAACACGAAAACACATACTTCACCTCCCCAATGATTCCTTCACAAGTTTTACAAAGAACCACAGGCCCCCCTTTGCATGATCCATCTTGTAAATTCAACAGACTATGACTGTTTTTCGGAGTTCCCAGTAATCAGGGTGCTCTCTCATGACATGCATATCAACTATACTCACACACAATTCTAACTGACGCACACACATTGAGAGGATTTATGGCCACTCTTGATATCCCTTGGGATTTTCATCATCCCCCTTGTCATAAATCTTCAAGCCCTACTCCTAGACTAGATTTCTACCTCTTTCAAATACATTGCACAATACATCTCCTTGTACCTCTATTTGAAACAAAACTTTCTGCTTTTCTTTTCGTACAAACTTCTATCTATTAAAAAACAAAAACTCCACACTTGCACTTATATGTTTTGATGTTTATTTTTCATCCGTTCCGCAACGAGATTTCTGGCAACTACGCTTTGCTTGACAGCTCCCTTGCCACACATTTCAACTAACGTCGAATAATATCCACAACATCATCCACATCCCAAATAAAGGAAAACAACATAAAAACTTCAAAGTCATAAACACCATCGCATCTCCATCAGTGCTCTTCCTTGTCTCCATTGTCGTCATGAGCAAACACTCCCAGCTGAACACAAGAGAAAACATTTTTTGCTTGAAACCCTAAAACTTCGCCCTGTTCACACCCAAACCTTAAAGTTAAAAACTTGTTACAGGAACATAACATTAGTGGCCATCATCTCAAAAAGTATCTAACATCTATGGAAACAATAAAAAATTCAGCAAAAAAAACCTAAGTTAAAACTAGGAACCTATTTATATATGGCAAACTCTTTTTGGAGGTGTAACCAAATTTGATGAAATTTTTAAAAATCTACAAAAGAATAATCATTTTTTAACTTCTTTGGGTGAAATTTTGCACCACTTTGTTAAAAAAAAAAGTTGATATATCTTGTGTTCTTATGTCAATGTTGACAATGGTTCATTATTGTTAACACACAACAAACTATAAAAATATTTTGAATGATACCTCATACATCCAAATCAAAATATGATTCACATGTAACAATATAAGAATCCAAGCTCGAAAAACACAATACAAGTCACACAAATTCAATGAAAAAAAAACTTACAGAAATCATTGAAAACAAATAACAATTAAACATGTGTGTTTTGAAATTTTAAAAGATAAAAAATGATTTGAAATCACACTAGTTGAAATGATATCTCACACACTAAATATTTTAAATTGTGTTCACAATAGAACAAGTTTTAAGCTTATTTACCTCAATTTATTTATTATAATTAAGATGTACACATGTAACCAATAGAAAACTCCTAACAATAGTCACGCATATTTATGTCACCACATACAACCATCACTGTCAACACACATGTAACACATAATACAAAAATAGCTTGAAAAATATTACACATACAAACTGCCTTTCTATCTAGGTCACGTCCTTCTAAGCCATATAACAATGTAATAAATATCATATCAAAATCCACCATGAATGAACATTTTGGTTTTAAGGTGAAAAAACCAATAGGTTCAATGCAAAATATGAATTCCATCATAAGTTTCCTAGGTTCATTCCAATGTTGGGCAGTTCATAAGAATCAAGTGAGAACCATCTCAATTTTCAAGGCGGTTTTCACCTTAAATTTCATGGATTATCATTTTTTTTCACACAAAGGCTGAAATTTGAGTTTCTTGGTCCTCACTAAGTTGAAAACCCAACATCATGAGAATCAATCATGCTCTTTTTGTTAAAAAAACTTGATCCATGGGGAAGGTATTGGGTTTAAAATACCAATCCCAATTCTCACCCTTGTATATAGGGAAAAAAACTTTCAAAATACATGTTAGGTGTCAAGTGAATGTTAATAAAAAACTAGTTTCAATGATTTTTTAAAAAAAAATTGACACCCAAGTTCCCATATGGGCTAAACCTAGGTTTGGTTTTCAACCCAATAGATAGTAGAGTTTTCCATAAAATAAAGAAATAAAAATCATAAAATCATAAAAAGGATAATATTTCTAAAACCTAGTGAAAAAAAATACAATGGACTTAAATAGAATGCAATCAGAATTCAAGCTCTAAATTTCATCCTATTTGTCTTTTTTTAATTGCTTTGAACTAATCAATATTGTTCATTGGTAATGTTGGTCGTACTGCAACTATAAATGTTTTCAAACCATGTGCATTAAATCCTAAGTTTCAACATTTTATTCGCACATTTTTTTTCAATGTTATTCACAATAGTGAATTTAAAGTTTGAAAGAAGGTTCATGGATGAAAGAAGGGCATCAAATAAGTCAAAAAAAGTTCACTTTATCAAAAATTCTAATATGTAGGATTTTTTTAAAAATTAAGAATTTAATTTATGAAAACCAATTTCGAAAACCAATTGTTCTAAAATGAATGAGAATTGAGTACCTTGAAAATTGAATTATAATATATATTTGAATAGATTGAGAAGTAGGTTGATTTTCTCCAACATTAAGTTTAAAAATAAATAAATAACCGACCTAATTCTCACATAGAAACATAAAGAACCAAAATTGACAATTCTAAAAAAAAAGTGGAAACCACCCAGCACTGGAGCATTCCTTGCATTTTCAACCAAATGTGAATCATCCTAAAAAATAACTTAGGCTACTTCTTACTATCTAACTACATGAATAGGCATTTAAGCCTATCATGTGCACAAAAAGAAAAAAACATTTTTCAACCAACACTTCTTCCAATGGGGTGTGAAACATCGTATATGCCAATCTCTAAAACACTGATTACGAATCAACAATGAATATCCTTTCTTTGGATACTAAGCCAAAAATAGTTATTTTTCCAATATTCAGATTCATTTTTCCTTGCAAACTTTCATGATCATGTTTTTGCAACAATTGGATATAGATGGGATTTTTCCTCAACAAATCATTGATGTCTTTGGCATAGCTCTAAGCCCACAAAAATTGATATTTTTACTTGGTTAACTTGCAATAAGGCTATTCTTGTTGGCTTTTGGTCATAAAGTGTATGGTGATTTCTTTTGGATTTTGTAAGTTCAAGTTTAGGTTATGGGCTAGGTTATAGGGTCTTTAAACCTTGGAACCTCCATTGGAACCGAATTGGGTAATCGGCTTATTTTTTGAATTGAATGAAATTTGAATTAAGGGGGTTGCCACATTTTACCAAGATTTAATTCTTTTATGTACATAAATACAATTCTAATCAATATATATAAACTTGGCCTTACTTTTTTTATATTATTAAATTGTATTTGATTGGTTGTAGATAATTCATTTGATATAATTTTTATTTTGAATTGTGTGCATTGAGTTGAAGAAATTAATATTACACAAAAGAAAATTGGTTTAATTGTGTGTAATGGATATGGAATCAAACCTTGTTTTAAACCAAAGTAACTTAATTTTTTTGTGAAAATGACAAGAATCAAAGGTTTTACAAATCTAACGAAATAGTCCCAAGATTGGACCAAGTGTTCCATTTGAAACAAAAAATAGCTATAATTGAAACCAAAGGTTCCATTTGAAATCAAAATATTGTACAACACTAAACCTATCTCATTGAATGTGTTAGACAATTTGACAAGTTATATTGCATTCTTTTGATGGGACAATGTAAAATTACATCATCACTTTACTTAACAAACCTCCAAATTCACCAACAATGTTGATTTTGCAAAGGGAGTGTGAAAGGTTGTGTTGGACATACTCTCATATTACTTAAAATAAAAGGTTTTTAATATGCAACTTGTAAAAAAGTTGACCCTATCAACTTTGATGTGACCACACAATTTCTAGACCTTCATTTTCTCCATGTTCGTAATTTGACTATATAACAAGGTTTTTCTATTTGACCATCTCCTAAGACTTGTGTATAACCAACTCCTTTATGTGATCCACATATCAACTGTAATCTATCACACACATCACATGGGCCATACATGTTAAGGCATTTTGTATGTTGTCATATGTTGATCCTTACGTCATAATAACTTTAAAGTGTTGTTTTCATATGACAAAAATGTTATAGAAAAAGGATATTGATTGTTGCTTGTTAGTGGATATATTTGTTAATGTTGAATAATGTAGGAGAATGGAAGGTTGTGATTTAGTGTTTTTTTTTCAATTTTCTCATGTTGCACCAAAAGTGGTGATCAACCAAAAAAAATGTTGAGCCAAAATTTGTCTACAAGACAAATAGAGAAGGAAAAAATCTAGGAATCCTATTACATGTTGGTGAACCATTAGGACCTATTAGTTAAATATGAATTTCAAAAGAAGGAAGTTAGAAATCTCCCACAATCTTCCAAAAATCTTAACAATTTCATAACTTTTTTCTTTGAAATTTGGTTGTTTTTCTAAAAAATTCCAAAATGTTCCTTTCACCATGTTGTTTGGGACTTTTTTTTAACAAAATGGTGAGTATTGTGCATTGCCTACCATTTTATTTTATTTTGGTAATGTTTTGCATTTTAAGCCACAAAAAATCATTTTGACACATACAAAGAATTATTGTGAAAGAATTGGCCATGATAATTCCCTTGAATTTGAAACATATAAATAATCACCAATTTTTTACAAAAGGTTCTAGCAAGTTGCCAAAATATAAAAATATTTTTAATATTTTCACTTTCATGTCTAATCTATAGCCAAAATTGGTTAAGTCATCTTTTACATGATCACCAATTAGGTTATAACACAATATTGAAAGTAAAAAGACATTGCTATCGACATCAATGGCATTATGTGAAATAATAAGTGTGTTCAAAATCCCAAAATGAATGGATGTGGAAGATAAGGGAATTTTCAGCTTGCATGTTAATTTTGTTACCTTCATTTTCCACATCAATGTAAATTGTTGGCATCTTGTATGGATTATTAAACATACATATTTACATTGGTTTATATATTAAAGTTTAAAGTCTTTGCCAATAATTTACTTAACCTAAATGGGCTTGTTTTTTTGTTGCCTATAAAGTTGTTTTAAAATAAGATAGTGTAAAGAAGGGGATGACAAATCCTTGTATTGTGAGATATCTCATCTTAGGCATGTGTAAATTTCAACATGTTGGGACCATTATGCCAAGTAGAAATCAAAGCGCCCCCTTGCATGAAGTTCATTGTAAACTTGGCACATGAACAACCAAAGAATTCAAAATGAAACAGCTACCTAGTTACATGACCATTGAGGGCTATCCACCCAATCAAGACCCTAAAACCAATCATGTTGTTTTTATGTCACATGATTTTCCTTCCTAACAAGGTTGTAAGTTACTTGGTTTTCCCTCTTTATCAATAGCATAATAGAAATTTCTATGATTTTCTCCAACCATGACAATAATGATTCCCAATATTTGATCTTTTGACACTCAAAAATATGCAATAAAAAATGAAATTTTTGCAAGGAACAATAATTCTAGTGAAATAAAATATAGAATAGATGTCACAAATATTTCCAAAATCATTGATTTACATTATTAATGTAATGTTTTATGTGATTGCAACTCAAATTACAAAAAAACATTTGGGCAAATTCAACAATAGTAAAATGCATAATTAATTTTTCATTCCAAGCATGGTTGAATTTTTTGAATGCTTCCCTTTAGTGCTAACCTTTTTAAAGTGTTGTTGAGCCATGTCCTTTAAACAAGGCTACACATTCACTTGTGTATACAACACCTTAACATTATAAGTAGATTGAGGGTACCATAAAAGCTTGGTGATCCAATTCCTTAAACCCAATTACCCTTGTGAGTAGAGTTCATGTTTAGGACTTCATTACTTGTGTTTTTCTTTTTTTAGCTTGTTGTTCGTTGCTAGAAATCCATTCTTGATTTTTAAAAAAAATTAATGTTGGAAAAAATCGACCCGATTTTCAATATTTTAAAATATGAATTATAATCCGGTTCTCAAGGTACTTGGTTTTCACCCATTTTAGAGTAAAGGGTTTTCAAAACTGGTTATCACAAATTCAATTCTCAAATTTTAAAAAAATCTACCTACTAAAGTTTTTTTGTAAAGTGACCTTGCTTTGACCTATTTGGTGCCTTTATTTCATCCTTGAACCCTCTTTCAAGCTCCAGTTCATTGTTATAAATACCAATTTTAAAAAAAAAATGGGAATAAAATGTTGAAACTTAGGATTTAATGCACATGGTTTGAAAACATTTGTAGTTGAAGTACAACCAACATCGCTAGTGAACAATATTGATTGGTAGAAAGCGATTAAGAAAATATAGGATGAAATATAAAGTTTGAGTTCCTATTGGTTTTATTTTAAGTCCATTGTATTTTTTTACTAGGGTTTAGAAATCTCATCCTTTTTATGATTTTAATTTCTTTACTTTATTGAAAACCCTATTACTTATTGGGTTGAAAATTAGACCTAGGTTTAGTCCAAATGGAAACTTGGGTCTCAATTTTTGAAAAAAAATGATTGAGACTAGTTTTTTCTTCACAGTCACCTGACATTTGACATGTATTTTTTAAAGTTCCTTTTCCTATATACAAGTGTGAGAATTGGGATTGGTTTTTAAAACCCAATACCTTCCCAAGATATTAAGTTTTTTTAACAAAAAGAACATGATCGATTCACGTGATGTTTAGTTCTCAACTTAGTGAAAACCAAACAACTTGAATTTTAACCCTTGTGTGAGAAAAAATGATAACTCATGAAATTTAGGGTGAAAACTGCCATTCCACTTGATTCTTATGAATTGCCCAACATTGGAATGCAGCTAGGAAACTAACAATGGGGCTCATATTTGTATCAAGACTACTAATCTTTTCACCTTAAAATCAAAATGTTCATTCATGGTGGATTTTGATATGGTATTTATTAAATTGCTATATGGATTAGAAAGACCCGGCCCAAGTACATGGATGATGTGGATGTGTTATACTATTCAAGATATTTTTGTAGTATGTATTATATGTGGGTTGACAATGATGGATGTATATGGCGACATAAGAATACATGATTGTTAGGAAATTTTTGTTGGTTACATGTCTACATCTTAATTATTATATATAAAGTAAGTAAGCTTACAACTTGTTCTATTGTGAACACAATTTAAATATTTAGTGTGTGGGATATAATTTTAAGTTGTGTGAATTCAAATCACTTTTGATGTTTTCAGATTTCAAAACACACATGTTTAGTTGTTACTTGTTTTCTATGGTTTATGTAAGTTTTTTTTGCATTGAATTTGTGCGATTCACATTGTGTTTTTTGGGCTTGGATTCTTATATTGCTACACGTGAGTCATATTTTGATTTGGATCTATTAGGTATCATTCAAAATATTTTTATATTCTGTTGTATGTATGTTGACAGCAATGAACCATTGTAAGCATTGACATAAGAGCACATGTTATATCACCTTTTTAAAAAAACAAATGGTGCAAAATTGCAATCAAAAAAGTTAAAAGCAAACTATTCTTTTGTAGATTCTGAAAAAAATTCACCAAATTTGATTACACCTTGAAAAAGAGTTCACCACATGTAAACAGGTTCCTACTTTTGAGAAAGGTTTTTTCGCCGGATTTTTTATTGTTTCCATGGATGCTAGATACTTTTTGGGATGATGGCCACTAGTGCTCCATCACCAAAATGGCCAAAAAAAGGCTAGTGAGGATCCTACCGATCATGGATTTTGAGAAATTTGAACATTAATTGGCCCAGAACTTGGAACCCCTGGACACTGACAAGCATTCGAGTTTTCATACAGGACTCCAAACTGGCTCCTTTCCAAGTGCTGGTAAACCACTTATAGTGGCCTCTCACACTTCACCAACTTCCTCAATGTGCGCCTTACATAACTCGAAGCTACATAGTTTCTGATACAATTCATCAGATCAGATGGATTAATGTAATACACTCATGTTTTCCAGTGAATTATTGTCTGGAACTGAAATATTAGTTAACTTTTGTCAGAAAAAGGAGGTGAATTGCAAAAGGCTACAGAGCAAGCATTGCCCATCCCTGGGGCTGTCAGTTTACCACATATTTTCATTAAAATCCATGGTACACAACAGGGGCCACATCCTGGCTGCTACACAGGTAGTGATGTTCAATGGTTACTTTAGGGATTGTGTCAAGTACCTTTAAAACACACAAAAACACATTTTTACAAAGGTCCTGTCGACATGAAACAACAATTTATAAAATGAGTTCAACAAAGGAGGAGGGCCAGCTCTCCAGCCATCTGCCTATTTTGCCTAAAATTAACTGCAACGGTGACCGAACTGAGAGAATTCATAATTGATCCATGTATATGGTTAGTACTTAAAACCTTCCATCTTAATACTACCATGGGGCTTAACTCCAAAGTTCATATGGAAATTTGCTAAGTTGATTTGTGAAAAAATCATTGTCAAAATTTTTAAAAAATTCTAAGGATAAAAATCGCTTTAAATTGAATAACTTTTGTTCTGTTGGTTCAGAAATTGTGAAATGAGAAATTTATACCCTGTATCATGATGGGGTTTTTGGTGGTACCAAAAGTGGAGTTGGGTACTTGAAAGTTTGGGATGGTCATGGTCAATGGTTTGTTTTTGGGTGAATTTTTGCATTGTGGCAATGAAAAGAAAACCGCATGCAAATGCTACAAAGGTCTTTTTGGGATTTTTTGGGCAAATTTTGCCGTATTTCCAGGGCAATTTGTTAAAAGTTGCCACGTTTAAATATTACATTCATAAAAGCTATCAATACAAAACAGGATTTTGAAAAAAAAATCTACAACCCATCTAGGATAGAAAATTTGATGTTGGGTGACTTTCAAAATATGAGGGGTTTTCTCTTTTGGATTGGGCCAAACTGAATAAATTAAAATGAGAAACCTTGAACTTGAAAGCCATCCCCAATACCCACCTAATTCACATACCCACATAGTAAGGTCTTTCATGTTGAAACAAAATTAATTATTTCAGAAAATTATGGAAATTAAGGTTTGTCACATCAAACTTTAATATATTGAAATTGAGTTTTATTTTTTGGAATTAAATTTTTTTTTCTGAAATTGCTAGATTTCTATGGTTAGTTTTGAGTGTGCATAAAGAATTTAGAAGGATGATTAAATCTTTATATTTCATATATCATTTTTTGGACATCTTTCTATGAGTGATAACCATTAGGCTGCATAAGTCATTTCCTTAAAGAAGCACTCCTCACATGGGGTGAGGAACTTGGACATTGATAGAATGCATTAAAGGTATCCATAAAGTAAGGAACGCAACAGGGAAGCCCAAGTTTGGTGATAAAGGGAGCGAGCTTAAAAAGGAAGCTGCAAAAAAAGTACATTACCATTAAGGGGGTGAACCTCATAAAACCATCAATTTTTGGTGGTTATCTGAGTACATCCCCTCTTCACCCCTCTTTCCTTTCTCATAAGGGCCTCTAGTGTTGTTAAATATATTTTCATTGCTCCTACATGTATTGCTACTATAATTATTCTCAAACTCTGTGGATTAAATTACTAAATTTCAACATCTCATACCCAGATTTAATGCAATTTCATTACTTTGTGGATAACATTGATTTGAGGTTGAAAGAGGGGTTTGGGGGTGAAAGGAGGCCCAAAGACAGGGTGAAGGCAGGGTGACTTTATGGATATCTGTATTGGCTCATCTTTTTCCAACTTTTTCA
>Ga0116227_10005420_pt1 | contig 26855 bp, 22 predicted proteins | sample S1TSphgellanicum_FD_89693 | JGI IMG/M metagenome (GOLD analysis project Ga0116227, IMG submission 89693) | Host-associated microbial communities from peat moss isolated from Minnesota, USA - S1T2_Fb - Sphagnum magellanicum MG | ecosystem: Host-associated > Plants > Peat moss > Unclassified...
GCGGCCCGCCCCGAAGGGGTTGCCCTGAGAAGCCCCGCGGCAGCGTCGCAGCGCTTGCACGGGCAACCAGCGGGGTCCCCAAAAAGTATTACTTTTTGGGGTGCCCCTGCCCGCGCTGCGCACGGCTCCTCCCCGCAGGGCATCTCAGGGCAATCACGGCGCCTCAATCTAAGTCGGAAAGACCCTACGCCCTTGCCGCGCGCCAGGGCTTGATCACCGTGTCGGCAAAGCGTGCCATTTCCTCGGCCTGCGGGCTCAGTTGCAGCAACAGCAGGTCGAGCCCGGCCGCTTCATAGTCGGCAATGCGTGCCCGCACGTGTTCCGGCGTGCCGACCAGTCCGGCGCGCAGGCCGCGGTTCGACACCGAATACTCGCGAACCTGCATTTCGCGCTCCAACTGCGTGCCGGAAAGCCACTGGTCGAAATTGTCATAGCCGGCGGGCGGATCACCGTGCAGCGTGGTGATCCGCGCCAGTTCTGCCGCCGCTTCGGCATCGCTGTCGCGGACAATGGCATAGCCGGCCATGCCGAATGTCATCGGCGGCAGGCCGAGCGCGGTTCTGCGTGCGCGCATGTCGGCAACCTTTTCAGCGATGATTTCGGGCGGATCGCCATGCATCACAAAGGAATCGCATGCGCGCGCAATCATCGCCTTTGCCGCCTCGCTTTCGCCCCCGGCATAGATGCGCGGGCGGGGGCGGGCGACCGGCTTGGGCTCGCAGATCGCATTTTCAAGCCGGTAGAACTGGCCCGAATGATTGAACTGCGCCTGCGACCACAACCCGTCGACAACGGTCAGCCATTCCGCCGTCCGGGCATAGCGGTCATCATGCTGATCGAATTGCAGGCCATATTGCCGCGCTTCGTCGGCCCACCATGAGGAAACGACGTTCAGCGTCAGGCGACCGCCCGCAATGCCGTCGATATTGGCGGCCTGTTTGGCAAATAGCGCGGGATGGTGGAAATTGGGCCGGACCGCGACCATCAGTTCCAGCGTCGATGTGACCGCCGCCAGCGCCGCCGCCGTCGACCAGGCATCGAGCACCGGGGCATCGGTCCCCTTGATATCGTTGAGGTTGAGTTCGGCAATCAGCGTCAGATCCCAACCCTGCCGCTCGGCCGCCAGCGTCAGGTCGCGCACATAGGTCCAGTCGGCGCGCATGCCTTCATCGGGCACATTGCGCAGCCAGCCGCCAAACACCGGCATCCAGAAACCAAAGCGCATCAGGCCGCCTTTCGCGTCTTGGCAATGTGGTCGCCCAGCCAGTCGACCAGGCGGTCATGGGGGTCCCAGCCCAGCACGTCATGCGGATTGGCGACGAAATTGGACAAGGCGTTGATGTCGTAAAAGCGGGCCAAACCGTCGCGGTCGTCGATCAGATATTCGACACCGCCGACATCGATCCCGGCCGCCTGGGCGATGGCCTCTGCCGCCGCAATCAGCTCTGGCGGAGGATCGGCGCGCGTCATCCGCACCGGCGGTCGTCCGACCGCGCAGGCATCGGCCGGACACAAGTCGAAGGTATCGCCATCGCTTTCGATGTCGAGCGCATAGAGGTAACGCCCGCCGAGCGTTTCGACGCGGGTGATCCGGCCGCCACGGCGGGGCACATAGTCCTGCACCAGCGTGACGCCGTTGATGCCCGCGGGCACTGTGCCGGCGGCGACCGCATCGCGCAGGTCGGCCGCGCTGTCATACCGGACGATGCCCGCGCCCGCGCCGCCGATATCGGCCTTGACCACCAGCGGAAAGCCGATCGCCTCGGCCGCTGCCGGCAGATCGCTGCGGGCGTGGACGACGCGCGTTGCCGGCGCGCCGAGCCCGAGCCGATGAACAAGCGCCAGTTGGCGGGCCTTCGACGCATCGACGGCCAGCGCGGCGCTGCCGTTGAGGACGCGCGCGCCTAGCCCCTCCCAATGCGCGAACAGCGATTGGGCATAGAAGATCGGGTGTTCGGCGTGACGCAGGAAGCTGGACATCGCGATGCGGTTGAACAGCAGCGGCGCCGGCGCGACCTTTTCGGCCGGGTCGAAGCTGTGCCCGGCGGCCTTGATCGCGGCCCAGGCAAAGCCGGATCGGTCCAGCGCGGCGAACAGCGGCGCGAACCACACGGGATGTTCGTAAAACACGACCAGATCGATAGTATCCATACCGCGCGTCCTGAACGATTTTGCGATGATTGCAAGGTGGCCGGGCGGTCAGAACGCGGGGATCACCGCCCCGCCATAGCGTTGCTCGATGAATGCCTTGACGTCGGGACTGCGCAGCGCGGCAACCAGTTTTGCCACCCGCGGATCGGATCGCGCGCTTTCCAGTCCAACCACGTAATTGACATAAGGGCTGGTCTTGTCCTCGATCACCAGAGCATCGCGGACGGGATTGAGCTTCGCCGCGAGCGCATAATTGGTGTTGATCAGTGCCAGGTCCACCTGGTCCAGCACGCGCGGCAAAGTGGCCGCTTCGAGTTCGCGAATCTGCAAGTGCTTTGGATTGGCGGTGATGTCATGCGGGGTTGCCAGCGCCCCGGCTTCGGGCCGCAGCGTCACCAGACCCGCCTTGGCCAGCAGTATGAGCGCGCGTCCGCCGTTGCTGCCCTCGTTGGGGATGGCGACGATTGCACCGTCGGGCAGGTCGGCCAGCTTTTTCCACTTGCGCGAATATCCGCCCAGCGGTTCGACATGGATACCGGCGATGGTGACCAGCTTGACCGCACGATTCTTGTTGAATTCGTCGAGATAGGGCTTGGTCTGGAAATAGTTGACCGTCACGTGCCCTTCGGCGACCTGCACATTGGGCTGCACGAAATCGTTGAGGACGATGATTTTCAGATCGATGCCCTCCTTGGCCAGCACCGGTTTGATATGTTCAAGGATTTCGGCGTGGGGAATGGCGGTCGCGGCCACGCTCAGACTGCCGGGACCGGAAACGGCATCCGGCTTGCTGCACGCAGCGACGGCAAGCATGGCAACGACGGCAAGGCAGCGGCGGAACATGGCCGGGTCTCCTATCGGCGGCTGAATTGACGGACGAGGCGGTCACCGATCATCTGCAGCAACTGGACCAGCAGGATGAGCAGGGCAACGGTGACGACCATCACGTCGGTCTGAAAGCGTTGGTATCCGTAACGGATGGCAAGGTCGCCAAGTCCGCCCGCGCCGACGACCCCGGCCATCGCGGTATAGGAGACCAGCGCGATGGCCGTGACCGTGCCGGCGGCCATGATGCCGGGCAGCGCCTCGGGCAGCAGCGCGCGCAGAACCAGATCACGCGTGGTCGCGCCCATCGCCTGAACCGCCTCGATCGTGTTGCGATCGACCTCTCGCAACGCCGTTTCGACCAGGCGCGCAAAGAACGGCGCCGCGCCCACGACCAGCGGCACAATGGCGCCGGAAACGCCAAGCGACGTGCCGACCAGCGCCAGCGTCAGCGGGATGAGCACGATCAGCAGGATGATGAAGGGCAGCGAACGCAGCACATTCACGCTGATCGACAGCGCAGCGTTCACACCCCGGTTGGCCCAGACTTGTCCCGGCCCGGTCAGGAACAACGCCAGACCGAGCGGCAGACCGATCAGCACGGTCAATGCCAGCGACCCGAACACCATGATCAGCGTGTCGAGAGTCGCCAGCGCAATGTCCGACCAGACCACGTCGGCGAAGAAGCCGGTCATGCCGACACCCGCCCATATTGCGCCAGCAGATTCAGCGCCGCCGCCGTATCGGTGCCGGAAATCCCCAGTGTCAGTTGTGCATAGGCGGTATCGCGCAAGCGGCCGATCCGCCCGTCGAGTATCGTCACATCGCTGCCCGTCTGGCGCGTGATCCGGCTGATGATCGGCGTAACGGTCGCATCGCCATGGACCGTAAAGCGCACGACGTCCATCTCGTGGGTGATGAGGACGATCGTCAGACCCAGATCGCGATTGAGCGTCGCGATCAGCGCCAGCACCTCGCGCGTCGTTTCGGGATCGAGCGCGCTCGTCGCCTCATCGCACAGCAGAACGTCGGGGCGGGTCGCCAGCGCCCGCGCAATTCCGACCCGCTGCTTTTGACCGCCCGACAATTGCGCGGGATATTTGCCGGCATGGTCGTTCAACCCGACAAGGTCGAGCAGTTCGGCAACTCTGGCGGCAATGGCCGACGCAGGCGTCCCGGCGATCTTCAACGGCAAGGCGACATTGCGTGCCACGGTCGCCGACGACAGCAAGCCGAAGCTTTGAAAGATCATGCCGACGCGTCGCCGCAACCGCCGCAATTCATCGGGCCCCAGTCCGGCGATGTCGATGCCGTCCAGTTTCACGCTGCCTTCGCTGGGCTTTTCCAGGCCGTTCAGCAGGCGCACGAGCGTGGATTTGCCGGCGCCCGAGCGTCCGATAATCCCGAAGATCTCGCCACGCTCAATCTCCAGATCGACACCCGCCAGCGCGGCGCCGCCTTCACCTGCGAAGCGCTTGCGCACCCCGTTGATACTGATCATCGCGACCCTTGGTCCCCTGTTGACGGCGCTGAGCGTCCTGAATTGGCGGCCAGTACATGACAGACCATCAACTGAAAAGATAGAGATTGGCGGCGCACCGCGATCCATCGGGTCAGAGGTCTTGCATGGCTTGCGCGCCGCGCGCAATCGGGCAATGCCGCGACCATAGCTTGCAGGAGGCAGCAGTTTGACACGCATCGGCATTGGTATCATCGGCAATGGCATGGCGACGCGGGTGTTCCATGCGCCGTTTATCCGGTCGGTGCCGACGCTCGATTTGCGCGCGGTGGTCTCGCGGCGCGCAGACGCGTCGCCGCCTTTGCCCGGTGTAGCGCTGGTCGATGATATTGCGGTCCTGCTGGCCGATCCGGCGATTGATCTGGTTGTTGTCGCCACGCCCAGCGGCACCCATGCCGAACTGGCGCGCCGCGCGCTGCAAAGCGGCAAACATGTCGTCGTGGAAAAGCCCTTCGCACTCGATCTGGCCCAGGCGCGGGCACTGACCGATCTGGCGGCGGAACGCGGGCGGATTGTCGCGGTGTTTCACAACCGGCGCTGGGACAGCGATTTTCTGGGTGTGAAGGCCGCGATCGAGGCCGGGCTGATCGGGCATGTGGTGCATTTCGAATCGCATTTCGACCGGTTTCGTCCGGCGCCGCGCGATCGCTGGCGCGAGGATGGCGGTGCGGGTTCCGGGATATGGTTCGATCTGGGGCCGCATCTGGTCGATCAGGCGCTGCTGCTGTTCGGCGCGCCGATCGCGGTCAGCGCCGATCTGGCCGCGCTGCGGCCGCGCGGGCGATCCGACGATTGGGCCCATGTCACGCTGCATTATGCCGACAGGCGCGTGATCCTGCATGCCAGCATGTGCGTGGCGGGCGGATCGCCGCGCTTTGTCGTGCATGGCTTGGCGGGATCGCTGATCAAGCACGGCGCCGATCCCCAGGAAGCGCAGTCGATCGCGGGTCTGGAGCCCGACGCGCCCGGCTGGGGGATCGACCCCGATCCTTTGCACCATTGGGATGGCGAGGGTCGGCAACACCTGATCGCCGCGCCGCGCGGCTGTCAGCCACAATTCTATGCACAAATGGCCGATGCCTGTCTGGGCATCGCGGCGCCGCCGACCACGCCAGCGCAAATACTGGCGGTTCAGGCGGTCCTCGATACCGCCATCCTTGCCGCGCAAACCGGGCGAACCGAGCGGCTGGATTTTCGCATGCCTGGCGTTGACCGGTAAAACGGCATTATGGGCAATGCTGCAGAGATCGCGGTACCCCCGTCCTGGAAGGGAAGTCATGAGGTCGGAATCACAGTGTCAGTCGGGTGTGCGATGAGCATGAACAACCACCTGCTGGCCGCGCTGCAGGCGGGCCATGCCGCACGGATGGATCAGGCGTTCATCCATCGCGACGCCGGCAACCCCGTCACCTATGGCCAATTCTGGGACAACGCCGCCCGTCTGGCTGCGGCGCTGGTGGCGCTTGGCGTCGGCCCGGGCGATCGTGTGGCGATCCAGGCCGGCAAGCACGTCGTCATGCTGGAGCTTTATGGCGCGGCAATCATTGCGGGCGCTGTTCTGCTGCCGCTGAACACCGCCTATACCGAGGCCGAAATCAGCTATTTCCTGAACGACGCGCGGCCACGGATTTTTGTGTGTGACGCCGACAGGCACGCGGCACTGACCGATGTGGCACGCGCGTGCGGTGTCGACACCGTGCTGGCACTGACCGGGAACGGCGGCCACAGCCTTGAACGGCTGCGCGATGCGCAGACCACCGGACTGTCGCCGGTGCCGCGCGGAGCAGAAGACATCGCCGCCATTCTCTATACATCGGGCACGACCGGGCGCCCAAAGGGCGCGATGTTGAGCCACCGGGCGCTGGCCAGCAATGCCGGGACGCTGGTCCGGCTGTGGCACTTTTCGCCTGACGATCGCCTGATCCACGCGCTGCCGATTTTCCACACGCACGGGCTGTTTGTCGCCACCAACGTGGTGATGCTGGCGGGCGCGTCGATGGACTTTCTGGCCGGCTTTGATGCCGAGGCGATCATTCGCCTGATGCCGCAAGCCACTGTCCTGATGGGCGTACCGACGTTCTATACGCGTCTGCTCGATCATCCCGGACTGGCGAATGCCGCATGCACCATGCGCCTGTTCATTTCCGGATCTGCACCCTTGCTGGCGGAAACCCATCAGCAATGGGAAGCGGCAACCGGCCACCGCATTCTCGAACGCTATGGCATGACCGAAACCAACATGAACACGTCCAATCCCTATGACGGGGAACGGCGTGCGGGCACTGTTGGATTTCCCTTGCCGGATATCGACTTGCGCATCGTCGATCCCGAAACCGGGCGCGAAGTGCCCGACGGCGACATCGGCGGCATCGAAGTGCGCGGGCCCAACCTGTTTTCCGGCTATTGGGAAAATCCCGCAAAGACTGCCGAGGACATGTGCGCCGACGGCTATTTCAGGACCGGCGATCTGGCGCGGCGCGATGCCGATGGATACATCCATATTGTCGGCCGCGCCAAGGACCTGATCATTTCGGGCGGGCTGAACATCTATCCCAAGGAAATCGAACTGATCATCGACGATTTCCCCGGCGTCAACGAAACGGCCGTCATCGGCGTGCCGCATCATGACTTTGGTGAAGCGGTGGTGGCGGTGATCGTGCCGGCGAAAGGCGGGCCCGAAGTCGATCTGGCGGCCTTGCGCGATCATCTCGCCGGACAGCTTGCGCGCTTCAAACAGCCCCGCCACATCGTCCTGGTCGACACCCTGCCGCGCAACACGATGGGCAAAGTGCAGAAGACCGTGCTGGGCGCGACCTATCGCGATCTGTTCAAATAGGCCGCTCAAACAGGCCGCTCAATGGCCGGGTCAAAGCGTGGATTTCATGCATCACCTGTGATCTTTCAGCGCCCCCGGGTTGCATGAACAAGCCGTCTGGTGCAGCCACGCGCCCACAGACATGAGGGTACAAGGGATTTGACATGAGGATTCACGCCAGAACCGTGGGCAGGGCCGCGCTGATGTCGGCACTGCTGGGCGGATCGATTCTGACCGCGGCCCAGGCACATGCCGCCGACGCCCAGGCGCCCGCCGCCGCGACCCCGGACACCGGCGGCGAAATCGTCGTCACCGCGCAAAAGCGTTCGCAATATCTGCAGGACGTGCCGATCAGCCTTGAAGCATTCAGCGCCAAGAAACTGGAAGAAAACCAGATTTCCAGCTTTGACGATTACGCCAAGCTGCTGCCGAGCGTCAGCTTTCAGTCGTTCGGCCCGGGCCAGTCGCAGATCTATTTCCGTGGCGTGTCGAGCGGTTCCGACGCCAACGGCAGCCATTCCGGCCCGCAGCCGACCAGCGCGCTGTACGTCGACGAAATCCCGTTGACCACGATCGGCGGCGCGCCCGACCTGCATATCTATGACATGGAACGGGTCGAGGCGCTGTCTGGGCCGCAGGGTACGCTGTTCGGATCAAGCTCGCTGTCGGGCACGCTGCGTCTGATCACAAAGAAGCCCAACCCCGACAAGCTTGAGGCTGGTTTCGACGTGACCGGCACCACTTTTGGCAAAGGCAGCAATTCGTCGGGCGGAACGATCGAGGGTTTCATCAACGTTCCGCTGGCGCAGGGCATCGCGTTGCGCGCTTCGGCGTTCTATGAACGCGACGGCGGCTATATCAGCAACGTTCCCGGCACGCGCACCTATACGGTCGACAACAGCAGCGGCAATCCGGTGCCGCTGGGCCCGATTTCCAACGCCGCCTATGTGAAACGCAATTTCAACGACACCGAGACGGCCGGCGGCCGCGCGGCGCTGGGTGTCAATCTGGGCGACTGGTATCTCGAACCGTCGGTGATCTATCAGCACCAGAACAGCCACGGCACGTATCTGTACGATCCCAGCGTCGGCGACCTGCAAGTTCAGGATTTCACGCCCGACTATGGCAGCGACGAATGGGTGCAGGCGGCGCTGACCATCAAGGGCAAGATCGGCCTGTGGGACGTGACTTATGCGGGCGGTTATTTTGCCCGCACTGCCAAAGTGGTGCAGGACTATTCGGCCTATACGGTTGCCTATGATGCGATCAGTCCCGCCTATGTGACGTTTTTCAACGGCCAGGGGCAGAACCTTGATCCGACGCAGAACTACACCGGCAAGGACATCTATTCCAAGCTGAACAACGAATTGCGCTTTTCTTCACCGGCGGGTGAACGGTGGCATGTCACCGCTGGCGCTTTCGTTGAACGTCAGACCGACAAGATCTTTGGCGATTACAGCGTCAACGGACTGGCCTCGGGCGAATATATTCCGGGCGTCAGCTATGAACCGGCGGTGCCGACCTGTGGCAATGACGTGTTCTGCACCCGCGTCTATCGCGTCGATCGCGACTATGCCGGGTTTGTCGACGGGTCGTACGACCTGTTGTCGAATGTGACGGTTGATGCCGGGATTCGCTATTTCGTGACCGACAACTCGCTGTCGGGCTTTTCGGGATTTGCCGGCGCGGTCGGCACGGCGTCGTGCCCCACCGGCGGATCGGTGCAACCGTGCGAACTGTTCGCCAACACTGTCAAACAGCATGGCGAAACGCACAAGGTCAACCTCAGTTGGAAAGTCACGCCCGACAAGATGCTCTATGCGACCTATTCGACCGGGTTCCGGCCGGGGGGCACTAACCGCATCACCACTGTCCTGCCGTACAAAGCCGACACGCTCGACAACTATGAAATCGGCGCCAAGACGCAATGGTTCGACCGCAAGCTGACGGTCAACACCGCGCTGTTCATCGAAAACTGGCACGGCATGCAGTTCGGCCTGGCTCCTCCCGGCGAGGTTGGCGTGCTGGCGACCTACAACGTCGGCAACGCGCAGATCAAAGGCATCGAGGCCAATTTCAACCTTCACCTGGCGCCGATCACGCTCTCGGGATCGGGGTCGTACATTGATGCCAAGCTGACCACGCCGTTCTGCAACTTTGGCGCGGGGGGCAATCCCGACTGCGTCAACGGTCTGGCCGCCCCGGTCGGCACCCGCCTGCCGATCCAGCCGCAGTTCAAGGGCAATGTGACCGCGCGCTATGACTTTGCGGTGGCGGCGGTCAGGGCATGGTTCCAGGTAACCGGGAACCACCAGTCGGGTTCGCAATCCTACCTGACCGACAACCCGTCGACCGGGCAGCCCTACCTGCCGCCGACCGCCGGCTTCTCGACCGTCGACCTGTCGCTGGGCGCCAGGTTCGGTCGTTACACGATCGAGGCGTTCGTGGAGAACCTGCTCGACAAGCGTGGCATTCTCAGCATCAATCCGATCTGCGTGCCGACGATCTGCGGCGCCTATGCGCGCGACTATCCGGTCAAGCCGCAGGAGTTCGGCCTGAAACTGAGCGCGCGTTACTGATTGTCCGGGTAACAGACCGGGGGCCGGGGGTGCAAACCGCCGGCCCCTTTTTCATGCATTGTGCCGGTCGTAATCGAGCACCGCCTGCAACAGCACGTTGGCGCCGCGTTCTGCCTCGGCCGGGGTGATGTTTTCGGCAATATTGTGGCTGAGCCCGCCTTCGCAGGGCACAAAAATCATGCCCGTGGGCGCAACCCGCGCGGTATAGACCGAATCATGGCCCGCACCCGACAGCATCGTGCGGTGCGAATAGCCCAGCCGCTGCGTGGCGGTGGCGATCGCGCTCCGCACGCCGGGGTCGAACACCACCGGCGGAGAGGACCATATCGGGGTCAGCGAAATGGTGACGTCTTGCGCGGTTTCCAGCGCCGCGATGGTGTCGCGCAGTGCCGCTTCCATGCGGTCGAGCCCGGCGATCTGCGGATGGCGCAAATCGACAGTCAGGCGCGCTTCGCCGGGCGCGGTGTTGCGCGATCCGGGGTAAGCCTGAAACAGGCCGATGGTCGACAGCGAATGGCCCGGATCGGAACGGCCGATGTCATCGACCATGACCGCCAGCCGCGCGGCGGCCTGCAACGCATCGCGGCGCAGCGCCATCGGCGTGGTGCCGGCGTGGCACGTCTGGCCCTTGACCACGACGTCGTACCAGCGGATGCCCTGTACCCCGCCGACGACGCCGATTTCCAGCGCCTCGTTTTCCAGCACCGGGCCCTGTTCGATGTGGAGTTCGAAATGGGCGGCCAGGGGATGCGCACCCGGTTCTTCATCCCCGGCAAAGCCCGATCGCGCCAGCGCCTCGCCCAATGTCACGCCGTCGCGGTCGGTGGCGGACAGTGCATAATCGAGGCTGAATTCGCCGGCGAACACGCCCGAGGCGACCATGGCCGGGGCAAACCGCGCGCCTTCCTCGTTGGTCCAGTCGATCACTTCGATCGGATGTCGGGTGACGATCCCCGCTTCGTGCAGCGTGCGCGCGACTTCGAGCCCGGCCAGCACGCCCAGAATGCCGTCGAACCGTCCGCCGGTCGGCTGGGTGTCGAGATGGCTGCCAATGGCGATCGGCGGCAGGCCGGGTTCGCTGCCTTCGCGGCGGGCGAACACCGTGCCGATGCGGTCGGTGGTGACGGTCATGCCGATGGCTTCGCAGGCGGCGACGAACCAGCGCCGCACGGCGATATCCTCGTCCGACAAAGTCAGCCGGCACATGCCCCGGTCGGTGCCGGGGATCGCACCGAAGCGGGCGGTGTCGCACAGGCTGGCCCACAGCCGTTCGCCCGAAACGCGCAAGGTCGCGGTCATGCCAGTTTCTCGCGACGCAGCGGCATCGTCATGCAATGGATGCTGCCGCCGCCGCGCGCAAAGACATCGAGCGGCGGATCAATCACGGTCACGCCGCGATTGCGCAATTCGCCGTTGATGCGCCGGCTGTGCGCCGGGCTGATCACGCGGTTGCCGCCGAGCGACAGCAGGTTGCAGCTCATCGCCATGACTTCGGGATAAGTCGCCTCGACAATGTCAATGCCATGGGCGGTCAGGAACCGGGCAAAGTCTTCGCCCAGCACGTCGATGCACGCCACCGCAATGGTGTCGGTGGCCATGCAGAACAGCACGTCGAGATGGAGGAAATGTTCTGGAAATTCCTCCAGCCGGGTTTCCCAGCCTTGCGTCTTGAACCAGCCGGCGAACTGTTCGGCGCCCTTGCGGTTGGTGCGCACGCCGGAATGGCCGACGATCAGCAGGCCGGGACGGACGATATGGATATCCCCGCCTTCGACCACGCCTTCGCTGGCAAAACGGTAAAAACCATCGGCGGCGAGGTGAAAATCAAGCACGCGCGCGTATTCGCCGCGCCGTTGCGGCAGCGCGAGTTGGGTAAGCACCGGGCCCCAGGGCGTCGTCTGGCTCGAATCGCGGGTATAGACCTGATAGGGATGGGCGGGGCTGGGGGTGAGGAAATGCAGCCGCACCTCTGCCTCGGTCAGCGCGGCGATCAACCCGTCCCACTGGCGCAACATTTCCGCACGGTCGAATTGCGCCGACGACGCCAGCGTGGAGACCGCGACCGCATTGGTTTCAAGCCAGTGGTAATTGTCGGGCGGGCATAGCAACACATCGGTCAAAACGCCCGTCTCCGAATCCACCGTCCAACGCATTGTCTGCTCCCCCGGGACTGTTCCCGCCGGCGGGAAGGTAAGCACGTATCTTTCCCAATTTCCACATCCGCTCGTCCTGCGCCCGTCGAAGGACGCGCGCCTTGCCCCGCCCAACGACCGTTGCGGCCGCCTGGATCGACGGTTTCGTGCATCTCTCGACGAGGCTCAGGATGAGCGGGGCGCGGTGGTTTTGTGGCTGTAGTCGTCGCACCGCCGCCGACCGTTGGTCAGGCGGTCATGCCGCAGGCACAGGCCATCGCGCCCGCGCACGGCGGCATCGGCCGAGGACAGCACGGCCAGCCCCGCCAAGGCCCGTTCGATCGCGCGACGATCGACGCAGAAATGTACGCATCCCGCGCAAGGCTGGCCGGGTGTGAACAGTCCCACGCTATTGCCCCAGATGTTGCCAGTAGGCACCAAAGACATGGACCGAGAGCACATAGCCCAGCACGACATTGACCGCGACCCCGATCGAAAACGCCGCCAATGGCTTGCCGCCGGTGCGCGCGAACTGGTCAAAGCGCGTGGTCAGGCCGATACTGAAAAAGCAGAAGATGAATGCCCAGGTCCGCAGATCCTTGATCGGGCCGACAATACCGGGCACCGCGACTTTGTTGTAGGCGCCCAGCGACAGGCCTGCGGTCGCGATCGAGACAAGCGCCGATGCTGCCAGAAAGCCGATCACGAATTTCGGGAACCGCCGCCAGATTTCGCTGATATCGGGGGCACCGCCGCCCGGTTCATCGCGCCAGCGCGTGGTCGCGACAACGGCAAGCACGACGGCCCAGATGCCGATCCACACGTCCCGGCCGAGCACTTTCATCAAAGTGAACGCCTGCAACGCTTGGTCGGCATTGCCGGCGATCCCGGGCACTTTGCCGGCAAACCCGCCATAGGCCTGCGCCGCTGCGATCCCCGCCGCATCGGCAAATTCCGATGTGCCGATCCACGCCCCCGCGACGCCGGTCGGCAGCAGCAACCCGCGCGCTGCCAGCGGCAGCACGAATATCATCACGATTGCCCACAGCACCACGGCCGAAATCGTCACCGAGGCATTGTCCTTGCGCGCGCCGACCGCGCCTGCAATGGCAATCGCCGCCGACACGCCGCACACCGCGCCGCCGACGCCGAGCGTCGCGGCAAACCGCCGGTCAAGCCCGAGCCGCACCGCGACGGCGTAAATCACGGCAAAGGTCACGATCGATACGATCGCCGCCTGGCCCACCGCGACCGGCCCGGCCAACACGATCAGCGTCAACGGCACGGTCGCGCCAAGCAGGACAATGCCGGTCTTGACGTACAATTCTCCGCGCAAGCCGGCGGCAAACCGGTCGGGAATGCTCGTGGTGTTGGCGACGATCAGCCCGAGCAGCAGCGCGACAAGCGGCGGCTCGAGGTTGAAGCCGACCGCTTTGTCCCATTGCCCAAGGACGAAGATCGCATAGGCAATCACATAGAGCGGTACGAACGCGACCAGAAAATCGCGCAACCGATAGCCGAGCGACCGTAACGCCGCTCCGAAAGCCACTGCCCAGAACACCAGTTGCGCCAGGTAGCGCGTCCAGTTGGTGGCCAGATCGCCGGTAATCTGCGAAAAACTGGTCCAGCGCGGTGGCAGTACCGCCAGCCAGCGCAGCGACAGCCCCAACCGCGCCAACGCCAGCGCGGCGATCACCAGGCCGAGCCCGATTCCCACCGCCCACCAGTCTTCGTTCCGCCGCACACCGGTTTCGCCGTCAGCCATCGTCACTATGCCCCCCAAATGGCACGAGGTGCCAGGTCCGGGGTCAGTCAATAGTCTACCGCTTCGATAGAGTAAAGCGCCGCAAGCGTTTGTCACGCATCGAGCTCATGATGACGTCTCGCTGACAAACACCGTGCCCCACGCGGGCAAATTGTGCGCGTCGGCACCGTTGATCGCCAGAATCACGTCGCCCGGCGGGGTCTTGTGCGCGTGGTGGTGGGTGCCGACATTGTACGCGCAATGGATGGCTTGATCGCCCAGGCGGCGGGTGAACGACAGCACATCGCCGTTCGCACGCAGTCCCTCGACCGCGCCAAGCCGCAGCGCAGGATGGGCTCGGCGCAGCGCGATCATCGCGCGGGCATGGGCCAGCAGCGAGTCCGGATCGCCGTCCTGCACATTGACCGCGCGGGCAATGTTCGCCGACGACAACGGCAGCCAGGGATGGCCGGTGGTAAAGCCGCCGTGCGGAGCGTCGGCGTCCCAAGGGATCGGCGTGCGCACGCCGTCGCGGCTGAGCGTCAGCGGCCAGTTGGCGATCGCTTCCGGGTCCTTGAGCAAGTGAAACGGAATATCGTCCTGCAACAGACCGAGTTCCTGCCCCTGATAGATAAAGATGTTGCCGCGCAACCCTGCCAAGAGCGCCAGCGACAGGCGCGCGAATGCCGGACGCGATGCCTCATCCGCCCAGCGCGACAGACAACGCGGCGCATCGTGGTTTTCAAACGCCCAGCTTGGCCAGCCTTCCGCCAGGCCGTCGGCACCCGGCCGGCCGGGCCATTCGCGCAGCAGCGTGGCAACCAGTTCGGCATTGAGTTCGGGGGCATAGAGAAAATCAAAGCCATAGGCGCTCGACAGCCGGTGCGCGCCGGCGGTGTAGGCCTTCATCAACGGCAGCGCATCGTCGCCGCCAACTTCGGCAACGGAAAAAATCGCGCCGAATTCGTCGCACACGCCGCGGATGCGTTCGACAAAGCCGACCACATCGGGATGGTTCTGGCTGAATGCCTTGATCTGAAAGTCATAGGGCCGGGTACGGGCGCGGTCATCAGTGGCGGCCGGGTTGTCGGTCAGCGCGGGATCGAACATCGCATGGTTGAGCGCGTCAAAGCGGAACCCGTCGACGCCGCGTTCCAGCCAGAACCGCGTCACATCGAGCAGCGCGTCCTGCACCGCAGGCAGATGGACGTTCAACTGCGGCTGTTCCTTGAGAAACTGGTGATAGTAATATTGCCGGCGCCGTGCGTCCCACGTCCAGGCCGGTCCGCCGAACACCGATTGCCAGTTGTTGGGCGGGGTGCCGTCGGGATTGGCATCGGCCCAGACGTACCAGTCGGCATGCGCGCTGTCGCGTTGCGACCGGCTGTCGACAAACCACGCATGCTTGTCCGAGGTGTGCGCGAAAACCAGATCGATGGTAACTTTCAGCCCCAGATCATGCGCCCGCGCGATCAAGGCGTCGAAATCGGCCAGCGTGCCGAACGTCGGATCGACATCGCGGTAGTCGGCCACGTCATAGCCATAATCGGCCATCGGACTGGTGAAGAACGGCGAGATCCAGATCGCATCGACGCCCAGCTTTGCCACATGGTCGAGATGCGCGGTGATGCCGGGCAGATCGCCGATGCCATCGCCGTTGCTGTCGGCAAAGCTGCGCGGATAGATCTGATAGATCGTCGCCCCGCGCCACCATTCGGCCGTGGATTCTGGCGTTGCACGTGCAGACTGAATCATATTCCTCCGCCGGTACCCTGGGCCATCCCGGGAGCGCACGGCCGTCAGGCCGAAGCCATAATTGGCCCAGATTGTCCTATTGAAAATGGATAGATATTATACCATAATGTCGCATGGAATTCGGGTTCGATCCAGCCAAAAGTGCTGCAAACAGACAGAAACACGGCATCGACTTTAAAGAGGCGCAGGCCCTTTGGGGCGATCCCTGGTTGCTCGAAGTGCCCGTCAAGACGCAGGACGAGCAGCGATTCTTGAGCATCGGGCTGATCGGCGGGAAACACTGGACGGCGGTCTGGACCGATCGCAGCGGCTATGTGCGCATCATCTCGGTTCGCCGCGCACGCAAGGAGGAGGTTGGTTGTTATGAAGGCAACGGAGTTTGACGCCAAATTTGATGACGGCGAAGATGTCAGCGCGGCAGTGGACTGGTCCAGGGCCCGGCGGCCGAACGATCAGGTCAGGCGTGTGAACGTGGATTTTCCTGCGTGGGTTGTCGCGGGTCTGGACAAGCAGGCGCGACATCTTGGCGTAACGCGCCAATCGTTGATCAAAATGTGGATTGCCGAGCGGCTTTAATCAAGCCGTTGCGTTGTTGCGGCCTGCTCTATCCGCGCCGCCTGATCAATGCGGTGCGGGTGCACGACAGCGCTTCTTCGCCACGCTGGTTGGTCAACCAGTGGCGAAAGGTCACCACGCCTGCCTGCGGACGGGACTTGCTGTCGCGAAGGTCGATCACTTCGCTGTGGCAGGTCAGCGTGTCGCCGATGAACGTCGGTTTGGGCGTGACAACTTTGTCGAAACCGAGATTGGCGACAAGCGTGCCCACCGTGGTGTCACCCACCGACAGCCCCACGCACAGGGCAAAGGTAAAGGTCGAATTGACCAGAATCTGGCCGAATTCGCTGGCCCGCGCGGTTTCGGCATCGAGATGCAGCGGTTGCAGATTGTGCGTCATCGCTGAAAACAGCAGGTTGTCGGTTTCGGTCACAGTGCGGCTGGGCTGATGGGTGATCCGAGTGCCGACCTCCCATTCCTCGAAAAAACGGCCGGGCATCAGGTGTCCTTTTCAATCCGGATCAGCAGCGCGTCGGCCCCGACTTGTTGTCCGGCGGCGACCGGCAAGTCGGCGACGATTCCGTCGAGCGGGCTTTTGAGCGGCTGTTCCATTTTCATCGCTTCGAGCGTCAGCAACGTCTGCCCTTTGCGCACGCGATCGCCCAGTGCGACCGCGACCGACGTGACCAGCCCCGGCATCGGCGCGTGGAGCGTGCCCGCACCCTCGGCCGCCTCTGCCCCGGCCGGGCGCCAGCGTGTCAGCAACCAGGTTGTGCCGCCTTCGCTGGCCAGAACGCCGCGTGGCGTGCTGGTGATCGAGCCGCTGCCGGCACCGTCCAGCGCGACGGCATGGACCACTTCGCCGTCGTCGAGCCGCACCGTTACCGGCGCAGGCGATGCGTTCAACCGCCATCCGGCGAGTGGCGGCATCGGGCCGATCAGCCGCCGGGCCGCCGCCTGCAACAAGGCGGTACCCGGTTCGGCGCGCGCCGCCCAGTCGTCGCCGCGCCGTCCTACCAGCCCGGTATCGAGGCGCCCGGCCACGACATCGGGATCGGCCAGCGCGCGGGTCAGGAACGCGGCGTTGGTGCGCACCGGCCAGCATTCGACTGTGGCCGCCATTCCGGCCAGCCCGGCCAGCGCCTCGGTCCGTGTCGGGGCATGGTGGATCAGCTTGGCCAGCATCGGATCGTAGAACGGGCTGACGCTGTCGCCCTGTTCCACGCCGCTGTCGACGCGTCCACATGTGGGCATTCGCAAATGATCGAGCCGACCGACGCTGGGCAAAAAGCCCGCCGACGGATCTTCGGCATAGAGCCGTGCCTCGACAGCATGGCCCGACATGGTGATCTGGTCCTGCATCAACGGCAACGGTTCGCCCGATGCCACGCGCAATTGCCATTCGACCAGATCTATGCCGGTGATGGCTTCGGTCACCGGGTGTTCGACTTGCAACCGGGTGTTCATTTCCATGAACCAGATCCGGTCGGCGCGCAGGCCTTCTGAACCATCGGCGATGAATTCGATCGTGCCCGCGCCGCGATAATCGACCGCCTTGGCCGCGCGCAAGGCCGCCGCGCACAGGGCGGCGCGGGTCGCGTTATCCATGCCGGGGGCAGGGGCTTCCTCGATCACTTTCTGGTGGCGGCGTTGCAGCGAACAGTCGCGTTCGAACAGATGCACGACGTTGCCGTGGGCATCGCCGAACACTTGCACCTCGATATGGCGCGGGCTGAGAATGTACTTTTCGATCAGGACGCGCGGATTGCCGAACGATCCCGCCGCCTCGCGCTGGCACGAGGCGAGCGCTTCGGAAAAGTCTTCGGGGCGCTCGACCAGCCGCATGCCTTTGCCGCCGCCGCCCGCGACCGCCTTGATCAGCACCGGGTAACCGATCTTTGCGGATTGCGCGGCCAGAAAGTCGGCATCCTGATTTTCGTCCATGTACCCCGGTGTCACCGGCACGCCCGCGTCGGACATCAGCCGCTTGGCCGCATCCTTCAGCCCCATCGCGGTGATGCTGGCGGGGCTGGGTCCGACCCAGACCAGCCCGGCATCGATCACGGCCTGGGCAAACGCGGCGTTTTCCGACAGAAAGCCATAGCCGGGGTGGATCGCCCCGGCGCCGGATTCCAAAGCGGCGGCAATGATACGGTCCCCCACCAGATAGGATTCGCGAACCGGCGCCGGGCCGATCGCCACCGCCGCATCGGCCAGACGCACATGGCGGGCCTGCGCATCGGCCCCGGAATGGACAGCGACGGTGCGGATGCCCATCCGCCGCGCGATCTGGATCACACGGCAGGCGATTTCGCCGCGATTGGCGATGAGCAAGCTTTGTATCATCACCTACATCCGGAACACGCCGAACTGCGCGCGTTCGGGTATGGGGGTTTCGAGACAAGCGGCCAGTGACAGCCCGACGACATCGCGTGTCTGCGCCGGATCGATGATGCCATCGTCCCACAGGCGCGCGGTGGCAAAATAGGGGCTGCCTTCGGCCTCGAACCGGTCGCGGATCGGTGCCTTGAACGCTTCGGCCTGTTCGGGTGTCCATGTGGCGGCGTCGCGGTGGACGGTGGCAAGCACGCTTGCCGCCTGTTCGCCGCCCATCACCGATATCCGCGCATTGGGCCAGGTGAACAGGAAACGCGGGTCATAAGCCCGTCCGCACATGCCGTAATTGCCAGCGCCGAACGATCCGCCGATCAGCACGGTGATCCTTGGCACGCTGGCGGTGGCAACGGCGGTCACCAGTTTGGCGCCGTGACGCGCGATCCCCTCGGCTTCGTACTTGCCGCCGACCATGAAGCCGGTGATGTTTTGCAGGAACAACAGCGGAATGCGCCGCTGGCAGGCCAGTTCGATGAAATGCGCGCCTTTGGTCGCGGATTCGGAAAACAGCACGCCGTTGTTGGCCAGGATCGCCACCGGCATGCCGTGAATATGGGCAAACCCGCAAATCAGCGTCGTGCCGTACAGCGCCTTGAATTCATGAAATTCGCTGCCGTCGACGATGCGCGCAATGATCTCGCGCGCATCCATCGCGCCGCGCACGTCGGTGGGGATCAGGCTGTAGAGATCGTCTGCGGGATAGAGCGGCGCCATCGGTTCGCGTCGGTTGACCGCCGCCGCAAATGGCGGAGGAAGGGTGCTGACGATATCGCGCAAGATCGCAATGGCGTGGTCGTCGCTGGCGGCCAGATGGTCGACCACCCCCGATTTGCGCGCATGAAGATCGCCGCCGCCAAGATCCTCGGCGGTGATGTCTTCGCCCGTCGCGGCCTTGACCAGCGGTGGCCCGGCCAGGAAAATCGTGCCCTGCTGGCGCACGATCACCGTCTCGTCGCTCATCGCCGGCACATAGGCACCGCCGGCGGTGCAACTGCCCATCACGCAGGCGATCTGCGCAATGCCTTGCGCCGACATCTGCGCCTGGTTGAAAAAGATCCGCCCGAAATGGTCGCGGTCGGGAAACACTTCGGCCTGGTGCGGCAGGTTGGCCCCGCCGGAATCGACCAGATAGAGGCACGGCAAGCGATTTTCGGCGGCGATCGCCTGTGCGCGCAAATGCTTTTTGACCGTCATCGGGTAATAGGTGCCGCCTTTGACCGTGGCGTCGTTGGCGACGATCATCACCTGCCGGCCGGACACGCGGCCGATTGCGGTGATCAGCCCGGCACCGGGCACTTCGTCGTCGTACAGACCGTTGGCGGCCAGTTGCCCCAGTTCGAGCAGCGGCGCGCCCGGATCGAGCAGCCGTTCGACACGCTCGCGTGGCAACAGCTTGCCCCGCGAAGTGTGCCGTTCGCGCGCCCTGGCGCCGCCGCCGGCTGCGACTTTGGCGACCTGGTCGCGCAATTCGCGCGCCAGTTTGCGGTTGTGCGCATCCCGCGCCTGCGCTTCCGGCGTGCTGCGATCGAGCGCGCTCGCAATAACCGGCGCGCTCACTTTGGCCCCTCGCCTGAAGGGGAGGGATTGGGGAGGGGTGTGCAGGTCTTGATCGGGTGTGCGTCAATCGGGCGTTGTACACCCCCACCCAACCCTCCCCCCGCAGGGGGAGGGCTTGAGGTAAGCGTGCGCGCCGTCACGACCTTGCTCCGATCAGTTCGCGGCCTATCAGCATGCGGCGGATTTCGTTGGTCCCGGCACCGATGTCCAGCAATTTGGCATCGCGCAGATAACGTTCCACCGGCCAGTCTTTCGTATAGCCGGCACCGCCCAGCGCCTGCACCGCTTCGCCCGCCGCGCGGAACGCGTTCTCGCTGGCCAACAGGATCGCGCCCGCCGCGTCGAACCGGGTGGTCTGGCCTTTGTCGCAGGCGCCGGCGACGGCATAGACATAGGCACGCGCCGATTGCAGTGCGACATACATGTCGGCAACTTTGGCCTGCATCAGTTGAAACGACCCGATCGCCTGACCAAACTGGCGCCGTTCGCGCACGAACGGGATCACCGTGTCGAGACAGGCCTGGATGATCCCCAACTGGATGCCCGACAGCACCACGCGTTCATAATCCAGCCCGCTCATCAGCACGCCGACTCCGCCATGCAGCGGGCCCATGACAGCCTCCTCGGGCACGAAGCAGTCGTCGAACACCAGTTCGGCAGTGGGCGAACCGCGCATGCCCATCTTGTCGATCTTTTTGCCCGTGGAAAACCCTGCGAAGTCCTTTTCGATCAGGAACGCGGTGATACCGCGCGACGATGCTTCGGGTGCGGTCTTGGCATAGACCACCAGCGTGTCGGCGACCGAACCGTTGGTAATCCAGTACTTGGTACCGTTCAGGCGAAACCCGCCGGCAACAGCGTCTGCCCGCAGCTTCATCCCGACGACATCGCTGCCCGCGCCGGCCTCGGACATGGCCAATGCGCCGACGTGTTCGCCGCTGATCAGGGGGCCGAGGTATTTGGCCTTTTGCTCCGGCGTGCCCCAGCGGCGGATCTGGTTGACGCACAAGTTGGAATGCGCGCCATAGGACAAGCCGATGCTGGCGCTGGCGCGGCTGACTTCCTCGACCGCGATGACATGGTCGAGATAGCCGAGGCCCAAACCGCCATCGGCCTCGTCAACGGTCAGCCCATGCAGGCCCAGCGCGCCCATCTCAGGCCAGATCTCGCGCGGAAAGCGGTCTTCGGCATCGATGCCTGCGGCGATCGGCGCGATGCGATCGTCGGCAAAGCGTGCGACCGTATCGCGCAACATCATGGTCTGCTCGGACAGGCCAAAGTCGAATTCAGGGGTGGCGCGCATCTGATCCTCGATCCCGTTTATCGGCAAAGATTACCGCAAGCGTGAGTTCACCGGAAATTGAAAATGGGCGCGGCTTCATATAGGTCTGATCTATGATAAAGCGCCACCACATTCGCCAGTTCCTGGGCGTTGCCGACGCCGGCAGCTTTGTCCAGGCGGCGGCGCGGCTGCATATCACGCAGCCGTCGCTGTCAGCCGGGATTGCCGAACTGGAACGGCTGGTCGGCACGCGGCTGTTCGTGCGCAACCGTCGCCATATCCGGCTGACCGAGGCGGGGGGTGCGTTCCTGACGATTGCACGCGATCTGGAACGCGGGTTTCGCGCCGCCGACAGCTTTGGTCGCGGCACCATGCCAGATTGGCCGACTTTGCGGCTGGGCGCGATCCGCACGGTTTCGGCGGCGCATCTGGGCGCGGTCGTCGCGCCGTTGTCGGCGGCGTTCGGCGTCGAACTGATCGAAGGCACCGACCATGAATTGCGCGGGGGGCTTGCCAGCGGGCGCATCGCCTGCGCGCTGACGCTGTTGCGCGAAGTTGAACACGGGCTGGTCGCGCATCGCCTGTGGGACGAACCCTATCGCATGCTGGTGCCGGCCGGGCACCCGCTTGCGCAAGGAGGCACGGTTGCGGCCGAGGACCTGGCCAGCGAGATCATGATCGCACGGCGGTCCTGCGAAGTGCTGGAGGACACCAGCCGGTTCTTCACCGCCGCCGGGGTGCGGCCGCGCTTTGCCTTGCGCAGCGACAGCGATGAGCGCTGTCTGGCCATGGTTGCGGTGGGGCTGGGGATCACCACCGCGCCGCTTTCGCTGGTGGTGCCGGGGACCGTACCGATCGATGTCGCGGGCTATGCCTTTCGCCGCAGCGTCGGTCTGGTCTGTGATCCGGCGTTTGCGCAGGAACTCGCCGCGCGCGATCTGCTCGCGGCAATCGTTGTCGGTATTGCGCAGGTTCATAACCTTGCTGGCAGCATCGCAGCATGCTCTATCTCGCTGTCAAGGGCCGATTCCCGGCCCGATCCAAGCCGATATCGTGACTAAGCCGCGCCCTGACATGACCAATGCCCTCGATCGTCGCCTGTTTCTGCAACGTCTTGCCGGGGCCGGTGCGGTTGCACTGGCGCTGGGCGAAGGGCTGGGGGCATTGCCACAGGCGGCACCGCGCGCACAGGCGGCCGAATTCGTTTCGCGCCGGCCTTCGCCCGCCGACCGGCGCTTTTCCAGCCCGGCGGTCGAGGCAGAGATTGCGCGGGTCAGCGCGCAGATCGCCGATCCTGAACTCGCCTGGCTGTTTGCCAATTGCTATCCCAACACGCTCGACACCACGGTCGAAGTGGGGGCCACCGGCGGGCGGCCGGATACGTTCATCCTGACCGGCGACATTCCGGCGATGTGGCTGCGCGACAGTTCGGCGCAAGTCTGGGGCTATCTGCATCTGGCCAGGGCCGATCCGGCGTTGCAGCGGCTCTATCGCGGCCTGATCGGGCGCCATGCCCGGTCGATCCTGATCGATCCTTATGCCAATGCCTTTGCCCGCGACCCCAATGCGGCTAAATCGCCGCTGTGGTGGGTGGCGCAGGACGCGACGGCGATGCGGCCCGGCGTGGCAGAGCGCAAGTGGGAGATCGATTCGCTGTGCCACCCGATGCGGCTGGCCTGGGGCTATTGGCGGGCGACCGGCGACACGGTGCCGTTCGACAGCGAATGGCACCGCGCCGCGCAAGTGATCGTCGCCACCTTGCGCGCCGAACAGCGCATGGACGGCACCAGCCCCTATCGGTTCCAGCGCACTACGTCGAACCCGGAGGATACGCTGATGCTGGGCGGGATGGGCGCGCCGACGCGCAAGGTCGGGTTGATCCATTCGATGTTCCGCCCGTCGGACGATGCCTGTGTCTATCCGTTCCTGATCCCGGCCAACCTGTTTGCGGTGCAGGCGCTGCGATGGCTGGCAGAGATTTCCGACGCGGTGCTGCACGATGCCACGCTGGCGCGCGATGCCAGCGCGCTGGCTGACGAAGTCGCGGCGGCGCTGGTGCATTTCGGCCGGGTCGGTGATGGCTCGGTCTGGGCCTATGAAGTCGATGGCTATGGCAACACGCTGTTCATGGACGACGCCAATGCGCCCAGCCTGTCATCGCTTGCCTATCTGGGCGTTGTGTCGCGCGACGACGCGCTGTTCCGCCGCACCGAGGCGCGCTGCTGGAGTCCGGCCAATCCCTATTTCTTTGCACAAGGCGGTCATGCCGGGATCGGCGGCCCGCATGCCGGGGCCGGCATGATCTGGCCGATGTCGCTTATCATCCGCGCGCTGACTTCGGACGATCCGCGCGTGGTGGCGGCCTGTATTGCCCAGCTCAAGACCAGCCACGCCGGCACCGGTTACATGCACGAGGCGTTCGAGGCGGGCAATCCGACCCATTACACGCGGCCGTGGTTTGCCTGGGCCAATGGCCTGTTCGGCGAAATGGTGATCGATCTGGCCGCGCGCATGCCGCGCATGCTGGCCGTGCCGACCGCGCTCAGGCCGGGTTGATGCCAAGGGCTGGCGGCACAGTTGCATATGACGGTTGATGTGGGCAGAACGATGTGGGCAGAACAGTGCGCAATCGGGGGGTGGCCATGCGTCCGAAATCAATAGTCCTGTTTGATTATCTCTATTTGACGGCTCTGCTGCTTGGAATTGTCGGGGGCGTTCTCAACTGGCAGGCGACCTCGGCGATGCTGGCCAACAATCCGGCGATCGAGGCCATGGGCACCGGCATTGTCTATGGCATACTGGTCGGATCGATCGTCTTTGGTTTGGGGATCAACCTGCTGCTGTGGTATTTCATTTCTCGCCGGGTCAGCAACGGGGCGCGGTGGATCTGGGTGCTGCTGCTGGTCTTTGGCATGCCCGGGACCATTCGCACCTTTCTCGGCAGCACCGGCGTGGTGGTGCTGCCGGTGGCCGGGCGGGCGATCCTGATCATCAACCTGCTGCTGCAGATCGCTGCCGCCGTCATGCTGTTCCGCGCGGATGCGCGTGCCTGGTTTGCGAGCGGTGGAGAGGCTGTCGACTCCGACGCGTTCAACTGACGCCTGGTTTATCCCCGGTTGAGATCGGCCATCCCCGGCAAATGATCGGTGGCGATATGTTCGCGGCAGAATGGGGCAAACGCCGCTGCCGCGCGGGTTTCGCGCATGGCGCGGTGGGTCAGCAGGCCGAGCGCAATCGGCGGGACACTGTCGGCCAGCGGCAGATAGGCGAGCGGGCGGCGGTTGGGACGACACGGCTGGCGGGGCGGGCGGTCATCAGCGACCGGCCGAGCCCGCTGCTCCACGCGTGCGCCAGCCGGTTCGACCAGCGATTGAACGTGATCGACCAGCGCCCGGTTGCCGCTGCGGCTGACTGTGGGGAAAGCGATCAGATCGGACAGATCGCGCGGGTCTGGGGCAGGGTGGCGGGCATGACCGCCTTGTTCCGCAAGTTGCGGGCGTTGGGACGCGGGGTTTTGCGGGCATCTTGGTGGCCACAGGTGACCGGGAGGTGTCCTTTAAAACACTTGCCCGCGCAGAGGCTGGGGCTTAACCGCCTGCCTAAACCCGCGCCGGGGTGCGCCGGGACTCTTGTGAAAAGGCAACGACGCGATGGCTGGTATGACCCGCTTCGACTGGAGCGACCCGTTCTTTCTCGACGCGCAATTGACCGAGGAAGAGCGGATGATCCGCGACGCGGCCAAGGCCTATGCGCAGGATCGGTTGCGGCCGCGCGTGATCAGGGCGTGGTCGGACGAAACCACCGATCCCGAAATCTTCCGCGAAATGGGCGCGCTTGGCCTGCTCGGGCCGACCGTATCCGAAGTCTATGGCGGGGTTGGGGCGTCCTATGTCGCCTATGGCCTGGTCGCGCGCGAAATCGAGCGGATCGATTCGGGCTATCGCAGCATGATGAGCGTGCAGTCGAGCCTCGTGATGTACCCGATCTATGCCTATGGTTCGGAAGAGCAGAAGCACAAGTATCTGCCTGGCCTTGCGCGTGGCGAACTGATCGGGTGTTTCGGCCTGACCGAGCCCGATGCCGGATCGGACCCGGGCGGGATGATCACGCGCGCGCAAAAGATCGACGGCGGGTATCGCATTTCGGGCGGCAAGACGTGGATTTCCAACGCGCCGATCGCCGATGTCTTTGTGATCTGGGCCAAGTCTGACGCGCATGGCGGGGCGATCCGGGGCTTTGTGCTGGAAAAGGGCATGAAGGGCCTGACCGCGCCCAAGATCGGCGGCAAGCTGTCGTTGCGCACCTCGATCACCGGCATGATCCAGTTGGACGGCGTCGAAGTCGGCGAAGGCGCGCTGTTGCCCGATGTCGAAGGGTTGAAGGGCCCGTTCGGCTGCCTCAACCGCGCGCGCTATGGCATTTCCTGGGGCGCGTTGGGCGCGGCGGAATTCTGCCTGCATGCCGCGCGCCAGTACGGCCTTGACCGCAAACAGTTCGGCCGGCCGCTGGCGGCAACGCAATTGTTCCAGAAGAAACTGGCCGACATGATGACCGATATCGCGCTGGGGCTGCAGGCCAGTTTGCGCGTCGGGCGGTTGATGGACGAAGGCCAGTTCGCGCCGGAAATGGTGTCGATCGTCAAGCGCAACAATGTCGGCAAGGCGCTCGACATCGCGCGCCTCGCCCGCGACATGCAGGGCGGCAACGGCATTTCCGAGGATTATCAGGTGATGCGCCACGTCGCCAATCTGGAAACGGTCAACACGTATGAAGGCACGCACGATGTCCATGCGCTGATCCTCGGGCGGGCGATCACCGGCATCGCGGCGTTCTGACGTTGACCCCGCTGGCAGGGCTCAAAGTCGTCGAACTGGCGCGCGTGCTGGCGGGGCCATGGGCCGGGCAGATCCTGGCCGACCTGGGCGCCGACGTCATCAAAGTCGAAAATGCGGCGGGCGATGACACCCGCACCTGGGGCCCGCCGTTTGTCGAATATGCCGACGGCAGCCGCGACGCCGCCTATTACCACGCGACCAATCGCGGCAAACGCGCGATCCTTGCCGATTTCGCCACGCCCGAGGGTCAGCAGGTGGTGCGCGATCTGATTGCCGACGCCGATGTGCTGATCGAGAATTTCAAGCTGGGCGGCCTTGCCAAATACGGGCTGGATTATGCGGCGCTGTCGGCGATCAACCCGCGCCTGGTCTATTGCTCGATCACCGGGTTTGGTCAGGACGGCCCCTATGCGCCGCGCGCCGGGTATGATTTCATCATTCAGGGCCTGTCGGGGATCATGGACCTGACCGGCGATCCGCAAGGGCCACCGCAAAAGATCGGCGTCGCCTTTGCCGACATCATGACCGGGCTCTATTCGGTGATCGCGATCCAGGCCGCGCTGGCGGCGCGCGCGCGCACCGGGCGGGGCGAACACATCGACATGGCGCTGTTCGACGTGATGGTCGGCGTGCTGGGCAACCAGGCGCTCAATTATCTGGTGTCCGGGATCAGCCCGACACGTATGGGCAACGCGCACCCCAATGTGGCGCC
>Ga0116227_10005421_pt1 | contig 26852 bp, 17 predicted proteins | sample S1TSphgellanicum_FD_89693 | JGI IMG/M metagenome (GOLD analysis project Ga0116227, IMG submission 89693) | Host-associated microbial communities from peat moss isolated from Minnesota, USA - S1T2_Fb - Sphagnum magellanicum MG | ecosystem: Host-associated > Plants > Peat moss > Unclassified...
AAAAAAAAAAAAAAAAAAAAAAAAAATAAAAAACAAAAAAAAAAAAAAAAAAAAAAAAAAAAAAAATAAAAAAAAAAAAAAAAAAAAAAAAAACTGCTGCATGGGAGATATTAAACTAGGCAATGAGAGTTTTTTTTTCCTCTCAATTTTCTGATGTAGCCACAGTGGCAATCATCCACAAGAGGAATTAGCCAAATAATATGATTTTAACACTCATATTGTGTTCAATAATATAAACTAGTTTCTCAGGAGCCAAATACAACAGATATAAAGGAGCTGTTTTCGTGCTTGCAATGATTGTTTTGCAGACATACTGCCTGCATGTAGAGTTGAGCAAATATAATAGTGAAACTGCTTTAAGTAGTTCCTTTGCTGCAGAGCACTCCTCACCAAAGCTTCTGAATAATGGTTTTACTAGGTCAGAGGTTAGAAACTGCTGCAGAGGGAGGAGCAGTGCACATGACACAGACCGTGCAACTTGATATATATTTTTTCCCTCAGTTAGTTGATTGCACAAAAGTGACCAATTATTTCTGTTATGGAGAAAAACACCACATAGGAACTTAAGAAAGAGGTTTTCTTTTTTCCCAAGTTTGTCTCAAACACATTTCAAAAAGAGCTAAAGTTTATCACAACACAAGAAAAACACGGGGCTGGATGTGGTGGCCTCATCAGAGTCTAGCCATCGTCTCCTCTCCTGAGCAGTTGCGTCTAGCAGGCTTAAGTTCAGCTGTCGGACAGCAAGTTAGTGCTTGTTTTATGTATTTGTCCCATGTACACGATGAGCAGCTAGGGGGCCCCAAGCCCCATGAGGGTATTCCGGCAAGAGTACCAGGTACTCTATACTACAGGTAGAAAAGTTACTGGTGCTCAGCAGTTTCCATCACTGAGTGGTGAAAATATTTTGTGACTTAGTAGCTAGCTCTCAAGGATTATAAAATAAAGTTCCTTGTAATTCCATGCTCTAGCCCAAATCCCATGTTCTAGAAAAAGACAAAGAATACCAGTCCATAGTAATGTTACTGTGGGTCCTACACAATGCATCTTGTGCTTGACAGACTAGTGCATGCACAAGGCTTTAAAATTGAAGCCTTATTATTAGTGTTTTTTCAAGGTTTGAATAAAAAAAGTTCTCAGGTAAAAGCAACTCCACCATTGCACTGTACAATAAATTTTGGATGAAGAAAAGTCAAAACATGATGGCTTGGCTCAGCAAAATGGTATGAGTTGAGTATAGGATGGAGAGGCTGGTATCAGGTGCAGCAGAGCGGAACACTAACTGTTGATTGGCTAGTTGGTTTGATTGCTCCAGATGAGTTGCTATTAGTAGTCTCCCAACTTTTGCAGTCTCGGTTTCAATTTTATGAGTGAAGTTGGGCAAAAGTAAAATAACTAATCTTGGATGTGAGAATTATTGATCCTGTGCCGCATCCTGAGCATGGGTGGAGCTGCTCTAACAATCCGAAGAGAGTGAAGAAATGGTGACATATGTTGACAATGGGTGCAATCCTTAGGATAGTTATTGTGGAGTGAGCATAGCCATCTATGCATATCAAACCAGCAAGGGAAATAATTAGGTGATGGAGGAGTGATAATGGAAAAAATGAGACCACATGGAGCCAATGCATCTTTTTTTTAAACCTCTCAATCAAATCACAAGGCAAAATTTAGGTGATTTAATTTGATTGTTTTCTCTGAAATTCTTTTATCAAAAAAGAAGGGCCAAAATTACCAATAATACCAAGTGAAACATCATCAATAAAAAAAGGTTGCTTATTAGGATCCTTCAAAGGGTAGACTCCTTCTAACTCTTGGCAAAACATGTTGAATAATTTTGTTTTGTTATCCTTTGAACCTTGCAAACAAAAATAAATCTCAATGCCCTTTGAATCTTTCAATCTGTCTTCCAATCCAAAGGAAGCTTAGTAACAAAAGGCTCCTTAAGAAAATAATAAGAACTTTGTATTTGCATATTTTGTCTAAACTCAATGTGACATGAGGTTACCAGGCTATCTCTCACTTGACCTCTTAAATTTTCTTTATGGAATTTTTTAGGGGCAAGTCTTGGTAAAATCAACTTCAAAGGGTGAGGTTGACCATAGCCTTTTTAGTGCAGAGCGCTTGCATGCATAGTTTATATATAATAAGGTTATTTGTAAATGAAACCTAACTAGGGGCAAAAGGCGACTAGTTTGAACAAAAAAAAAGGAGGGCAATAAACTGGTGTATTGGTTTTTCCTCCTTCTAATGTTTTTTGGATGACTATCTAGTTAGCAATTCTAATGTATTTTGGCTTTTTGGCTATGTGTAGGAAGCATAATGTCTGGATGAAGGCACGAAGGCAACGGTGGTTGACAAAAAAGGTCTCAAAACTAAGCACAAAGTTGATGACAGCAATTGAAAAGCTATAAGAAGTTCAAGATTAAATAGAACTAGTTGGTTGGTTTATTTAATCTTCACCCTCCTTTGTGGATGTAATGAAGTTGTTGTTGAACTTTTAGGATCTCCCAAGAATTTATGGTTTTTCTTTCGGTTTCAAAGCTTATTCCATTTCACTGCAAACCCTTTGTAAATTTTAGGTTATCATTGAGGCAAGTGTGCAATCACAATGTAATGATTCATAGACAGATCTTTATTATTTTGCTTTAAAGTAATGGTTCAATCAAATAAGATAACATGAAAAATTTGGATTGGATATTTGAGGAGAATATTTATACATAAAAATATGATGAAAATAAATCATAATTTACCAGTTAACATAAAATTCTTATGACTCAAAACAATGCTGCACTATATTATTATGTATAGGCATATTTCAAAAATTCTTATAAAATTGTCCTTTTAAAATTACTTTATTTTATTTTTTAAGTTTATTAAAACACAAAAACATTGGTTGTTTTTTTTCTAATTTGGGTATTTTACAATCAGTATATTCATTTCAAATTTCTCAAAATTTTCTCATAGTATAGTAGAAATATCATTGTATAAATATACCACACATGTTCAATATTAATAAAATTAAACATTGGTTACACTTTTGTAGTCTTGATAGCATGATTAGACCCAAGTACAATTCTGAGGTTTCAATTGTGTGTGTTCTCATGCAAGTGTTTTTGAGACTTTCTAGACATAAAATTCCTCTTTGACATGAAAGCATTGTATAAGGTAAGAGACAAAATGCAAGGCTTGTTCATACAGTTGCAAATTGTTGGTTTTGGCATTGATAGCTTATAAGTGGAGTTTTTTTCGCAGGTCTACGTTGTTGAAGACCAAATTAGGATTGCATGGAAACTTTCTTTGCCTGATGTGCAAGAAAAAAAAGATGTCTATAGCAACTGGGTGTGATTTTCATTCTTACATGTGGTATGAGGGCCATTTGCATTGCCAACAAAAAGCAAATGAGAATGCTTGAGTTTTGGCATGATGTTGAAAGGATCTGAATCAAATGACTTTGCAAACACCAATCCTCTCACATGAGTCTACACCTCCTATGATTTCAAGGCTTTGAATCCAAGGGGGATCTAGTTTTGTGAGTTCATCCCCACTATGGAATTTGAATCGCCCAGTTTGATTCCTTTTAAGGATAAACCATAAACTGGACATGAGACAGAAAACAAACGATTAATCAGGGTCCAAACTGCGGAGATTTTCAAGTATAACTCCAATATTACAGCAGCTCCACTGGCAGCAGTATAATGGCCTGTAAACTGTAGAATAGCTTTGAAGTGTCGTTCTGAAATAGAGCTGAGGCAAGTCATTTTTTGTGCTAGATTTCTCCAAATTGCTCTCCACTAATTTTAAAACTGTACATTCTACTATACTTTATAGCAGCTGTGTATTTACTGGCCAAGTGTGTTGAAAGTCCCTAGAAGTCCTCTTCTTATTCCAAGAGGTTTCTCTGGCTGGAAAAATGTGAAAAAAAATAATTGTGTGACTGTTTCTGCAGCTCAAAAAGTTAGGCAGAATCGCTACATATGAATAAACTCTACAAGAGCCTATTGTTGCTGCACTATTTACAGCCTACCATACCAGTTAACTGGTCTCAAGTGTCAACAAGCTACTCAAATCTGATAATCCTTTGATCTCCTCATGATGGGTACTCTTTGTTTGTTCGTTTGTTTGTTTGTTGTTGCGTGGTGTTCCGTGCCTTCATCTGGACAAATCATTTCTTTGGTTGGTTTCATTTGGACAAATAGAGGATGATTCTCTGATCAGAATCCTTGAGAGCTTATATGCCACCATCTCAGCTTGGATTGTTTCCATCCTCAGATCTCACTAATTTCACCCATATCCTCCTCCCAACATAAACACATTTTATGCTCATCACCAGTTTAAATGAACCTGGTTAGAATGTTTTTTCCTCCAATTTTGTGATGTAGCCATGCCACACTGGCGACTGCTCGCACGAGGAATATTAGCCAAATTTGGCTACAAGTCATACATAGAGGAAAGTATAGAACTGCAAGAATCCTGCTTTGCAGGCTTGCTAGAACCTGTTGTCTAAATATGGCGACTTCAGATTTTTTTCCCTCCAAATCTGGCTACTTCAGTGCATTTTTTTTCATAGCACTGGATTTTTTTTTTGTTGCCAAGTGCTGAAAATTAGCAATTTTTTTTACAAAAAAAAGGTGAACCTAAATGCACCCATTTTAAGCAGCCTTTGACTGTAGAAGTGTACGCAGGTAGAGACACGCAGTTGGTGAAAAGGAGTCAGTCAGACTTGTTTTTATTTCAATTTTGTGATGTTGCTCAAGTGGTGATCATCCATAAGAATATTTAGCCAATTTTGGCAATAGTAAAAATATGAAAGTAGAAAAATCTTTAGCACCCTTTCATGTTGTAGGCAGTTGTGGTTGGTTTTTGGCCACCCAAAAAAAATTATTATTTCATTAATTGGAGATTTTCTTTTAAAAAACAGGGAATGTATGACCAAATTTATTTATTTATTTATTTATTCGCAAAATGGCGAAATGTGATCATTGGTATCCAAACTCCCAACAAATCTAATCTTCTACCCCCTAGTTTCTAAGCCTTTAATTGTTTCAAGGTTTTTTCAGAAGCAAGCTGCACCATTGACAAGTGTATAACCTCCACAAAAGACCCTAAAAATCAGGGCAACATGACTAGGGATTTTGTGGTCCCTTCAAGTTTTTAGTTATTATAATTCTTGGCCAAGGCATCATGGCCTTCACCTTCAAGAACTGAAGTCATTCCAAAACATGTGCAAAAAAAACAATTAGGTCCCACAAAGAGAGAAGACTAGATTTTGTGGTACCCCAATTTTTTACCTATTACTATTGTTCAAGACATGGCCCACCTCTAAATTGTGGTGTCATCTAGTAAATTTGCTTTTTCATGCCACAACTTTAGGAAGAAGGTGTGTCCATTTTAGGGCACAATTTTTGGGAGGGAACTTGGATGAATGACTCAATGCAACCATGCTTTAACCTTACAATCCTAAGCCCCTTTTTAAACTTAGTTTACCTTGATTCAAAAGCCTTAGTCAAAAATCTTACCCAATATACCCATCCATGAATCAGATTACAAATCCAGCCATTGGTTTCCAAGTCTACACATTTAGAAGCTTTTGCTAGAAATTTGAACCAAAATCAAACAAAGGATGTTGAGATAGTGAAGCTAGATTGAGATTATGTGACCTACCGAGCTTGGACCCAAGCTTGTGCTACCTCCTTGGATTCAAAGTTTCAACACCCTATAAGGATTTCTCATATGACACTCACGGATGCATCCTAATATGACACTCACAATGACCAAGTTAGTCCTAAAAGAATTAGAGCCAAAACATGATTCTTCAACTAAGATGAAGCCTTACAATTCTTGGAATATGCATGTGAATATGAAGAACTCTGAAAATGAGTGACAACTTCCAATGGGGAAGTCAAGTTGATCCCAATGCTAGAACTCGGAAGTCAACTCATAAACAACCCACTTCCCATCCTCAACACTTGTATGGGTGCATTCCTAAGTGTGGGTAGTTGAATTCACCAATTGGAGGCCACTACATGTACTTATTTGATCCAAACCTCACCCAAGTCCCCTTCAAAATTACCTATTATTTGAAATATCTAAGAAATTTCCATGCAATTCAAAAAAAATTGAGAATTGCTAAAATTTTCATCACTTGGGTAAGTCTATGATAAAAATGACTCATTGCACATGTACAACCACTCATGAGATACTAAATAATTCAAATAAGAATTGTTGAAATCAACTCAATTATTTGTGGGAAGTTTTTGTATTAACAAAAATTAAATAATTAAATGAAAATATAATAATTCAATTTTCATTCTATAATGTAATTAAAATATAAATTTTGTGCAATGGTCGAATGTCCTGTCAAGTTTCAATGTCAACTCTACTTTTGGAAACTCAGTTGGATGTGGGTCATTTTACTGTAGACTTATCCACCTACACCTATTCAAAATTTCAACATAAGTCGTTTTTTTTAAATTAGATATTTAGGTTAATTTTGAAGTGTAAGATTGTTCAATTGGTTAAAAGGTTGCTATTGACATTGCTCTTCATACTAAAAGATTTTATGAAGACTTGCCCTTTCAAGAAATTTCATCAAGCTGAGGGAGATTAAATGATGCAATTCATTTATTCATAGTTTGAAGGAACCTTTTTGCAATGCCTTTCAAACTAAAAATCCTATTATAGTATTGCCCTTTGCTTTAAGGACTACTAAACCTTTGCCATGAAATAGAAATTGGATTAAACCAATGTTGGTTTCATACAATGTTTTTATAACCAAGAATTCTTAATGGTAAAAAAGAAATTACTTTGATGTTAGTCTAAGAAGGCAATATTAGAATGTGATAATAAGGTGTTGGCACATTTAAAGGCAACAAATGGTCATGTCATAAAAAATCGTTAAAAGGGGATATATAGAAATAGCTTTGAATCATATACAAAAATACTTGACTAACCCAAAAAAAATTGTTAATGTAACTTTAATAAAACTTCACCATAATGTGCAATTACCTAGAGGTTATGGCAATTTTGAACACACTGTTGAATCTAACCTTTTCGTAAGTCTTCTCCAATTCCTTTTTAAATCATCAATTCCCTACTCTACTTTCACTTTATACTTGACATGCATTTTGTTGCAGGATCTCATTGGGTGAAAGCATATTATTAAAATAATATAAATTTTAATTATTCAAAATCCAATCTAAAAATGGTGTAGTTTTTTATGAAAGTAGATTTTAAATCACTTTAAATAACAATATGAAATCATGGTGCCTTCCATGAACTTTATGAGAAAATGCATACAAAATTTGAAAAGGTTTAGTATAATAAAAGGAGGTCACAAGTATGTTTAATATTGATTGGCCAAATTATGTTCAAACCATTCTTTACATTGGAAATTTGATATATCATGATTATAAAATTTAAAATTTGAAAACATATATGTGCATTTGAATGTTTCATTAAATTGAAAATGGAAAAAATCCAACACTTCATCTACTTTCATCTATTTTGTTGAGTTTGAACAAAGTAAAAAAAAGGGAAAAAAAAAAAGCTTACATTCTAAAAATTCTACTTAAATGCATATTAAACACATTATGATTCTTCAATATCATTAAACTTAAATTTTAAAAAACATGTTCATATTGATCATTGACATAATTAATGTTTATGAGATCAATATATCAAACCTTACTTTATGACTACTTTCCACTTATGTTTCAAGTAGACTACAAATATAATACAAAGATAAAAGACTATTTAATTTACCATTCTAACACCCCATTGCATCATAATTGGTATCTAGAGCTAGATCTTGTCTCCTAATCCTACACATGATGAACATCTCTTCTCCACGTACCTCAAATTTTCTAAGGAATATTCAAAATAATCATTCTATATGCAAACTATTAACACCAATCTCTTTAAATTCTAAAATGGCAAAGGATAATAGTGTATCATGGTAAAAGTTAAAATAGTTGATGTCTATGTAGATGAACATCAATTGGGATCAAGAACAAAAATGTTGTTCATAGAATAAATTTTCTTATGGCCATTGAACCAAGTCTTGTGTGCCTTATTCTTCCAAGTCTTTTGGTTTCCAATCAATGTTCCATCAATGAACTCAATAGAGTTTAATAATTCTCCCAACTAGCTACCCAAGGTAATTTTCTTGTTAATCATAAGCCAACAGATGTCATCCACAAGTGTTTCATTAATGCAAAATGTAACGAAGAGTCCAATGTCATCACACAATGAAATCTTGGATGAATTACACATGAAAGAACCATACATGGTAATATTGTCATGCTTCATGAACAAAATGAAATTCATAAAGTGTTTTTCAAGGGTCAATTTTGACAATCTCCATGATAGAATAATGAACTCACTTGTAGACTTAGTTTCTAAAATTTAAATATCCTGGTCGAATATCAAATTTTCACATTTTTCAATTTGATCCAAATATCAATGTTCCCAAATATCTGCCATTTATTTATTAGTCGAAAATTTAAACCAGATATCAAAAAATTTAAAATTTTTCTGCCAATTATGTTGGGTGCTAGTTTCTTTTGGAGTTGAAAATTTCCAATATGCAACATCCTTTTTCTAAAAAAGAATATTTTGTCACAAAATTTTTTTTCTAAAAAAAATTCACAAAAAAATCATAAATGCATTTTCTTAAAAATATAGTCACAGTAATAACTAGTAATAACTATTACTACGTACAACTTTGAAGAGACTTTTCAAAATGTGTCCCTAGAATAGTCTAAAATTGTTTAAAGATTTTCACCACCCTAGTTGCATTAACAAAATAAACTAAAAACATAGATAGATATTACTAGCCTTGATATTCAGCCCTGGATCTAATATCTAAATCAGATATCAACATTTTTACATATGAAGCATAATTTCTAGATATCAAGGTACCGGGTATCACGCTGGGTGATATCTAACACCTTTGATATTAGACTGAATATCACTCCCAATGATATTTGTTGGATGTCATTTTTGATATGTGAACTAATATCCAAGATGGATATCTAAAAAATCTAGATATTTGCCCAACACTGGTAGATACCACCCATGCAACAAAACTTGCAATAAAACTATGGTCGTCAACATTTCAATTCTACAACCTACTTGCCAAGGAAAATTTCTAAACATTTCAAGGCTACAACTAAACACACCTACTCAACTTTGGTGTATAGCCCCCATTATGACAATTTGGTTGCCAAAATGACAAAAAGACAAGTAATAGCTAGCACTATATTGTAACCCGACTTTTAGCAACGAAACCAAATGATCATTGAAAAAATAATGCATGCAAAAGCTATTGTTGCAAGCAATGTAATAAATGGCTTGCGCCTACAAAACCATAATGTGTGGTTAATGAACTAAGCATGTAAAATGTGTGAGTTGGGATGCAAAAATAAAATACTCACTTGATAAAATTTTAGATTGGTGTTTTTGTGTTGGACCTTGGAATGCATCTTGGTTCTTATTATTTGTACTTAGATTGCCAACCACAATTTTGCATTCAATAAGTAGCCACAAGTCCAACACACATGTCCCTCTTCTCCTATTTAGTATCTTCACAAAAAAAAAGGAAATTTGTACTCTCTTTTGTACAATGTTGGCAATTGTTGGCAATTTGTACAAACAATGTTGGCATGAGTTTTGAGGTGTTATAAGAGCTTCTACTGGCCATGAGAACTTATTCATATTAAAGACCCTAGTAAGGGCTTTTAGTTCACATAGTTAGACTTTGTGCATTAATACCTTCTTTGACATGGGGACTTTTGTTTTTAGAAAGCTTATCACAATTTTACAAAGCATTCCCATCCTTCTTGTGACAAAAACCAATGTATATTATTACTATGTTTGCAAACAACAATCGGGAAGAAAAGTTGAATAAATGTTTTTGAAGGAAAGATGACCCACCATTGTTGCTTACTGTGCACATCTATAACAACTTTTAAAGTTTACTATAACCAAGCTCCCAAGGTCTAGAGCTTTTATGAATTTTCAAGATACATTTTCAAAATGAAATGCACACAAAGATGGAACAAAAATGAAGAAACGAATAATGCCCAAACCAAGCATGAGTGTTGCTTTGACCTCCAACCTTCCATGTTCACCAACTACACCCGCACTCACTAAGAAAAAAAAAGTGTGCTAGGTGAAATTTTCCATGCAAGACCTGGAACATGTAGACATAGTTCAAGAATCAGCAATAGGTTTTGAACTGGTTCTTCCATTTCTTGCTTCTTAGAGCTAATAATTAATGAAGGAAAGGCTTAAAATTGGACTCAGATTCCTCCAGAGAGCCTGATTTTGTCTAGTGATGGGATATTTACAATGTTTGGAAGAACCCTCAAAAAAATCTGGGGATTTTTGCCAAGGTACCAGTGTAGTGCTAGTTCTTCACCCAAGGAGTCCTCCTCTACTGTCCTAACTGCAATTAAATCTCTCTGGTGAGCAAAAATTACTTGTTTACCTGGACCAACTGACTGACATATCTGAAATTTGTAGTCAGATGAGGTTTTAGAGCAAACTGAGATACACACTCCAGAGCTGCACACTCATCCATGACAAAATGAAGAAAGGGTCTGTCTGTGCAGGTAGGTGGTACACAGGGGAAAAGAACCCAGTTAAATTGGGTCTCTGGTGTTTCCATCAAGAAAGCCAGTAGGTGTATTGTATCCCCCCACACTCATCCCAACAAAAGATGGCACTGGTGACTGAACCAACTAACTTTATAAATGGCACTGATCCCATCAATGTTCTTCTGACTAGATCATCAGTCTAGCTAAAGAAGAGTAAACACAAGGTACATGACCCAAGGACTAAAGATATGTACCCAGATATGATTTGTCAGGCGAGTTGTGTTTTACATTTAATTTATTCTGTTGTGTGTTGTGAAATGTGTTGAAACTCGAGAAAATTCAGTCTTTCATCCTGCTATGAATCATGGTTAGAATCAAGTTTAGCAGCTCCTGGTCTGCTTCTGAGGTTTCTACTTCCCACACAGCAGCAGGTTTTACACTGAATAATAATATATTATTATCATTACTTGCAACAAGGCTTTTTTTTAAGCAGCCTCTTCTTATTGAACCCAGAATTATAAGCTCTTTTCAGATACTGAAAATAAGAACCAGACTTAATAAAACCAGCCTCTTATTGAAACCAAAATTGTAATAATGTCTTATAAGTTATACACTGGAAATTAGAACAAACAAGACGTAGTACCAGCCTCCTGTTGGAAGTTTACTGGAATTTGTAACCAAAGTTTCGAGCCGACTTCCACATTAAAAAAACACTAGAACTCAACCGCACATCTTTTTATGCAGCTTCCAGTTTTTGAGATAAGCAAGCATTACTTTTAAGGATTTTCTAGAGGTAGTATTGTTTTCTGGGAACCCTTAACCCTTACATTAGCCCAGGCAAAAATCCTAAAGGGATGCTCAATTATACACCATAAAATTCCTCTCAAATGTGTTCCTTGATGTGCCCCAAGTTTTGACCAAATGTTTCTGATGTTGGTCTTGCAGTTCCCATGTGTCCCTTACATGATGTTCCTTTAGCCTATCCCATATGTTTTGCCCAATGGTTCATATATTGTTCCTGTAGATCCCATCCATCCCCATGTTGTTCCCAATAACCCCAATTTCAATTCAATATTCTTTGCCCAAAGTCCTACTCTATTACCCTTTATAATGGTGCATTCACAGTTAACGTTAAGTTAATGTTAAATAAAAATCTATGTGGTATCCTAGGTGGCACCCGATGATAAATGGGTGATAGCTTAACATTAAGTGAACTTTTATTTAACATAAATTTTTCATGGTAACTAGGTTTAAGTCCTAAATGGATAGCTATGGTGTTAGGGGACTCAACCCTAAAGTCCCTAACACCAAGTGTGGAATGCACCTTTAAGTGGACCAAATGAAAAAGCTTAGCAGATAGGAGTGTCCAAAGTTTGTTTGGAAAAGCTTTTTAATGATTCACCACGAATGAGGCCCATCATGAAAAAAATAGTTTTGAATAATTGCATGCACCCACAACTACTTAACAAAAATCACAATTGAAAAAAAAGAGTTTTGAACTTTAGATGCATCCATCCACAACTAATCAAATTTTAAATCAAATTTAAAAAGAGATCAAATTTGGATACACCTTTATAATTAACTAATCAGCAAAAATCACACTAAGAAATTAAAGGGTTATGAACTTTGGATGCACCCACAAGTTACAACTTGGTTGTTAATAGAAATCACTCATAATTGTTTGTCTGAAAACTTTGAAGGCAGGGTACATTGACAACTTGATCAGTAATACAAAATGACACTAAAACAGTGTACTGAAGAGACTGACATTGCAATGGGTGTTCCCAAGAGAGACATGTATGTAACCCTTTACCGACAGAGCAGTTCAGAACACTTTATTGTCTGAGTTTTGTTGATGTACCCCTTTGCCTTGGTCACTTCAACAAACTTGGATTGTTACTGCCAACTTCACGAGCATGTCCCTACAGTGGATCGTATAATTTACACTACAAATTGTTATTTAGTACTCCCCAAAAAGCTAAAGTTTGTAAGTTAATGTCAAATACCAGAGAACACAGGCAGTTCGTGCACTCAAAGCAAGAAGAAGTTTACCAAGAGCAGAGATTTTTAAAAGGTTAGGCGCAGGCATGTTGTCTGCCTGAGGTTAGCGTAACTGAGTTGTATGGAGTATGTTCTCCAAAATTCTGACTATCAGATAGGGAGGAGGAGGAGGTGGTGGGTGCAGTTCTGTCTAAATGCACAGTTTCACACATTACAATTTTTGTCTACAGTTAAGTCACGTATATGTACTACTTAGGCTGAACACTTGCTTTGCATTACTCGATGATGATCTATTTTATTTTATTTCCATTCAACATGATTAGTACATAGATATTTATAATTCAAACTACCTGATATGAGGAGATGATGCAAATCTGTCTAAATGTACAATTTTACACTGTGTTTTCTTTTTTTTCAAATTTGTGAGATAGTAAGTTAGGCGGGTTGGTGATGATTCATTCATAACAGGACTTAACCAAATTTGGCTACAGAGAGAACAGTAGAAAAATTTAGGAATTGTGCTATATTTTTATAACATGCTAGAGTCGATTCTCTAAATATGATGATTTTCAAATTTCTTTTCTCATAATGTGACCACTTTGGGTCATTTGTTTTCCCCCAAAAAAGCCTTTTGTGTATCTGTCTGGCTTATCTTTTGTCACCAGTATACAAAACTCAGCCAAAAGCAAAAACAATTCTCATCTATGCAATGCACTACTAATTACAATCACACGAGAGGACTTAGCATCGTGCAGTTATTTATAAATCATACTAACAGATACGAGGATGTGCTGTGCAGTCCTGAGGACGTGCTGTGCAGTTCTGTCAAAATGCACAGTTTCACACATTGCCAATTTTGTCTGCATTTCAGCTACATATTATATATACTACTATTGCTCTTGAACTGAGGGTACATGTCAGTGTGAGGAATAGAGAGAACTCTTCTTCTGACAATTTTATAAAACCTTATTTAAGTTAAACATTTAACACACAGACTCTGTGCAAATTTAATTTGAACAATAATAATTCATTTTTGGAATTAAATGGGACAAAATGCAAAAGAGACAACTTGGAATTCTAGACGAAATGCCCAACACACAAATGATGAGTGTGATGGAACCCACAGCAACAAAATTAAGCGTACAATAAGGCCCCAGCACGGGGGACATTCCCACAATGTGGCGGCAAGAGCTGGCCTTATCTCAGGAATGGCCCCACCCTGGGACCAAGATAATGTCCAAGGTGACCGACCGGTAATGATGAGCATAAACATTTGTACATTGCCAGGGTGATAGAAATGGGAGGCACCTTACTCCTACAAGAGTTCTCTTCGACCAAACTAAGTACAGTGTGTGAGAGGGTTCTTGCCCTATTGGAGGCATTTACATATGTGTGTATATTGCTGCTAAACAACAGACTTGAAGTGAATGGCAACAAGAGAGAAATCACAAGGTAGCTGAGACGAATTTTCATGAGTGCAAAAAAAGATGAAGTACGAACGTAGCTGAAGAATCTGTATGTGATTCAAAAGGAAGCAACATCTTTTGACATTCTTTTTGCCTTACCCTGTTCAATTCAGGACAAAGTGTTTTGCCAAGTTGTGTCATTCATATCTTCTTGTCTTGTGGTAAGGTATAAGAAACAATACAACTCAAATGGGTAACCAAATTACTAATCAAAGTCAGCAATTTTCTTTGTAGCATGTACCAAAATCTTCAAGATTGACATGGATGTGAAAAGAGACATGATAATTTATTTTTTCATATCCATGTTGGTCAGTATGGAAAAGGAGTTCGGTAGTTAAAAAGGTGGAGGTAGTAGTTATTAGGAAAGGAAGGAAGTAGGTATTAGAAGAGAAATGAGGTAGTTGTTCCTTGGAATTATTTCTAGAAATGTCCAGGGACAACAACCATATAATAGATTCCAAAAAACCACTTATATATGACTCCTCACAAAAATTCATCGTCAGAATTACAACACAAATCTAGGGAATGCCTTTTGTCGTTGCAAACCCTTTGTAAGACAATGTTAACTATGCATCCTTAAATGGTTCCAAAATCTTATAAAGCTTGTGAGTTATTATTAGGTTTCCAAAGAGAGATATTTGGCATGCACATTATCCGATGTTGGCCATTTTTTTGTTTTTACAAGAACCTTTACAATCAGGTTTAGGTTTTTTTTTTTTTTGGTAAAATGGAATACTTTTTAATTCCAAGCTTCCATTCTTCAATAGGCCTAGGATTTTTGATAAGGTTGAAAATAGTTTTGATTTTTTTGGATTTTGGTGTTTTCAAAATGTTCCCACCAAGTTCCCCAAAGGTTCCATGATGTTTCCCATCAAATTTTATTAACTTTCCAATGTGTTCCCAAAATGTTCCACAATGTATGGTTCCCAAGAACCACAATAAACAACATAAGGAATATCAAAATATTTGTGTAAAGTTCATGTTAGTGTTGCAATTGGAGATTCCCTTATATATTAAAACTTAAAACTACAACCTAAAGCCCTAACCTTTACATAACCATATGACTTGGACCCTTAAAAAAAATCCTTGAGATTTGTTGGGTCTAGGTCCATGTAAACCCATTGTTAGCCCTTGATTTGAACCCAAACCTTAACCCAACCAAAAACCCAGAATTGGTCAACATTGGTATTAACTTCACAACATCTCAAATTGTCTACAACTATTGTTAAACTGTAATGACTATGTTGTGAACATCAAATTTATTTTGGTTGAAAGAATGTGAGTGATATATCTATGGTATATTATTATAATAACAAGGCTGATCACAATTGCATCCTTAAGCATTGGAATCCAAAACTTTAAGAACATTTTTAAAAATAACAAATGCAAGATAAGGGCATAAAACATTTTTTATAGCGTTTTGTTTCATTGTGTTCAATGTCACAAATATCAAAAAGTCCAGATATGACTTTCATAAATTTTCACCGTGCATACAATAATGCAATGTAATGTTAAACTATTTTCAAATTTAATTTTGAATGACTTGTCACACAATGTGTTATCATGATGCAACACCTTTCACAAAACATTCTTCCCACATGGCAAACGTGGTGTTGGACCTTTGTTAGGATTGGACAAATTCATAATAAAGTTATTCAACTTTTAAAACTCTCATAAGGGTCTCTTTTGTTTTTATTTGTGTTTTGATGAATTTGAAGAAGATAAGAAAATTGCTCTTATTTTGTGCTTTCAAGAGATTGAAGAAAACAAAAAGTGTGCTAAAAAAAGCAAGGCAAAGTCATTACTGAGTAAAAAGGAGTTTTCAAGAAGCATCATGACAACTAAAGGAAAAGGATGAAATGGATATCCATGAAACTTGGACAAGAAAGAGGCAAGAGAAAACATTGAAGGTATGCATGGTCTAGGGACATGGTTGTTTTCATGCACCTTTTGTTGCTTGAAAAGGGAAGGAAGTAGTAAAAAAATGGAATAGAAATTGCAAAAATGAGACTAAAAGATGGTGGTTTTGGGTTGGTTGAGGAATTTTGTTTTGTGTTGGGGTTAGAGGAAAATTTGGGGAATTGACAAATTGGACAAAACTTGTGTTCTTTGGATTTTGGAAAGAAAGAAAATAAAGAAAGGGGAGGGTGGTTGTGAGAGTGTGGTGCAAAGTAGGAATTAGTTGTTTTGTTCATTGTTGAAAGTTGCAAAGAATTCAAGGAGTTGCATGTTTAGTTTTAGTTTATCCTTGGTGAAAGTTTGAATGAAGAATTAAGGAAGGTAGAAGGTATAGGAGTTGTTGTGAGGTGGGGGATGATTGTTGGTAATTGTTTTATCGAGTTGTTTGAATTGTTACTATTGTTCAAAGTGATGGAAAGGTAGGGTTTTAAAAAGGTGTCATCATTCAAAGAATGTTAGGTAGGAAGTTGATATTGAAATAAAATAACACAACATGATAGCTAAGGCATGATCAAGGAACATAAGTTATAAGGAAAACATTGGTTTAATAATCACTACTACATGTAATAGGATATTCAAGTGTTGAGAGAATGGACCCCACAATTTATAAAATAGATAAGTATTAGCTGAAGATCAAAGGTGATGTTATTATGCTTAATGTGCAAGAACAAGATTATGGTGCTACTAGTAAGGTTCACCATAAACAATGGCATAATGTTTATAATATATGAATACCACCACTATTAAGAAAGTTTTTATAACCAAATTTATTGTAACAATCAAATGTTCCAATCACTATGCCAAAACCTTAGTTTTATCATTTCATCCATGATTGCATTTGTAGTCATGTGTGGCACTCATGACTACATGACTATGTAATCAATCCATACTTGTTGCTTGTGCCATGTAGTCATGGACATGGTTGTCAGTCAAAATTGTTAATCCATGTGACCCTAATGACTATGGTCAAATTTGACATATGACTAGAGACATGACTAGGCATATGATTATAAACATGACACATAGCCTCTATTCAAACTAGCCTAGCCTAGGTATGTAGGAAGGAGGTAGGTAGATAGGTTTGGCTAAATAAGTAAGATCTTTTTTACTTTATTGGGAACAAACCTCTTTTATTGGCCTATCCCAAGTGGCATTTGCCCTTCGAATATTTTTAATACATACTATGTGTAATCTATTTTTATACTTAGTTATAAAGTTTACAAAATTGAAGTTGTGGACGAAAGATATGAGATAAATTCTAATTTTGAAGGGAAACATTATAACATTACGCCACACAATTTGTCTCACACAAAAGTAAACCACTACCTACCTATAAATTACTTAGCCTATCTACCTACATAACCTACCTTAACTACCTATTACATACCTAGTTAAATAGGTAGCCAAGGCTAGGTAAATGGGTAGGTAGAACTTAGACATGCAAGAAGGTTAGGTTAGGATAGGTAGGTAATATAGGCTAGGTTAAGCAAACTAGATAAACTATCTACATAGATAACCGTAGGTACAATAAATAGGTACCTAATAAACCTACCTATGTACTTATCATAACCTATCCTAATTTAGCCTAGTGTAACCTAGCCTACTAACAAGGCCTAAGCCTATAATTAACTAAGTTAGGGTTATTACCTAAATGGCTTACTACCTTGTCTAATTAGCCTACATACATACCTACCTAATCTAGATAATTACTAACCAATCTAGTTACCTCTTTACCTACTTAAATCAAATTAACTTTAAAATGATCAAATTACACATGTAGTCCTAGTTATGACTATAGTCATTGATTGTAATGTATTATAGTAATGTAATAATAAATATGACTAAAAATTAATGGCTATTCCATCCAAGGACTTGTTTTTCATGACTCCATAATTACATATAAGACATAGTCACAAAACATTCTAATCATGAATGTTAAGTTTTGGCATAATGAACCATTCCTTATCACCAAAATAGATGATGGCAACCATAAATGTAATTAAAACAACTTGCAATAAAAGGATGGTGATTAGAATTTCAAGTCTCAATTAGTTACATCATTTGAAAAATAAAATCTATCATAAATCTATCCCTCCTTAAATTGTATAGTTGAGATGACCTTGGAATGCTTTCATCCATATTTTCCATTTTCAAAGTGGCCATCCTCATCATTTTCAAGAACATTTATTCTCCATACTTCACTTGTTTGTATTGGGGGTGATTTTCACAATGAATTCACTAAACATGAATCCATCAAATTCTACAAATATTGCAACATTCAATTCATGTTAAGATCTTTAAATAATACAAATGTACAAGAGTTTATTCTATTCATGAGCTTTTTTTCCAATCATTGGACCCCTTATCTCATTATATTAATTTTCATATCAAATTTATATAAATATCCTTTTGAAAAAATTGCTTTTCAATCAAGGTTCCCATTACATCACCCCATATTTTTTCACAATTTTGTTCAATCCATTTTACTATTTCAATGTTCTTGTTTCATGATATTCTAGAAATATTGAAAATTAATCTTTTTACCATCTTAAACCTAAAAATATTTCACACATTTCCTTGTATTCTCTCAAAAAGACTTATGAATCATTGAAATTTGCCCCCTTATTTCCTTTTAAAAGTTGAAATGCTCAATTGTCTTAAAAATTACAAAGTCTCCATATGCATTTACATAAACCTTTTAGTTAATTTGAAGATAACACATGTTTTGCCTAAATGTATTGTTAAATAAACCATAGATATTATATCATTGAGCCATGAAATACCAATGATACCCCATTTCACATAACATGCAACCCATCAATAACATATATGAATTTGCATCATGTTTCTTCTAGCAAAATTTTCCTCAAATGCAAAAAAAATAAAATTGGTTATGATGTGTACAAGGGTTTCTTTGAAATTTTGAAAAAATCAACTAAAAAGTAGGGTTTTGAACTAGGTTCAGCAAATTCAGAATGCATGTTCTTGCCAATCACAAACAATGGCATGATTACAAATAAAAAACAATTATTGCCCTACCAATCCTTTAGCCAAATTCATTTAGATCTTCCTATGGATGGTTGCCAATGTGGCTACACCACAAAAGTGAAAAAACCCTAGTTTCTTCATCAAATTGTGAAATATTTATTTTCTTTTAGCACTTTCATACACTATCTTGTAGGTTTTGACTTTGAATTTGAGTATTTTGTGATAGACAATGTTAAAAAAAAATCTATTTAAAATGTAATGTTGAAACTCAATCACAATTTTGATTTTTTTTGTCCTTGAAAATATTAGCATTTCTCCTCCTTTGATCATTGCAAGGTGATATTGTATTAAGGTATTTCAAACCTCTCATTTTTTGAAATATAACTGACTAAAACATTGAATCCATGAAATCAAAGTGCCCCCCATTATGTTCTTGATATTGTTGGAAAGCCTTCCAATGATGTGATTAAAGAATGTTTAGATCTATGGTGCAAAAGTTATTGAATATTGAGTATTTATTTTCATTGAAAATTGAATTGAAGATTTTTAAGGTAATTGAAATGTGCTTTCGTTCTTGTTTAAAAGTGAATAGGATTTTATGGAGGTGATTTTGTGCAAGAAATATTGAATTTCAAATAATCTTCTTGTCAATGGAAATTTCAAACCTAATTAGTTGGGTAATTAATTCACACTTGGACCAATGACACAAGCCTCACTAATCCCAATGATGAGTAATTCTAGTGATAAGTAATCAAAATCAGTATATTGGGGGATTTTTTGAAATTTTTCATATGGTCATCCTTGGACCATTCCAAAGACAATTCCAAAAATAACTACCTCACTTTTTTTTCCTATCCACAAACATGGATTGAAAAAAATGTTAATTTGTGTCTTTTCATGTCCAATGTAAAAAAACACAATTGAAATAATTATCTTTTTCTAATATGTTTTCAAGTTGCCCATGGTGCAAGATTGTGTTGTACAACCCATGTCGCCTACACATTGATTTAGGCATGGAATCAACTGAGATGAACAATGATCTTGGTTTTAAAATAGCTGAAGAAAATTTGAAGACAATAATGGTACACATTAAACCCACCATAAGCATTGAATCTTAGCATCCTCATGTCCAAGTAATCTAGAAGATAGCACAAAAACATGCTATATACTTTTCGAATCAAAATATACACCAAATCATTGGAAGTTATTTCAAGTGGAAATGTATTTGAAGAACAGTCGGGGTCACCTTTGCCACACTTTGGAAGCTCCTTTCATACTTTCTACTACCGCAATACAAAGCCTACATCATCATTCAAACCTTTGCCTTTGATGTTGGAAAAACAAGGAAACAAGAATTTGGCCATCTATTCAAATACACCAAGATGTTAAATCCGAAACTGGACAGCTCAAGTTAATGTTGAACCACATATACACGCCATTATGGTATCATTTTAGTATCATAAATTGCATACCATAAAAGATGGTTTAGGATGCCATATTCACATACATCACATGCATCCACATTCATGTGTGTTGTGGCATCAACAGCCTATTTCAACCCCCTTCATGCAATTGCTGATTCCACATCACACGTCACAGTTACCCCATTGGAAAAAACAAAATTCTCAAAAACGTCTGGTTTGACACATTTTTAGCTATACGGCCGCTCAGTAGAAAGCTTACGTTGGCAGCTTGTCAGCAAAATAGAATGTATTTGTATGGCAATCAAGTCATTTTACAAGCTGCAAAATGTTTGTGAGTAAAGTAAAGGACACTATGGCTCTCCATCAACTTACATTGGAAGGAAATAAAATGAATGGGACCTGCAAAAAATTATGACTGTTAAACCTGTGTTTCACTTTGTAAGAAATCACCACTATCCACAAGGAAAAACAATGATTTAAGAAAAATCACAGTCGATTTTGAACTATGTGATGAACATAATGTCAACAAATCAAAGCCTCGAAAGCTTCAGTCCAATGACTGATCTTCACTCTTGACAGGAACAGGACTGAGTTGTTCCTCCTTGTATGCAAACAAAAGTGTTGCTTCTGAGCGTGAGGCAGCCACCACAAACACTCCAAAGAGTAGTGACGGGACCAGATACAGCAATGCTGGCTGTGCGGCTCCTGACACAGTGTTGGCAACTGCAGGCTCAGCATGCAATGAAGAACAAATGGGTTAGAAAAAAACACCTTCATCCAAGCTTAAGTGCAACATCCTAGGCACCGTAGTGTAACTTCTAACTCTTTTATGAAAATGTAGAAAATTATTACCTATGGTGAGAGTGAGGCCAAACACATATGAAGCAATGCAGGTGACAAAGTAGGTTTTGTCAGCCGTTTGGATTTGATCACCCGTAACTTCTCCTGCCAGTTTTTCCGATCGTGATCGGTCAAAGCGCAGCATGAATGCTATGAGAAGGCCAGGTGCAGCAATGTCACCTAGGCCTAAAATGGAATATGGGTTTGCAGCATTTGCCTGTTTGAAATAGCACACAAGCATTTACCTTAGCTCAGAGGATATGAATTCATAAACAAAGTGCAAGAATTCATTAGATTATTTCCACACTAGTCATGATACTGGCATTAATGATGCAGGCAAGGATTGCAGAAACTTACATTAAACTGTGGAAAGATTAGTTTCATAGGACCATCAAAAGCCGAAGAAGTTGCCACCTGTAAAATGGGTCATTTCAACAAACATTTGAAACTACTCAATATTTCCAAAGACAGAACCTCATACATCTACTTACATTTTTAAGCATGAGAAGGGCTGCATCACTTTGTGGCAAACCAGAAACACTGTGGAAACACTTAACAATAGCCCATGGACGTCACAGTTCGCAATTCCACTCTCCACACATGACAAAATTGTATAACATATAGATCATATTTTCAATGTCTGAGTTTTCACATCAGGCTCCATTTTCTTGCACTCAGATCTAAGTTCTGAAATCTTGTCACTAGCCTTGACTTTTGAGAAAACTGGAGCTCAAAAAACACAAACACATGCATGCAATAAAAATTCAATACTTGGGACAGATCCAGAAAACATGGAAAAAAGGATGAGGAGATCACTTACAGTCACCATAACATTGTCTCCAAACACATGTGATGACCCAAAGACCCAGAAGACATCATACAGAAGCAATCCACACAGCATTGCTGCTGCTGTTGCAAAACTGCACCCCAACAGATTATTTTAAGGACTTGGTTCAATACCGAAGATATTTTCAGGTTCCATGTGCCTGAGATAACTATGGAAGTCATGCATGCTAGGCCTTGAAGAAAACTGAAAACGCAGAGCTTATGATATATTATTAATCAGCTGTGTCAAGTACCTGCCAAGAGAGAGCAGCTGCAGAAGCTCTGTAACAATACACACTGCTATGAAATTGTTGAGGGTGAAGGGTGCCCCTGATTGCTTACTTGCAACTGCTGCCCCAACACCAACTACCCATATAGCACATACGAATATCAGGTAGATTTAACCTCGGATGAAAAGCTCAATCTCACATTACAGCACACCACCAGTCTACCGCCTCCACAGGAGTCAAGAGTGCCAACAAATATGACAAATAGGTCAGAGACATACGGAGTGTTGCAACAATTTCTGCAGGAGTGATTGTCAAATGGACTGACCTCCCTTCATCTTCAACCAGCCACTTCGGGAACTCTGCAAAGACCTCCCATCAGAAATAAGCCACAATTGCAGGCCCTCCACAAGGCACCTTAAAAACCAATGGAGCGTAGTCACAATAAAAATGACTCACTCCAAATGTATCCAAGTGCACCCAGTGCCTATTTTACAATTGTTTTGAAGTGCTAAACTAAGTTAATGTTGAAAATGTGTATTGTCTTACAACAATGTTTGAAATATCATGTTGTAGCACTTCGGTGACTTTGAAATGAATCTAATGAGTTTTGAGTATCCAAAAGCATTTGTTAAGGACTGCAACCAAGGTTCTTTTAGCACAGTTTAAGCAGTGTAACCAATCCCAGTTTGCCACATCAACCCATCAGTCTGTTTTCACATTTACCTATTCAGGACAAAGGAGGTGCCTGTGGGTCATTTTGTCCCATTTAGACCCAATTCTGTTATTGTCAACAATATTGCATTCTTTTCGAAAACTAGCTTGTTGACAGGATGACATGATTGAGAAAGAAGATGGTGTCTAAAGGTGTTGTAAACAGGGCCATACCAATTTTCCATCTTAGATTATCCGGGGTGGGGAGAAGTAGACGTAGAGGTGGAGTTAGGTTGCTGGTAACAGCCACAGCTCCAGCCAAACCCAAGTAAGCAGAGATGAAGGTGCGAAGGTCAAAGTTGGGGAAGAGTCGCAGCAAAGAATAGAACCCGAAAAGAGAAACTGAGCAAAACAAGGGAACGGCTAGCCCCTGCTTGAACGACACTCTCTGTGGTGGCTTTTGCCCCAAACTGAAACACCAACAAAAGAAAATACATCAAATATGTGTTGATATACAAACTTCTCTATACTTCTGATTTAAGTCAACAGGAATAGGATTGAGAGATGACCCAATGTCAAGGCTGTACAGATTTAGAAACAATGCCATGAACAGGAGAAAAGGAAAATCCCACCTCTAGAAATTGACAGTGACCTTCAACAGCAACATGTATGATGGTGACCAAGTACAATAACATCCACACTGACTTCATCAACTACCAGCAGTGGGTGGAGCTGAAATTCAGACATCAACCTATGTACTGAGTTTTGGACAAAAGACTGGGAGTAATGGGAAGAATGGATTTATGGGATACACAACTGCAACTAGAATCTTTGCCTACATACAGGAACTGGGAAAATCAGGGATATGAGGAACTGAAAAATCAAGCAAATATGGTTCTCGGCATCAGGGGTCATTCAATGGGATTCCACAGATGTGCAACCCTTCTACAAACCTCCTCTCATGATAAAATGATGTAGCTCAAAATTAGTGTTCAAAAGTAGGGATCAGGTTTGATATACCTGCGGTGGCTTCCAACATATACAGACCAGAGAGCCAGAAAAAGGAAGTAGAAAGCACCCGACCATTGAAACCGAGGCAACATTGGTACTATTGGCACTGCTGCAAGCAATAGTGTGTATGCTAACTGCAATTATCCCAAGCAACACATGCCCCAAGCATCCAATCAATGTCACCACTCCTGAAGACACCAAAAAACCCCTTCACCCAAAAACAAACAAGGGAGAATGGAAGTCTCTGGAACAAAATCACTTTTTTCAACTATGCCCAATAATTCAGTGGTTACACCACCACATGCAATGGTTTCCATTACATATTCTTTGAAAATTGTTTGAAGTTTAGATTCACATTGAAGAAGTGCTTACACCTCTCATTCCCCCTAGCAACTGCATCCAGGATCTCCTGTGCTTACAATTGCTCCAGTTCTTGACAAATCATGACTTCGACCAGAAACCCTAATTCAGGGGAGACTTTTGCCAGCAGCTTCTTTATTGGTAAGGAAATTTCAGACGTTGGGAATAGAAAGCTTACCAGCTCTTGGCCTGTCTTGGACCATTGCCATCCGTCTTTGAGCTCAAATTCTACATCACTTGTGATAGACAAGTTCTCTTCAATAGCTTCTTCATTGTCCTCAAGTGATGCAGGCTGCTCTCTTCCTGCTGAGCACATGAAAACACTGGGCAGACGCTGCAGCACTGCAGTTCTAGTATCATGCCTACTGGAGATGAAGTCCCTCCTCGTATCGGTTTTATTTGTAAGGAGAGTAAGTCGAGCTTTCGGAGAGCCTGCTGGCGCAGCATTGGTTCTATGAAATCTATGAAATTCAAAGGCTGTACAAAACCTCGCAGATTGAACTGCAGAAACAGACTTGCGATGGGTGTTGGGTATTTCAGACAAGGTCGTCAATGGAGGTCGACAGGAGGAGCTCTGAGCTGTTAGACACAGCGACTCCATCTTTTCTTGCGACAGTTTCTAATTCTTCAACACCGAAAACTGTTTCACAGAATGATGCAGTCAAGTCCAGTCCAGTCCAGTCCAGTTCCAGTGGGCGAGATTCTCTTTGGGACGAACTACAAATCCAGCAACAAATCAGGATAGGAAGACTTGGGTTGGCTTCAATGAGTTGCAATGAAATTGCAGCAAGACTTGAGACCCAATGCAGAAGATACTTATACAAAAAGCTTGGAATTTGTGCTTTTTTGCACACACAAAAACAAATCTCCTGTGAAAGAAAACCACTATCCTACCCACAAAGGAAGAAGGACTCCAGAGAATAAGTTAACAGGAGAAGCTAGTAAGAAAAATTCAAAAACCAAGAGGCCCTATCGAGCTCAAGGTGCAACTCTGAGGAGAGGACATTTCTGTGCCATGGCAAGAAGAACAAGACATGTAAAACAACAAAATCAGGACTTTCGTGTGTGTGTGTTTGTGCTTTAGAAAAAACAAGACATACAGCCAAAAAAATCCAAATTCCACAGCACAAAAACAAGACCCCAAAGAAACCTAAATGCAAGAAAGCTCAAAGAGGCTAACTAAGAAAGGAAACTAACAAAATCCTGAGAGCTGTACAACAAAAACCCAACACAGCAAAATGGTTCTCCCGAATTTTTTTTGCAACTGTTCCAGACACAAAAAACTCCCCAAAACAACATTTTGTGAGCTTCCAGATTCCGAAAAGGGGGGGGTACTCCAATTGTGTGAACATGCGCAAAAGTGTTCACAATTCTCCTCTCCAACTCTTGTGTTAGAAAATCTCTCTGTGCTCTGTGTGTGTGTGTGTGTGTGTGTGTGAAAGATTCTCAACCTGAGTGACGTGGTGCAGTTTTCAATCGTTAGATGTAGGTTTTGGACGCTACAGATCTGTTCTGGAGATTCTTTTTTGGCTGCCCGTTGTTGTCCAAAAGATAAAAAGAGCCTCTACCACCACTTCAGTCTTGAATCCCATGGAGAGGGTCAAGGGACATGATGGGACATGATGAGGATGATACACATCCATGTACCCTAAAATTCTATGTATGTGGGTAGTAGTAAGTACCTTACCCTAAGGTTAGTCGGGTTTCCATCATTAAAAAATCCTCAAAATAAAATAGTGAAATGAAATTTTTGTGAAAATATGAAGTTGACATGTGTTGGAAAATCATCATAATTATCATAGGCTACAACTCTGAATAATTTCATTAAACTCATTATGATCATATATCATTGTAGATCATAGGGAAAAAAATTATATAATTAATTTTTGAGAAATAATTATTAATCATTTTGTTGATGTGGAAACTAACCCTAGGCTACTAATTGTAGCTACCTTACCTTAAGAATCAGCACTAGGAATGTGAGAACATGCAGGACTGTATTGGCCTTGCCTACTACCAAGGCCCTTAAGGATATTGTGTTTAGATTCATTATAGAATATGGTAGCTTAAGGGATTTTTATAGGCCCCTAGGTAATAATAAATAATAGGTTTATTTATTTTTATATGAGGATTTTTGGAAGATGATATATTTTGGCTTGTGTTGAAAATTTGAGATTAGTTTTTAGAGAGTTATTATTACTTATAGTAAAGGAACGATGAAGCCGCCCCTGAAGCCGGACAAATGAAGTCGCCCTTGAACTCGCGCGTCTCGTCATCCGTCCCGTCATCCCTCCTCTGTCCATCCGTGTGTGTGGACAGGTGTGTTATCTTTCCCATATTTTTTTTAAATACATATGACACTGCACAGCAGGTTTTTGGCCACCAAGAATGGGAAGGAAATAAACCAGGAATGGCCCTCCATCCATGTCCCTATTTAGATATATCATCATCCTCCATGTGCTGCTTGCTTGCTGGATGGTGCATAAATAATGTTTTTTT
>Ga0116227_10005422_pt1 | contig 26846 bp, 22 predicted proteins | sample S1TSphgellanicum_FD_89693 | JGI IMG/M metagenome (GOLD analysis project Ga0116227, IMG submission 89693) | Host-associated microbial communities from peat moss isolated from Minnesota, USA - S1T2_Fb - Sphagnum magellanicum MG | ecosystem: Host-associated > Plants > Peat moss > Unclassified...
ACTGCAGATCCTCATCTGTAGCTGTTGTGCCTACCTCATGCGAGGTACTAAACTCTAGCTTCTTGGGCTTGTCATTCATGCTGGAGAATCTGTGATCAAAGTTCGAGAGAATTTGGAGCATGTCGTCCGTCATTGCAGTATCTGTGGTGCCTAACGATCTCACAATCTGTTGTGGTGCCTAACGATTTCACAATCTGTTGTGGTGCCTAACGATCTCACAATCTGTTGTGCTGTGATTAGAACTCGCTCTTCTCCATCTGCTGTCATCGGCCGCGGTATTGCCGTATCTCGCACGCAACGCGATGATCTAACCAGTGGTACAAAAACATGGCGGGCCCTCTTCTATAACCTCCAAATCAAGTCATCCTTGCCAAGAAAAAAACTCACACACAGCAGCAAAGAAGAAGCTCCTGCCTCGCTCCTCTACCGAAACAGAGACAAAAAGAAGCCTCTTCTCTCTGCACTTTTCCACCCCGTCCTCCTCCAAAGCTCATGAACAATATCCGCTAGTATTACTCTAACTGGTTTCCCACCATCCTAGAACTCTCCCAAAAACCCAAACAAGCCAGACCTAAGCAGTTCTTAGTCTGGAAAAGCAGTAAGCAAGCAAGCAAGCAAAAAGGGCTCTGCAATTCCTCTAACAAAGCCCAATCTGCAAACGAGAAATTGTGCACAAGAGAAGAGTGAAGGAAATCCCATTAGCGTTTCCAACGCCAAGGTTTAGGGTTCTGCTGAGAAGCTCGAGATAGACACCGAAGACCACGACAATACTCTCCCGCGTTCTCCAATCGTGTTTGAAAAAACAGTCCCGCGTTCTCCAATAGTGTTTGAAAAAACAGTCCTTGGTTACAAAAAATGTGTATCTAGCTTACCAACACACCATGGTTGGCCTATTTTGGTTGCACATGCAATTATGAGTATATGTATATCAAATATACACGATGATATATCACAGAAATCATCCAAAGGTTGAGATGAAGGTGATCATACTTGTATCATAGTTGCATACACACCCAAAAAGAAGGCAAAAATCCATTGTAGTTGCATAAAAAATCAAAGATAGTTGCATGCAACAAGTAGTTGCATCCCAATTGTAAACATAATGATTGCATATGACAAAATTTCTAGTAATATTTTGTTCTCTAACATAACGGCATTGACATCCACAATAATCTTTTCCTTTTGCTTCTAAGGTTTTTTTTCCCTCCTGTAACATCCTCTTGTTCCTTGGCAAACTATTCCCAATAGTGGTATTTGATTATAATCAAGGCAAGTTCGATTAAGATACTAGTTTGCTTCCTAGCTTTTCATTGAACTACTACAACCATTTTGTTTTGCAACTTCTAACAGAACCATGCCACCCAATTCACTAGTTCCCTCTCAATGGCTAACATCACAAAGATTAAAGAACCAGGAGCATATCAGTTACCTTGACAAAATGTTAGAATCTGTATCAATGCTCCGAGTCTTCCAACTCTTGTCTGCCCATTTGCTTGGGCAATCACATATCCTAACTTAAGAACATAATGGTTTTGTTGTGTTTTTGCAAAATAAGTATTAGCCACGTTGTTGTAACCTTTTCTTGCCACCATCAATTCTTCACAAGGAAGTTTGAATACCTTCATTATGCCCTCTTCACCTATGTTGATTTGTCACCCTTGCAGTTTGATATATTGATCATCATAGTTCAAGTTGTAGATCAACTCCACAAGGGGTTCATTGATGTGAGTCCATTCAATTTTTTTCAATGAGGAAAGACCCACTTTCTTGGCCCTACATGCTCCATCTTGGTTATCTAAGGCCCAAATGCTTCCATGAGTGCATCCCAAGAAACTAACTTTCCCCAATTCAGCCATAGTCGATAGCTTCTCTACAAGCTTGATTTTCTTTCACTTTGTGCTTATTAAAGTTGTGCCAACCTGACAATCACATTCATGTTTCATCTATGCAATGTCAAGGACTTGTTCCTTATACAAATTGAACTCTTGATTCCAAAAGACAACAATGTACTGCCAGTATGGTGATTTTGGTGGCTCCCTATATATCCCCACAAAGAGATAGTTGACTCCCAAACACAAGACTATAGTCTCCAAATAATGTTGCTTCTTGGAAGTATAAAGAACCAACCTCTTTTGTTGTTTTTCTTTTAAATACTTCCAAGTCTGTAGTCGACTTCTCTCACCATTAGAGTTGATTTCCTCTTGTTTCTTCTCAATAAATACTTGGGAAGCTCCCCATGGTATTTTGACTTTTCCACATTGAAGTTTGCCTCTCTAATCCTTCACGCTCAAATATGAGTTGTTGTAGACTTTTGCCCTCTTGCATTGAATGAACTTGTTAGTGTTATCACTTTTGATTCTTTGCACTCATCATCACTCAATTGTTTTTCATCACTCTCAGTGTTTCCTTCTTGCTCATAAACAATTTTGCTTTTATCAAGTGTTGTAAAATGAGAAACAAGCCTTCTTCTCACATATTCTTCAAGTGTTACTTCACCACTGTACTTGCCCATAATGGGTTTGAACCAAAACTCGTCTGCTTCTCCAAATTTCTTAACAAAAACCCTATTATGTTTTTCACATTCGTAGATGTCTCAAACTCTTGCATTCCACTCACTAACACATTCCTTGTCTTTTCCAAAATAATCCTTCCATAGATAATAACATTGTTTAATCCCCTTCAACTCTACCAACGCTTATGGATTCAATAAAGTTTTTAATGGCCATAGCAGCCATAATTCATTTAATGGTGCCTTCAACATCTTGGCAGTAGTCTCACACACCTTTTTTTCCTTGTGACATTTATTTTAGGTGGGTGTGCTAGCCCTTTTTTATAGCCCCTTTCTCCTATGGCATAATTATGAGGGTATAACAATTTTTCCCTCCTAGTTCAACCATATGACTACCACTTCTTGATGTACCACCTTTACCTTTTAGGTTTCTTGGTCTGGTACTTTTTGATTTATCTTCTTACCACCATAAATAATCATCATCAACAATTTTAGGTTTGGGGTTTGTCCATGGCAATTTTCTAGGTTGGGTCAAAACAAGCCTAGGTGTTAGGTTAGGTCTAATGATTTATAATTTGTTTTGGTGATACTTACAAAGGTATTTCTCAACACATAATAAATTAACTACCATAACGTTGGCTATAACACTTTTGGAATGATATTCTTTTAATTTGTTGACATTTACCCTTTCTACCTCATCATCACCCAAAGTGCTTAATGCCATAATGTTATTATTAAAAAAATTATGTACTTTGTATGGACCCTTCCATGGTAGTCTAAATTTACCCCCTTTTGTTTTAGTAGTTTTGGGCATCCATAACATTAGGTCACCTTCATCAAAACTTTTGATTTTTCCTTTTCTATCCCAATTTTCCTTCCTAGGAAATTGCATATGATTAATATTTTCACTGACGCACCAACATTCTTCATCCAATTGAATCCAATCTTCCATTCTTACATGGATGGCATGATTAATGTCACTTGAAGGTATATTTTGAATCCTTTTAATAGATACTATAAATTTAGTTGGCATAACAAGTTGAGTGCCATATACTAATTCAAATGGTGTAAGTTGTGTAATAGCTTTATACATCATCTGGTATGCCCATAATGTTGTACATTTGCTGTAGCACTTCTTCGCAGACAAGTTGATTATCCCCTGTGTGTTTTCACACTTGTTTCACTCACTTCATTCATAATTGACATGTCGATACTCACTATTGACTTGCCATTGGCACCCATCATTTCACTCTTCCTTTTTAGTAAATTGGATTCTTTTGATGACACATCTTTCCACGTCAACATGTTAGCTCATGTTAGTTCAACATGCACATCATTTTCTTTGGCCAGTTTAGCTGACCTATTGTTATCCTTTGTCAAATGGACTTGTCTTGGTGATTGTAATATATCTTCTTTGTCCAACCCCCTAGGTCGAATAATTGATTTGGCACACCCTAGATCCAAATGAACATCCATACACATTTCTAATGGTTTGTCTTCCACTTGTTGAGTATTCCATAACTCATTAACTACATCTTGGTGAACCAATTTATCCTTTTCCCATATGGTTCAACATCTTCTTCTAGGACTAACTTCCTTCTCTTGAAGTTCTTCAATTAACATATCGACCACTGACATCATAGCTTTTTGTCCTCTTGTGGTTACAAAGACATCAACTACCAACTGGTCCCACTCGACCATAGCCATGTTTATTCCAACCTTTGGTTTGGAACTTTTTTTTTTCTTCGATAACCTTCTTCCATACAAAACAATCATTCATGACATGTCCCTCTTTTCAACAACAAAAACATCTCACAACATTTTGCTAAAATCTATTGTTTTGATTATAACTGTTGATTATATCAATTATTTCAATTTGATTAGTAGTTACTTTGCCAATTACAACCACTTGGTCTTGTATTATATTATTGATTATTATTCTAATTTTGGTTATTTGGTGCATTATAAATTGGTAATTTTTTTGTTCTTGTGCCCCTGGCACTTATGTTTATACTACATGTATTGGTATAATCTTTTTTAAAGGGCAACTTCCACTCATAGCCTTACTAGGACATTGATATGTGTTATGGGCACTTGTTTTACAAATCCTATAAAATTTCTTTTTAGTCTTCTTTTCATGATGCTCATCTTCATTGTCAAAGTCATCATATTCATCAGAATCATAACTGTCAAAAACATTTTGATGATATCTCGCCATATTTTTCCATTTCATGGGTAGTTTTTCTTTTATTATAATTGCAAATTCAACTAATTCTGTTAATGTTCTTTTAGGCATATTAATAATAACCATTTTTACTTTAGTTCGTAAACATTTTTGAAAAACTTTTTTCAAAGAAATATCATCTAGTTGTTGAAGGATTATTGCACATAGTCGAAGGAATCTATCATAATAAACCTCCACCAATTCATATTTCTTTTGTTTCGCATATCGTAAAGTGACAATTATTTGGCCTTCACTTTTGATCTCACTAAACTAAGTTATAAAAGCACATTGCACTTTTTGTCACAACCCCACTTTGAGGGAAGTGTGAAGTCGCCACTCACACTCCCGAAAATGGGACTTGAGAGCCCTTCAGGACTCCCGAAAACTTAGAACGTGATTTCAAGGGCCTTAACACCTCGCATTGAGGTGTTCTTCATACTGTTAGAAAGGTCTTGAAGTGTAGATGTCCAAAATGGCCTCGCATGAGCCATTTGGACATCTACAGCACAAGTTATGGTCGAAAGAAAGGCCGGGAGTCAAACTAGCAGTTTAGTAGTCGGGAATCGACCCGAGCATGGGCCATTTTGGACATCTACAGCACAAGTTATGGTCGAAAGAAGGGTCGAGAGCCAAACTAGCAGTTTAGTAGTCGAAAATTGACCCGATCCCGGTGTGTGCAGGTCGAGTGTGGCACACCGTTGGAAAGCTCTCAAGGAGAGTTACAACTTTGTTTCGGACCTCAACCCGATCAGAGGTTAAGGCGAGAAGTTATGAACGTCCAAAGTCCCAGGAGTTCAAATTGGGACAGTTTCGGGACTCCACTTTGGGAGTCCCGGGAAAAAAGTACCGTTCAGATGTAGGTGCGGCGGAAAATCACAAAGAATACTATATGGGGGAAGGTGGTGGCTTCCCTCGAGTCCAAGTCGTGATGAATCAAGTGAGTCTAAGGTTGCCCGTGGCTTGTCCCAACACTAAAAAGGTGCAGAATGAGTTCTAACCAACTTGTTGGTTGGATTTGGATGCAAGACCGAATAACTAAGTAGCTTGGCCCTCTTCCTAATCTAATCCTGGAGCTTTCAACACGCCCCCCCTACCCTTTTTTGTGCTGGAAGCTGGGAGTGGCACCAAGTTCCAACTACTTCCGCAATTTGACATAGTTGGACCCTTTTGGGTCTAACAAGGAACTTGGGGGTGCATCATTTTTTCCCATGTCACTTTTAAATGAGTTATTTCATACCTTCCAAACTAATCAGTTGATTGCCATGGTGTTATTGGATCTTCTTCCTACTCTGGTGTTTTTTTTGTTTGTTCTACTAGTGCATCCTAGTTTGCATTATATTTTTAAATAAGCAACTTATACTAGTTGTCTTCTGGATCACTTTCATTTTTTGGCCACTTCTTGGTCGATGTTTCTACCAATGAATATTAATATGTTTTGTTTGTCCCCAATAAATATTCTACTTGGCATAATAAAAAGGTCTTGTAGTTGTGGTTTGTCGGTTTGGCTAGCCACAGATTGTTTCTAGGAACTTGTTGCAAGTTGTTCATAAAATCCACATCGAACATCCATATCACTGTGACATAGACTTTGTATTCTTGCACGTTATTTCTCAATGCCCAATATCCCACACTAACACTATAGTTTACATCTATTGCTTTCATCTATCTATGAGCCACTGCTGGATACAAATCCAAGTTTCGAGGAATTTTAGTAGGCATTTTTATAGTTCCAAACCTAGCCTTGCAATGAAATGCAAAGCATCCACGATGCCTCTTTCTCATTACATACAATCACTGAAGAGGTTTTTATCCGTTTTGAATTTATCATTTCTTAATGTTCCTTTTATTGTGTGGGTTGCGAACATTTATGTCGATTAGTTTTTGAAGTTTTATTATTTGATTAATGATTGTTTATCTCAACAATCATAGTAGATATTCCCTTGTTGACTTTAATTAATGTAAAATGTTTTAGAATGTGCCAAGTACTGGGAATTCATATCTTTGAAATTGGACGCCATTAGTTGTTCTTTTTGTTTAGTTTTATATTTCTTTTTCTATGAAGTGGGGGTTTCGCCTTAGGTTTTTTTTGGCAATATACATAATTTGTTCTTTGGTTTTTTCCATTTGCCCACTTTGTCCTTTTGTAAAATGCCCCATTTCCTAATTTTTACTAGTTTGCATAAAGGTTCAAATCAATTGTCATTTGGAGGATTTTGCCATGATTGTTCTATTAGCTTTAAAATTGTGTCCAAAATTGAATACAACAATGTGTTTCTTTCATGGATAGAATTATAATTGGTAGCTTGCCAATAATTAGTGATATGTTTGTCATTGATTGTCAAAAAACCAATTAAGATGGTAATATTGAATAAGGCATTTAAGTACATGAATAAATAATATTGGGTTGGAGGATGTAATCCTTTAATCTATATATTAGAATTCTTTGGATTTTCAAAAATTAAATTTTTTTGAAGAATTCTTGGATTTTTTAGGAAGCAAAATCTTTGTTCAACTTTAGCCATAATTCATATCAAAACTTCTAATGAACCATTTATTACTACAAAGAATGGTATTTTGGTTTCTTCTTCGATTGTTAGTACATCTTTTTTTTACTGTCATAGACATTTTGTGGTTTCAAGGTAAGACGTATCATCTGACGATTCACAAGTTGTTTTAACATTTTGTTTTTTAAATCTTGTGGCACCCAAGTTCGCCTACTTGGAGTTGCATAAAATCATCTAATGGGTTTCATAAATTTTGTTGATAGGAGGTTGCCAAGGGAAACCAAGTCCTCTATTAACAAATCCTATAATAAACTTGTGAAGAAATGTTTTGGAATTAGTTTTTTCAAACTTGCGCATTCCTGAAATAATTCCATGGCATGTGTAAACATCGCCCAATGGTAGTCTTCCATTTCCTCCTTCGAAATGTTACAGTTTCTTTGAGCAATGTAAGATTTTTTTTTTTCCATTTTTGCATTCGCCCATCACCATGTTATCCATTCAATTGTTTTGTTAATTTTCCTTTTCCATTTTGTTCCCCATGTTTTAATTTCTAGGAAATTCTTTAGGGGGTCTATCAAAGTTGGATCTCTCCAAATGTTTTATTGTCATTTTGCATATTCTATCTAGTATTTTTGAAATTAATGTGTATTCAATTATAGTTTCCAAGGTGTTTGGTGTGATCATTTCTATGCATTGTTGTTTTTCCATTGTAAAATAGATGTGTAACAATTGCACATGGATGATAGCTATAGAAAAGATGGAGCTAGTAAGTTTGGGTGGAAATGGGGGAAAGAATGCAATTTTCTTTTTCAAGTGGTAAGAATGATATTAAACGTAAGGTTTGATAGATTGAATTCAAATAAAAAATAGCGTGAAATGGTATTGAGAATGTGTGGCCTCATATTGTTTTAATTCCCAATGGGAACATACTTCTTGGAGATGAACATGTAGTGTTTCAATTGACACAAACCTTTTGGTTGTGAAGAGGTAGAGTTTACATTGGTTGCAAATAGGTTGTGTGTTTCATTTTAATTGTTCGTCCATTTTATTTTGTTTTTTAAAAAAAAAAAATTGTCCCTTTTATTTTGTTAATCCATTTTAGTTTTCATCCATCTTTTTTATTCATTGTTATGTTTCATCCATAATTATCGTTCATCCATATACGTGTGGTAAAATATTCCTCCACGTCATGATATATTTTATGCCATGTGTCAAAGAATATATTTTTTCGATGTCAATAGAATATTTTAAAAAAGATTCGGTCCTACTCACGCTCATGTTCCCACACACCAAATAACATCCTTACTGCAATATTAATGTCACAAAATAGACTAAGGTTAGTAGAAGGAAAACCTCAGAGAGTGGTTAAGAGTTCTAGATGTGTGATAAAATGGTGTCATTAGGGGATGGATCTAAGGAAAAAACACCACATGACCTTACACCCAAGTCTATAGAAGATTGGCATCTTATGCCTTAAAAGGAACAAAACTGTAAAAATGTTTTAAGCAATGGCTATAGTCAACCTAAAGATGGGTAATTTGGGTTTAGTGTGATCATTAAAAATCGGATTAACCACAATGGAAGGAGAGAAACAAGGATTGCTTCCACAAGTACAAAAGGAACATGAAGGCCATGAGGAATATAAAAAATGGAAATGGAGGAGAGGGTGAATGTTAAAATATTGGAATTAACCATAGAAAATAAGGAGCTGAAAAGAAGTTGGTTGAGATGACAACCACTAGAAGGAATGTAGGACCTAAGGAAGAAAGAAAAGGATTGGAAGAAATAGAACAACAATACCAAAAGATTTTGAAGGGGTTTAAATATAAAAAGGAGGTGTTGGAAAGGAAAAAGGAACTTTGGCTGCAAAACCAAGAGACCAAGACAAATATAATTGACAAGATGTCTATACATATTCTACAATTGAAGTCTATGATTACAAGAGAGGAATTCCACCAACAAAAGGCAAAAAAGGAGGAAGAGAAGGTAGTTTTGGAGGTGTTAACATTATAGAAGGAGATCTTAAAACCAAGACAAGGTTGGATGACTTACTAGAAAAGTACAAGGATTTGAACCATGTGTATGTCAACAACAGATTGGAAGAGTATGATGATTTGGTACAGTATTACACCATATTACATATTAAACAACATATGGAAGATTCTAATGTTGAACTTGATGAATGGTGGGAGTTAGAAAAACACAATTAAAGGAAGAAATGTAAAACTTGGTTGCACACATTATAGATGAGGAAGGGCATCAAACATTTGTCTACCTTCCAAAAATCTTTTCCAAATTTTATGTACATGAATCTAGATAGTTCAAAGCCATCTAGTCCAACACATGAGACAAAGGTGGCTAAGTGTTCTGGAACGAAATGAAAAACCACATGATCTCAAAGGAGGAAAACACGATCCTTAAAATAAAAAGGTTGAGGAACATGCACAAAAAATTCCTACACAAGGGACAAAGTTTATAGCTAATGACATTGGTGAATAGAGGGAGCCATTTGGAAGCATAGAATTAATGGTGGAGCACATATATGAGGAAATATTACAAGGTCAACATAACCATTGCCTAAAGTTCCAGTTTTTCAAATGAGCGTAATAGTTAAGGATATCACAAAAACACAAATTGAATTATAGATAAAAGTATCAGCAACTCAAGATGAATAGATCAAACCATAGATGATTAACACAATGACCTAAAGCAAAAAAAACTTTAATTATAACAAGGATTTCGAAAATAGAATCCAGAATGGAGGGAGGGCAATGTTACTTGGTGAATGGCAAAGGTTTAATAAGCTAGGATGGAGACATTTGATTAGTTGGACATGATTAAGACCTTTGATCAATTTGATTTTCAAATTACTTTTAAAAGGAAAATACTTAAGATATAGTTTTGGATTTTTCATGAAAGTTGGGAGATTGTATTGTTTTACACATAGAGGTAGACTTAAAGCGTTGCTAGAAATAGAATAGAGACACAATATGAAGTTTAGAATTCTATTAGACTATGAACCATAGATTTTTTAGGTCTTTCATCTTTGATTTCTATACTTTACACAACAAATGTTTGATATGTTCAATTATAAGTAAAGAGAGTAGTAAAAAATTGGTGAGTAAAAAGTGCATATATTCTGAAATTGTTGTGTTTTTTGAAATGAATAATTAAATTCTGATCATAGATTCTACTTATATAGGATAATTCAAAATTTAGGAAATAATGGAACAATAATTGTAATAAGAAAAAGGTATGAATACATTCTACATATGATTTTGAATGAGTTGAAAAATATATATATATAATTGTTGAAAGTACTATTGATAACACAATTTGTATTGTTTTACGTAGGAAGAGAACAATTATGATGTAAAATTTGTGCCTACTAATAGCTAAAGACCTCACCTTATGGACATTACCAAATACATATAACTCCTTCCCTTGTAAAGGTTTTACAATAACATCAATACATTAACTTATTGCATGATAGGTTCATTATATATGGAGTCCTATTACAAAGCTTAACAACAAACTATGGAAATGGGGAATGAAACCAAAGTTCCACCCACTACCTTAAACTATTTGAGAGGAGAATGGATCAATAATTGGCCCACTTCATCAAAATCTAATAGATGTTATCATCCATTAGCTTTAATGTTATTTGCAAAATCAACCTCTAGTGGCCAATTTTGCCATTATAGGTTCAAAGGCCCTAAAAGCCATCATTATGCATTTGTGAAATAGCCATTCAAATGGTCAAGTGGATTGGAACCATGATTTGCACTTTTTGGTATTCTAGGAATATGAATATTTCCTCAAGGTCAAAATAATATTGACCTTGATATTACAGGTCAACATATTTGATTTTGTTATCTTTGAAACATTTCAGACTTCCCTTTCCCAAAAACCCTTTCCAAGGATTTATGCCAAATTGTCCTTTTTTGATATATCTATTCACCCTTGTTCCATGACAAGTTTGATTGATTTTTAAATGGGCCCCAAAATATATTGTCAATAGAATGAAAACCTTTCCCTTGTAACCTAACATCATATGCAACCATGATAACTTCCCTTGTTGCTTAACCCAATTTCCCATACACGATTTTCCCTATGTTTTGGAATTTTAATAAAAGTCTATCAAACGTTTCAGATTTTGCAATAGCAGAAACAATAAGCAGTTTGATGTTTTATCTCCATCCAAAACCACAATCCTTGTCCTTTCTATTTATGATAGGTGACTGATTGGTAAGTAGATGGTTAGTACATAGGTAAGGCTACTGGGTTGTTAGTTGATGTTGGGTTTAACCTCTCTTACCCACGGTTTAAAAGATGGGTCCTATTGGTAGGGCAGATAATAGGTGGCTACTAGGTAAGCAGATGGTCAGCACATAGGTAAGGTCCACTAGATTGTTAGTTCACATTGAGTTTCACCTCTCTGAACCATTGTGTAAAGGATGGGTCCTGCGTTAAGCAGGATTGCTGCAAGAACCTGCTTTTGCTTCTGTGGGTTGAGCAAGTTTGCTGAAGAACACACTAAACTCTGCAGTACTTTGTGTTGAGTTCTTTGAAGACCATTTGGGAACAGTTTTGTGTACAAGTAGTGGATTTGGAATAGTGAAGAAATGCCACTATTGACTCTGCAGCCAATGGAGAAAGTCACCTTTGAAGCCAGTCTCACAAATACTTTCAGCAGCAGAACTCTCTCTAGATGCTGCTTAACTTCAGACTAGATCCCATGTTGTTAGCATATGCAATCTTCAGAAGGGTCTGTCCTGGTGAAACATGGAATGTGCGTTTGCATTATCTGTTTTCCTTGGTGCCGAATGCACCAGAAGCTGATGATTAGCTTGTAGTCAATGAAATGAAGTGAGCCATAACTTCACAAGCCAGTTGCAGCATACCTGTTTTCTCCTAAATCTGTTCTCTCACAAGTATCTGGAAGTCTCAACAAGGTTAAGTGCTTTCCTTGAGTTCTAATTGCTTGTCAAAATGGGCGTAAGAGTCCCTTAGTTTCTAGGAGGAAACAACAAACAACCAAAACAGTGCAACTTTTGTAGGGCCCATTATAAAAGAAATCAATTGTCATCCAATGCTGAAGGCCAACTGCATCAATGTCTCTCCATCAAGACCTTGAAGCATTGTGGTTCTCTTCCCAAAAAATTCTTCTTGTCTGTAGCAAGTGCCCCATTCCCACTCCTGAGCTTGTTCATGCCAAAGTTTCAATCCATGAAACTTTTGAGTTTGACAGGAGTGAAAATCCTTCAAACCTCTATGCACAAATCTCTGTGCAAATGGCAGTATGACACTCATAGAGTTGTGGCTTCAATCTTATCTGCATTGCATCCATCGCAAAACATTAATGAACACAAATACTCAGCTCGTAAACTTCTTACTCACCACTTTCCTACAACAGACCCCACTTCAGTATAACCTCAAGTCTCCCCTGAACATCCAGTTGAAGCACCATAACTAATAATGAAGGTCCAACATTGAATTCATTCTCCAGAAGTAAAACTACATCAGCCATATATTTGACTAGTAAAGATGCACACTGAAGTTGGTGCATAAAACTGGTAAAATAATAGAGAAATTCACAAAGTCGTTTAATCACCTGTGTTTTGGGTAAACACAGGTTGAGATACAAAAACCAACACAAAAATGTACAAAAATAATGCACTGGCATAGAATGGGACCTGAAACTCCTTTTAGCACCAAAATTTGTGCTCAAAGGAGTTTCATGCTGAGTTTTTAATTTCCCTTGGCACTAAGGCCGAACTGCTGTTTAATGCTGCATCCCTTTTCCGTTTTTTTTTTGCCCCAGCCTTCAAATCCTTTGAACTTCATCAGGGTATTGATTTATTTTTCTAAATTTCATCCAATTTACAGATAACCCTCATTTGGGGAGGAACTAGGGACAAAGAATGAAATTAAGGCTAAAGACAGGATGACTCTAATATCAGCACATCAAATGTAGACCTGCCCAATTACATCAGCATAAAAGCAATTTCCTGGCTAAACTAAGGTGATCAAACACACAAGTCATCCCTGACTGAGAAAAAGGCAGAAATCCAAGACAGAAACAATATTGTTTCTCTTACATTCATACACAAATAACCCCAAAGGTTTTTACTTCCAATCCAGGAAACAAGCATTTCTGAACAACAACCGAACTAATGGAGGGCTTTCATGAAACAGTTTTTTTATCTCTTTCACATCATAGGTAACCCAACAGCACAAACATTTGTACATAACAAGGTGAGAAGCAGCTGAGATTTCTAGACCTTTCAATGTGCAAGCCCAACTCACTACAGCTAAGGTGCTCCCAATTCCCTTCCCATCCAGAAAAATCCACCAGATAGGTGAGATACCTAGGTAAGGATTTCAAAATCCAAGCCTAAAAAGCTTGAACTGACATGCGCTATAAACCTCCATAGTGGGATGGCCAAGACAATAGGTAGATGACACAACTTCAAATGCCTTGCTCCACAAGATAATCCCCAAGCCTCTCCACCACCATATTGCACTCCCCAGGGGTGACGGGTTCGTCATAGATCCCAAACACGAGAGCACTGTTGGTTTTCTTCACAGTCACCCCACCTTGCCCCTGCAAACCGCGAGCAAAACATGAGCCAGACATGGGGCAAGAAAGCTTTAAAAATACGTACATGAAGGGGTTTCTCCATGCGATCAGCTTGCTTCCAGAAGAAGATAATCATGCTCTTCAGTCCAGGGAAAGCCGGTCATATATACATGGTTAGAATCCAAAAGATACATTACCTTCTTTCCGCGTATCACAGCACCCGGATCGCCCTGGATCACCATATATTTGACACCGCCGAGAAACAGCCCGTGCTGTGGGAGAGTGCTGTTCTCCTCAAAGCCTCCAACAATGTTTGCAATCTCTGTCAGAGTTGCCTGCACACATAAACAATAAACCCTCACTCCATTTCAAGATCATACAAACTCTACTTCAGATCAATAACGAACATCTGGCAAAGCTACTCACCATTACTCCCACTCTAACAACCTTGCACAAACCACCTATCCTCAGATTCTCACTAAAAACTACACCACCGACATGGAAACAACTTCAAGTTCAACGCTTCCAGATTGGCGGGTCACGACACACAACCAGTATCGAAACCAGAAATCTTCAGATTCGTGTAGACATTATACACACATCAGATTGTGTCCTCTGTCTGATAATCAGGACCAAAACTCGGCTTGCATATACAGACAAAACCACAAGCTTGTCAAAGCAAGGTCAGGAAGGGTAAATAAACAAAAATCGACGCACTTCTGGGAAGCTTCCACTCTGCGCCCACACTTGTCCATCCTGCCCGATGATCGCAGCGGCAGTCAGGGTGTGCCCTCCTGGTATTTCACACATCAAGTGGTCATCAACATACGCCTGCCATGACATGGCTGCCTCTTTACCTCTACTCTCTCTACTCACTCGCTCAATCTCTCAGCATCCAGAATTGCCAGCAACAACGCAAAAGTCGTGCTTCGATGGAGGAACTGGGCCGCTCGACGATCGCAGCAAACCCGCGGCTTTCGAAACAAAACAGACAACGGGCAAATGCGTGTTCGTCTTAATCTCTTTCTTGTCGCTCGGGCTCGACGACCAACCCTAACTTCCGAACCTGCTCCCGAGATTCAGCTCCTGAAAAAGACGAACTTGATCTTAAAGCCTGATATTTGGTTCTGGTGAACCCGAACCTGAATATTGGAATAATCGGAGCCCAGGACGTGGTCCCGAACCTGACCTGAAACTACTTCCCGAGCCTCTATCTGAGGCTGGTAGACCGCGTCGCAAGCTGCTCGCGTGAATGAGACCTCGACTTCTGGACTTGAGACGTGATTAAAAAACGCGTTGAAGAATCATTGAAAATTTTAAATTTTTTCATTGGAAAGTTCAGGCTAAAACCCAAGGGAAAATATACACTACATATACCCTATTGGCGTGCGCCGTCAGGCCCCTGCGTGAATCAGTTTGTGTAATTTAGTTGAGTTTTTAATGATAACAAGCCATCAGAGACGACAGGGCCTTGCCCATTTAGGGATTGAAAAATGAAGATGTAGATCGATATGTTGTATATTCAATTGTGTATTCAATTTATGGTAAGATAATTCAGTAACACAGTTAGGTAATTTGAATGCATTATAGATTTATGATGTGCCCAGTAAGCTCCTATTGATCCATCATGACATTATCTTGTTGATGCATTAGTCCATGTATAATCCATTTGTGTATTATTAAGGGCTGTATTTGCAAAGAAAACAATTTGAATTTTATGTTTATGCATATAATTTCATAATGTTGTTGACTAGTAAGGTGTATTTGTTAACATGTATATGTTAAAATTTTGAATTATTATAGTAAGAAAGTTTATAGGGATTTGTTTTAAAGTAGTTTCTAAAACAATGATGAAATAGTTTGTTTACATCTATGGCAGTTTATAGGTTGCAATTATATATGAAGCTTCCTTTGTGTTTTCATTGAAAAATGTAGTAATATAAGTTTTATGCCTAAATTTATTATAGAATTTGTTCCATGTCCATAATAACATGACAAAATTTTAAAGGGTAAGATTTCAAAGATGCAATTGTTAATTTGTATCATGCACTTATTTTAAAAGACAAGATATTTCTTTTTTTATTTCGAATTTTTTACTAACAATGAAGAGAGTAAATATGTGTGTTTTTTTTAACAACTTCAAGATCACGTTGTGTATGTCATTCCATGTTTCATTACATCATTATGATCAAATGCAAGAAAATCAAATGTCAAACCTTGTAGATGATGTATGGTTTATCCAACTATTAGTTGAATTGAAAATTGAATCCTTGTAATAATACAAGAAATGTTGTTACCTATTTGTATTTTAACAATTGTTCATTGATTTGGTGTTCAATTTTGTCAATTTATGTAAGGGTTTTTCATGTGTGTGAATGTTCAACTATCATATTAATTTCAATTTGTGGATTCTGGAAATTTATCCATATGTTTTACCTCATCAGCTAAAGGGTTTTGTGTGGCCTATTTCAAACAATGTGGGCTGTTCTGTGACATGTCCTTGCAAATGGCAAAACCTTAGCAAACTTTAAGAGCTTTATTATTTTTTATATTCTTAAAAATGCTTTTAGTGGGTCTCATGTTGACAAGGCATGTAGGTGGATAATAGAGGTTTTGGTCAAGTTTTCCAATTTAAATATTGCAAAAACAACAAATTGGGAAACAAAAAAGAAATGTTTAATTATGGGTGATAACATTACTACAAATCATGATTTTTTAAGAGGTTCAAATTAACTAACTTGTTATTTTTTACTAATGGACATGTGCATTTGACTAAAAATCAAAGGTTTGAATGACACATGTATTTGTTGACTAATCAAATTGGCTATATCGATTTATTTGACTAAATACACATAGTCAAGTTGTACAACTTTAATCAAAATGGCCAGTGGTCTTTAATCAAATTGAATAATTAATCAACATGGCTAATGATCTTTAGTCAAAATGACCAATGGTCTTTAATCAAATTGAACATTTAGTCAAGATAACTAATGATCTTTAGTCAAATACGACATGATTTACTACCTTATATATCTATTTCTTACTTACTCATCAACCTATTTATTTATTTAATTACTTACTTACCTACCTATCTACTTATATATTCTTATTTACCTATTTACATACCTACCCACTTACCTACATATTATCCACCTAGTTTTAGTCATTATGCTTAACCACTAGATTTGGCACTAGGTTTAACCTAAATTGAACCATTAAATTTGGCCATGATGTATATTCTAAATTTAACCACTAGGTATAACATAGATTTAGCCATTATGTTTAGTCATTACTTTAAATCACTAAGTTTAACAACTAATATTAGCCATTATTTTAATTCACCAAGTTTAGCCATTAAATTTGGCCATTTTAAATCACTAAATTTAACGACTAGGTTTAACCATTACATTAAGTCACTAAATTTAGTCATTATGTTTAACCATTATGTTTAAACATTGCTTTAAGTCATTAGGATTAGCCATTATGTTCAACCATCATGTTTAGCCATTATTTTAAATCATTAAGTTTAGACATTATTTTAAGTCATTAGATTTAACCATTATGTTTAACCATTAATTTTAAATCATTAAGTTTAGCCACTTGGTTTAACCATTATTTTAAATCATTAAATTTAAATGTTAGGTTTAACCATTAGTTGTCACCTAGGTTTGCCATTATGTTTAATGATGTGAAACAAATATATGAAATAAAAACTTGATAAAAATTGAACACTTTTGATGGTGTAATCCATTAATAATGACTTGGATTATCATTGTGAAGGTTTGGGATTCAATTCTTTATACTTACAACCTATGTGCATGTTTAAAGGACTTGGGTAGGTAGGTTAAATTATGGTAGTTTGGTGCACTCAGGGTTAAGTTATGTTATGTTAAATTGGCTAAACTAAGCTAGGTTAGGTTAGGTTAGGCTAGCACCTATCTATATTAAAAAATTTTACCTACCTAGACCTATTTATTACCTACCTACCTACCTATTAATTTTTAGATAATAAAATTTTAAATGATTTTAATTTATGTATAAAATTGACCCAATCAAATGGTCCACTATCTATTAGTCAAATAGTTAGTCGGTTTGTCAATCATTCTGCTAATTAAAATGACAAGGTATAATTAGTCAAAAAGGCCACTGGTCAAAATAAATTATCAAAATTGACTTGTCCAAAATGGCACCTTGGTCAAATCGACTAGTGTCATTTTTTAGTCCTTTTTGACCAATTTCTCTAGTAAAAAAACCATGATTTGTAATAGTGTGATGTTTTCACTTATGTTGTGTAAACAATAATAGCTTCTACATCTCCTCTCGGAGTACATTGGTTTAGTCTTTGGGTCCAAAGTTACAAGAGAACCCAAATGGTTATTTGACAAAGGACAATCAATGCTTTGCACTCAATGCTTCTACAATCATTTTGCATCACCAAACCCTAAGAACTTCCTTACATTGCTTACAATATGAGACCCTAAACACCCAATCTACATTTCACTATTTTTAGTTTATATTTGAACCGTTATGTTTTTAATGTAGAATGTTGGATGTTTTGCCATCGACGGCAAAGGGAGCTCCAAACAGTTGATGATGCTTGGGATGTTCTGTTGACGGTGAAGGGAGGGCCCAGCTCTGGAGGTGGGGTCAAGTCCAGTGGTGGGGTAGGCGGTGGGTCAGGGGTCCAGAGATTGCGCCGGACAGAGCTCGTTAGGGGGTATTTAGTGTCTCGCATCGGTGCCCATATCTTTGCAGGTGGGCTCAGTCAGTATCCTGAGTTTTTGGCTGGTGTATTTGATCTTCAATTTGATTTTTGTGCAGGTATTTGTGTGGTGTCTTGCCATTGACAATGAAGGTGACAGTCTTGCACTTTCTGAGTGACTCCCATAAGGTTATGACCAGTGCTTATTGACTTTTGACATTGTTATCCACCAGTGTCTGGGTTGGGGCCAGGGTATGAATAACCAACTTCCTGGGTCAAAATTTATGTGAAAACAGTGGAAGACCCTGCCCCACCTGGTATGGACTTTGTAGAGAACTGCACTAGACCCTACTGGTCTAGTATCACTTTGACAAAAATTGATATCCTACATATACCCCTATGTGTACATCTGATTTTTATCCAAGTAGGTTATCTCACTAAACTCTAAAACCTACCTTGATGTTATAGTAGGTGGTTCTCAGGTAAACTGACCTCTATGCATAACAGGTGGGTATTATGAAAATAATAGTCTGTAAAATTGGTAACTAGGGGTATTGCTTAGAGAAGCAAATTGATAATAGGTGAGTCCCAGTTTTTTTTTCAAAAGTTGTTACTTTGATACCCTGTAGGACAAAAATTATAATGTCACCAGGACCCTGGCCAGATGGTTATGAAAAAAGTAAGAACTGGCCCACATTGGTTATGATTGCACTCATTGTCTTGTCACCTTCAAAGTGTTGTGGATTTTTCTCTGGAAGCTCATAGATATGTCTCTGTGTCCAAGTAGTCACCAGTGGTGTGCTTGAATATTTTCAGGGTGCAGGAGGCCCCAAACCAGTACTCTCTATGTAGGTATCTCTATGCTTTGGATACTTTGCTTTGCTTGTACAGGGACAAGCTAAAATCAAACAAAGCTTTACCCTCACAAGGATATTGCACCTTGAATGTGTCTCTACATAGAGTAGAGAAGTTTTAAAAAATTAGTTATGTTTCTTGAGTGCTTCCCAACATCGACTTTACCTTCCAATTATATCCAAAATATGACAGAAACTCAGGACTTGGATGTTTGTGTCATGGTTTGTCCTAAAATTTGGACAGATTATCATACGCTTATCTACACCCAGCATCAAGAGGAGATGAAGTCTGTAGGAAGTCATGGCAACTTGTCACTGCTATTCATGATGAAGATGAGGTTGCGAGGCTTTGTGACTCAAGATTCTGACTGCACTCTTCAGTCATGTTATTTTCAAATTGTTGTGGAGTTTTCTTCTGAGACGCGTCTTCCGAGCATGTAGGATGAAGTTATGCGAACTTGGCGCTAGTATGGACAAGCTCTTTAAATAGTGCTATGAGAATGGAATATTTGTTTTATATTTCAGAAAGCAAAAGAAAGTCTAAATGTGAACAGGATCATGATAGGTCGGTTGAGAAGTTCTTATAGTGAAGCGAATGCGTGTTATTTCTCAACTGATTCTAAGTCTGAAGATTTTAAGGTATGTGGAAGTTTGGGTGTCGTATCAGGATAAGAGGGGGGTTTAGGGACATCTGGAACATTTGGAAATTTTAGTATTCCTTAAACCAGTGAAATTAGCATGAATGAATGCCCATGTTTACCAAAAAAATTGTTAGAAAAGAAGCGATTGCAAGGCAAGACAGTATTTGGTTATCCTTCAAGTGATGAAATATGGGGATGAAAACTGGAAACTGGGTTCCAGTCCAGAAAACTGGGTGTCATGTAATTTTTCAAAAACTATTCAATCACGACTGTTTTCTGGGTTTTCACTGCAGGGAGATTTTTAGGGTTTGCACTACTTTGCACTTTTTAAAGGTTTTCAGTACAAACCTTTTTTTAAGGTTTGCACTATGGGTTATCTAGGATGGCTATTAGGGTTTTTTCCTTTTCACCTTTTTTTTTTCCCATTTTTTTCGGGTGCTCCGTGGCTTCTTTTTCAAGTCATACCTTTTTTTCTCATAGATGATGGCTCTAGTTCTTCATCAAGTATCAACAAGGAGATGTTGAAGGTCATGTGTAGGTAGTCATAGATCATGTTTCATGCAACATTTGCAATTGTTGCCTTTGGAGACTTGTTTAATGCAAATGAACTAGAAGTGGATGTTGGGCAATTCGTGGATCAAGATGTGGGTGTTTGAAATGTGTTGGTCACAATACAAGCAACTTTAGGTTTGTTCAAGGCCTTAATAAATTTCATTGACAAAATTTGAAGAGCTAGCAACACCTTGTAGTTCTTACAATCATGGGCCATGTGAGACCTGTTGGTAAGGGTCACATTATTGTTGGGCGATCATTTAAATTGACCCTAAAACAATGGTTATGCAACTTCATTTTTTACATGAACCAAGAATGCACTATGTCATAATGCAATTTTCATTGCATCTTGCATTAATGAGGCCATTGGTGACAAGATTCAATGGTTAATTATTAAGGAGAGAGCTACCCTCAATACCAATTTTCAAAGTCCCAAGGTTGTATTGTGTTCATTGATAGGACATTCATCAAAATCCACAACCCTTATAATAATCATGCCTATAGGACACAATTCAATGGGCATAAGAAGATGTATTGCATGATCAACACAATGATCCTTGACCATTATGGGTTGTTCATTTACTTGGATGGTCGATACCTTGGTTTCTACCATGATGTGACCATCTTACACTAATTAGATTTGTACAAACATTGGCATTAATTTTTTATACATGGGACAAATATTTTGAGTACTTGATGGGGAACCTAGGGTACATGGGCAAGGAGATATATGTGATGTGAAATTCAAGGCATTCAAGTTTGAAGTTGAAGCAAGCCATAAGACATTATCTATGTTGGCCATGTTGTGGAGTTGTTTAATTTCAAGAAACCCAAATGATCAACCCACACAATTTCAAATGTTTCAAAGAGAAGGTTTGCTCCACTTTAATCTTTTAGGAGTGATTGATTCATTGAAGTTGCCACATAAATGACAAGGTTAGGTTAAGGTGTGGCAAGGTCAACCTTTTGACAAGGGCATCTATAAAATGAGGTAATAGTTGTCCCTAGTTATCATTATTGTGCTTGTCTAATGTGGTATAGGTATGCTTCATAACCCTAAGTTTTTGTGTCAATGCACTACTTTGTAAGCTTTGAATTCCAATAAAGGTTTCACCTCCATTTAGTGAATAAAGCAACTAAGTTGCAACCATAATGCAAATGGTTTTAGTGTTTTTCTTCAGGATAAAAAAACAACCCTATAATGAAAAGGAGAGCCTTCCACGTAGTGAGGTCACCACCACCAACAATCATAAAAAAAAACATCTTCATTGTTGGGGGCATGGACTAGGAGGAAGACCATTATTGCATAACATATAAACAAAACATATGTAGAATTGTTGCACAATGTGAAGGGGTTGGGACAAGTCGAATTGGACTTTGAAGGAATTTGGTAAAACAAATTGCAAAATTGAAAATAGTTATAGAGGTTAAGAGGATTGTAAAGCTCAATTAACAAGGCATAGGTTGGGGGTTGCATTAGAGCACATAAAACCTCCCCTTAGTTGTAAATTAAGGTTTTGAATTTACATTTGCTTGCAACAATGCCAAATTTCATTGCACTTGATATAAACTTCAAAACCACCACACTTGTTGCATTCATTTGTACATTATCAAAGGGTTTTATGCTTGATACACATGCCTAAAAAATTTTGTAGTTACAAGAAATTAAAAAATGTAGTTGTTATGGGTTGGACTACCCTTGGCCCTTCACACTCAAAATTGTAATCTTAAAATGAACCTAGTTTCACTTTGAATTATAGCACCAAATTGGGTTTCTTGGCTTGTTTTTACCAAGTGTAAAAAATGAAATCTTTTATTAATCATCTAGCATTTCTCTTAAACCTAGCATAACTCGGGTCAATTCATTCCACATTGTAGGTAACTTCAATATCTATTTGATGATATCAATATGTTTTGTTAGATTATTAGTTTGGTATGTCAACTGTCAATTTGCATACCTTGAGTTTCCTTTTATCTTTGGCTTGTTGTCACATTTATTTTTTAAAATACATAACATTTATTTCATAAACAATAAAGGTTATTCATTACTTATTCAAAGGTTAATGATTTTTCATAACTAAAGAAATGTTCACCATTCAATCTTCAATCATTGTTCAATAGATATTTTGATTGAAGGAAAATTGTTGTTGAAAATTCATTTGGAATCTTGAGAAAAAATTTAGAGAGACCTTCATATAATTTTCCTAAATGATGGTCTATTGTGGTATTTTGTACAACATGATCCTTGAAGGGAAATATTCAAACATAAACATTTTCACATTTCAACTAAAGTTGGAAACTAATGTCAAGTTTGCTCATTTTAGTGGTCAAAGAGTAGTCATTAAACACTTTAATAATGTAAAGCATGTAACTACAATTAACATTGATACATAATTACAATGTTCTGAAATTTCAGGGACTAGCCAATGTAACATCTTGGAACACAATATTTTAGAAATAGGCCACACAAAGCATGTTGAAACTTAATTTATGTATCAACAATGTATCACACAATGTGGTAAGGCCAAGGAAAAATGGTAAGATTAATTTTTTTTTTTCTAGATTTGAAGCTTGAATCAAATTTCAAAATTGAATTATAATTTTGTTATCTTTTATGATTGGTGTTGGAATTGCATCATCTTCTTCATTTAATGATTTTGAATCAAAATTTAATTGTGGAGGCATGAGTGTTTTATCGTAGATGAAGGCATGACACATGTGGCAGTGTTTAGATTAGACAAAACATTAACCATATTCTAACTTGTTTTGAAGATCTTCCTTTCTCTCTATTTCAAGTATTGTAACTAGTTGTTGAAGTTGCATTCATGAATACATTCATGAACAAAGGAGTCACTTGTCAATGTAACCAATGCTAAGAAAATGATTTAAAATTTTAAATAAACTTTAATGTTAAATATGTATGTTTTATTTATACAACTATGTTTTTAATATAATTATTGATGTAACATGTGGATAAATTTGAAAATGATCTAATGAATATAAAATACCCAAAAGCACTTTTTAAGGATTATAAATAGTGCTTTAAAACATTGTTTTAACATTCCTTCAACATTATGTAGTTAATTGTGAATTGCCTCATTAGCTTATCAAGATTGTCTTTAAAACTCCTCAAGGGGCATTGTTGGCTCCTTTATTCATGAATTACCTTCATGAATTTCGTTATGTCATCTTCAATTTCTAAATACATGGTGTTGAAATGATCCATGGCTTCAAACATCACCTTGTTTTATTTGTTTGTTGCTTCAATTACAAATGAGAAGACATTGAAGTGCTTACATTTTACTTTAGCACTTTTAGGAACAAAAGGAGTTATCAAGAGCATAACTATTAATTGGTTTGACAAATTGATGAAAGGTGTTTCACATCACTAATTATTCTTTGAATAAAATCCCAGTGACGCACTCCTAAGTCCCTTGCTAGACCCACTTGAGGGTCCAAGTACGTGGAATTGCGAAAAGTTGGGACTTGAGAGCTGTTCCCGACTTCCAACACTAAAAGGGGGTAGAGGGGCGTGTTAGAAGTCTCGGGATTAAGCTAGGAAGAGGGACAAGTATTATCTCACTCAAATCTGCATCCAAAAACTAACCACAAGAAGGTTAGTCCACATTCGAGAACACCCTTGGGTGTTGGGACAAACCACGGGCACTTGGACTCACTTGACTCACCACGGCCCGGACTCGGGGGAAGCCACCACCTTCCCCCATATAGTATTCTCTGCAGCTCTCGGTGGAGGCTACATTCAAATGCCTCTTTTTCCCGGGACTCCCAAGGAGGAGTCCCGAAATTGTCCCGGGTTGGAGTCCCGGGACTTTGGGAGCTCATATTTCCCGACTCTCACCTCCAATTGGAGTGAGGTCTAAACCAAAGTTGTAGCTCTCCTCGAGAGCTTTCCAACGCCATGTCGCACTCCTTCAGAAGACGTCGGAAAGAGGTCGATTCCTGACTTTTAGTGATCGGGAGTCAAACTGCCAATTTGACTCCTGGCCTTTCTTTTGCCCATAACTTGGGCTGCAGATGTCCAAATGGCACATGCGAGGCCATTTTGGGCATCTACACTTCAAGACCTTTCCATTGATATAAGTAACAACTCAATACAAGTTTTTTTGACCCTTGAACTCGAGCTCTGAATTTTCGGGAGTCCCCAAGGACTCCAACTTCCCACTTTTGGGGGTGTGAGTTTCATCCTCACACTTATCCCAAAGTGGGGTTGCGACACCCAGTTCACCACATTCATTCGCACCTATGGATTGCTTTGGTTATTGTTTATTATTTACTCCTTTTGTAAATAGTTTTCACCCAAAGATTCTTACATGAATGATCATCATGGTTGCGTGGAATTATGTTCCCTTTATGTATTCACTTTTGGTTTTATTACAATGTAATTCTTGTCCCTATTAGCTCACCAATCAATGACATGGAATGGAGCATTCATGTTTTGTTCTACTTGAAAAGCTTTAATTGTGTTGTTATACTCCTTTTTAAATTGTTTCAACAAATGATACTTGTCACATCCATCAACAACCAACTCCCATGAAGACATGTTGTGGTTAATCCCCTTGTGATAATTTATTATCTTCTTGTAATTAGAGTTCAAATAATTCCATTTGTTCTTACACATCTTGCCATTTCACATCATGACAACATTAATAATAATCTAAGGTCATTTACAAAAAAATTCCATTATTGTGCAACAAGAACCATGCATGGGCTTTTAGATCCATGAACACCTTTTGAATAGCATATTTGTCACGTTTGCATTTGATGAATGCCAAGACTCCATGTCACATTGGGCAATTTCTATGTCATTGATGAGTTGTATTACCATTGTTGGATCTTACATTTGATCCTCCTTTCAATCCTTTTCCTTTTCTTGTTGAATTTGTTGTCTCCATTGCAAACTAATGTGTGCACTCATGTTGTGTTATTAATAGGATATCACTATAGTCATTGTAAACAAGAATGCAACAATGCAAACATTAGAAACATTACATTGGAAAAGTTGGAGATGCTACAAAATGAACACAATGGTGCAAGCAAACATAGTACTCATTACATTGGAGATTTTAGAGACATTAAAGATGTTATAGTGAGAGCGAAATGATACAAATATGTAAACATTACACTCCAACAACATTGGAAATGTTGCACACAAGAATGTCAGTGTAAATGTTACAAACCTTGTAGACCTTGCACATGGGAACATGATGTTGGAGCACAACACAAAAGACGTTACATAACATGTTCTTATAGATGATATAAACAAGAGGAGATGGATATTGGATTTCATGGAGGAATTATTAGTCAAAGGTTGAAGAGATGAATTGCTATTGAAGATATTATTACTTTACATGTTGTGATTTAAGGCTAGTAACTTATTGCCAATGATAGTGGTAGGAATCTATGAATTTTGAAGATTTGGTACAAAATGTTAATGGTTTACAAATAATCACTACCACAAAAATTAGAAAATATGTGTGAAATAGTGAGCCATGTGACATTGCCACATCCTTTACTTATCAATGAGGACTAATGCATTATGAATAGAACAATTGTAATTTCTAGAGATGTAATTCACACTACGACCCCTATGTGTGACAATGTTTTTTTTTGTCAATTTTTGTATGTAGCCAAAACAGTGATCAACCATGGAGGAAGATTTAGCAAAATTTGACTATAAACTAAATATGAAAGTAAAAAAAATTAAACCTCCTTCTATATTTTTGGCTACATATTTGAACCATGTATAGAAATTTGGCAATTTTAATTTTAATTTCAGATTCTGTCAATGGAAAAATCTCATAAATCACTTGATTTTAGCATTTTTAAATTTAAATTTCGCTTTCTGGAGATATATAGCCATTAAAAAAAAGGCCGCTGTGTGAACAGTTGATTAGAGAGTCACACACACACAAAGGGACTGTGTGTGTGTGTGTGTGTGTGTGAGAGTGCAAAATGGCAGTTGCTATAAGCTTTGCTGCAATCAGTGCGAGCTCTGGTAGCGCTGCAATTCGGATGAATACATTGGTATTATACAGCCAAGAGCAGCAACAATTCGTCGTCCTCGGAAGCTTTCGTTGGGTTTGAGAAAGTTTTTGGCGTTGGAGAGCTTTTCAGCGAGGGATGGAAGCGTAGAGAGATTGGCGGTGTTGTTGAAGTGGAGGCCGGGCTGAATGGATTGTCGTGCTGGAAGAGTCTTCGTGTGGATTGTGGTCACGGGAGGAGAGAGTAAGGGTTGAGGAAGTGCAGAGCTAGCGGA
>Ga0116227_10005424_pt1 | contig 26844 bp, 17 predicted proteins | sample S1TSphgellanicum_FD_89693 | JGI IMG/M metagenome (GOLD analysis project Ga0116227, IMG submission 89693) | Host-associated microbial communities from peat moss isolated from Minnesota, USA - S1T2_Fb - Sphagnum magellanicum MG | ecosystem: Host-associated > Plants > Peat moss > Unclassified...
AAAAAACAATCTAATGAATAATGCAATTTACCTAATATGGCTTGTTTTGTGGTTCACATTCACCATTTTACAAGTGTTGTGAAATGTTGTATACATAAGGAATGACATGTATATTGTCATGGTCCCACAATACCTATGTTCAAACTATGGATCATATTATAGATAATACATGAACACACCTTAATACACAATGTCAATGCCAATGATCTATGTTTACTATTTGATATAATATCCAAGTCAAGTATTTTATGAATGTGAAATACCTATGTTTGGATTTCTTAAATAGTGATGATTATTTGCCCCTACTAAACTTATCAAAATAGGTTTAGAAGTAATTGTGAAATGCTTTCCCTCCAAAGTTTCAATAATTTATTTTTTGTGCATTGCATAAATTGATTCATACCTTCCTTGTATTCAATGACTTTTACATGGTGTGCATCAAAGCTTGGAACACTACCTCTTTTTTATCCTTTACCTTTGGCACCTTTGACATTATCATTTTCTTCCAATTCTTTAAAACATGCGAAACACACAAATACATTAGCACACTTGCATCCTCCCACACATGACTAACATAAGATAAAATAAATAATGATTAGTGCAAAGAAAAAAAAAGATGACAATTGAAATGAAAAAGAAAACTTTAAGAGATTAAAGTTGATAATTGTACTTTATTGCACAACATTGTTAAGGGGTGTCATCTACAATGAAACATGATGGCCTCCATGCAAGGTTTTCATTCACCATCATTTTTTCAATGGTAGTAACCATGGAATCAAATCCACTTCAATTTGCTAGCTTGTCATAACCCATGCCATCAGTAAACCGTATTGCTAATGATCAAACACAATGGTCATCAACAAATGTTACCTTTGGATATTAGTACTAAATCCATGGAGAATTGTTTCATTGTGTCCAAATTCTAACATCCAAGCTAATTGCATTAATGGAGTTTGAATGTTAATGGTGAAAGGAATCTCTAACATTCAATCTTCCTTTTGCTATTTAAAAAAGACATTATGTGGGTTGTCCACAACCCATGCATGCATGGACACTTGCCATTTCATTGTTGTGTTGTTTTAAATTCCCTTCCTCATTTTGTTTTCATAGTACCGCATGGTCTTCATGTTGAAATAATCATCTTTTGAAGCCTTTGTTCTAAGAACTTGTGCATTGAAACAAAATTTCTTGTGTTCTTCAGATATTTGCCTTGTGTTAAGATCCCTATCCAATATACTTGGAAATGTGTGGAACTTGGAAGGACTTCTGTGAAATTGAATTCAAGTCAAACATTCCATGGGTCAGAATGCCATCCTCACATGTGTGGTCCGTGTGGTACCTCACAATCCTTGAAACATCTAGATATTTCAAAATCAAAATGTGTAACAAGGAGCCAAAAATGATGTCGAATGTTAAACATAACCAATCAAAATCAAACATTTATTTTTTTGTTACCATTTGAAACCATAGTAATAATGACAAGCTAGTCCTTTTTCCTTCATATGAATGTCAAGGAACTTAAAGTAAAAATTTATTTGATTTAATTTTAAGTTTTGGTTTTAATTTAGGACATTTGAAAATTTACACCTATTGTGTTAGGAGTCAATTTTGTAAAGGATTATCAAAAGGATTCATATAATAAAACAATTTTCATTGAAAAAAATATAGATGATAAAAACATATTAATCACATAAAAAAAACACTAATAATTTTAAAATTTAAAAAATTCAAAGAATGTTTCAAAATTGTTTCAAAATTTTAGACCTTCAAGACTCAACTACCACATATGAATGGGTTATACATGATATATTAAGAAAAGTTATAACTTAAAGTATAATAAAACTAAAGAATGTGAAATTTAATTTTTGGTGACAATTTAAGATTTTGATCATTTTTCAAGATGAAACATTAAATTCATAAGGAATTTGAACTTTAAAAAATTCATATTGTTCCAATAATGACTAACAAAAAACCATATGATGCATTGGGAAAAACTTAAATATTTTTTAGAACAAGTTACAAAAAATTTCATTCAAAAATTTATTTGCATATTAAAAATATTTTTGAAAAAGAAGACTTGCAATCCTTTTCCAAAGTAATATGTTTGACTTTTAGTTACATATTTTGACCCCTCAACAACCTCTTCATTAAGAATTTTCCAAGGCACCCACATTTTAAAAATTCCCAATGCTTTGGATCATGGTGGTAATCCTTTGGACCATAGTTGCATCAATATGTACAATCAATATATTGAAGAGGTTAGATAATCATTTCATAAATTGAATGCACCATTAGATCATCAATTAATGTGAAATAACATATACCTTGATACTTACCAAGTACGACCCATATGATTATTACTATTTGGATATTTGGCTTTTTTTTCTCTTTCCATGGATTAAACTACCATATGTCCATTGGCAAGGCGCATCATTGTTGTTTTTGATTATCTCAATGTATTCATCCACATTTGCTCATGGTTTTTAAGTGGCCATGACATCCACCATGTGCCCAAAACCCATGCGTGGCTTCCTATAAAAAAATAACAAAAATCACATATTGAACAAGAACGAACCGTCGTGTATACTAGTATGTGCACCACCTAAACCCCCAATCACCATTTTTCAAATTACAACATAATGTGCAATGTCTATGATGGATATCTTTGAATGTATATAATAGGGTACGTATGGGTCTTATATGCATTACCAAGGATTTGTGCTTTTATAAAGATTGCAATATTTATTTTTTCATTGTGATATACATTATAAAAAACAAATTGTAGGTATGGTCATGCAATACCTATATGGGCCTTATTTTTTAACTTGGAAAATAAATTAAACACATAAAGAAATGAGGTTTAACATAAACTCAAAAGTTTGACTCTTTAAATATCCTCTTTTAGATTTAGGGTTTTATTCCATTACATCCTCAAACCTTTCATCCTATCCACCTTTTTTTATTTATTTTCATAATCACCAAACACCTAGCCACCATAATGTAGGTACACTATTAGTGAAGGGTGGACACAATTATAATCAATGCACATGGTGTGATCCATGTTGTGGGTCATGCCTATTTAAAGGAATGGAGAAGTAAAGGATATTTCAAATATTTTCTTGTTGATGATTAACAAGTCAACTTTCATTTTAGAATGAAATGGAAGTTGGGGGTTTTCCCTTGATTTTTTTTTGTGCAATACCTAAAAAAATTGAGGCCAAATAAAGTTAAGGTCTAGGGTTTATGTAATACTTTTATTGATAGTAACATCAAATGTAATTTTGTTTTTGTTTTTTCAGTTTTAATTATTGGTGAAGGGGGGCATTTGAAGGAGCATATGAAGCCTTTCAAGCATTTAAGATAGCCCAAAAGGATTTAGATCAAGCAAAGGATCATGGGGTTGAGGTGGGTGTGAAAAGTCAACATATATCCCATTGCATATGTTGCAAATTGGTTGTTCACCCAACACCTCAAGAAGGTGCATGACCTTGTGGCAAAAAACCAAATCCAATCGTCTTTTAACTCATGAGGGGGGACCTTATCACCAAGACCACATTTGAATGAATGCACCCATAAATAAAAAGAAAAACCAATCCCCATAAATAGTGGAATGGGTTTCTCACCCATGATTCCAAAGGGGGTTGGGTGAAGGAGCTTCATCCACTTGCTTCCATTCATCACATATGGGAAGTAACTATAGACGTGATGATCAATTAGCCTCAATTACCCCATTTTTAGCTACATTGTGCCCTATTGGCATTGAAGAATGTGTACACACCAATGGTTGGTACAAGGAATTAAAAGTATCTCTTGACTACAAAGTAACATTTATCTACCACCTTTTGAAAATGGTATTTTGAAAACCCAAACTTGTATGAAAAGGACTAAAGTAGGTTTTAGTTGAGTAAAATAGGTTATTTCCTTGTTTTGGTTCTAGTAATAATTTTAGTAAAACTTGTATTTGAAGTTCCCCTAAACCCAAATTGGTTAACAATTGGCTATTTAGGTGTTGATAAAATAAGTTCATTCACACCAAAGTTACTTGGGCCTTTGCCAATGTTTATCAAATGCAATGTAAAATGTTAATTATTTTGCATGCAGCCCCACCCATAAACATGAAAAGTTGGACAATATAAATTGAAGGACTGCCTATTTAAATGCCATTATGGTTGGTCAATCATTTCATTTTATTGGATCTTGTGGAGACCGCTCTATCTTGTGCAAATTATAGGTCACAAACAATGATTTTCTTGTTGGCAATTTTTTGCCAACCATTGACCTGAAAATCAGGGTTCATTTTTTCAATTTTGTGAGGTAGGGGTTTAGAAATCATCCACAACAAGACTTGGTCAAATTTGGCTATAGATCATAAATAAAAGTTTAAAAAATTTAGGCATCGTACTATAGTTTGGGGATGCGCTAACAATGTTTTTTTTTGGGAGCAAGATTTTAACAAATTGCAAAAAATAAAAGTAAGAATGTAATACTTTGTTTCAAAATTCCTTTTGGAAATAAAAAAACTAGAAATTGGAAAAAAATGGAAGCTTTTTTGCCATATTTGGAATTTGATTCTAGTTTTGTAGCATAAATAGTGTTTTTAATGTTTAGAAAGTTTGTAAAGACCAATTTCCATTTAATTTTAAATCCTTATAGGGATAAATTGGAAAACATATCATTACATATGCTAGATAAAATCTATTGTTTAAATATGGTTATTAAAAAACAATTCCTTGAAATATAACAACTTTGGGTTTTCCCCCAAAGAAAACACTTTGTATGAATGTCATTGGCTTTTTTTTTGGTTGTTGTCAAGATGCAAAGTTTTGCCGAAAAATCAATTGAAAAGTATGATTTCAACCAATAAAAGGATTCTCATGGAAAAAATGCCCCAAATTAGCCAAACTTCAACAAAAAAAATCCATGTTCCTAGATTTTAATGATAATTTTCAATAATTAACTCTGAATATAAAAGGATATATATTTTTGAAACTTTCATATATGGTGTGTAACCAAATTTGGCTAAATGTTTTTTATGGAAGATTATCACTTTGGCTACATCATGAAATTGAAAAAACAAACACACTGGTTGAAAGTCCAAACTTATTTTGATGGGTGAAGTACAACCTTCAAATTTTGGAACTTGCTATTTTGGATTATTTTCTTTCTATCCTTTTTCATTTTTTAATTTTACAAAAGCTTCTTTACAAAGGCAAGACAACACCAAAAACTGTCACTTCCACTTGCACAAAAAACAATGAAGAGTAGAACTTAATGAAAGAATATCACAAGGATGCTAAAACAGAACAATTTTTTTTATCAAGCTTTTGTAAAACATAGATCAAATCAACAGATAAAGAGGAGACAAAAACAATGCCAACATTGGAACAATGAAAATTATAACAATCTTCCATAGCAATGGAAGAACAGTGTAATAATGCTAAGACTTCTATAGAAACAAACAAAGTAACAAACAAATGATGAAAATTACAATTATGAAACAAAACAAACATCATAATAAAAAGAAGGGCATTGGTCAACATGTAGATATAATCAAAACATAAAAATTAATGGACAACAAATGGAGCACAACAAGAATGTTAGAAAGCAAGCCAAATGTAAAGTTTAGGGTTTACATGCATCAAACGACCATTTTTAAGGAGATATTAGATTATTTTTCAACCTATTTTTTATCACCCTATTATTATCTAATTTTTAATATATACATATTAAAGTCACCTTATATTAATTATAATTTATTATTTCAGATTGTTACATACCTTATATTATAATTAAATTAATTATTTGAATATGATATATCCTATTTTTTAACTAATTAATTTATAAATTTTACCCAATAACCAATACATTGCACCGTATATTTTTACTCATGAATTTTTTATTTCTTTTTACTAGTGTCCCCCCTTGGGGAGATTTGAAGTTGAAGGGTCTATGTGTAGTTCCAACCAAGCCCTTAATTTGCGTCTCAATTAGGATTTGTCACACCCAAAATATAAATAAACATACTCCCCTCACCACCTACATAATAGGAAAAACTAAATAATATAAAGTGACAAAGAGTTTAAAGTTCACCACTTGGGCCAATCATTATGATTAACAAATAAAGAATAATATTCGTTTTTTACTAATTGCACTCTCCACTTGAGTCAATAAAAACCCTGAACAATTATCATTTCTTATTTATTGCACTCTTTCAAGGCTTATGTGCATTTTCTCAAGCCCAAAGCAAAATTTCACTAAATCCACTGAATTTGACTACTTTATTTCATACAAATTTTTTAGTTCAGGGTTTTTTTATATTGCTGTCACTTGAACTAATAGGAGGCTAGGAATGTACCAGCATTAGCCCTTCAAATGACAAAACATTGTCCTTATAGTTCAGTAGAGAGTATTACAACAACATAAAGCACAGCTCCAAATGTTGCAGTGTATCTGGAAGGCATGTTATAAAACGTAACAATGATACCATGGGCGTTTCATTTTACAAAATGCTTGCCTTTGTTTTTTTCCAAATTTTTTTGGGTGTGCTTTACATTGGGCAATGCCCACTTAACAAGGGCATTACTGAAATAAGAACCCTCTCAACTCTGCCTTGGGAGTTCCTTATTTCAGTAATGCCCGGCTCCTGGGATGTGACCGTACACGTACAATTTAGCTGTCATCTAAATTTTCCAGTCTAGGTGTGAATCCCTCAATTGAGAATTAAATTAATACCATTGAATTAGTTTTATCTATCCCTAGAGTCAAGAATGCATGAAGAGTAAAGGGATTAGTTTGTAGTTTAAACATTAATCCTTTTAACCCACAAATCAAGAGAGGGTTTAATGGAACAAAAATAAATACCTCTACACTCTTTAGTGTGAATCATTCAAATGAGTAAAGATACCAGTGTGGGCGCTGGTGCACTGTGGCAATGTACTGTCAGCCGCATAAAGACATCACAAATACGGAATTCAAAAAAGGCCATGTAAAAATGAGAGTTTTGGCCTGGGTCTCAGGGAAAATCAGAAAAGCTTCCCTGATCTAGGGTCCCTATACATGTTTCGTACCCTCTTGGCACTCGTACATGTCAGGGTGAAATGGTTCTAGAAACCTGTCCTTTTATTTCTCTTTGTATTTTGAGGGATCTTCCCCAGTAGAAGATCCCTAGGGAGTTATGTGATGGGGGAGATCCTCTAGTACCCATATTCCTATGGAAAGATTCTTTCATGCAAGAGATCAGAAAAATTAAAATACACGAGGAGGAAAGGGACAGATCAGGAAATTGAAAAAAATACAAGAAGGAAAGAATGGAGGAAAGAAAAAGAAGAGACTTTTACATATGTGGAAGTTCCCATGCTCATGAGTTCTCCATGGGTCGGAAACCCGATCGGGCCCTCATGTGACCTTTCCTCAGGAGAACCCATGTGTATAGGAACCTCCTTTCCAACCTGAAGACAGGGGTTTCTTTGTAGCCCTGGGGCTTTCTGGGGTAACTTTGATGGTGGACCCAGCCACCACCCTTTTTGGGGGTTATTAGAAAAATTCAGCACGTGACTTGCATGAGTCTAATTATAGACTTCGTCTCTCTTTTTTTTTGCAAGGGTGGAGGCCACACTTGGTTTCTTATTGTTTTGAAGCATTATCTTCTACACTTCAGAGACAAGCTTTTGTTTTGTTTTTTTAAAAAAAATATTAAAAAAATATTTTTTTAGTCAATTGATATTGTTGTGAAAATTTTAAAAATGGATGTGATGATGGGCATAGCATTTTGGGTGATTTTTTTTGTGTTTAATTTTTCATCTTGTGCTCGTAAATGACAAAAAAAATCAATTTTGATGAGCCTTTTGTCAATTCTTATGGCTATTAGTTATATCATTCAATGTTTTGTGGTAGAAGTTTTTTTAAGGAACCTTGTCAAACTATTCATCTAAAGGTTGTGAAGGGATTAGTCTGGTTCACATTTTTTAGAATGTTCTATTAAAAAAATATAAAAAATTATCATATGACTTATTTAACATTTCAAGGTTTATTATTGGAGTTAATGACTTACATAATATTTGGTGTTGTCAATTTATGGGTTAGGCCACCATTAAACCCTATGATAACATTGAAAATTATTACCATAGTACCTTTTTAGGTTGGCAGAAATTATAATATTTTTTAAAATGTCGAGAATTAAAAAAATTAAGGTCCTTTGATGATGAATTTTTTAATAATTATTTTTTACTGAAGCTAAAATTTCATAGGATATTTAAGCTATTTAAAAAAAATCTTCTTTGCCACTAAACACCCCTTAATGAGTTTTGTCTCATGCTTTTTTTTTAATGGGCCTGGCGCAATGAAGCCCTACAAAGAATTACATTGTTCTACCACATGATTTTAAAACTTTTTTAAAAAAAACTTTGTGTGTGTAATAAATCTAAAAAATAAAAGTTATTTTTTAGCGCTTGATTATATGCCAATGGTTAGTGTCATATTTCCAATCAAAACCTATGCTGTGAAGCAAAACGTTTGTGTGGAACATTGATCATGAATAAAATAACATGCGAATATTTTTTTAATGTAAATGAAGGTTTGTTGAAAATTCAATTTGTTTATTTATTTTGCACCAAAGTCAATTTTTTAAAATAAAATAATTATTCGACTAACAAGATGCCGAACCTGAAAAGGTACTACAGTATCTTTGAAGTTGAGAGAAAAAATAATAATGAATGGTGTTTGAATTTTATTACACTATTTCATTATTTCTCATTTGTTACCATTAAAAGAAATAGAGAGATGCAAAGTAAAGGCGGGACAACAATGGAAAGTGCCGAAATGAAGAAGATAAGAAAATATGGGAGAGACCAAATAAAGCTTTCCAAGGACCAGATCTTTCAATCTTATTTCATTTTATTGCAAGGTGTATACATGAGGACCTGGACAACCAGGACAAGCAGCTTGGGGGCCGGGGGCCAGACAGCTTGAGCCCCAAGACAATCAAGGGGTGAAAACCCATGGCAAGAAGTGGCTTGGGGGCCAAGGCAATGTGGTTTTGGGCCCATGATACCAGTTGACCCTAAGATGCTTGGACCCAAGAAAGGGTGGCGCGAGGACCATGATAAAGGGACCTTAGGCTGCTTGGGGTCCAAGACATGGTGGCCCAGGGCCTATGACAAATAATTGTTGACTATTGAAGGGCCAATGTAGAATGGTTTGGGGCCCAACACAGGGTTATATGGGCCCACATGGCAAATTGGAATGGACCTTAGGTTACCCAAGGGCCAAATCAAGATGGCATGGGGTTAAGGAAATGGTGGCACATGGCCTAGGATAGAATGACCTTAGGCTGCCTAGGATTAGGACATAACAGCCTAGGGTCTAGGACATGGTGGCTTGGGGCTGACACAAAATGATCCTTGATTACTTGGGGTCTCAGACATGATGGCCTGGGGCCCTACTTAGGACATGCGCAAGGACTCCAAGCCAAGAGAATATTTTGATGCCTACCCCGAGTGTAAGACAAATTCATAATAAATGATGCCTTCATGCATGGCTTTTTTGGACGTAATATATGCTAAAAATATTGATTAATCTTATATGCTCGTTTTCAACTTGTGTGTTCCCAATAACCCTAGGTAGCTATGGGCCGAACACGAAATGGCCCAGGGCTCAGTACAAATGTACCAAAAAGTGTCCAGGGACCCCAGGCCAAGGAATCTTTTCTGATTTTCCTCAAGGCCCTGGCCAAAACTCTCATATTTACGTTACTCACATGCAGGGCCTTTTTGGAATTCTGTACATAAAATGTGCCGCACTTTACAAGAATAAAAAAATAGCTGAACCATGTACTTAGGCCCTCGTCCCATGGCTTTTTAAAGCTCCCATGGCAAATGAATTCCTCGTGTGCAAGTCATGCCCAATGACAGTGGTAAATTGGCCTTTACAATAATTTTTTAATGAAAATTTATCAAAGATATTGCGAATCTTGTTCCGCATGTTTCAAGTATGTTTCAAGCATGGTGTGAATAGAACATTTGGCTATGTGTTAGAGTTTTCTTGTTATTGCCTGGAAATTGGGTATACATTTAAAATTTTGTATTAACTATTGTGTTGGCAAGACTAAAGGCATGGGCCACAATAATTTGGTGTTGTTGAGAAGCAATGGTGTTTGATTGGGGCCATTTTGGGATAGTACCTTGCACATCATTTGGACAATTGAAAATTGGATGTTGGTTTCCTTTTCCCTACAGGACTAATTTACTTTTTAAATTGGCTAATTGTTAATAACTTATTGCGTCCATATCATAGTTTTTTCTAGGAATTGTTTTTCGCACCCAACGTGTTGATGTAAAAAATGTGGTCATCATTGATCTCAATAAATGTCTTTCCATCTAAGGTTATATCTACTTCTATAATATCCTTAGGTGGTCGTCCTTTCCATCCGTCCGTTTCATCATTCGTCTCGTCATTCATCCGTCTCTCCATCCATCCAAGGCAAAGAGGGGGAGGGCGCAGGCCCTTCTTAAATTGCAAAACTCCCCTGTTTCAGGGAATTGCCGATTCTGCCCTATTTATAGCACAATAGATATCCATCCTGTTATGAAGGGGTATTGACCCATAATAAAAATTTCAGGCAGGCACTAAGGAAAGCTCGATATGCAATTAGTGCAGCCAATTTTTTCCTTTTTTTGGGTTTTGGGGAAAAGGGGAAAGGGAGAAATTTTTTCTTTTTTCTATTGGGGGTGGGGGTCCTGTCATCCACCCATGGAATGGAGGAGACAATCATGTGGCAATTTATCTCATAGTAAGGAGGTAGTTGCCAGGAACGATCGACCCTACGTCATCCCTAGCAGTGTTGTTTTTTATTTTATTTTTCTAAAATTTTTTGTTTGTAGCCACAGTGGGGATCTTCCATAGAAAAATGTGACGACCTTCCTCAAGAAGATTGTGCCAAAATTGGCTATAAAGCCGGAAATGAAATAAACAACTATAATCTCTACACACTCAAAACCAACCAAATATATTTGATAATTTTATCTTTTTTTGCTCCCCCCCCATTCACTTTTGAGGGACTTCACAGTGTCCGAAGGTCACGGGTACCCACTAGTTATTGTATAATATGGCATAGTTTGAAGCTTGAACTTAATATGTTCCAAGGATTATTCTATCTCTTGAGTAGCTTTTAGGGCATGTTTAAGTTGGATGTTTTCAGTCATTTAAAACCTTACAGCATCTACAGCTGTGCTCAGTATGTCACCCTGCAAAAATAAATTTTGACATCCAAGTTTAGTTATTTACTTTTTTGCAACCCATAAAACTGAAACGGGGACGAAACCAAATAGGTCAGGGACTATTAATAGCAAACCACCTGGACCAATCATTATGATGAGCCAGTCAGAAACACTGAGCAGCAGTCAGATCATATTTGTTTTACTCCTTTTTGCAGCCATGCAGTGTTGCTGGGCCTTTCACCAGCCACCACAAACCCTGTTTTACTCCTTTTTGCAGCCGTGCAGAATTGCTGAGCCTTTCACCAGCCACCACAAACCATGCAAACATGCTGAGCCAAAGCCATTTTCCTGACCTAAACCGGCAAATTTGGACTTTTCTTCATCGAATTTTACTGTGCAGATCACGTACAGAGCACCGCTGGAGATGCTCTTGCATATGTCAAATTAGAGATATTATGTCATATTAGAGGTTTTTTTTTCTCCATATCAAATTTTTATGCAATGACTTCAAGATCTTTGTCTTATCGTATTCAATGTTTGGGTCAAGTGATTCATGTTTATGGTTCACATGAATGGAATTGATGATATGTGACTGTTGTGCAAAAATTCAATGTCCATGTATTTGTGAATTTACAGTGATTTAACTAGTGGGGGCTGTGTGCATCTAATCATTGTGAAAAAATTAAGGTTTTCAATTTTAGTGATTGGGCATTTTTTTCTTCATTGGTTTCAAAAGATTATACTTACCTTTGTTGTTGAAGGTTTTACATTACCACTTGTCTTATTACTAATGTACTACCAGCATTTGGATACATGAAATGAATATATACTATTTTTCAATTTGGTGTGATTCAAAACTAAGAAAGGTGTTACACTATAAGAGAAGCAATACATGTAGTTTTAATAGTATGTTGACTATGTGCAATTTTAATTCAGTGCCTATTGCTAGAAAACTTGTTTTTGTGTTTTCTACTATTTACCTTGTATTTCTAATTTAATGAAAAGATTATTTGGATAACAAGCTAAACATGCACCTGGTCTTTGTTTAGTTTCAAGAATTGTGAGATCCTTAGTATGTTTGGAATTTTGTGGTGACTTGAGTTGATGGATTGTCCACATGCTTGCACTCTGCAAGTATGCATTAGAGAAATCCTTAAAGTGGCTCTACATGCTTAATCTGAAACCTTCCTATCCGTAAAGTGAAGGAATTTTAGGAAACTCAAATTACCTCAAAATTCAATGTAATTTGACTTTCATCATGTCATCATTCTTCGTTCAAATGAAATGTACTTTATTTATGTTTTTTTTCTTGATCTCAACCCCTTTAATGATAAAACTCAAGGTACTGATATTGGGTTTTCTCCATTTCACAAATATTTCTATTGTTTCAAGTTCATTTAACATTTATTTAAGAAGTATAGGACCCAAGTTTGTCATTACCTATTGAACCATTCTACCCTTTCAATGTAATGTTAGAGTTTGTGAAAATCCATTAGTAAGGAGGACAAACTTTGATGTTAATGTGACTCTTATAAGTGTTGAAATTATATTTCAATTCACTTTTATTTAACTATCATAAAAGTAATATTAAGTAAATGAAAATCATGGATTGGGTCTCCAATTTACCCTTATGCATTTGGACAAGTTTATAATTTCAAAATGTTGTGAAGTGAAAATTGTTGTTGGACTTAGATGTTCATTGTTTTTATCATATGCATAACAAACTAGCCTTGGCCCATGTGATCAATTTTAAAAAACAACAAGGTAATGTTTTTTTTTTGAGGTTGAAAAAAAAAACCATATTTTGTAAGGGCTATTTGAGCCTAAACATACTTTAACTAAGAAGGAGGTGTGATTTGAACTAATAACATACCTGACTTTAGTCATTTTGCATTGTTTAAAGTAATGTCATTATAAAATCACATGTAATTATCATGTTTCACTATAAATTAACATAAATTTATTATAATTGAAATGTTTCATTATAATTTTTTAATTTTAAATACTTAAAACTATTTTATTTTGAATTATTATTGATTATTTTACGCTATTCCAACTTAGGCTATTGACTATTTTAACCTAGGTTATTTAGGTTATTTTCAGCTATTTTAGGCTAATTCATTATAATTTTTCCTAAGTTATTCCACCCTCATCTATTTTGGGCTATTTTTTATTTTAAAAAATTATTTTAGGTTATTCTGCCCTAGGCTATTCTAATCTATTTTTGTCTATTTTAGACAATTCTAGGCTACTTTATCTTACGGTATTTTTGGTTATTTAGATAGGATATTTCACTTTAAGCTATTTGACTTTAGGTTATTATTGATTATTCTACCCTAAATTATATCTCAAACGATTATAGGTAGTCATTTATAATTCTATTTTTTGTTTTGCATTATGATTTTAATGTGCAAATTTATTTCCTTGAAATAGAGATTTGAATATCTGATTATCTATTTGTTTTTTACATTTTGATCGTTTAGGTAAAATTATTTGTTTGAAGTACAAATTTGAAATTATTGTGTTCCAATGGATTTTGATTAATTAAAGTATATAATTCTTGGAATTATGGTGTTATCTTATAGTTATAGATTCGTATTAGACTTAGGATAGAAATTAATATTTACCTATGTATGATGACACCTTTGAATATATAATGATTTTTATGTAACCTAACTTAATCATATATTTCAATAAATTTTTGCTATAATACTTTTATAATATCTTTTTTTTTCAAAATTTCATGTATGCAACTTATCATAAATTCAATGGAAAGCACAATTATTTCATTATGAAACTTAAAACACTACTAAAAATCTTATCGTTTACAATCAATCACTATGCAATTTGTTCTCATTTATAACTACAAATTTGGTATTGCATAATTTTTGGGTCATACGGTTGTGTGTGCAACTAACATGCAACTAAATGTGTACAACATGGACACATGTCATAAAAATAATGGTCTAAATTTATACAAACTTAAATTAACATACTTAATATATTTACATAGGTTATGTATAATAGTATTATGTACCTCTAGAACTAAGATTAAACCCATGTTAACTTAGGCTAATTAAACTAAAAAGTTTAAATAATCATGGTTAAATTAAGTTAAATTAAATTAATTATGGTTAAACTAAATTAAACTAAATTAATTAGGCTAAAATAACCATAGCTAAATTAAGTTAGGTTTAAATAATTATGGCTAAATTAAATTAGGCTAAAATAAATATGGCTAAATTAAGTTAGGCCAAACTAATTATGCTTAAATTAAGTTAAGTTAAAATATTTATGACTAAACTAAATTAAGTTAAAACTAACAATGGTTAAATTAATTATGGCTAAAATAAATTGAATTAAGCTAAACTAACTATGGTTTAAATATGTATTACAAGTTTTCAAATATTATTTTTCAAATATATTTAAATATATTTTTTGGCAAGTATAATTTTTTTATTTTATTCTATTTGGAATTTTTTTTCGAAAATGAAAATTTGATTAAACAAAAAATTATTCAGAATTAATTAATATGATAATATCATAAATTATTATAAATAATCATAAATATTAATTAAATGATTATTATCATTATAATGATAATCAATTATACATATATTCAATAGGTATTATATATTTAAAATTTATGAATTATGTTTAAATATTTATGTTAAATAGGCTACACTAATTAACTTGCAAGTACACAAACATCCTAAGCTAATTGTTAATCTAAACTAGATAATAATATTTTTTAAAAAAATCATTAAATAATCATAATTATTAAAAATGTACTACAATCATCTTTGAAGTGAAAAAGAAAAGGAATAATGAAAAATTAACAAGAAAAAAAAAAAAAAACTTTCGAAATTACAAATTTTTTTTTTTCCTTTTTTCTTCGTTTTGGACCCCTCCTATTTTCAAACCTCATAATTTTCTTGTTTTTTATTCATTTTAAATGATTTAAAGTGTTATAAAAGTGCCGCATGAAGTTTTATAAATCATGTTTGAACTCTAATGACAACAAAACAACATAAAAAGAACTTTTTGAGTGTTTAAGAACCAGCCTTCGTAGTTTTCAATGGTTTTGTTTTTTGAGTTCTTGACCCCTTTTACTTTGGGGGCCCATAACTTTCTCATTTTAAATCTATTTTTGATGATTCTTAATGTGTTAGATGCATCAAGAGGAGGGCTTCAAGTTTTGTTTGGACACCAGAAGTAATGGAACACTCTCCCGACCGGTATACTCTAACACAATAATTGCATCCAATGTGCAACGAAGTTGGTTCATAAGAATGAAAAGTTTCTAGGCGTAATGATTTAAATTTCCTTAGAGTTTTAAGACCACAAAATCATAAGATACCAAAATTTTACAATTTGTGGAACATGGCTCGGCAAATTTTAACATTTTGTCAATTCAATAAGGAGCCTATGCAAGCCTATAGAGATAATTATGAGGAGGGTATCGATTCTTATAAAAGTCACATTAGTGAAAAAATTGTAATGAATTTGTTATGAAACTTGAATTCAAATCACACAATCTGATATCTGTTTTTTCTTCAGCTTGGGGGTTAATTTCATAAAGCAAGTGATGAAGAATCAAGGAACACGTTTGGGGTTTGAATCCTTTTAATTTTTAGAAAGCTTATATTGGGCAGTTGGTACTAACACCATTTTTGAGCTTAAGGAATTTTTTAAAAAATTTGCTTCCAATTATTTGGGATTGAAATTTCATGTCGTACAAATTTTTGAATCAATTACATTGTGTGTAAAAAAAAATTGAACTTATTTTGTATTGATTTTGATTTTACTTTCATATGATTGTATGGACTATACATGGGATATTTGTAGCTAACCATGCAATGAATAATTTCAAAAGAGGAAAATGGTGACCATCCTCTTTCATTCAAGAGAAAACTTCAAGGTTGAAGAACAACATGATTCCTTCAAGAAGATAAAAGGAAATTCTTTTCTAATCAAGATTTAATTTTTGTTTGTTGTTTTACTTTTTTTATTTATGTGTGTTATTTTGGTTTGTTGTTGTATAAACATTAAAGGCCTGTTACTCTATGGCTATGACAAAGGAGTATCCTTCAAACAAACAAGTAAAACACGATGAGCCGAAAAATTGCTAGGGCTGATTCCAGCTCTAATAGCGTGCCCACAGGCTTAGGTGCGAACTAGCTCGAACCTGGAATCATCAGGAGCGGTCCCACTCTCAAGGACATTATGCCTTGTAAAAGGCGACTAAAAAGAGCCAGAAAAGGCCACCTGAAAACCGACTATCACGTTTTAGGAGCCATGCTAAGTTTCAGCCCAGTTTTGCGCGGACGTGGAGCATGATGTAATACTGTAGCTGGAGAGCCAAAAGGTGTAGGACTTGGGCGATCAGTGCTTTGCTTTTCTGAAGCCTGAAGGGTTACCTATCGAGAGCTTGAGCTGTAGACTAGGGACTATGTAAGCGACGAGTGATCGAGAGAATTTCACCATCTGCAGTAGTAGATCAGGAACCCAGCAGCTTCCCGGCCATATGAAGCATTTTGATTTTCATAAAGTGCCATCTTCTGCAGTTTGGTGCAGTCTAGGTTCACGTAGAATTACATGTTGCCGAGCGAGCTGGATGCAGGTTTGTTTTGACCCTTGTAGTGAGTCGTGATAATCTGCCCATGGCGAAGTTTATTTCATCTATATGTATCTTGGCACTTGTTCCTTGTCCCGTTTGCTCCTGCAGGCTGCAATCGAAGCTGTCATGTCCATCTGATCGTCAGATCCTGAATTGCTTTAGGAGCTGAGAATGCTTTTTACAGTGTTATAACTTGGTGACCAGTGTTTCCTCACTCCTTTAAAATCAATTTCAAAATTTCGAGTTAAAACTGTCATGGATTGCTTTCTCACAGCGATAATTTCCCTTGCTCTGAGAGCAATGATTCTCATGCGTGTTTTCTAATACTACATTTGTGCAGGATGTTTGATTTGATGCTGCTAGAGAAAACTCATGGGAGACGTAAGGGCCAAGTTGCTCATACTTTCGGCGTTGCTTCTGTTTCGTTCCAGCTTCCTGTCAGAAGATTTCGTATAAGAGCAGCCTAGTCTCATTAGGAATAATTGAACCTTTAAATTCGAGTTCCTGTCCTGAACCAATGTGGTTTTCTTATAACCACCGCACCGGCCGTGATCAGAGACTCTGATAATCAGGGGCACTAATGCTCTGTCCCCTCAGTTCGCATCTAAGAACCAATGCCAGTTTCCTCAAATATGGCAAGTGCGTTCAGGTCATCTCGCACTAGCTTTTGTTCAAGTGATCTTGAAGTGGTCAGTTGCACTCAATCTCTTCCAACAGATCAGTTACAGAAACCCGTTACATTTTCAGTAGCGGGACGTATAAGAAAGCCTCTTCGGATCCGATGCGCTCTTGGACTACCACCTCGCGGCAGCAAAACTACCGCGACAACTATTTCTGTGGGTGTGTTTTCTACTACCTTCAATATACGCCGGAGCTGAATCCATTTCATCGTCATCTAGATCTATATTTCTAGTGGACGTTCATTGACCGCATGCATGCAGGAAATCGGTCTCTAGATCATACGCTTCTGTGATTTAGAAATCATACATAAATTCCGTTTCAGGTTCTGAACTCGATTAGATTTCTCGTCATCTCCTGCGCAGTACATCGTCTGAAGAGAGAGTTGATTGTCCAGTCACCAGCTGGCATCGAAGATCCAGACGTCGAGAAGTCGAAATTACGGGAACTAGCAGAAGAAGCATTCCGGGACTACCAATTTCTGTTTAGGGCACAAAGGAATGAAGTGGAATCGATCCCACTCACAGTGGTTGAGGGGGCTGTGCCAGATGATCTTGCTGGTGTGTACTACCTTTGTGGACCCGGGATTTTGTCAGATGACCATGGATCTCAAGTGCATCCACTAGACGGCCATGGTTATCTCCGCAAGTTCGTGTTCACTGGTGCTAGCTGTCCCGTCATGTACTCAGCAAGGTACTTAGTGCTCTGAAATACAATGCTATATATCAGTGCTTGATAACTGCTGACTGTAGTAGGTGGAACTAATTAAGTTGGGTCGTCATTTTTAGCTGGTCAAGACTTGTCCAAACAATGAGCTGCTGACTGCTGTAGACGTTCATATGTATGGGGCGCAGGTACATCGACACCGAAGCTCGGAAACAGGAGTTTGACAAGGAGGATAAGACATGGAAGTTCACATACCGAGGCGCATTCTCACTGTTGCAAGGAGGCAACAGATTCGGGAACCTGAAAGTTACGAAGAATGTGGCCAACACGAGTGTGCTGCAGTGGGCAGGCCGACTCATGTGTCTGTACGAGGGTGGATTACCCTACGAGATGGATGCGGTCACCCTCAACACTTTGGGGCTCTTCAGGTGCAGCAAATCTGCTGAGACTTGAGACCTCCCCAAGCCTCGCCTTTATAAGCTACTCAATTAGTGGAATGTGCATAAGTTGTTCGGTGAACGTCTCAGCGTCGCAATATTAGTCTTGATAAGATCTTTGAACTTACTATAGTCTTAATAATTTGTTGCAGAATGGAGGATGCCAGTAAAGCAAGCGATATTGGGTCAAGCTTGAACCAATCCTGGAAAAGCATCAGAGAAAGCTGCAACAGGCTCTTTAGTAACCCTCAGGGCACATTAAGAAGTACAGCAGTAGGAGTTGTGGGAAAGCTGATACAACCCATCCTCAAAGGTCGATCTATCACTAATCGCGTGCATGATTATGATGATTTAAAACTGCCCAATCACAATCAACCAGAAGAGACAGTTGTAGTTCGAGATCAATATTCCAATCTATTTTATGCGGTCGTGCTTAAGTGTTAGTTTTTGAACATGCGGGAGCTCCCATGAAGAAGCGAATTGACTGATGATGGTATGATGGGTACAGGCGTATTCGAGATGCCCGAAGAAAGAATGCTGTCGCATGTCAAGTATGATATGAAGCGTCGACGCCTCGTGGCTATGACTTGTCGTCGAGAAGATATGGTGCTCCCCAAGAGCACATTCACTGTATATGGTAAGTAGTTGAAATGAAGTCCCTCCAAACTCCAACCCAATTTTTGGAAGAGAAAACTAATATCTACGAACTAGGCTAAAAAAACGATGGTTCTCTGTCATTACCATTCGACGAGGAATAGTACTTTTGATATAGAGAGATTGAGAATTTTAAATGTTTTGAATATGTATTAAATGCACTGAAAACCCTTTTTGCGCCGATCAACATGTACCTGCAGAACTAAACACATCGATGCAAGTGGTGCAACGAAATGTGTTCACTCTCGAAGAACAACTTATGATCCACGACTGGGGCCTTACTGACAATCATTACGTGCTGTTAGCAAATCGAGTCAAGCTCAACTCTGCAGGTACGTATGTGGCCAGGGTGGTCATCTGGCGGACCTGCAATCAATATATCTGCAACTTTCATCCCCTCCTAGCTAGTGCTCTTATAACATGAAGTTAAAATATAACATTTTTCTTTGGCCGATGTACAGTCTCTTTCATTCGTCTCGAGCAGACCGAAGCAACCAGGGTAGTAAGGTGTAGAGACAAGCTCTGACTGAAATATTGGGAGGTTAAAAAATAAACTTTGAATATCCTTAAGGTCTCCTCGATTCGTTTTTGCGCAAACACTAACGGCTCGGTTGTCATTTACTCCAGAAAAGGTTGCAGGATCGCTTGCTGGCATGGCACCGATGATTAACTGCTTGAGCGTTGACGACACATTGCCGTACACACCTCTTTTCCTGCTTCCTCGGAAGCTGGTAGATCACCCGACTACCCGCGGTTCTGCCAACAACACTGGCCGGGATTGGAGGATCCCGCTGAAAATACCTGGCCGAATGTGGTTCATCCACACCGCCAATGCATTCGAAGAAGTTGATCGCGATGGTAACATTCATTTGGTCCTGGACGGAACTGCCTGCTCCTACGACTGGTTCTCCCTCTTGCATATGTTTGGTGAGACTAACTAGGACTGGACTAATGTCTTATTTCACAATAATTCTGCGGAATAGCTTCCTTCCAAGCTGTTGACAGTCTCCTGAAGTCTTGATCTATGCATTGTTTCATTCACGAGCTGCTACTAGTCTGAGAATGTCATCACGTCTGAAGGTATAAATACTTGTGAGGGAGAATGGTGATATCTTATAATAGTTGTGTTCTAATAGCTTCTGTGGTGGTGATTTGCGACGACATAATTAGGGTATGAATGGCAAAAGAAATGGCTGGACTCAACATACATGAACACAGTTTCCAACGATTCAGTTTCGTCGCCTGGAGCTCGTCTGGACGAGAATCCAATCCAGCTTGTTAGACTCTCCACGCTGTTATCACCGGAGGGAAAAGAAATTCGCACGGAGTGTGAAGAGTTCGAGAACAACAAGTGCGCCTGTGACTTCCCAGCCTTGAATCCGTTGATAGCTGGCTCTAGGCAGGAGCACACCTACTTAGCAGCAGCCTCGGGTCGGAGACAAGCGTTACCCTACTTCCCTTTCGATACACTGGTGAAGCTCAGTGGCCACGATGCAACTGAAGCCACAGTCAGCTCATGGTTCGCTGGAAAGAGATCATTTGTAGGAGAGCCTATATTTGTACCGAGGTCCAAAGTTGCAAAATCAGCAGACAGCCCCGATTTCCAGGAAGATGACGGCTACTTGCTCACAATTCAAGTGAGTACCCAAATTATTATACATTTCATGAAATGCTCGGCCCAAATTCATAATTCTCTAGGTAATAAATTTAAAGCTATACTTTTTCAACATTTGGCAGATGTCGACTGCCGGTCCCGGGCGAAGCTCAATAGTTATTGCTTCATTTCAAAACACGTACTTGAACGAGTTCAATCTTAAAATTTGAAGGAGAAATATACATATTCATTTATGATTACAATATGTTTGCCAGCGTAATTTGACTGGTTCTGAACTGGAAAATTGTCTGATCTGATGGGAATAAGACAGAAGCATCAGTCGGGAAGCAAGTTGAATGGGGTTGGGGGTTGTTGAGTGATGGGGTGATTGCAGTACGCTGCGGCGGAGGAAGTGTGCTATTTCGTAATTCTGGATGCGCAACGAATTGGAAAGCAAGATGCGCTTGTTGCCCGATTGCGCTTACCTGCTAAATACGCGTTTCCTTTTGGCTTCCACGGGCTTTGGACAGATCTAGATGAATATGTTCAATCAGCTGCATCAACGAACACGAATTAACAACAGTTTCGCCGAATAGCACTGATTTCTCACCCTTGTAATTTTTCTATACGAGTAGTTTTTTATTTCCAACTAAACATTCCAAGAAAAAATCTTTCGTCTAGTAAATTGGCTCACACTAGTTGGACCCATTGTGATTCATATGTCCATCCCAATTTCTAATTCCAAAATTCATTTTACACCCATGATTCAAATTTGGGTATAACACATACAATTTGTTTTCTTCAATAGGGTATCTACAAATCTATTCAAATCGAGTTGTTGGATTCCATTCCAAAGTAGAATTACATTAGACAAGTTTTCATCTGAACATGTAGATTACATTTTAGTGCCCAAACTAAATTTTTCTCTATACATTGAATTGATTATAATGCAAAACCATGGCTTTTTAAAAGACTATGATCTTATGCACTACACTTATCATGTGTTGAATGAGAGGGAGACATGTATTATCACATTTGTAATGTGAACCCAAGTCAACATTGTTATACTTACTTTGGAAAATGACAGAAATTGTGCTACTGATGGAATATTAATTTTTAAGGATTTTGACCCAAGTTTACCATTCAGGCTTTTGAATGTACATACAACATGGCTTTCAAACTTAAGTTCAGATTTTACTTTTTATTAATCATCATTGTCCATCCACCATCTTGTTGATTGACTCAGTAGATTATGTTAAGGAGTCAACATTAACCAAATCATCTTTTTCTTTTCACTAATTGTTTCATATTATCTAAAATATATTCATAATATGTTGGGATGAAAGCACACCGGTCAAGATTGTTGTCAGATTGTATTGTTTTTTCAGGATATTGACATGTTTGAATTTCAACCATGTCATTATTATGAAATATTTTTATAATATTTTTGCATATTATGGTAGGTCAAAATCCAAAGAAGGGTGGAAACGTGGTCAAAAAAGCTAGGGATGTCAAAGTAAAAGTTTTTTTTTCAAGGACTGCATATGACACATGTGTCATTTTTATGTTGGTTTATAATTTTAAATTTTGTATTTTGAGTACCCCATTTAACATTACATCTTAAATATAAATACATTTTGACTATAAATTGATTTTGTATCATATATATTATGCATTTATGCCTTCTATCACATAAACATGAATAACTTTTGTTAAAAGCACATTTTCAAAATCCATAATTTTCAAGGTCAAAAGCATTTTTGAATCAAATGTGTTCAAATTAGTTATAAAAAAAAATTTCATTAATTCAAATTCTTTTGCCTTTTTAATCATCAATATTAAAATCCTCTTCAATTTTCAAAAGGATGGTGCACATTTGGTGGAAAAAATGATGTTTGAAAAAAACAAGGATTATTCACTTTTAAGGTTTTAGTGGTTTCAACATGCAAAAACATTTCTTATTTGTGTCAAGCTTTGAACGTATAATTTTTCAAACATACAAAAATGCAATTTTAAGGAATGTCCATTCACTTGGATGGTTGCAAGTTGATTATGTTTTTACTTTGAAATCAAATGTCAAAAAAATCATATATTTTTATTTCATATGATGTGATGTTAGAATATGTTTGCGCAAACAAATTGTATGTCATAATGTATTAAAAAATACGAATATAATTTTAAAATGATTGAAATGATTTTTAATTTTTATGAAATTTGTGGTATCTACTAAACATTGTGATTCCATATGATTGGAATAAATCTATGAGCCATGTCAGAAGTTTAATCATTATTATATCACAAGGTAAAAACATAATCAAATGAACCACCCAAGTGAATGAACATTTTTTTAAATTGCATTTTTGTATGTTTGAAAGGTCATTTGAAAGTAACATAATAGTTTTGATTGACATAATGTTTTTTGGAATATTTTACATTAATTGCAAAGTTTAATTGCTCAAAGCTTAACACAAATCAAAAAACAATTTTGTTTTTTCAAAGCATTCAAACTTCAAAAATGGACAGTGCTTGTTTTTTTCAAACATTTTTTTTCTACCAAATGTGCACCAATTTTTTTGAAAATTGTACAAGATTTTAACATTGATGATTAGAAAGGAAAAAAGATTTGAATTGATGAAAATCATTTTTAAAACCTATTTGAGCACATTTGGTTCAAAAGTGTTTTTAACTCTGAAAATTATGGATTTTGAAAATGTGACTTTAACAAAAGTTGTTCATATTTATGTTATAAAAGGTTTCAATGCATAATATACATGATATAAAATCAATTTGTAATCACAATGTATTCATATCTAACATGCAATGTTAAATTGGGTATTCAAAATACGAAATTTAAAATGATAAACCAACACAAAAATGACATGTGAACAAATAAATCTTTTTTGGAATTTTACCTAGTTCTCATGACCTATAGGAACACCCTAATCAAAATTTGGTGAATTCTAACTTTTTTTCTTCAAGATATGGTGAGTTTTTTTCAAAAATTCTGAAAAACCTTTTGCTAGATTTGCAACCCTCTCTTTTGTCACCAAATCGCAAAAATTCGCCAAAAAAAAAAATGTTGATTGTGGCCTTCGAACAAAATCCCAATATTGAATTTAATAAACATTTCTTAAACTATAGCTAATAGTTGGTGACAAAAATTTAATCCTTTTTGTCAAAAGCAACAATTTAAATTTTAGTTTTTCAAATTGCACCTAGCCCATTCATGACAAACACTAAATAAAAGCAATGAATTAAATGCAATATTGGTCTTGATGCAATTGTAGGATAATGCCCAATAGGAAAATAATACTAAGCTTTTTTAAATATACTTGAATTATGATTCACATTTTAATTATTTTTTTTACATAATATTTCCAAGGCAAAAAAAATGTTCCAAAGAAAAATAAATGATCCAATGCTTAAAATCTCCCTTTTCAACCAAAGGATTTAAGGTTGAATATTTTTTTTTGAATAATATTTTTTTCCATGAACAAAATGAATGAAAAAAATAGGTCTCTAGGCAACTTTTTCAACCTAGATGTTTTGGAGAGAAAATGATAACCCCCAACCATCTTCCTTTAAGGAGAATGAGACAAAATGGTAACCCCATCCGTATTCCCTTAGGAAGAAAGGAATCAACTTCATGTGGAAAAAAGGGAACTAAGTTGCCTTTTGCTCCAGGGAGGAAGTGAATCTCTTTTCCTCAAAGAAAGGGGATTAAGTTGCCTTCTCCTTACTCCAGGGAGGAAATGAATCTCTTTTCCTCAAAGAAAGGGGAATAAATTGCCTTCTCCTTAGGGGAGGAGGGGACTTGTTTTTTCCTTGATGGGAAAAGGACTAAATCAAAGAAAGGAAATGGGAGTTGCCTAAGGGGTCTAAATTGCTTTCTCCTCCGAGGGGAATGGAGTTGCCCTCTCCTCAAGGAGGAATAGAATTGCTAAGGATTAACTTACCTTTTCCTCATAGGAGAAGAGGATTAAATTGCCCAAGGGAGTTATTTCCTTTAAAAAATAGATTCTCAAATGTTTGACAAGAAAATACAAAGGATAAACTTTTTTCAAATCAAAAAATATATATATCATTTGAAAGCTTTTAAAGTGCAAAAGTGAAAAAGGGGACTTGAAAAATTTGACTATTAATTTTTTTTTGTCATAACTTTTAACTCATAACTTCAAATTGAAAATGCAAGATCATTTTAAATATTGACACTTCGAAAGATTTTCCAATGGCGTAAAAATATTTGATTTCGACAAAGTTTAGCACTTATATTTTATTTTCAAACATTTAAAAACTTGTTTCCCTAGGCGACTTTGTCCTTTTTTCCCTGGCAAGTTGTTCCCTTTCTTATCAAGTAACTTAAGAAAGTTACTTCCTTTAAGAAACATGGTCCAAGGAGAAAAAAAATTTCCTCAAGGAAGAGACTAAATGTCCCTTTCTCCCAAAGGTGAAACTCCTTTAAGGTGTTCCACAAGGACAAAAAGAGCCTTGTCCTTATTGCAATTCTTTTTTCTCTTATATTTTGATCCCCATCAAAACTAATGAATCAAAAGTGTGAAATATTTCATAAATATCATATTTTAAATCATTATAATTTTAAATTTCATTAAAATCATCCAAAAATATCTTTTTACATGATAAATAAAAAATACCAAAAAAATGATATTATGTCACAATTTTGCTACACCTTAAAAACTTTGAACCCCCAAACCATCTAGTTTGAAAAAAATGCTCATAGAATTTATTTTTATTTTTCTCATACATTTCATTTATACAAGAAAAATAAAATTTTAAAAAGAGATCAAACTTTGAACCCTTTGGTAGAAGGGGGAGAATTTTATCCACTCAATCACTTGTTTTTCCTTAGAAATATTGCATTAAAAAATAAATTAAAATGTGAATCATAGTTTGGGTATTATAAAAACTTTTTGAAATTTTTTTTGTTGGACATTGACCTACAACTAGGGTGAAACCGATGCCGCATTTAATTCATTGCTCGTGTTTAGTGTTTGATCCCATGCTTGGACTTTACTTGGCACTAATTAGGAGGGCCAATGTTGTTGTACGTTTAACTGTAATTGGACGTCCAAGTCCAAAGTGGAGATGCAGAATAGCAACTAGCTAGAAATGTGACAAAATGATCATGACTCCAAGTCCAAGGTTTTTTTAGACAGAAGGGCCAAAAAGGGTCCAGAAGGAGTGCTAATGCCCATGACTCCAAGTCCAAGATTTTTTGTGGACAGAAAGGCCAAAAAGGGTCTAGAAGGAGTGCTAATGCCCAAGGCTGTTTTATGTCAGACCATAAGTCAAACTCAAAAGTCTGTAGTGGATTCAAGCAACAAGCAACCACAAGTGCAGTATAATGATCACAAATACTCCAAAAAAAAACTTGCAAACAAATAAGTTTAACCACAAAGTAAGCAAGGAATGAAAAATTGGAATAGAAAGTTGAAGGGAAACCTTTTGGACATAGGCAAGTACAGTAGCCTCCCACTTAAGTACGCACCCGTTTAAGTACGCATTTTATGACAAAATTTTTAGGGATCAACATTTTTTAGTGGAACATATCATGAATTGTCATCTGGCGCAGGTTTTGGTTTTTTTTGCGTCTGACTTTGAGGATGACTGCTCAGACCTTGGCATGGAACTTTTCAAACGATTTTTTGAGATTGTCGAATGCTTCTTCGGCTTCTGTTTGAACGTTAGAGCAGAGCAGCTAATCTTCAATATCAAGAATCTGCTTATACAAAGACTCAAATCCATGAAATTTAACTCTATCCTTTGACTCGACAATCTGCTCTGGTTGATTAATATCGCTATCTTCATCAAGCCCTGCTTCATTAATCTTCATCGATTCCAACAGCTCTTTGACGTCTTCCAACATTGCTGCGACATATTCTTCATTGCTTTCGTCATCAATATGAACAAATTCTTCCAGTTTTGATTGGTTGATCGATAAATTTAAGCTTTCGATGGTTTGGG
>Ga0116227_10005425_pt1 | contig 26842 bp, 26 predicted proteins | sample S1TSphgellanicum_FD_89693 | JGI IMG/M metagenome (GOLD analysis project Ga0116227, IMG submission 89693) | Host-associated microbial communities from peat moss isolated from Minnesota, USA - S1T2_Fb - Sphagnum magellanicum MG | ecosystem: Host-associated > Plants > Peat moss > Unclassified...
CAACTTACATACAATTTAAATACAACCATTATACATAACCAGTAATATATGGGTACATCTTAGTATGTACCCATATAATAATGAGTAGAATACATTCAATACACAATTGTGGACCCCTTATGCGTAAAATATGTATAATACATTTGGAATATTCACAGGGCTATGACTCATTTGGTGACATTTGTAACTAATGGTAGGTAGAGGGGTCTTCTTGGATGGAAATTGTATTGAAAGTTATCCAAATGAAAAGATGAAAAAATCCATTAGTTGTAAGTTAGTCATAGAGTAGTTGCAAGCGGCTTCAAATGCAAAAAATAGTTGTAAATGTCAAATAGTCGCAACTAGTAGCAAATTTGTTGGTTACAAAATCCCAGTTTTCTTCTAGTGATATTGCATCCACTCATTCGGATGAGTAGTCAATTACATCTCTTTCTGTAGAGATCATCATCTAGAACTGTGCCTTCTATGAAGACCCCCAATCCATATGTCTCACCATACACCTCTTGTGGTAGAAACGACCTGTGCCCCACAAGCCTTTCCTTTGTTTTTAGAACTCATTTGTCCAACATTAAATTCCGATATGGGGTTTTTGTAAGCCTTGCATACTCTTCTCCATTTTCAAGATTGTCTTTTGTCTGGCTTTCAATAACTTGTCGATTTGCCTCCAAGTCCAATTGCCGCTGTAAATTTTGGGTCACCATCCGATTCATCTTGTTTCACAATTCTTCGTCTTCAAAATTTCTAGATCGCTCTACAGTCCTTACAACATAAATTACTTAAACCTTTGATACATTCTAACATACTCCTTTAAAGTCTAAATTGAAAAAAACAACATTATTCGTCTAAACATTCTCATATACAGTATAAATTTGTTTTTGTAAAAAGCCTTCCCATTATTGAAAGAAAGAATAAAAGGAAAAAAAAGTTCCCCACAAGATGGTTGCTAAATGGTAGAAGTGAAATTTAAATTCCTACAAAATATTTCACACTACTGTAACAACATATTTGCATTTCACATGCATACGTTCACTATTCATGCCTTAAGTCTCAACAAACTTAACACTACCATTCATTAAAACATCATATTCATGGTTATTGCATATAATCACAATCTGCATTTTAGAATACATTGTAAAAAACTCTAGAAACAATATTACAATTTATTTCATCATAATCTAATACTATAGAAAATTCACATAACAAAATGAACATAAAATTCACTATAAAAGTCTATGCTTCTTTGTATTACTGAAAACATGAATCAAAATTATAGCATAGTCCCATGTTTTGTTGAAAAAAATCCAAAAAAACATTTAAAATTTATGTCATATCAAAACAAAGTTTGTGGTTTTTCACTGCAAATACCTATAACTCCTACTTTTCTCCAAACTTTGTGTCTAAGAATCCCCCCCTATTTTCTAGAACTCTAACCTTTTGAACTATCCCAAGTCACATCATCATGATAAAAAACAATAAGAATCCAAAATTCAAACTAACAAAATTCCTTAATCAGTCCCTATCCTAACTACCTTGTTCATCCAAAATCATATATTCATCCTACCCCCGTAACAGGATGCATTGAGAAAGTGACTTTTGAGCAAGAAGCTAATTTTTACAATCTTAAATTGGGAAAAAAAAGAAGAGTTGGCCATTGTATTTTAAAGGTAGCATTTCCAATTAATGAGGTTCATTCCTTATGTTGGATTTATCATCATAATTTTTATTGAGTGTTGGAATAAAAATTATTGGAATGAATGATGTTTATTATGACATTCAAGTAGATGATAATAGAATTCAAGTCTTGAAATTTGAATAACAAGAAGAAATAGATGTTTAAATTGCAAAGAAAGTTAATAACTTGATACATTTGGAATTTACTTGGCATTGACATTTGTAGGAATTGGGTTCATGGGGTAGTATGACTAGTACACAAGGTTGAACAAGTTATTATAGGGAGGGGAATATGAAGATGTGCATTGTTAGGTGAAAGTCCTTTGAAAATCCCAAAGATAAAGTCATTTTCCTACTTGAAAATTGTGTCAAAATTTTGATGAAAATGTGTATGGTGCTTTACAACATTTTACCTAAGGACCTTGTCCCAATAAGGCAAATAAGGCAAGTGGAAAGTATTGGGAATTTGTTTTTAAATGTTTTATACAATTTTATACAATGAGGCAACTTGCAACATGAATCAATTTTTATTATCATCAATGTTTTTTCATGTAAGTAAGGAGGAGAACCAAACAAATGTTCAAAAGAATGCAAAAGTAGATTGAGTGGTCTAGGCTAAAAAGAGGGACAAGTGTGTTTGCAAGGTTATAAACAATCAATGGGTAGACCACACAAGGTTAGAATTTGGGTGATGAGTTTAGTCCCTAATACTATTTCTAATAACCTTTATTTGTTCTTATAGGATCACATCCTTGTTCTATTTTTACAAGATTGTAGCTTTGCCTTGTTTTTGTAGGGTCACAACTTTCATCTTCTAATGCCAAATGTAGAATCAAGGGGCCTTATACCAACTAGTTCACACCTTAATTATGGCCCCTTGTTGCAATTGCTATGAAGCAACATATCAACCATACCCTAACATTGAAATATTTGAGGACTACATATTGCACCAAAGGAGGTTCAACAAGATTGTATGACAAACTTTTGAGAAGCACCTTGAATGATTGGTTCATTAACATTGGAGAGGTTTGAGCTCACATTCCAAAGAAATAAAAAAAAAATTCTTCAAACTCAACACATGTCACCATTGTCATATATATATTTAGATCATAAAAGAATTTATTGAATTACTTCAAAACATGTGGGAATCAAGTGTTTCACTTCACACAAGAATTGTCCAACCAATCATCATTGGTTTTCTTACAAGGAAAACGTTCAAGGTGTTAGGGAAGCCGAAGGTGTCATTAAATTAGACAAAAGCATTTATGCAATTTTGTCTTAATTAGTAGTTTCACAAACCTACAACAACCAAAGGTAAACTATCCCAAACGATTGGGAGAAATAAGGCCCATATGATGGTCTTGTGCATTGATTATTTGGTTAAAGTTTACAACTCACCTTTCAGCCTTCTTAACATCGATCCAATGGGAATACATTTAGTGCTTATGACTAGAGAAAGGACTTGGGAAAAAAAAGGGTCTAAGGATCTAGGTGTGCTTGGTGGTGATGATAAGAAATCCATCACTATATGTGTATTTTCATTTGCAAATGGTGCATTGTTTCCACTTCAACTTATTTCTCAAAGGATAATGAAACAAGCTTTACCCAAGACATGTCCAGCTTAGAGAGGTCTAAGTCATGGCTTTCATTTTACCATGATTGATAATCATTGGTCAAGCCTTGACTTTATGCAAGAATTTGTGAATTTCATTCTTGTCCCATATCTTGCTAACAAAGTGGAGAGGTTGAATCTTTTGAGCTCACAACAAATGGAATGTGTCAATGATTGTTGGAATGTGCATACAAGTGTAGAATTTAGAGCTTGGATGAAGGAAGAACATCCCCCAATCTTGCTGTTGTATGTACCAGCCAATTATACTTCTAAGTTCTGACTTGCTGATGTTGTTTTGTAAAGGCCTTTGAATGTGCTTTTAAATACTTGTTTAAGTATTAGTTTGCAAAACATAATCAACAAATGGTGGCTATTTGTGTACCAACCTTGACAATGAGAATTGACAACTATGTGGAGGCCATATGCAGAAATGTTATTGAATGGTTGTTTATGGCATGGGACAAGCTCCATATTAATAAGGAAGTCATTATGTCTGGTTGGGGCAATGTGAAATTCTCAAAACATGGGATTGACAAATTCATAATTAAGGTATTTGTGAGCTAATTTTGATGGATCTTTGTTTGGAGATTTGAACAATATTGTTGAGTACACCAGTGAAGAGATAGAGGTTCGGAACTTCTATCTTGACAAGGATGCCTTAGATTGTCTGTGTCATTGTGTTTCAAATCTTGATATCACAAATGGCTTACTTGATCTCAATGAGGTCATAGATGTGGAGGATGAGTGTAAGCATGGAGATGCCACGAGACTTCCCACAGTAATGACTTCAAACCTATACAATCTCTCTTACCACAACCTTATTTGGTAGTAACAGAGATCCTTTGACTTTGCAACAAATTTCAATCTATTTTCTTTGAAAACCTAATTCTGAAAACCTAAAGAGGAAGACAATGAATCCTGCCTCATATCCCCATGTAATCCCAGTCCAATAATCGCAATGTTCAGCTGCATACCCAAACATCTAAGAATGACCAATTTCTACTTCAAAATATGATGACAGAGAAAAGAAGGAAACTGCAATGACAGCCTGCTTGCAGACAAAAATGATATGGAACAAAAAAAATTTCAGTTTGGTACAAATTTCGACTGGTAATTTGAAAACCCTAACGCTGAGTTAGAGAGGAAGCACTGGATCCTGTGGTGATAATCTCTTACTAATCTGAGTGTTGAACCACAGAATCTGAAACATCAACATGAGATGATGCCAGGATCCATTGCAAAAGAAGAAGAAGAAGAAGAAGAAGAAGAAGAAGAAGAACAAGGAGAAGTAAACCATATGGGCACAGTTCTGCACCCAAAGTAGCAGAATAACAAAGCAGTTCAAACATTTGCAAGAATTGCTGTGGGCCTAACCCTAAATTGGCATTGAGATGAGCTAAGAAACCCTTCCACATTAGTTCTTGCACTAGAACTTGCACAGACTTGCTGGATGGGGATTCTTCTACTCCTGAAAACAATAAATTCTTTTCCGCTTATGCAGGTGAGAACAGAAATCGTAGTTTTGTTACAACAATACAAGAAGTTGAAGGTGCAGGCTGAAGTTTGCTGTCTACAACAGTCAAGGACCTCACAAGGTTGAAGGTTGGGGGGGGGAAGTTTGCTGTCCACGACATTCAAGGACCTCAGGAGGTTGAAGGTACCAGAAGTTTGCTGTCCACAACAGTCAAGGACCTCCTCAGGAGGCTGATGGCACAGGAAGTTTGCTGTCTACAACAGTCAAGAACCTCATCAGGAGGTTGAAGGTGCAGGAAGTTTGCTGTCTACAACAGTATTCAAGGACCTCTGTGTGGTAGCAGGGGGGATGGGAGGTTGGGGTGCAGAAGAAGAAGAAGAAGAAGACACCTGCATAGATGTTCCTCCTCCCCCTCGAATGCGTGCACCAGGAGTACCAGTGAGAGTCTCTCCTCGCAGTGCAGCTGCATAGCGATCCTCGGTATCCTCCTTATGCTGTATCTCATGTAACAATTGTTGCAACCTCTCCTTGTTCACTCTTCCCACTGCCTGCAAATCTCCCCCCCACCCCCCCACACACATACAAAATCCATCAAAATCTGGAGTCATCCACGACTATCACTCTTCCTCATCAATCCTTCTACAGCCACCCAAAAACACACCACCTGCAACCAAAATCCTAACATATCTACTTTTGCACAAGGTAATGTTGCAGGAGGATCCCTCAACAAACAAAATTCCTGAAGAAGAAGAAGAAGAAGAAGAAGAAAGAAAGAAACAAGAAACTCCGGATGTTCTCAAGAATTTTGCACAGAAAAAAGCGTTGAAGAAGTACCAGAGAGTCGTCCCTAGCGCGGCGACGAAGCTCCTCGTTGAGCTCAAGCTGCGATCTATTGGTGGTACTCATTACCGCATGACCCAGCACCCAAGGAACGACCAAACAAACACCAGCGAAAGTCGCGTAGAAAGCTTTGGATGTCTTGCTCGATGCCACAATCCATCGCCAGGTCGCACTTTTCTCAAACAGAAACGACATGATGATGATGAGGATGATGATGATGATTCTTGTGCTCTTCTTCTTGGAGTTCTTCTTCTACTTCTTCTCCAGAAGAGACTTGAACCCTGATCGCCGCTTCCCTGTCGCTGCAGTAACTGCAAATAAAAATGTCTCGACGCTCAAACCTACCAATGAATCATCGTACTTTTCTCGAAGTTCTCGACGACCGCGACGACAACGAGGTTCGATCCGGAAACCCTGGACACTACGGTAAACTTTCGACGAGGATTTTGCTGCTCGGGCACATACATTATGCATATCTCGATCGAAGTAAGATGCTTACACGTAGTACTGGCGTCGCAAACACGTGTAGAAACCTTATGGTAACGCTTCGTCGAGTCGACTGATCAGCGTCGCGAGAGAGAGAGAGAGAGAGCGCGCGCAAAACCCAAAACGCCCATCTTTCTCTGGCGTAATAAGCACTTATTATTCCTCCGCGACAACAGAGGAAGAGAAGAGAATTTGCCAAATCATCGTCTGCTTTAAAAGTCTTCGCGGATCTCCGAGAATTCATTCGAGAAAATTGGCAATAATCGATCTAACGACTATTTCGAGACGAGGTGAGACGTCGAGGTTTTCTCGTTCGGAGTTTTTTTTTTTGTTTTTTTGTTTTTTGGGTGTAGTCGGTGATCGAGGGAGAGGGAGGTTGGAGCAAATCCAAAAGTGCTGTCTTTGGAGAGTCATTCACGAGGTGAGAGGAGAGGAGAGGAGAGGAGAGTCGAATCCTCCTTGCAAAGCTTCGAGACTTCATTCTTTCTCACAACTCTTTTTGTTTCTGTTTCTATTTGTCATGATTTCCATGAGAATCTTCTTCTAGTGACGCAAACCTCTGAAGTAAGTTCCTTTCGATGCAAAGCTCAGCTCTTGTGGTTTCTTTTTTCTTCGGAATTTTTGGTTGTTTGTTTTCCGGAGTCTGTTCATTTTTTGACGGCGATGGATGGTTCCTTGATTGAAGCTCCAAAGATGCAGCAAAGTTCTTGCCAATCTTGTAAACCTTTGGTTTTCCAGAAGATATTTTGGAACTCTGGAATTTTTTTCCTGTTTGTGCGTGAGAAGCTTTCTGTTGCTCCCTTCTGGTGAAAAAATTCTTCTTGCGTTCTGTTTTTCAGATTGTTTGTTATCACCACACCATAATCAGCATCATTCTTTTGTTGAAGGTTTTAGGAATTCTTCTCAACTTTGAAAGCAGCAGCTCAGAGAGAAAAAGGAAAGGGAAGGGAAGGAAAGGAAAGGAAGGGAATGAGTCCTCCTCCTCCTCCTCCTCTCTCTGAAGAGGCTGGTTACCTATTGAAATCATCAAGCAGGAAGTATAGGGTCAGAATGGACCTTTTTTGAAAACCTCCAAGCGACGGTTTGGGAGCTTTTAGAGAGAGCTCAGAGGGATTTGGAACTCAGTAGAAGATGAAGCTCTGGAATGAATCCTCAATGATCCAAGCTCAGAAGACAAACAATCTCTTGACAAACAAAACTTGTCTGGTTGCAGGAAGGAAGGGGCAGCAAATAGTACAATAGTAGTATGGGAAGATCAAGTGGTGGTTATGTTGAGCAAGGCAGTGGGATGGATGCTTCTAGCCAAGCAGGAGCTTCAGGAGCATACGAGCATTCCTATCCCCAACTAGATCCTTCTGCCACTGCACCACCACCAGCTCTTCCCAGTTATTATGATTCTTACCGGCCTCGAAGATCCAGGACACAGGATCTGCAATGGCATGAATTTCTTCAATTTGGAAATCGCTTCTTCACCATTGCCATCTTCATCACTGCTTTTGGTAAAACTGCTCCAGTTACCTTCCTCCTCTCCCTTCACCATTTTTTCTCTATATGTTTTGAATGAGTACAGAATGTGTGGAATGTGGAATTTGTTTGACACTTTGTGTAGAATGTGGGATTTGTTTTGACACTTTTTGTTTTGTTTTTGGACAACAGCATCAGCTTGGATGCTTCTAAGCCTTTATAGTTCTCAACAGATTGAGATGGGCCTAAATTATTCACGACTGGTGACTACAATTTCTATCTTTGTGAAGGAAATGCAGGTAGCTTTAAATCCTCATTGCTTTATCTCAAAATCAAATTAAGTAGAGAAGCAATCTTCTCAGATTGAAGAACTTGAATGAGAGAGAGAGAGAGGAGAGAGATCTGATGATGCAATGGTGAGAGAGGTTTGATGCTGCAACAGTCAGAGAGATTTGATGTGATGGTGAGAGGGATTTGATGGAGGGTGCAGGTACTAAACCTAGGTGCAACAGGTCCTGTGTTTTATTACTTCTCCAAGCCGCCTGTCTACGATCACCCGATCATCTGGAAGGAGGAACATGATAATGTTGCTATTCAGGCATTTGACAATGAGGTAAGATTGTCTTAAGCCCTTTATTGTTGTTCAATACAAGCAAGCAAGCATGCGCAGGAAGAAGCATCCATCCACGTTTTTTGACTACTGATTGGAACTGTTTTGTTGTTCAAAAGTGATGATGAAGGTTGTGTGATCTATATGAGATAGGAAGATTGTGATATATCTAATCATGTGTGCTGCATTTTGTCCCTGCAATTGTGAACAAATCAATAGTGTAGAACTTTGTAAGAACCAAGTGTTTTCTGTGTCACATATGTTGCATGAATTCTCTTGATTCGCAGCAATTTAAGTTTTGGCTCAACAAAGGCTCCTCATTCAAGATCTCATATGACATGACGATGCGTCATGGGAAGGACAGTTTGATTCTTGCTATTGTCAAAGGTGGGTTAACTTTTCACTCTCTACAAAGCAAAGAACCCCTGATGGAAATTTGAGTCCTTTTCTTATAACAAAATATTTTGGTGTAAAGAATTCTGAGCAACAAACAATCTATGAGAGGCTGGTGGCACAATTACTGAAATCTGACATTGTGAGCATCATGCAGGGGAAGATGGGTTTCTCGAATGGAAGAGTGATCCAACTAACCCTACTTCTGCCTTGAAATGGAAGCGTTTTCATGGTAAGCAATCTGCTTTTTTGCCTGGCCAAAACCACAACACCTCTTTTGAGTGCCTTGAAACCTTTGCATTCTTATGTAGAAGAGCATAAACTAACTAGATTGACATTTGTTGTTCTGTTTATGCTGTTTGACAACTGATTTGTTTCTGATTGACAGATGATGGGTCTATGTCCTTCGAGGTTGATGAAGACAATGAATATATTATTGTCTTTGGGAATCTCAACAGTCACAGATTGGAGGTATGGAGGCTTATCACAGCAAGTTATGAAGTACTGTAGAAACAGCTTCTTTGCAGATAATGGATTTACTGCATGTAGGAGGAGAAATAATATTGCTCAGTTTGATGCCGTTGATATTTTGGGTTGGCCTGATCTTGACACATATCTGGAACACTTTGAAGATGACATTCTTCTTTAAGACTTCTGTCCTTGTAAAATGTGGAAATTGGTGTTCTTTGGAGCCAAAAGCGTAGGTGTATGTCTTTATACAGACAATGCCAAAAACATATATACCTATCCTTTTTATCTGTTTATAGAGACAATGCCAGAAACACAACACCTATTCTCGTTTTCTCTTACAATGAAGCTGTTTGTCTATGGTGCCAAGCTAAATTTGGAGTGCCTTGGAAATGGGCACATGCTGGGTTCATGAGAATGCATCATTACAAGGAATCTTGAATCACAGACATTCCTTCACAAGCAATATACCCCATTATGTTCTGAATTTATCTGATCTGATCTGATGATGTTGAGGTTTTTACACGTTTGGGTTGGTGGTCTGTGGTTGCTAAAACTGGAAACAGGTGTCCTTTCAGCTGAAAATGCATTTCGTTCTCTACTCAAAAGAGGGAGCCGAAAGTTTATGTTCAACTGTTCTTGCAGACATTTGTCCATTTCCAGTCACTTTTCTCGAAAAGGGCTATCTGCTGTTATCATCACCTATTGTAGAACAAGTATGTGCTGTTCAATAAATACAATTTCCTATCTGATCCATTCCTACCTTTCCCCACTTTTATGACATATAATCAAGGCAGATTGTATTTGTTCCTGTAAGGTTTCCACAAGAATCAAGCTATTCTGGCAACTCCTTGACAAATTTTGGATGCTGTCTATCTCTCCATTACCACAAGAGTAGTTGCCTGAGAGAGAGAGAGTGTGCAAGGAGAAGATGTCTCATGTGCTGAAGGTTTGTTGAGTTTTGTTACTTCACGATATTGCTGGTCCAAGGGTACAATGGGGCTGACAACTAGTGCTGGAAATTTTGCAGTGGGGAGTAAATGTATGGAGTGTCAAGGTATTGTATGTCCCTCGGTGGCTCACGTATTTTCTTCTTTGGGGTATGTCTTCCTCCTCCTATCAATGCAGTCCAGTGGGTTATCCAAGTGGCTTAATTTGTAAAGAGTTTGTTTGCTTTGTATATCAAACCATTAAGTTTGAGTAACTATGATGAACATGGGGTGTATTTGAATGGACATGTTGAAGTTGTAACACACTTGGGTCAGGGATGCAGGTTTTGTAGTATTGGGGTTTGTGATAACAAAAGCCACGATGAAGTATTTTGAAGGCCGACTTCATTATCCAGTTGATGTTGAGCAAGGACCTCTCATAGCACCCCAGACTGTACCCTCCAGCAAGGCGAAAAACAGCAGCCAGGACTTAGCTCCCTCAGCTCCACCTGCAGAGTACTATGGAAATCTTCCAGAAGATCAACTTTGCACTATATGTTTGGATGCCCCGAAAGACAGTTTTATGGATCCATGTGGCCACAGATGCACTTGTTATGCCTGTGGCATGAGGTGACTTCTTGCCCCCTCTTTCATGATTGTTTTCACTACATTCGATGACACAGTTTGTTGATTTTTTTCAGTCTTACAGAAAAATGTCAATTAACAATGACTTCTTTCATGGATGTTGCAGGATACAAAATGAAGATTCGCCCAAATGCCCCATTTGTCGGCAGAGTGTGCACATGGTGCGCAGAATCTATGATTCTTAGAGGAAAAGTGGTTTGGATCCATTCCATGCAAGAGAGGATTATCAGATGCACATATTGATTCGCTAGTGATCACTGGCTAATTGCTTGCTGGAGTAGGTTTACTGACACCAATGGAATGATTTCATACAAGTCTGATGAACTATGTGCACAGAATCATGTTGTCAGGTTTCCAAGCAGCATTGTATCTACTTCTTGGTGTTAAGTATAATGAAGAAAGACAGGTCTATTTGTTGATCAGATTTTTACATGTGCTCTCATGTTGTCCGATTGGAATCATAGGTGCAAGAGAAATGTACAATGAGTGTTTACACAATTCCCCCCACTGGCACATAGATCCCCCTCCCCAACAATCCCAAGAACCCAGTTGATGAGTAGTCTCTTTGGTTGAGTGAATCTGCAGAATGTTAAAAAGAGAAAAGAGGGTTTTATTTTGAGCCCTTTGAGTTCCCATCTTCTGGTGTCAGTGGTGCACAAGATGCTTACTTGTGATCAGCACTGCATTGATGACACCCAGTTCACGAGGTTCCTTTTCAATTGGTTGGACTGCTTTCACTTAATACTTACTTGTTGGTACCATGGTTGGTGTCTGGTACATTCTGATTGTGAACTTTGGTGGCAGAGCTTGCAGACTGTCGGGTCTGTCAGTCTGCAGTCTGTGTGCATGGTGGTTTTATACAAGTTCAGAGTTCTGAGAGTTCTGTGACCAATTGGGTTTAGGTGACTTCCAGTTTCCGACTACGTTTCATTGGTTTTCCTTTTCCCAAGTGGAGACTTTAATTTACAAAGGCTTTGAAGCTTCTTTGCAAATCATGTGAGCAAATGGAACAACACTACCACACCATGTAAGAGTTTTCATATGAAAATTTCAAGTTTTGCTGCCATCACAATCAATCAGAAGAGTGTCAAAGTCTCAGTCAAAACTACAAAACAATTGGAAATATGTTTTTGCAGTGTTGTTGGAAAAACGATGATGATTGGAAAAAATTGAAGTGTGTGTTGAAGAATTCAAACAAAGAATTGATTTAATTCAATTCTAGTCGACTGGAAGACCACAATCTAACTGCAAACAACTATAAATATGTTTATGCATTGTCATTGGAAAAATGAAAAAAATTATGAGAAGTTGTGCCAAATGACTAATATCATCATCAGTGTTGGAAATTTTTTAATTTTAAATTAATTTGATTCAATTTTAGTAGACTGTAAGTTCTGAATACTAGGAATAATTGTAAATATGTTTATGTGTTACCATTGGAAAAATGAAGAAATTTGTGGGAAGTTTGACAAATGACTAATATGAGTGTTGAGAAATTCAAATTAAAAATACATTTAATTTGATTCTAGTGAACTAACTATACAATGCCCAAGGTACATGGGCTCCTCCTCAATGAGCAAAAAGCAGTCTTCTAGTTATCGCCTCCACAGGTTTGTGTGTGGACAGATTGCATGATCTGCTGAATCCACCACTAACCAAATCCTTCACAATTTCTTCGATCAGTTCCTTTACAATCATGTGCTCAACATCTGAACTTACGTGACTGAGTTCACCATCCATACCCGACCACTGCTTTGCAGTCTTGTGAAAATCTTTATGCAGGATAGTGTACAGAGTGTCACAGATGTTGTTCTCTGATGATGAAACACATGGAACGTCTTGCAGCTCGTCCCAGACCTCTTGAACCAGCTGTTGTCCTGCTGGTTTTTGTTGCAGCTCATGAGGCCAATCAATCCCGAGCCATTGCAGGGGACTGAATCTAACAGGATCCAGCTTCTGAAACAAGATTTCATTTGTGCCATCAAACAACACCCGACGCCCAAGAGCTTCTTTTTCTGAACAAGGCTGGTGTTTCTCATAATCAAAGAAATCATTCTCTTTTGTGTTGGGTGGTTGCCTTTGCTGCCATCTGGACTCCAAGTCATTGAAGTGAGTGAGATCCATTATGGACTTCCCAGTTGTCCACTGTAAGCAGTTGATTGAGCTAGCATTCTCTGTGACTCCTGATGCAACCAGAATGTCCCGCACGTACTTTCTCTCTTCATCCTTGTTCTGGAGACAAATCCCATGTGTATTCTTTGGAGAATAAGTCTCCTGGGTGCTGTCAATTGGGATTTGTATTTCCACATGATTCCTTCTGTTGATGTGCAGATTGTCATGGTTACTGAAGTTCTGGGTGGATCCAATGATGTCTGTTACACCTTTCAGAGCAGCAGCCTGTGTCTCCTCCAAATCATGTCTCTGTGGAGAATCAAACACATCTTCTGCAGGATTGGTGGTACTGGGCTTGCTTGCCCTCCTTGGGCTTGGACTCAGATCCTCTTCCTGGAAATGGAAGTTGTCAAGCACAGAGACCGGACTGGGCTGATCAACAACTTCAGCTGGCCCAAACTCAGAAAATGGGTACTTGTTTTTCTTCACAGAGACACCACGTGGGGTTAAGACTTCAGAGATTCCTCCTCTTTCATCCAGTTCTGCAAGTGTAGTTCGAAGATCTAATCTGGATTCTTCTGCTGCATTGGGTTGAATTGATTCCATCATCAACTCCACGTTGTTGGTTTCATCCCTCTCCAAATTGTCATCTGCAGCAGCTGTCGCCAGTACGACAGGTGCTACATCCTCATTGAGAAAATCAACTTTCTCTTTTGTTGAAGTATTTTCAGCAGGTCTTGTTGTTTCAATGTCCAGAGGACATGATGTGGTTTTAGAATTCACAGCTGGATTGCTGTGCTTGCCTGTTGATCGCTTTGAGCTCAGAATTGGATTCTCTGAGATTGGGAGCCTTCTGCCATGAGCCTTGGTGCTGCTCACAGCAGCAGCAGCATTTGTTGCAGTCAGCTTCTCAGTGATTCGGGAAATGAGTTTGCTGCTTTCTGAGCTGCGTCGATTATATGTCCGCAGTGTGTCGGGTCCAGTGCTGGTCCTCCCCTTCAAGAACTCTTGCTTGGTTGATTGCACCCTCAATGTGTTGAGTGTCACCTTACTGTCTTCTCTGTCCTTTACCATGAAAGGTTTCGACCAAGCTGCCTTCTTCCCATTCTCCAACAACTGAGGACACTGCCCCGTGCCAGTCATGCACCTCATGCCTGGTGAGGAGGAACCTGGCCTCAAGGGATTGGCTTCCTTTACTGGAAATGATGACAATCCATGTTTCCCTTGAGGAAGTGGAGACAAGCATGGAGATCTGGCACTCGTATCTCGCGCACCTTGTGTTCCCTCCTGAGTCCCCTTAGCCGAGCGTGCTGTGATACGTTCCTTTCTTGTCATCCTGGGAGTGGTTGCTGCCTCTATATCTGAACTACCTGAACCATGGGGTTCATGACGTGATGTCCCTGAAGAGGTCTGCACTTGATGAACCTGTGAGGATCTTCGATTTGCAGCTGCTTCATCATTCTCTCCTCCCTTGCATGCCACCCTGCACATCAAAGTTCAGATAGCCTCTGTTCAGTTAGTTATTACAGCAGATAGTTTTCTCGTGACCTTCAGCCACAATGCATCTGAGACATACTGTAACTGTAACAATCAGCAGATGGAGAGTGATTTGTAGGAAGTAGACTCAGCAGAATCAAAAGCATTAAACACTGGGGATTGGAACTTGGAGAGCCAGAAAATTACCCATTGTTCATGCTGCTGCTGCTGCTGCTGGCATGCAGGGTATTGGTTTGCACTGAGCTTGTGACTGCAGACCTTCCCGAGCTCCATGATCTGCTGGAGATACTATCCAGCAGATCTCCAGGTGGAGCAGGAGATGATGGGTGGTGGCTTGAAGTTGTCATTTCATTCACAACAGGATCCTCATCTATGCACTTTGGTGCTATCATGAAGGTGTCGGGAATGCTGCCATGCATGATTGTCCCAGTATCTTGGACAGCAGCAGCGCATGAGTTGGTTTGTTTCATAGCAATGAGCAGCTCCTCATGATGGACCATTGTTGAGAGGAGGTCCACAGGCTGGCTAACTTTTGTGGCTGCAAAACCTTGATACCCTGCTGCCTGATGAGCATTTTTTTGCTTTGGGACTGTGATTGTGTGTCTTGGGGAGGAGGGTACTAGGAATTTCTGTTTCAACATTTGCATCCGAGTCTTTGATTCTTCCACAATTGGCTTTGGCACAACTGTCTGATGGGCTGCTGTGTTTACATCTCGTGACTCCTTGTGGTGTGGAGAATGCAATGGACCCTTGAGCTGCAGTGCCTTGAGAATATATCTGAAGAATGTTCGGCCCTGCACAGATTTTTCATAGGTGTGCAGCTGGTGTATCTCCTGATGCATGAGGCTACAGGGAGGCTCCTGGCCAGAAGTCAGGTGCTTTGTTTCTTCATCTGTCTGCTTCAATGCAGTCAATACCACATCTGAAAGAGGTGCTTTCATTTGTGGCTGAGCTCCACCAATCTTCTCTTGAGCATGCGTCCAGAAGCCATCCTCTTGCTGGTACTGAAGTGGCAAATCCTGATCATAGTAACAATGCAAGTGATGTAGTGATGACTCTGGTCTTGTTTCTTTCTGGTTGGGACCTGGCAATGATGATGATGATGATGATGACTTGATACTTGATTGCATGGCATGGCTCGGAATGGGACATTCTTTCTTCAGCTGCTGAAATTCCTCTCTTTGTTGCTGCTTGTAATTGTAATCATCTGATTGCCTTGGGGGTGGTGGTGGGGTATAGTGCTCCAAGAACTGACCCTGCAACAATTGCACCTCCCTTGATGATAATGATGATGGGGTTTTTGTCTGTGGAACTACACTCTTTGCTGGACGATTATGAGATGCGTCAGAAGAAGAGCCTGGCAGCTCTTCTAAACCCATCAAACGAGCCACCACATTCGGGATCCGTCGGTGAGATTCTATTTCTTCACCTTGACCATCTCCCTCTGCAACAACATTATCTGTCTTCAGCTGAGAAGAAGCACCACGAGCATCTCTACAAGAAAGCTTAGCAGGTTGCATTGAATCTCTGCGATCAAGTTTCAGCCTGGGCAGTAATGCACTAGGACGGGGTGAGTCTCGACTATCCACAGAAAGCCTGGGTGACATAGATGCCCGAGGTGGGTCCCTTGCAGCATCTATGGAAAATCTTGGTAGATTTCCATCTCGCACTTTTGGAGTGCAAGATGCACTACCGCATGGGTCCTTCAAGTCTGCAGATTGATGGGTTTCTCTGAAGTTGAAGAAGGCTGTTGTTGCTGCTGCTGCTGCTGCAGGATCCCTGGATTCAGGATAGTACCGGGCACCAGGTGATGGTGGCCTTGGTGAGTTTCTGTCATTATTGAAAACTCCTTGGTGTTCATCCTTGGAGCCAGACACAGACAATCTTGGATCCTCCTTCAACTCCACCATCAGCCTTGTCACATCTTTTCCATCAAGAGGACTAGAAAAATGTCTTGCAAACTTGCTATCAACAGAAGTTCTTGACATCCAATCCTTGCTATCAACAACAACAGATACCACCTTGGACGCATCTTTTTTGTCTCTAAGAAGACCCGCTGCTGCTGCTGCTGTCCTCCGGGGTGACTTTACAGAAGATGACCTCAGACTGGAAGTTGTTCTCCAGTCACCTAACATTTGGGAGCCTCCCATTCTTGCATCTACAGAAGAGCAGCGTGGCAATTCCACAGATGATGAGCAGCACACCTCTTCTCTCCTGTCAACTGACATCTGCAACCGATGATCCCATCCATTCACAGAAGAAGACCGTGGTAGGCTTTTTGAAAGCAAAGATTCATGACTCAAATCCAGCAATGCTCGTGCCTTCTCCTTACCATTGGTGCTGCTGCTGCTGTCCCTGCTGGACCTTTCTCTATAGAATGAAGCCCGCACAATATCTCTGATGTCTAAGAATGGCACTTTCCGGAGATCTTTGGAGCTGACTCTGCTGCCTTCAGAAGCACTATCAAGTCTCAGTGAAACCAGAGGAAGCTTTTGGTGTTCTTCACAGTGGTTGTGGGGGAAAGAGGAGGATTGATCAGAGTCCTGTACTACACTCATGCTGTTCACTTGAGACTGGTAGAGAGATGGATCTTCGCAATGTGTACATTCTTGGTCAAGCTGCTGTTGATTCTTTTGATCATCTGTTGCATGCTGCTGGTGGTCCTGCATTGGTACTGGAGCTGCTTTGCAAGTCTTGGTGACTATATTATTGCTGTCAGAATATCCCCTGTGATGATGATCTCTTGACAGATCCACAGCTGTTGCCTTGATGTGCTTCAAATTGCCAGCCTTCTTAGCAGCAGGAGCATTGTCTTCAAACTGTAAGAAAAACAGAAGATGATCAAATTCAGGCAGACAGCAGAATGGTCCTTGAAATTGATCCATCCTTTGCTTCACATATGTACTACATCCTGATCTACACTAGAAAAACCCACAAGCCCAGTCATCAAAATGCTTATGATTTGCCTCTACAAGAGAGACTGGCTTTTGAATGATTCAAAAGAGCAACAGATGAAACGCACCATGTGGACAGAAGAGTTGCTGGTATCATGATGTGGGCTTTCACAAGCTGATACCTGTCGTGAATGAACTGCATGACAAAAAAACAACAGCAATAGTTACTACATTTTGAGAGATTTTGCACACAAATGCTTGCATCTCATTTGAAGCTTTCAAGCTGCATCATGAGAATGTAGAAAACATGTTTTGCAAAGGAGAGATTTGGAAAAGAAAGGATTTGTGGGAAGAAGAAGATAGGAGAGGTGGGATGATGATGGCATATACTATAGCTTCTTCTTAGTTTACAGGTGAGCAGGAATTTGGGGTTATTTTACCACCAGCAGCACTGATAACTCTCTTGGAGCCATATCGGCGGCGGCTGCTGCCAGTGAAGGACTGACTTCGATCAAACATCTGAAAGATTCCTGTCATGCAGCCAATCTCGTCTTCCAGTGATTGACTTGGATCCTCAGCAGCAGCCAACACTTTGAACAGATTTGTTGAAGCTGGCATGATGTCGTTCAGGTTTTTGGTTTATGAACTCCAGCAACAACCCACTGGGAGCTACAAGCAGCACCTTCAACTCACCCCTTTCCACAAAAGAGAATCAACAACCACCAACATAATACACCTGCCATGATATTGTGCACACACAAACACATGTTTACTCCAATGCACACAAATCCAATCCCAAATTCTCACAGACAACAAAACAGATCTCTCTCTCTCTCTCTTCCAGTCCTCCAACAGATCCTACAGAAGAAATGATCCTACATAGCTCCCGGGTACTTTGTGCACATAACATTGAATCCCAACAATCCACAGATCCACAGAGACATCTAACTACAATGTGGAGTCTGAGCTGCAGTCATTGGAAACTGAAGGCACCAAAAGCACAAGTCCCCCAGCACAAAAGTTGAAAGACAAACCCATTCTTGAAAGCAGAATTTCACTCACCACTTGTGCAATGCTGCACTTATTACTTCCCCACCATGCTCATCAAAAACTCTCACACAATGAATGCACTACCCATGTGGCCCTCTTCTCCTCTCTCTCAATTCTTCTTCTTCCCTCTTCTTCAATCCACTTCTCTCCACAGAACTGAAGCTGCTTCTCTACTTTCTCCAAAATCTTCTTCCTCTTCAATGGACCACTTCACTTCACAAAACTCAAGCTTCACTGCCCCCCCAAAAAAAAATTCTCTTTGAAATTCTCATCAGCTACCAAAAGAAACTGCTCTTCATAAGATCATGGGTTTCAAGCTCCTAACCTGATGTTTCACTCAATCTCTTGCACTTCACACAAGAATGTGCAACCATATCAGTAACACAAAACTTGCATCAGTTCTCCAATTCCCCATCTCTCCTTCCTCCTTCCCTTCCCTCGTTTCTTCCCTAAGATCATCCTTTGAAACCCATAATCTCATTTCTCTCTATCTCTCTTTCTTTCTTCCAGCTCCTTCCTGGCTGCTTTCTTCTCTCTCTCTCTCTCTCTCTCTCACTTCTTCCTCCAGCTGAAAACCAAACGTACAACAAACAGCTTGACTAGAACACAAATATCAACAAAATCCTCTGCACTTCTCCCCACTACTTGCTCCTCCTCTACAGTTCTCTCCCTTTCCTTTTTCAATACCAGCAGGCTCTTCTTCTTCTTCCTAGAGGTTTTTCAGCAGCTTGCACCCCAATGTCCTAGAGCAGCAAGCAGGAAGATGAAAATGGTGAGGAAGTAATGAGAGAGAGAGCGAGAGAGAGAGAGAGAGAGAGTGTGTGTGTGTGTGTGGGTACTCATGAAATAAAACAAAGAACACAAAGAAATAGTAGTGGACTGTAGTTATGATGATCATGCCCATCCTCCTTCCTTGTTTCATGCCACCATGATTCTTTTGTTTCATAAATTCAGCTGATGCTGCTGCAGTTAAGTGTGAAAATGAGAGTTGTCACATTGTCAGCAGCAGCAACAACAACAACAACAGTGTTTTCTGCAGAGCAGCAGCAACAACAACAGTGTTTTATGCAGAATAGCAGCAGCAGCAGCAGCAGCAGCAATCTTCCCATCAACCAAACTTCAGCATGTAATAAGTCAAGCCAGGTACTATTGCTTTTCTTGTTTTGTATTTAATCTTGTCCTTTCCCACCCCCACACACTTTACTGCGGAAGTGAAGATCAGTGAGAGTTTCACATTTGGCAGCAAACAAGACATCAGCCATGACCCACCATCATCATCATCATCACCCATTTGTTCACCCAACATATATACCCGCAGGGTATGTTCAGGGCAAATGATGCCCATACTTGCCTGTACTCTCTTACCCTGTTGTCACACGGTTTCACAAGGTAAAATGTTCATCACTTACACTTACTTGGATTGATAATTTTTCACTCTCTATAAACCATAGTACCTTAAGACTCTTCAAGTTAGGGGGTTCCAAATTGTTTAAAAGCCAATATACCTTTACCGGGCACATATATATATATATATATATATATACATTTATTTATTTATTTTTATTTTTTTTAAAAAAAAAGATTGTTTTTTTTTTTGCCCTTTATACTGTCCAATTTTTCAGGTTTATGAGTGGGGGAATCCGAATGGGGGAAAATAATTAACACTTTATGTTAGATGTGGCAAATGTGAGTGTGGGACAATTCTTTACTTATATGAAGAACCTCCGATTCTGGTTCTACAAACATTTAGTAGAATGAGGTTAGTTCTGGTTCCAGTTCTCAACATCAGATAGTTCTTGTCCAGTTCTTACTAACCCAGAAAGAGGTTAACTGCCACTTAATCTCCGGTTAAATGCTGGTTCTAGTCTCTCTTTTTTTACCCCAACAAACCTCAATTTTGATTATGATTGAATGCAAAATGCTATTACACTATTAGGCCTAATTCCATGATTGACCAATTGCTTAATGCATAAAGGGCTTAGAGGAAAAAGAAGTTTAGATGTAGTTTGATATTATTTTTCACCTACTAATTAAATGAAGGAGGCCAATGACATATTATGAATGCATGTAAGGCTTCTTTTAAGTTTATGAAGGTGGAAAAGATAACCCAAGATGCATTGTATTGATTCTAGCGAATGAAGATTGGTAGACTATATGCACAATGTTGTCCTGGCTATCATTAAACATGTTATTCAAAAGGCAACATGTATATTTTTGAGTTGTGATTGCATTTATGATGAGGTCACAACATTTGATAACAATGTAATTGAATATCAATTAGTGTTTTGTGGCTGAAAGTTAGAGGAGGCTACCCATTATCTTGAATCTACAAATGTTCATTAAAGGAGGTGGCTATGATAACATTATCACCATGTTCATGAATTTTGTATGTGCTTGTGAGGGACTTAATAATGAAGAGGATTTGACATTGAATCTAGTTTATTATGGGGTAGATTGTGTGTTCCTTTTTAAGCCCTTAAAACAAGTGTGACAATGCATTTAAATGAAAAACATGCACTAATTATGATTAACATCCACTACATGGCGCATAGGTGTAAGGTCATGTACATGGCGCACAGGAGTAAGGTCATGTACATGACCTCCAACCTACTTTTGGTTATGATTTAACTAGAGGTTTTACTATAATGAATCTATGTTTATTTTGTTCATTCTCTTATAAAGAAGGACATGAAGCATGGGAAGTTGCTTTGAAATATGAAGACAAAAGGTTTAAAAACCCTCCACAACATTAAAACTTGTTAAATGTCAATGCTTGCACCTACAGTGTGTGTTTTGTCTAAGTTTATGACTCTTCTTGTGAAGACAAGTGATGATAGTCTAGGGAATCCAACTACCATGAACAACTTTTAATTATTTTGTGATTATGAGATTATGCTAAAGATCACGTGTATTGCCCATGTTAGAGGTTTTGTAAAACTTGTTCGAGATGGCCAAAGGTAAGGATACATTCATTTGTGAGTTTGACCTTGATCATATTATGTTGAAATTATTTGTATACTATGTATGCAAACCTATTGAAGAGTTATGATCAACTTCATTTTCAAATCCTCAATGAGTTGGTGAATTGTGTCTATGATGTTCTACATATGATCATGTGGTGGTTGGAACCACAAAACCAAGTTGAATATATGATTTTCAACTTTTATAATAAGATGTACATGTTCCATAAAACATTTCTTGCTATTGGAAAATTGTCTATGGTGAATAAGGATGACTAAACACTTCTAGTGCAATTTGTAAAAATCTAATGCACATGTAGATAAAAGGTTGAAAATAGAGTTGGAAGTACACTTCCTTGCCGAGGAGATAATGAATGTGACTAGGCTTAATTATCCCCATTATTGGATGGCACTTGATGTAAAGGCCACATTTCGATGAACTTTGTCACTTGGTAATTTTTAAGTCAAAATCACCCCAAGGTAAAATCACTAGGTGTTACCTTAATCCTTTCTTTGTTAAGTCCATTACAACTTGGTCAATAAGTGTTTTTTTGCAATCACAATGAAAAAAATAGTTATGCTACCCAACATCTATTGCTTAATTGTAACCCTATTGTGATGAATGTTGGGGATGTTTGGCTTCAAGTGCCATTATATTTTTTAAACTATTAAAGTATATGAAACTTGATGGTCTTGGGTAATGTGAACGATGAAAGGACTAATGTTGGGCGGTTTTCATTTTTTTGTGAAAATTGTTAATTCTAGTTACCACAACCATTTTTAAAAACCTTTAAGGTTTTCATTAAAAAAATAAAATAAAAGATCCATATAACCTTTGAGGGTTTCATATTTTTGGAAAAAATAAGTCCCAACAATTTTCAATCTTGTTGGTTCTCATAAAAATTATTAACTTTGATTTTCAGCAATGGTTTTCAAAATTTTAAAAATCCAATATGTTTTTAATTTAATGTGAAATTTTAATTATTTTTTAAAAAAATCAGAGTCAAAATTACTTGCAAAGCATGAAACAAATGTATTTTAAATTTCATCTTGTTCAAATGCACCCTCAAATTTTTGTAACTTTTCTTCTAATTGTTCATTCATTTCAATAAACTCTATTAAATCAGTAGGAGATTTGCAACCAACTCTTGCATCATTAGGCAAGTTTTTTAACAAAAATTAATTTCTCCAAGTTTTTAAATTGTAAACGACATCTTCTAAGGTTGGTAAGTATGCCAACTAAAGAAAAAACCTTTTTTATCTCAATTTGTGATCAAATGATTCTTAATATTTGTCAAACAAAAAAATCAATAGTCGAGAACATGGACTCATGCTTTTGCCACCATTGTAGAAGGCAATTAATTTCCTTAAGATCCATTTGAGATCTCCCAAAAATTAGGAACTTTCTATTGACCAATTTTGTGATTAATTCACTTATGTTGGTAGTCATTTCAAAAATATCCAAGCTACTTTCTTCATAAGATTTATGCTCATTAGATTCAACATCGTAATCTACGATATGATGTAAGTGATGATAACATTTCAAAAGCTACAAAGACTTCCAATCATATTCTTCAACAATAAAAATGTTTTGCTCACGACCAACAAATGAAGATACCAAACAAAGACTTTTAAATCATGGATCTAACATCAATGAAAGCAGGTTATGGGTTTTTTTTCTTCATATTTTTTTTTTAAATGAAAGGAAAAAATCAAACACACCAAAAACAATTTATTAATGTTGGAAGCAACCAAAGCCAATTCAAAAGTAATTGTAAAATCATCATCCATAAACTAGTTGAAGGTTTGTATAATTCCAATGTCTTTTTTTAACTTGGAACTCATTGTGATGGCATTGTTTATGGCATCATTAAGTAACCAATGATCTTTGGACTGGTTTATAATACAAACAATAACAATTAGAAACAAGCAATCAAAATTATTTGACAAATATGCCAAATGATGATAGGGGAAACTCAACTAAAAACACAAACAACAATTTGTGAACTATAGCATAATACTATGGCCTTTCAAAATAATAAGGCCTCTTGAAACAAGATTATTTTGCTTACAAAATTGCATAATATTTAACAAACTATTAGTATTTTACCAAAAAAAAAAGATTACAAACTTGCAAATCAGTTTTTTTAATATAATATGAAAAAATATAACAAAAAAACCTTGTTTTGATAGGAGCGTCTAGCTTTCTTAGATGAATTCCAAAAGTAATGTAGGCCTTATTGCATTCATGTATCCCTTTTCCAAATTTCTTTGGCCAAGTTATGCACTTTTGTAAATCAAACTAAGTTGACTTAATAGAAATGTGTTTCAATTTAATTTAATTTTTTTTTAATGTTGTCCCATATTGACATGCTTTAGAAAATGCATGACCAAAGCAAGTGCCTTGGAAACTCTCCTCCATACCAAGAATTTCATAATTCACCATAAATTTTAGAGTTGTTGTCATGACATTCAAATTTGCACCTTCATCCTTAACATATGCAATAATTATTTTCCTTAAATCATATTGATCTAACAATTTAGTTACATTTCTTGCCATAGCCTGCCATGTAGTTTCATTTCCTTCAAACAAAACTATTGTAATATGTTGAAGTTGTCACCCTTCATTTTAAAAGCTAATCACCAAAACAAAAACATCATGTGCTCCCGACATTCACAAGTCAAAATTAGTTATTGCAAAATAACATTGTTTTAATTTAGGCAAGGCATACTCTTGTTTCGTCTTTTCCACCAAATCAACCAAAACCTTTTATGAAACAAAATTTTTGATGGAAACACAACCCTTGGATATAAATGCATTACAAGACGCTTCAACCTAGTGCTCTCAACAAATTGAATAGGGAGATGATTTCTAACAACTAAAAGGGCAAGGTTTTGCAAAAATGATTTTTGTTACACAACATCCTTTTTAAAAGGATCTTTTGCATAAAAAAACTCTGATATTTTAAAGCTAAACACATTTTGCCTTTTTTTTGTAGGTTGTATTTCCAATACATGTCAAGGACACAAAAAACCATAAGAACAAAGCCTAAAATAAAGGTTTAAATCTAACTTTCAAAAAATGAACAAGACAAGATTATGTGATTCAAAAATAACAACATAAGAAGTGAGAACAAGAAAACGAAATGTGTAAAACAAACATGAAAACAAATCTTTATTATTCTAACATATGCAAACATGAACACGAAAAAAACATGACAAGGCTATGGTGCAAAATTGTGTTTAAAATTGGTGTTGAACAGACTAAAGGAAATAAATTAATGAAAAAAAATCTTTTTAAAAAATTGGGAAGGAAAACCAAAAGAAATTCCAAAAAAACTTATTGCTTCCACCAACTTGGAACTTGATGCTTCCAAGCTTCTTCCCAAACTCCAAGGTTGAATGTTGAATTTCTAACACATTGCAAAAAAAAGGAAAGGAAGGAAGTATTAATTTGGGCAAGGGAACAATGAAGCATAAAGGAGCAAGAAAGCACAAAGGAATAGCGAAATAACAAGGGGCAAAAATGTATTTTTGGGCAAAGGAACAACGAAACACGAAGGAATGGCGAAACACAGAAGAATGATGAAGCATATAGTGATGAAACACATAACAACAATGAAAAATAAAACAATAGCAAAGCACAAAGCAACAAGATCCATGGGCAAAGGAGTAATGAAGCACAAATGAGTAGCAATGCATAGAGTGGTGAAACACATAATAGTGAAACACAAAGGAATGAAACACATAACAACTAAACGTAGATGAGCGACAAAATATGGAGGAGCAACGAAGTGAAGAGGAATGGCGAAACGCAAAGGAATGAAGAAGTGGGGCCAAGCTATAACTTGGCCACCTTTTGTAAAAGAGCGAAAAGCTTCTTCATGAAGTGCCCATTGAAGGACATGCTGAAAAAACCATTGAAAGGTTGTGCCACCCAAAACCTAAACCTAATTAAACACCTGAAAATCAATGCCCCCATATTTTAATACCTTGTAAGGTTATCACTTTCAACCTTTGAATGACACCCTTTAAGGTTTTCAAAAAGTCAATTTTTACTTGTGGGTAGGTTTTCAAAAAGGTTATCACCTAATGTGAAAACCTTTGGTTCTCATTTTGAAAACCAGATTGAAAACCTTAAAGGTTCTCACTAAAAAAATGAAAATCACCCAACATTAAAAAAGACCTTCTCCACCAGCAATGATGCACCCCTAGGTTTGTTAAATGTTATCCAAAGTAAAAACCTATTATTTTTAATTTTATAAACAAATGTAAACCCAAGGCACATTCCCTAACTCCCACAAAGAAAGATGGTGTAGGAGTTCCATATGCAAATAAAATAAATTCAAAGTGAAGTTAACATACACAAACCAATAAGGAGGGTGATTAATGCAAATTGGACCAAATTGGTGCACAAATGAAGTCATAGGAAACACACATTCACATTATTCATCATTGCCTAAACCTAGGAAGAATTATCATTCTCCTCTTTATAATATATTATGTAAATAGTGACAAGGATTACAATTTTTGGGACTCCCACTTGGGAATCCCCAAAAAATTTCAAGGCTACCAAATTATGAATCTTGTTATTTTGTGAATTCATAAACCCTCTAAATGGACTCTAATTTAGAAATTTTCACAGGAAATTTTGTAGCTTTTGAAAATATGTTTCCAAAGTCATATCACACATTCTAATTATAACACCACAAATTTAGCATATGACAAATTAATAATGAAAATTGTGCAAAGTTTGTTCATTCATAGGTTCTTACATTTTACACATGAATATCATGCATTGAAAACACATTTGACATATGGATAAATGTGTTGACAGATGAAATATGAACCTATGAATGAATGAATGTCACAAAAATTTCGCATCTTCCGTTAAATTTGTGTTTCAAACATGTTTTCAATGCACAATGTCAATGTATAAAACATATGAATTATGAATGAACGAATTTTGGACGATTTTTATTATTAAATCTTGAGATGTTAAGTTTGTGATGAGGTGTTTGGGGTCATTTGTTAGTTTGATTTTTAACCATTCTTTTGACCATATAATTTACATTGTAGAGCTTCAAATGTGAAATGTGACCCCAAATTGAATATTTGTTCTTCAAAATTTTCCAATGATCTAAAGAAAATTCAATTTAGACAAGGTTTCAAAATACCATGAAATTCCAACTTTCAAAATGAAAATTTACTTGGGAGTGTTGGGACTCATTCTCTCACACTTGTGGGATTATGTTTGAGTCTTAGAACATTATTCTAACTTGTTCCCCTTGTCATGCCTTAGCTTTGATTGTGAGCCCAAGGTTAAGATCATGACAATTAACATGATGAAATTAAAGTTTGACAATTACTTAACCACACATTTGGACTTGGTGGTCAAAATGTATGTGCAACAATTTTACAAGTTTGATACTTTTCATTTCTACATCATAATTCATGAATGGGGGAAGGAATTTTTTTACTATGGAGGCTAGAACATGGCTAGAGAAATGACACTCATCATAAACTTCTTGGGCCACAATTTGACAATAGTAGTCATGATCATTTGAAATTTGTTTTCCATATGTTTGTATTATTTAAATATGAATGTCATCCATTTATTTGTATTGTTTAGACATAGATATCATGCACATTGTCTAGAGATGGATAATGTATGTCTATTCATATTGTATAGACACAAATGTGGTGTGTATGACATTTTTGTTTAACAATACATAGC
>Ga0116227_10005426_pt1 | contig 26834 bp, 30 predicted proteins | sample S1TSphgellanicum_FD_89693 | JGI IMG/M metagenome (GOLD analysis project Ga0116227, IMG submission 89693) | Host-associated microbial communities from peat moss isolated from Minnesota, USA - S1T2_Fb - Sphagnum magellanicum MG | ecosystem: Host-associated > Plants > Peat moss > Unclassified...
ATATTCCAGGTTTTACTCACCAAGCATGTGTCACCCAGTATGTGGCCGTACTGTAAGGTTATGTCAATGTTATTTCCCTTGGTTTACTGACTAAAGGAGTGCAACCAGAGCAGACAAGCAAAGAAGGATTTGGACAAGAATGAATTCATCAACTGTCAGGCTTTTGCCTAATAGTCATAGAACCCACTCTGGTGGCAAGGGGAGTTGAAGGAGGAGTGATTATGGCAGAGGTGGCAACAGCAACAGAAAGATCTTTCATGGGGTGGTCAGTCCAGTGGTTGAAATAGTTGCAAGATTTGCATGGGCTTTCAATTTTGGGTCCATAGAAATCTTCATACAATTTGTAATTTACAAGACAGCCTAGAAAATTTAGGTTGCTGGAGAGTGTTACAAAGGAGCAGGGATTAATAATATCTTGATGCTATTGAAATGGTCTCCAAAGCAGACCAGGAGCAACTGCAATATCTGCACAATCAAAGGAGGGCTTCTTTGCACAATGATTCATTTTTTGGTTGATAGAGAGTATACTTGGGGAGACAATGTGCCGATGTGTCAAGATCCATGAACGAGTGTAAATTTTGCAACCAACAAAGCAATAACTTTTAGAGAGAAACTCACAATAACTGCCTTCTTTTGTTGAAGCAAAACAGAAATCAGATTCAAGAATATAATCTTCGAAATTCATTTCACATGGTCGACAGTTATCTCTATAGAAACAATATCTACAATGGTTTGAACTATTCCAAAATGCAAATTTAAATCCAGTTTTATGTTACTTGGGTCCCAATGATGGGAGGGGTGTGCCAGCCTAGGAAGTAGTGCAAGACCAGGGCGACGCACACGGGGCCAGGCAGCAAGCTACCAGACGGTCCCGCCCCCCGAGAAAAATTAGATTAATATCATGAGGCTCGATGAGTCTCGTATCAGATATTAAACTGATAAGAACAGATACTACACTTGATCTTAGCCAAAAGGCCGAGAAAGGTATGAATTGTAGGGTTGCATCCAAGGGGTTTATATACTATGCTGCTAAAATGTTTCTAGTAATGAATATGGGATAAATACGAGCTTGTGCTTTCCGGTTTGTTCCTTCGCTTTTGCGTGAGTTTTCTTGCACGTAGTGTGATACGATTCTACCTAAGGTCGCGCGATCCCGCATTACTGTCTGAATAGTTGCAGAATCATTGCTTTCCAAAGACGCCCAATAACCTCAAGAATTTTCCAAAACATGTTTGGCTTTGGATTCAGTTAATGAGTTTTCCTCGTGCATTCATCACACTTTGCACTAGGACAATTCCAAGTGTTACGATGAAAGGATGCACAAATCATCAGGTAAATATCACTAGACATTGTACCTCGGTACAAATTGTGCAAGTCTCACCTTCACATGGTTATTGTGATTATGTTTGCAGTCTATCAAGCTGTTGTCATGGAGATCTTCATAGACACATTATGGTTGCAGCTATAGATCTTCATAAGCACAAAAGCGCATTATTCTATGCTTGCCTTTTAGGTTTGTGTGCATGGTGTTTTCAGGCAGGAAACATTGAGTTTCCTTATCAAAAGTGTGAAAGCTTGACTCCAGAAGAAGCTTGTACATCTTAACTTGCAACTATTGTCTGTTGCTGTTAACACAGATTTGTATTCTGTTGGCTGGGTCAACTTTCTTATGCCCTGGATCAGATTCTTCCTGTGGGTAGTGCACTAACTAAAAAAATTGAAACAGTACCCCTAGAATTAAGGTTGCAATTATTTGCTAACTGGCAGAGATCAGAAGCCACCAAAGAGACAAATCTGGTTTTAGACCAAAAACAGACCTGTGTGCCCCACTGGCCCTTTGCACAGGAAGTAAAATTGATGGAATTGTCTCGAACTCCAAGAAGCTCCTACAATCCCTCAATTTCATCCAGCTTGTAGACATAAATGCAAAGTGAGAGATGACTACCATATCCTTGTTCAGGCCACCCAGGAGTGTAGTGCTCAAAGACACCTGCCAAGCTCCTGTAAGTCTTGTACAATCCACTTCTTGGCAGCAATGGGACACCATATCTGACAGAGTAATTGCAAGTGGCAGGAATCCCCACCAGAAAATGTGTACCTGCAGCATATCCCGCACCCCTTAAAACTCCTGATCATCTTTTGTCACTCAAGTTGGCAAGTGACAAGTTGTGTAATAACGAGATATAGTGACACCTCAGTAACAGCATAATGGCCTTCTCAATGAGTCTATCTCTGCCATCCCATTGACAGCAGTTTTCACCAAGTTGAACATGCTTGCCCTCAAAAATTGGGCACAGAACTTTCTTTCAATTTTGGGTTCACCTTTCCGGACTGTTGTTCTGACTTGCCATCTGCTTGGACTTGTGGGTCTACTTGACAACCCACTGTTGATCAAGCTCTATCATCCATCACTGCTGCTAACTCATCTGCAATCGAAATTGGCTCTGCTAAGTTGGTCTTGCTGAGATGTGTGAATGAAACAGAACAGAATATGGCAGCAGGAATTACCATCATCTGATTTTCTCACATCTTGTTCCCTACTTCTCTCATTGCTGTATTATCAATGCCTTGCAACTGTAATAACAGTCACTTCACTCAGTAAACACAATCTATGGGCCAATCACTCATCGATTGTACCTGAATTAAGGAGACCTGTAAAACAAATCTGCCACACCGCTACTTCACCTGCCTGTAGGGCTTACAATAACTCTGGATCATCTTAACAACATCCACTACATACCATGTACACAACATTCAAAACTACCAAGGTGCATCACACACTTGACTTTCATGATTAATACTGGTAACTAGAAAACCACCAATTCAGAGGAAGTATATCCTCCTCCCAACCAACCGGTCCAGAACTGATCACATGTAGAGTGCCTAATGCACAAGGTGCATCACTGGTTACCAAGATCATATTTTGATGATCACATTTGGTCAAGCCCCTGCCCATTACATGCCATTATGTCAACATTTGGGTCACTATTATGAGTGCATGATGAATGGATCATCACCGGAAGATTATGTCACATAATGTAGGCACCAAAACGACATAATCCGCCACCCCAGACCATAATGTACTAAATAACAGGTTATATATATACTATCTATTCTGGCTCCCAGAAAGCCATTGGACGAGCCCCTTACATACTACAGAATGTGCCCCTGAGGATGCAATCTGTACCCTAGTAAAGCTTTAAGGTGAACCCTTTATGACAGAGCCATAAAGGTGCTCACTCTAGAGGCAGAATTCACACTAAGGGCTGCCATTTAGGGGCATCTTATACTCTAAAATAGTGCTTCAGTTTTTTCAATTACTAGCACTATTTAATTTAGTATATCTAAGTATGTTTTAACTTTTAAATTAATGTGCACCAGATTTGAGTTATTTCATGTATTGAATATATTCTCAAGTTATGTGTTCTCAAATCACTTTTGGTGACTTGAGGTTTCATAACACACGTGTCTTTTTGTTGTTGGTTTTTTATGTTTTTATATAAGTTTTGTTTGTGCATATTGTTGGGTGGATTTTGTTTGTGTGTTTTTGGGTTTGGGTTCTTGTTATTTGCAAGTGAATTGTGTTATGAATTATCAAAAATCTGATCTAGTTACGTTGTGCTACAACTAGATTTAGTTTGTTCAAGGATCAGTTTTGGTTTAGGTTGTGTGTTTTGCATGAGATTTTGTATGACAAATGTTGTGAAGGTTTCATTTTGCTTTAGTGTGTTTGTAGTTTTTAAGTTCATTTTTATGTAAACACTCCAAAAACCTGCAATTGGGTAAAAGTTGTAATTGAGGAGGCTTTCTTGGTTTGCTTCTTGAGTTGAAAAGGTTTTGTAGACAAATTTACTATTTTTTGGATTGTCTTTGGTTCAAAAACTCCTTTGTGAGCTGAACCTAAATAAGGGTTGGTGACCATATAACAATTTTTTTGATTTAAAAAGGTTAATAGGTGCCCATAATTGAACACATCATTCATCATGAGCCACATCATTCACATCATGACATGAAGTGATGTGAGGAAAAAAAACATTTTTGGGGGATTATTTTGGAAAATCATATTTCTCACACATGATGTTGATTTGGTGTGACTTTTGTGCCATTAGGTTCTTGGAAAGGAGCACTACTTGCATGGGAGATTTCAATCCATTTGGAGAAAAAAATTAAATAAAAACATTGGAAGGTTTTACAAAATGTGAAAGGTGGTGTGCATCAAATCAATTTTGGTCAAATTTCAACAACTTGGCATTTGTGCTAATAAGTAACCATTATTGTAACCCACATGTGGTGGAATGTTGTGCCATTAGTGAAGAAGGAAGGCCACATTGTTAACTTTTGAATTTTTGTTATAATTTTCAAGTGAGAATTACAAGAGTGAGAATTCAAGTTATATGAAAAAATTCATTCACACTTTGTGTTGTTAGGTTACACACATGTTCATGTCATTATGTTGGTTGGGCTATCATTTATTTTTAAGAGATAGGGGTGTTTGTTGAAGTGACTTGTCATTTGCAACTACAAAATAGTCATAGACAACAATTTTAAATCTACATTTTTCGTCTAGTGAAATGGTGTCAATTCTATAAGGTTCTTTGAGAATACAACTACCCTTCCTTCAACTTGACTTGTATCTTGAACAAACTTTTGCCTCTTCATTTTCTATGGCAACTTCTAAAAGTTCATGTAGACTCAATCAAAGGAAACCATGAAAAAATGAAAAGCACAACCAACAAGTTGGTTGAAGGCTACAAAATTACACATTTTTAGCCATGATGGAAGAACTGAATGTTTTTATGAAACAATTAACATGTGTAAGAGTAGGTGCATCTAATTCAAAGGTGAGAAAAGAAGATGTGATTACACAAGCAAATGTTGAAGGGAGTATGGGAATGGCAAGTTTTTAAACTGATCTTTAGAATCTAAGATCATTTCTAATTATTTTAGTGATTTGTAAAGTTTCAAACGGGAAGGATTATAGAATTTGCAATCCCTAATTATGTAATGAATGATGAAAAGCACTTGTAGATTACTGTTCATCATTTGGTTGAATTGAAATTAAGCAATTGGGTGTACTTCAAGGCAAGAACTTGGACTCAAGATGCCAATTGATTAATTGCCAAATCAGTGTGTGGACAAGGGACATAGTTTTCCTTAAATTCATACCATACCAACTATTCATCCCACATGTGATTTTATAATTACCAAGGAGAATAAAAACTTGGTGATTAGGTGCATCTAATTCATCTTTCAAAGACCATGTGGGTATCAACAAGGTAAAGTAGACAAAAAAAGTAGTTCTCCCAAAATCCAATTTAAAAATGGTTCATAGTTTTTGATATGGACACAAGAAAGTAAATTCAAAATATCTTGAATAAAAAAAATAAAACCATAGTTTATAGGAAGTTGGATACAAAGTTTGAACAACTTTGGTATTATAAAAGTAGGTTGAAAATATGTCAAAATGGTGTTCAAACCTACTTCATATTAAAAATTTCAAGATGGGATTTTTCAACATTTAAAATATAAAATGAAAGATTATCATCATGTTAATTATTGTACAAAACAAATTATACTTTCAATACAATAAAACTTTTTCATGGCTACATGTAATTTTTTTTGACACAGAACACTGAGCCATTTACTTTACCTTGTTTGCACCCATGTGAAGCAAAGTAAGTTAGAGAAAGCAACACCTTAGGTTATATTGGTTAACACCATCACAAGCAAAAGTGAGTGAACAAAGAAAACTTCCATTGGCAAGCGCTAAGGACTTACGCATAATTACTTATGACCTAGGTGATTAGTATATCAAATTCATGTAAATTTTGTTCCATGTAATTTTGTTATTGTATTTTGATAATGATAATGTAATATAATTGACTTGTAGGTAAGAAATTGATGGAGGTGGTTACAATTTTTCATATCAAAGGTGTTAAAAGAGGTGGTAAGCGGAAATGCAAGAATGTCAACTTTGAATGAAAGGTCATTGGTAATTTTGAGATCTATACTCAACAAATTTTAAAGATTGTTTACAAAAGAGGTTTTTTCTTTGTAACATAAGCAACACACCCAAAGATAGGCCATATTCGATTTGGTTTGATTCAAACTCAATGTCATTTTGTTCATAAAACTCATTTGGACATTATGTTGTTTTACTAACTTAGTATTGTAACTTCATTAAGGTGAATATCGATTTTGGTTTGATGTCCATGATTTTTGTTGGAAGTTTTACGTTTCTAATAATCAATTAACCATATTCCACTTGTTGAATTGACTAAAATTTCATCACAAAAGACAAAACGAAAAAAAGTTTTGTACTAGTCATAATAATTTTTCTCTTGGTAGATAATAATTAAATAAAAAAATTAAAGCTTGAAAAAAATGTGATACAAAAAATACATTAACACATAATTGTGTGCAGCAAATTAACAACAAACATGTCAAATTAATGCCCATTTTAAAAGTGCATTCAAGCTTGAACTCATGCTAATAAAATTTTAATTTAAAAATAAAGCAAAGAAACTTTGTCCTAAATGAATCTTACTTGAAGATGTGCTTAAGGTGCTTTCACATTTAAAGGTATTAATATACTTAAATCAAAATTATGATAACTTAGTTCACATATGGTGTTACTCGCAAGTAGATATGTGACATGTCTTACTTATATGGCATGCTAACATAAGGATTAATGTTATGTGATAGAAAAATGTTAAGAGAAAAAACTAATCATAGAATCACACCAAAATTTAAGATTCTTGCTCTTTCAATCTATTATCAATAAGGCTAGATTAACAATTTCAAAACTACAACAGTAACCTAGCATTTCCATCATTCCATTGTGAAGCTTAGTTGTTCCATTGTGAAAAAGTTTTGTGTCATTCCATTGTGAAGAAACCTTGTGTCACTCCATCACAATTCAACTACATGATGATGACTTCAAATTATGGCACAAGTTCATAGGTCATTTTGTAGTAAAAGGTGTAAGAACATTGTGTAAGAATATGCATGCACATTGATGTACACAAGTTAATGAACATTGCACAAGAACACACACATGTTGATGAAGTTTGAGTATGAAACATCAATGAAGGCATTGTAGTAGTAAACAAAAAAAAACACTATGAGATGTTAATGAACATTGCATAAAACCCTATTGCAATGAAATAAAAAGGAAGACACAAGTGCAAAGTTTGAATGAAGGTGCTTAATGAAGCATAACACACATGCATTCTCCAAAACATACATGCTTAATAAGGAGAGCCACAAAGTGGACTTCTTACAAACTTTCAAAACATTGTAAATGTTGCAAATGAAGATGTTGTTAATGATGATCAAACATTTGTTGGACTTTGTACAAACTTTCAAAATATTGTAAACGTTGCAAATGAAGATGTTCTTAATGATGATCAAACATTTGTTGGACTTCGTACAAACTTTCAAAACATTGTAAACGTTGCAAATGAAGATGTTGTTAATGATGATCAAACATTTGTTGGACTTTGTACAAACTTTCAAAACATTATAAATGTTGCAAATGAAGATGTTGTTAATGATGATCAAACATTTGTTGGACTTTGTACAAACTTTCAAAACATTGTAAATGTTGCAAATGAAGATGTTGTTAATGATGATCATCATTTGTTGGACTTCCTACAAACTTTCAAAACATTGTAAATGTTGCAAATGAAGATATTAACAATGATCAAACATGGAGCAAAATGTGACTTGAAGAAGAAGCCTCTATAGGAACATCCAAAGCTAGAAAAATCAACCTACAAAAGGAAACTAAAAGCTCCTTGCAATGATAAGTTTCTTTTTGTTGATTTGTTATCAATGATGTGCATTCTAGACAACAATAGTAGTTGTTCAATAAGTAGGATGTACTTAATTTAATGTGTGAATGAAACTTTGCTTGATTTAATGATCCTTAGTAAGGTAAAGTGGGCTTTTTGGTGTCGATGTGAATGTGGCTCTAACAAGTATTTGTAGATGTAAATGGGTGTTCACTAATAATTAGGACAAACTATCCCTTGGTGTGAATCAACCTTTAGAGTTCAATTTTAATGCCATGAAAATACTTGAAAAACAAACAAAAATGCTCTGATTTTAATAAAAAAGTTTCATTCACAAAAGTCAATTATGACATCGGGTTAAAAGTTTGAGAAAAGAAGATTTATAACCATGTGTCTTGATCAATTGTTGACTATGATATCCTCCATTTAAAAATGTTGGATATTAATGTTGAGTACCTTGGTACAAATCCCAATATTCATTCACATATTATTTCTAAATATTACAAATATACCACCAATGCTTAGACAAAACCAGGGTCTCTGAGTTCAAATCTAACAATTTTTGAGCTTAATATGGCCATTCAAAAAGCCAAAGATACGAATGTGGGAGCTGGTTTACCCCGGCCATTCACTGGAGGTTTCAATTTAGTTCTTCCCATCCTTTCATTTCATTGATGAGATCCAAAGACTTTGGAACTGGGGAGGTATTATTGCTAAGCCTATACATATGTATACAAACATTGGTTATTATCGTAACTGAGGGTCAGTTTCCACATTGACAAAATCAATATATATATATTTTCAAAAAATATTTCTTTTTAAAATTTTGAAAATATATTTTTTCCATAATTTACTATAATATTGTGATTATGAATAGTGAAATTATTCAGAATGTAGCTTAAGATAATTATGATGATTTTCAACATGACAACTTCATATTTTCACAAAATTTCATTTCACTATTTCAAGGATTATTTAATGACGAAACTGACCTTAGGGTAAGGTATAATATTAGTGTAGAAAATATACACATATACATGGTCTGTGGAATAGGCCTGTGCCTAAAGCATGTGTGACCCATGAGATTGTTAGAATGGGAACCTTGAATTAGTTTGAGAAGTTTTGGATTCAGTAAATTGGAATGTAAATGCTCTGATAATAATTAATTAATTTAATTATTTTTATTTATTAAAATAAATAAATAAATTTTAGAGTAAAAGTTTTATTAAAAAAACTCTGGAAATTTTATTTTTTAAGAGTAACTGCCTCAGTGAGCTAGTATTTAAATGTTGCATGCTTTTTTGCATGTGGCCCCATGCAACAAACCTGCAAATTGCCAGCCAGCTTTTAACAAAGAATTTGGAGCTTTTTATTATATATATGCTTCTTTCTTTTCATTTTACAGAGGAATAATAATGCACAAATATCTAACATTTTTGTAACAATTTCAACTATGTTGTAATTATTGTGATGTGAGTAAGTGAAATTATTCAGAGTGTAGCCTAATTATGATAATTATGATGATTTTCAACATGTCTACAAAATAATATAATTTATTAGTAGTAGTGACAAATTATAAATAATTCAAAATATTTCACAATGCCAAAATGTAGTCTTCAAATAAAATCCTCTAAAAGGAACCAAAATCCTTCAAGATATTATTATAACTCTATTATATAACTAATCTCAAGTTTCAACACAACCTAGCCAAAATATCATCTTTTAAAAAAATCCTCATATAAAAATAGACCTATTATTATTATTATTATTACCTAGGGGCCAAAATCCCCTTAAGCTACTATACTCTATAATGAATCTAAAATACAATATCCTTAAGGGCCTTGGTAGGCAAGTCCAATAAATTAATTAATTAATTAATTAATAATATTTTTATTTATTGCTTCTCAAAAAATTAAAAAATTTAGTACATATGTAAACTATTTAACCATGGAGAATGTGAGAATATATATATATATATATATAATTTGTGTCACCCATAATAATTATTTGTACTTGGTTACTGACACAAGAGAGAGAGAGAGAAAGAGTATTATTATGTATAACACTATCACGAGGAAGTTGTAAGGCATGGCCCCTCTCCACCTCTCCTTTTTCAAAAGCTTAAAAGTGTAGCAGAAAATGTATAGGTAGGTACTTAGGTAGTGGTACTATTTTTTGCCATTTTTTAATTTTGTTTCGCCAAAAAAGAAAAACACAATTTGTCGGCGACGTAAAAACCACGAGAACCAGTCCTTGCCTTCGGTTGTGGAACCAGTCCCTTGCGATCAGTTTGTTGGAACCAGTCCGGCGGTTCCAGTCCCTTGCAATCGGAACCAGTCCCTTTGTTATTCCGCGCTCTTGTTTCTTCTTGTTTCTTCTTCTTCTTCTTCTTCTTCTTCTTGTGGGTGACTGCCAGATCTTCACGCTATGCATGTGTTTGTATCAGCAGCTCCTCTTCCTCTGCCTGACCTCTCTTCCTGGTGTTGTAAAACTGGTGTTTACTGTTTTTGGGTGTGTAGTAAGCACCTCCTGTTGTTGTTGTTCCTTATTGTTTGTTGAGTGAGAGTCTAGGCAAGTAAGTGGAGACAAGGTGAGCGGTGGGCTTGAACTCGTGTTGCAGAGTGAGCCATCTGCAGCTGTGAGTTTGCTAGCATGTTTGAATCACTACTACCATACTGCTGGTGCGGCTGCTGTTGTTGCTGCCGATCCGTTCAATGATACCATATGAACACTTAGCTTCAGCCAGCAATGGTGGTGGTGGTGGTAGTAGTAGAAGTTTATGTTTGGATTCTCACATTGGCAGACTGCTCAGGACTGCACACAGATTCGATGGAGAAGAACAAGAGGAAGAAGAGGGCTCATAAGTGGGTTTCAGGACTAGCTTGTTGAAGTTGATTTGTTTTCAGTTCATTGGGTTCAGCATCTAAATTTTGGGAGGTGCAGCAATTGCGGGGATGAGGAAGACTTGCATTGTGAAGAGGAGGAGGAGGCGAGGAGTTACTTGCGGGAAGGAGCATACGAGTAGATTTGCATTGTCAACACCAGATGGCGTTCACGAGGAATGTTATTTTTGGGGTGCCGGTGCCGGGAGGAACCATGGCTCGGGCGACGGCTTCTTTCCTGACGGAAAAATGCGGACTCGAACAGGGTGGTGTTGTAGTGGAAGACGTGGCGGTGTTGATGGGCGAAGATGCAATGACCCCTTGGACAAGCCAGCAGCGACGCGCGTGGGTTGTTGACAATTTTTTCTGGTAGATGCTGCGTAGCAGATATGTCTACTAGGTGGCCGGGTCGCCGCAACCTGTGGCTTCTGCTGCTGTGTGCCGCAATCTGGTTCGCCTTCCTGGGCCTGCAAGCATACGGGGGACGTCACCTTTCTTCTTCGGCTTCATTGACAGGTTTGTGTATATGTCGTCTGTATGCATGTCAAGAAAGTTTCGATGAGAGATTTGGATTGTTGGGACTACACCTGATCCAACCCGTGAGAGAACTGGCATTGTAGGGAGTCCATGCATGCATTTGGTGATGGATCTGAGATAGAATCGGATCACAATTGCTAATCAACAATTGCTGGTGGGAATCTTGCAGTGTCTGTCACAAAGGGTAATAGACAGGTTTTTGAGATACCCATCTCTTCTCACTCTGCAACAACTTTTTCATCACTATCACAATCCCTGGTGGCTTCTCCTGACCATTCTTCTTCCCATTTGCTCTCTACCCACAGGGGTCGTGCAATGTACTTGTCGGCAATTTCTGCAACTCCACCTTTCTTGGCTCCAGCTGTAGCCTTTCTCCCAGTGTCCTTGAGTACCCTCGTCCTTCCAGTGTACTCTGTACCAGCCTCTGCAGTTTCATCTCCACCTTCTTCTGCCTCTGTGCTCCCACTACCACCATCCCCACCTGCAATGCTTCCATCATTACAGTCCGGATCACCTCCCACAACCTCCCATTCCTCTGCAGAGCTTCCACCTGCCTCCTTAGTTCCAACTGCTTCTCCTCCAGCTCTTGTACTTGGTCCATGTCCCCCAACGACCGCACCATCTCCTCCTCCTGCTAATGTACTGTCATCACCTGTAAATATGAATCTACCTCCTCTCCTGGGGCTTGCACCACTTCCAGGTATGGCATCCATCCACGCTATCAGCTTCAATTCTGGGAGATTAAGGTCTAGATGTAGAGAATTTGCTGTATCACACCATTAGGTTTACTGCAGAGGTTCTAAAAGCATAATCTCTGTCTGAACTCATGTTTTTGTTGAGGTGTCTGCTTCCTGGACTCAAGCTTCATAAACAGGCAGAATCTGCCTCCTAAGTGCTGAGTGAGGTCCTTACGTGGGACTTTTTTTTTCCTTCTTTCCCATCCAGGATGCTGCACTGCCAACATGATGGTCCTACCAGATTCATCAAACTCAGCCTGCCAGTGTGTGTATCCAATTGAGGTTGCTTTCCAAATGGAGAATACCTCAAGTGCTTTCACAAATTTGACTTCTCTGTTCCAGCACGAGTTGGCCTCCCAGCTGGATCTAAAGGATGTACAGGTCCAAATCCAGGCTTTCCAGTTTGGCACAAACTTCACCCTAGACATGTCAGTGGACATTGGGCCCCTTGTGGGTTTAAGCTTTTCACCTGATGAAATCAGGGTGATTAATTCGTCGCTTATGACACATTCGGTACACTTCAGCAGCACCTTGTTTGGCAGTTATACTGTTGTCAATATCACAGCATTTATGCCTCCTCCACTATCCCCAGGCAAGCATTAGATACATTTCTCCTGATTGTTGAAACAGGCAATTTGGTTGCACTTCCAAATCTGGCTTAGGTTCATGCACACTTCAACAGGGCAGGCTTTGAAATTCTTCCGATAACTTCTAATCCATTCATAGTTGAGACTGATCTGCTGTTGCCCAAAGATGGTACCATGTTTTCAATTTGTTGACCGCTAGACCAGTGCCAGGAGAGTGGAATTAGAGAGACTGAGCTGCACCCTGCATTTGCAGCTGGTCCTCTCTTTGGTCCCATCGAGGCTCCATCAGCCCCACATTCCTCCTCGCAAGGTGGAATACCAACAGATGGGGGTCCTTTGCCCTCTGGCAAGAGAACTCATGAGAGAATGTGGTTCATTATTGGTATTGGTGGGGGTACTGCAATACTTTTTCTTGTCCTCTCTTTTTCAATCTGGAGATGCATCATGAAGAAGACAAAGGATGATGTCAAGAATCCTGAGGCTGCTAATAAAGGTTCTTCTCTCCCTGCCTTCTCTTTTTGAGCCTCCATTTTGCACCTTTGTGATCACTTAATGCCTTGTGCCAACCCTTTGATGGGACAAATGGAATCAATGTGACAACCCCTGAACCTCATGACAAGTATTATGAATGCATTTTTGTTGGTGGTCAAATACAGACTGGTTTAGGTGTAATATGATGGCCACCCTGTTGCAATGACTACAGTGCCAATGCCTACAGAAATATCTCTCACCACCAGAATGATCACAACACACCAGAAGTCACTACCTCATCCTTCAAATACTGTACAGTTCTCTTTGAAGGAATTGCAAGAAGCAACCAATGATTTCTCTCCATCGCTCTACATTGGAGAAGGAGGCTTTGGTAAAGTTTATCGAGGTGTCCTGAAGGATGGGACAGAAGTAGCAATCAAAAGGCTGATAAGTGGTGGGAACCAGGGAGACAAAGAATTCTTGGTTGAGGTTGAGATGTTGAGTAGGCTGCACCACCACAACTTGGTCAAATTGCTTGGTTATTATTGCTCCCTTGAACCTCTTCAGCAACTCTTGTGCTATGAGTTGGTTCCAAATGGAAGCTTGGAGGCTTGGCTGCATGGTATGAGATCTATTATTCTTGCTGAGATTGGTTGTAGCTAGATTTGTGGCTGCTTGCTCTTGATCTGCTATTCCATGAGGTTGCATGGATTGTGTCTGGATGGAATTTGACTAGTAGATTGCAAAATTGGTGTTGGGTGGACAGGGCCTTTGGGCCGAGCACATGGCCCACTGGATTGGAACACACGCATGAAGATTGCACTAGGTGCAGCACGTGGACTAGCTTACTTGCATGAAGACTCACAGCCTTGTGTCATTCACAGAGACTTCAAAGCATCCAATATCTTGCTGGAGGACAATTTTAACCCAAAAGTGGCAGATTTTGGCCTTGCAAGATTAGCTCCTGAACGTCAACGAGACTATGTATCAACTCGTGTAATGGGAACTTTTGGGTACTTTTTAACATCCTCATCCACTCTTCCATGCCTTACATGTTATTGGATACATGTATAACTTAGTTGTCTTCAGGCCAGAGATTTTGTAACTGACTGGGAGCTCTGTGCTTCAGGCATCCTGCTGTTTAGTGAATTAGCTACATGTTCCATCTTCTGAGCGGCATTCCAATATGCACTAGAAGCCAGCATGTATCCATGTGGTTGAGGTATGGCTGTGACTTTTTCTGCCAGGTATGTGGCTCCAGAGTATGCAATGACTGGACACCTATTGGTGAAGAGTGATGTGTACAGCTATGGTGTTGTGTTGCTTGAGCTCCTTTCTGGGAGAAAGCCAGTTGATTACACCCAACCAGCTGGGCATGAGAACATAACAGCCTGGGTAAGTTCAAAACCTTTGTCCTGGGGTTTGTTGGAAACCATAGCTATGCAATATGATCAAGTTGTATAGATAGTGGTTGCTGAGCAAAAAATTGCAGTTGACTCAGAATATTGCAGGTGCTGGTTCATGAATGGGGAACCAAGCCTGGTTGAACCCCAGTGCAAGTCTATGTGGCTTGCTCAAAATACAGGATTCCAGAAGAAGAAATTTTTTATTGAAGAGGGATAGTACGCACTGCTTGTAACTAAGATTTTCTGCCATCTACAATTTCATATAGCTTCAACATGAAGCAGATATGAAGTGCTGTCTGTGTCTTATAACCATCCTTTGATCGACTTGTGTAGGCACGACCTCTGTTTAATGAGAGACATAGACTGCATGAGCTTGCAGATCCTTCCTTAGGAAACAAGTACCCTCTAGAGGACTTCATCCAGGCAGCCACCATTGCTGCAGCATGTGTGGCACCTGAATGGAGTCAGCGGCCCACTATGGGAGAAGTGGTCCACTCTCTCAAACTAGTGTGCCAACTGCACGAATATGGAACCAGCAGTGAAGTTGAAAGAGGCATGAGCAGTGAAGGGGAGAAAGAAGGAAGTGTGGAGACCTCGACATCTCTCAGTGCCTCAAAGAGTTCCTTTGCCACCACTGTACAAATGCATAGACCTACCTTAACTACCTTTGGATCTGAAGGCTCATCGTCCACATTCTCATCAGGGCCATTTTCAGGTGTGATGGGCATCGAGAATGATATTCTACCAAGAACTTCCATAATATCAGAGGATCTTCATGAAGGGAGGTAGGGATGGAAGTACTCCAGTGCTGACACACATGAAGCAACCCTGCTTGTTCTTGCAGTCAAATCCAGGCCACAGGATGTTGTGGCAGCTCCAAACACAAGAAGGGTATAAGGCTACATCTCTTCAGCATTGATAATCCAGAAGCCATATTTCCAAGATCTTGACATCACAGATATTGACTGCAACAAGGTTTCAGAATCTGAAGTGGCCTTGTACTGTGATTTTACATACTTATCCCTCATTGGATCTTTCACACTTGTCTTCCCATGACCATACTTTCTACCAGCAATTATCATAAGACAGAAATAGAGATTGCTCACAGGATGCCACGAAAGATGAACCTATAGTGCCTGATGCAGGGATACTGAAGAGATTATTCTTCCACTTTGCTCCAAACCCATTTCAGGTTTGACTTTCTAACACTGGTTCTTGTAAAATACCTTGTACTACTATCTACCATTCTCCATTGATTTTCAAAGTTCCTTTTTACAGAGATATTCCCTGACATATGAGCTTGATAGATAACTGAAAGCCAGACTTGCGACAGAGTTAGGAGGTAGTTGGTTTTTATTCAGGTCAATCCCCAGTGAAGGTAGCATCTCATCTTATCAACAGGTTATTTGAGGATATAACTCTGAAGTGTCAAATCTTGAGCAATTGGGCATTTTCCTGAGATTGCCCTTTTTCTTAAATTTTAGAATTGTTTTTCCATGGCCATAAACCGTTTTTCAATCAGCATGAGTTGCTGAATCATTCAGATATTAGGTGGACTTGAGCTCCAATTTCTTTGAAATGACAATAAAAAATGAGTTTTATTCATAATCACTCTTGTTCTCTACTGTGAAGATGCTTTGTACTAAATTACTATCAGATGATTTCTAGTAAGGTTTGAACTTCAGGCAATGATGGATGTATTGCTTTTGTGTATTCTAAAAATCAGGTGGTTTCTTATGAATTTCTGCTTGAATATTCAGAACATCGTCATTAAGCTTGAGAAGATGTGTATAGGAGAATAGCTCACTGTTTTGAGCTGCCCAGGCATGTGGGTGGTACCCAATTGATGTACATTGAGAAATGGGGAAGGATTGAGAGGGCAACTCTTCTCATGAGCAAAGAACTGGCCTTCTATTTTCTCCATCTTTTCCTTTTTTATTTCTTTCCAGTCTGTCTATATGTTCCCCCTCCCGCCCTGAGTTGCAGCACCCCTATTTTGCAGTGGCTTCACTGTTGTTTCCAGGTGGCTGCTCCACATGTGCAGGCTTACATTGGTCACATTAGCAACTCAGTGAATACATTGATCACCTTAGCAACTCAGTGATTTTGGAAGCAAAGAAGAGCTGGAAAGAAAAAGGGCGAGGAGGGCGGAGTGGAAGGAATCTTCCACATGGAACATTTCTTGAAGCACTCTATGTGAAAGGGAAAGACAAAAGGCAAGGAGGATGGTCTACAGAATGAAAGAATCTTCCATCTTGCAAACCATTTCTTGAAACATTCTACTTGACAATGGTCATCAATTAACAAAGGAAATAAAGGCCAGTGCTTTAGGAGTTTAGATTGACTATTTCCTACATTTAGTCCAATATTCCATTGGACATGAGCAGGTAAACAATTAGAAGTATGAATGAATATGTAACAAAACATTTCAACATCCAGCTTTTGATGTAAACAGCGTTTCAAATACCCAAGAGAAGAATCTCGTACAGAAACAACCACGTCCAACATATATCCATCCAACACCTACAAATGCAAACCTTGTGTTTTGTGTATACAATAACACCCAATAACATCTTAAACCTATTAAGTATTGTTCCCTGGTCAGTTTAACTCATGTTGATATCACATGTAGAGGCTGAACACAACCTTGGATGAGTGCAAATTAGTATACAATAGGCTGAACACTTCCACAACATGGAACGTAAACTATCAAAAGAAACAAATAGTTTGAATCTTATGGAGGCTTCTTGTGTATTATTCAAAGAATGTGTAGTAGGATCCATAACCTGTTTGCAGTTGCAGCTTTATGCAGCTCTACAACAGGAAGGTCAACAAAGTGAGATTGCCTAGACTGCAGAAAACCCAAGTGATACTGTATTTTGCAGGAAGAAGTGGGTGGGGGTGCAGCTCATGAATCCTCATGCCGGTCAGCTCCCACATCCCAGATGAGGGCACTGTGTGCACAAACCACACTTAGTTTGTTGCATCACAAGCTTGCCTCCAAAGACACACATGACTCCTGTTGCTTCAGCAAGGTCTCAGCAACATGGGCAATCACACCAGCTCCCTCATAGTGCAGCCACTCTTGCTTCACCTGCAATCCATGATCAATCAACTCCTCTGAGACGCCCCACACTCCAAATCATGTAGATAGATCTGAGAGGAGATCAAAGAGGGATTCAATATAGTGCCAGAGTTCAAAGGAGCTTACATGTATGGTACTGTGTGCCAAGAATGGCCAAAGTGCAGAGTGGAAGCTCACGTCCACTTTTTGCCAACTTACCTGCTGCAGGCCTCGTACCATTTCCTCTGTAAACCACAAAAGCATGAGGAGAAAACAGTTAGTGCAATGTTGACAGGTTAAAGTGTGCTGCAAAAATGTTGTGGAATCGGGGATGACAGCCATCTGGTTTGAATTTTGAATGAGTGAAGGAAAGAAAGGAATCCCTACTGCATGCACTCAAAGCTCAATTTCTCACCTCAAGCACACACATCACTTGAATTTCAGATGGATTTTACAAATCCAAACCTGTGAAGTCAGGAGGAAACAGTTCACACCTTCAAGCATGTCATGATAACTTGCAGCTTTCGTGCTGCTTGGAACCATTTGAGCTGCCACCTTTGTTTGAGCAGTCCCTTGCTCAAAACTCAGTGATTCACTCTCCACAGCTGGACAATATGCCACATTCACAACATGCTTGTAACCACGCAACGAGCTCTGTGGCAGCTGTTAACATTGTATGTCCATTGTCAACATGAGAACAAGTACTTGCAATTCATCTCAGAATCAAAGTCCCAGAGGAAGGACAGAAGAAAGTCCAACATCAAATTGGAGAATGAACAAAAAGCAGGCACTGCCAAAAACACCTTTGAGAGTTCAGACTCTCTCCGAATTGAAGCTGTGCGCCATCCCACCACATCTGTAGCCAGTCAACTAAGGTTCTTGCTTACCAACATTCAAAAGTACGATAGCACAGAAATAGACATAAAAGACACAACTGGAGATGCCATGAAAAATAATTTACGCTTTTGACTTGCTCTGTGTCTCACCCACAGCATCCAACTTCAGCTTTGTGAACAATTGAGGATACAATCATAGTTGACATTTGCATACACCACTCTTGACTTGAAAGAACGAAGTGCAGATCTGTCATATCAGAGTTCCACACATATTTGGTTCAATGCCAAGCAGACTGTGACACCAGATGTCTAGGTTAGGAATTTTCACCACCAAGAGAGTCCTCAGTATCAAGACATCAGGAATGAGGCCCTAGAACATACATACATAAAGGGACCTTCTGGGCAGTCTGAGGCCATCTGCAAGAGAAGAGGCTGATCATTGGGTTTTCTATCTGTCAGAAACAGCTGCTTTCCAGTCTGCCCCACCACAAAGGGTGCTATTGGTACTGCAATCTCTTCCAAAAGTGGCAACCCCAGGAGGAATGGTAGCTGTGGGAGCAGTAGCACAGTCATTAGCAAAACTTGCTTACTAGGTGCATTGAGGTGAAAATGCTACAACTGGCTCAACAAATACCACCAGAATTGAAATTCAAGAACTCCTCATAGAATGATGTACCTGATTCTTCCCCCTCACACCCAAATGAGGGCTAGCAAGTGTTACAAAGTTGACGGGAACCAGGCCCGCCACCTTGGCTTCCTGGTGACACTGCAACCCAGGACGCTCCTGGCTTTGACTCTGTGGTTCTCCAAGCAGGACGATGTCTTCAATCAAATCGACTTGAGGTGTATACAGTGCTGCAATTGCATACCTTGCAAAGAGGCCCCCGAGTGAGTGGGCTACAAATGATATCCGTGTCAAGCTTGGAGTCCCATCTACAATTTGCCGAACCTGCGTAATAAAAAGGCATGATAACTATTTTGCTTGGAAGCTTGAATAACAAACTTCAGATGAAAACCAGCAAGCAGCTATGGATGGTGCAGCATGATAAAAACAAGGAGAGCTTTACCTCATCAGCGAGGCGTTTGCCACCAAAGTCAATGCCAGCAAATGTTTGGAGAAAGGAATTCACAGAACTTGCTGCCACAAGACAGTCCCAACATCGACTGGAGTAAGAAAGTTCGCTGACCAGAAAGCAAGACATCAAGCTTTGCTGCACAATTGCTGCAGGATAAGAAGGAGCCAGAGACATCATGAACAATACAATGGTTTCAAATAGCAAGATTCCCTGATCTTCAATGATCAATTCAACTCAGAAAATAAGTGTTTAAAACCAAAACACTACCATGTATTCGAAATTTGTTGCCAAGGCGACACTTGAGCTCTCTTTCCACATATGTCCAGTCACTTGAGCTGCCATATGATACTTCGATAGAGTTAGCAACAGATCTGCCATCACATGCTTCCTGCAATAGGGTTAAACAAATGGAATCACTCAAAGGCGACTGTAAACCTTACAGAACAGTACTTACTTTCTGATCATTCTAACAATCTGCATGCAGCAACAGCAGTAGAATCTTGTGAGCCTTCATGTGACCTCTAGGTTTTGAGGATGTGCAAAAGCATGATATAGCCTAGTGGCAGTTTGTCAGCAAAGAGAGGGGTCATACCTCCCCAGAATACCATGCACAAGCACTACAAGATGGTCTGGCAGTGCATTGAGCTGCAGCACCCTCTGGGAGTGGGACTGAAGGACTGGCACCAACATATTGCTCATGCTGGCACTTCCTCCCTTCAACCTTTTTGTAAAACCCTCTCTCCCTCTGCCATGAGCAACTGCCATTTCCAAGGGAAGATTCAATGGGAGATGGATTGATTCTTGTTGCAGGGGCAGTTTGAAAACAACATGAATGTTTAGACCATCAACAAAACATCACGCACACATGGGTCAATCAATTCTTTCTGCATTTGAGCTACTTCCTAAGACCTTCCCAAAACCCAGTCCCACAAAACCTCAGGGAAGAAACCCTTGGAAACCAAAGTGAGGCTCATCCACAGTCTCAGCAGCACCAGCATTCTGAGATCAAATACCTTCCAATTCTATGACAAAATCTCTCCCCGAATACCATCTAATTCTACTCTACTCCTTCTTCCCCAGTCCCCAGACCACACACACACACACAAATTCCGACGTCCTAAACAGTCTTCACAAAACCGTCACCAAAAACAGGGCATGAATCTGGGTACCTAATTCGCCGTTACCTTGAAAGTGAACAGAGGAAGAGTAGCGTCGGTAATGTGGGAGAAACCACGAAGGTGTGGGTGGTCCAGAGGAGATCTTGGGACGCAGCAGCACCGCCACCAGTGTCATGATTTCTTCACAACTGCAGCTGCAATCACTTCATTTGCTTCTGCCACCAAAACTTACTAGGTAGCGATGGCGTGCAATCGACAGACAACACTATTGCTCACAACCTTGGGCTTTTCTTGAAAGTTGGTTTTCCCAGTTCTCATCCCCAGTTTGGCAGGAGCTTCTCAAAATGCCGGGTCAAAGTGAACCAGCACCCAAGAGCCCACCATTAGCCATCCATCCATCCATCCATCCATCCTAAGCATGAAGTGATTGGTTGGTGGGCTCCTGGGTGCTTGCTGGATGGACGGATGGATGGATGGATGGTGGTCTCCTTGCTGCTTGTTGAGTGAGTGGATGGATGCTGGATGGATGGTAGTCTCCTTGCTGTTTGTTGAGTGAATGGATGGATGCTGGATGGATGGTGGTCTCCTTGCTGCTTGTTGGGTGAGTGGATGGATGTTGGATGGATGGTGGTCTCCTTGCTGCTTGTTGGGTGAGTGGATGGATGTTGGATGGATGGTGGTCTCCTTGCTGCTTGTTGAGTGAGTGGATGGATGTTGGATGGATGGTAAGTGGTCAGGAAAACAGTTTTGTGTTGGGGTTCCAGTTTCCATGGTGGGTTGGCTCACTTGCTGTGTCCTAGCACACCCCCCACCCCCACCCCCCCGGCATTTTGAGAATGCTTCTCTCACCCATGAACTTCACTGCTTGTGAAGCATGAGGTGAATGTTATCATGAACTTCAAACATATGTTGATCACAAGGTGTAGGAGGTGAAGGTTCAAATCAAGTTCTTTTTGCCTAGTCCTTAAGAAGAGTGGGAGGGACCTTACACCTATAATAGGCATAAATTGTATCTGAACTTTAAGCCAAAGATGGGTTTGGTGAGTGTCTGTGTGGCATGGAGGGTCAACTGGCCAAGTCTTGTGAGCAAAATGGGTTAAAAGTCCTCTGAGCACAAAGTCTCGATTTCAACAACAATAGAGTTCACCATCTGTAGCATCCTCCTTCTGCACTTGTGGATTTGCATTGAGGTTATGAAACATAGCTGGAACCTGATGCTCCGTAACGTGTCCTTGATATACACAAAGCAAAATCTGACGAGAAAAAAAAAATCCATTGTTGGTGTATATATCTACTGGTTTTGTTAGAGGGTCTCTTTAGAAACCACCAGGGATAATAATCACTGCAAGCTTTTGGAGAAGTTTCTGGAGGCAATAACAGCTTGTGGACACCTTCAAAAATTTGAGCTTCCCCTGGCACTGGGAGGCACAACATCAACTATAAGACCGACAAGTTCTTGCTGTGGACAAATTGTTGTGAACAAAAAACGCAGTAAACACAGACACACAGCATAGTAGTACTAGAAAGAATTTGCATGAGATTGATGAAGAGTCCAAAACAGCAGCGTCACAGTAACTGTACACTTGAATCAGCTCCCTAAAAATCCTAGTAAAGGATGGGATCAACTATTTATCATCTTGGAACCCTTTTATTTGGTATCAAGATATAAACGATTTCTGAGCTGCATGTGCAATCCTGTCAATCATGCTCATTACTTAGAAGTCTTATTGTATCACTGCTAATTAGTATAACTTGTGCTCCTGTTGAGCCCCCTTTCAACAGAGAGAAAACTCCATTAATTAAGCCAGCTTAACCCCCAATGCATTCACCTTCTCTTGACAGTCCTGTAATGGAGAATAACCCAGGATGGGAAGTCTTCTTAGGAACACCCACAACTTCAACGATCCTCAAGATCTCTTTATGGGAAGCTCTATCGTCCTGTTGAGAAGCTGCTGCTCTTAGTTACACTGACTGTCGGTGGCAACCATCAATTATGTATAGGAAGGAGAGAGCAGCAAGTTGATAACCTCATGCTGGATTGCCACTTTGCAATGGAAAAACCCACAATAAATTCCAGCTCTGCTGGGAGTGAATCAGTAACCTGTGCTCCAATGAAAAAAACTCGGGAGCTTTGCATCAGGCTTCTTGCACATGAAGATGATTTGGATTAGCAAATTTGCTCCAATTGCACCTTAGAATCTGGTGATGCTGTAAAGCTGTACCTAACATGAGCAGAGGAGATGTACTGCTGCCTCCTTGTGAGGACTCATCCTCATACATGGGAGATTGTTGTAGAGAAGAGGTGGCTGGGGGTGGCATGATAACTCTTACTTATGCTTGGCTTCTGCAGCCAGGCATCATCTATTTCATCATGGGAGATGATAATTCTGTACATAAAAAATGAGGAGAAAAGATGTGTGCAAAAATAGGACAAGATTGCCTTAAGCTCAGGCATACTATCTTGGTGTCAAAATGGTATCGAAAGGATCAAGGTCACAGTCTCCATTTGTACTTCTGATCTTGATCCCGCAATCATGGAGTAGTTCTTTGCAGATACATGTCTATGTGCAGGCAGAGGTGGAGGAATCTGCATCTGTTTTTTTCTTCTTCTTCCCAGCACCTAGTTTCAAAGCTGTCCAATTGAGATACTTGCTGATGATCATAATCCTGGCTCAAGCATTTGCATGAAACTCAATGTGGGTCGCTGCTCCAGCATCGGGCCGAGTGTGATCTGATTCATGAGATCCTGGCAGAAGAAAACGGAAGGGCATTTCCTTGATGTCCATAAGATGCAAGTGGGATTTCACCTTCTGGCGCAAGACAGAGCTTTTGAAGATGAGGTAGTTCAAGAGAGCTTCATCATGGAAGGGTTCCCGAGTTTTTCTCCTCAAAGCAACTTTCACCACCTCTGTGGCCATGGCATTTGCAAGGCTGCGCATGGGTCTGATCCCCCCCATCAGAACACCGGTGCTCAGCACCTTTCTCTCTTTCTCCTCCTTCTCCAACCCATTCCATACCTCTGTTCCGTAGATCTCTTCGATCAACCCCACCGGTCGAGGAAGAGTTGAACTCGTGTTTTGATGAAGTTGTAGAGATTCTTCTTCCTCCGTGGAGATCATCTTTTGTGTTTGCAGCTGATGCAGGGGAGACGGATCACTCCATTTGCGGGAGTCGTGAGCGAAGAGGAACAAGCTGCCAGCTTTCCTCCTGGCAGGGCCCAGAGGATCATCTCCTCCTCCTGCTCCCTGCTGCAGCACAAACACACCCTGCGCTTCAGTCAGGAGCACATTGCGGAACTTGTGTCGTACCATGCCTAGTAGAATCTGGTAGCACACCCATCTCCTCAACTCGGACGGGGGATTCTCTAGAAATCCTCGCAATGCGTTTGCTGGGTCGAGCTCCTGCAGATCGAACCCAACCACTGAACCCCATCCTCCCCATGAGGCCGGAGTCTGATGAGGAGCAGCAGTTGAATCCGCTCCTGCTGATGAGGAGGAGGAGCTTCTGGAACCCCATACAGGTTCCGCACTAGCTCTGCTTTTGCTCCCAGAGAATGCATCAACCGATCTCCAATACGCGGCAGCATTGAAGCCGTCGCTGATGGACGAAGACGAGGAATTCTCTCGAAGCAGGAGCTCACGGAAGCTCTCATCTTCCTGGTCGATCATGGCCGCCATCCCGGGAGGAAGTGGTCTCCAAGGAAACAAGAGCACCACATCTGCTCTGGCTGGTACTCCACTCCAATGCAAACTCCGCAAGAAGAGTCGCAAATCCTCAACACTGGTACTCTCCGCCAAGTGTGCAACTACCAGCTCACTCATGGCCCATCTCCCGCGCCTGAAAAGTTGACCCATCCCTTGCAACGCAGCTCCATGCTCCTCTTGTTCATGTTCTTTCGCAACTGCAGCAAAGAAGCCCTCCTTCCTCGACACCTCCCGACTACTGCTGCTGCTGCTGCTCCTGCTCCTGCTACTACTACCGGTAGCGTCACTCTGCAACACCCTGTTCAAAGGAGTATGAGGAAAAGTGATCAGCAGATGAGGATTCCTCCCGAGGAGCTGCTGCTGGTGCTGCTGCCATGAAGCTGCAAGTGATGAGGAGTCCAGCTTGAATGGACCTTGAATCATGGGTGGTTCCAAACTGCAGTAGGCGATCAACAGAAACGACAAGAGAAGAAAGCAAAGGAAACTGGTGATGAGGAGCGTGTAGTATTTGCTACTGCTGAAAGAACTGAAATTATTCTTGTTGGAGCTGCTGCTGCTGCTGCTGTTGCTGAAACTGTGACTCCTGTTGTAGTAGCTATTGCATGTGGTTGCCATCAAGCTACTGTTCATGGACTTCTCAGATCCTAGTAACAAGGAAGAAGAATCATGGCAGGAGGAGGTGGTATCGAAATTGCAAATGAGATTGGACTTGGATCTCGTCAGTCTGTAAGCTGCAGTCTCTGACGCCATGTTTGCAACGACCATTGTTTGTTCCCAAAAACACACACCCTAGACTACTACTACTACTACTGTCTGTCTGTATGTCTTTCTTTCTTTCTTCACAAAATTAGTGTCAAATTTGTACTAGAAAAGAATGGGAGAACAAAACAACAACAACAACAACAAACAACAAACAACTTGGGTCTGCTGCTGTGCTGCATTCTGATCTTGGACAGGAACTAACTCCACATGTGTGCAGCAGATCCACAGAGAGCATGCACAACCAAGAATCTCGTCACAAGGATTGAATTCATCAGTACCCAAAACCCAAAACTCTGGAGAAGAAATCAACCAGACACAGAGAGAGAGAGCTTGCAGAATTGGCAACACAAGTACAACCAAATTCTGTCTGCAACACTTAACTGAGAAAAGCTCTAGTCAAAGACTAACACAAATACAATTCACCAAACCTGGAGTGAGCAAAGTGAAAAAGTGGTGTACTGTAAGGTAAAGCCCGAGGCCGTGGGCTTTTTAACCAGAATAATAAGGACCAAGGGCTTCTCCTTTTTTTTTAACTTACTTAAAGCACACCAAGTAGATTTTTTTTATTTTTTTAAAGAAAAAATTCCCCGTCTGGTATATATATGCAGGGAAGAAAAAAAAAAAAAAAAAAAAGAGGAAAGTGAGTGTTTCAAGAAAAAAAAAAAATTGAAATGCTTGCCCATTCACGGGTGTAGGAAAATTAAATTTCATTGCACCATGACACCCTCCAACTACACTAACCAAAATTGGGTTTGTGTTCGTGCTTTATGAATCATATTTTTGATCCAAAATAAGTACATAGATAGTTTGTAAAATTACAACCCACCAAAACAAAATTTTCCAGGCTAACTAACTAACAAAACTTTGTAAATCAAAACTAAGTGCACAAAGAAAGTGCTACTAGACCTCTTGTCTATAAATGGCTAGCTATTACACAAATTTTTGTTGTTAGTTCACTAACTCAAGGTTAACTAAGATAACAAATTCTAACTAGAAAAAATGTCACTAGATTCACACCCAAATCTTCAGGCCTCATATTATTATACCACATGGGTTGTTAGTAACAACATGATAAAAGTATTGGAAAAACCAAACAAAAACAAATCTGTGGCATAATAAACTACCATAGTAGTTAGTACCTTTGCATGTTAGACACCAATAATATCACTTTTTCATCAGAAACAATAATAATAATAATAATAATAATAATTGCTCTATGATTTTTTTTTATTTTTTTAAAGGGGAGAAAGAAAATCAGAGAATATTTTAGAATATCTTGAAAAAAAAAATTTTGATTTTTTTGACATGGAAATTGGAATCTTCAAAACAAAAAAAGAATATGATTCCACCACACTTACTCGAATGTTGAACTTGCCATCATGGTAGTATGCTATGGGATAAAGACTACATCCAAAAGAAGAATGATCATCACACATCTCTCTCTCTCTCTCTCTCTTTTCTCTTTCTTTCTGTCTTCTATTATATCATCACAACTTAGAGCAAGCTCAAAATATTCATTGCTTCATTCCCTTTGTTTGTCCATCCTTGGTCTATGACTGGACTGGTTTGTGAGTGCTTTTTCTAACTTCCAGCCTTTCACAACATGTAGGTCAAGGATCAAAGGTTTTTTCGGGTATCTTAAATGGGGGGCTGATGATTTCAGTCCCTTTGTGCTGACCAGTGATTTATTTTTTTTCTTGACAAATTTTGTCACTTTTTTTGACTCAAAAAATTTGCAAAGGTTTTGGAAAAGGAAAATTTTGGGTTTTTTTTTTTTTTTTTGTTAAAGTTTAAATTCAACTAATTTCACTAGTTTTTGGAGAAGATTTGCCAATTTTTTAATACCAAAAAATTGAGG